>TARA_R110002111_G_scaffold262860_1_pt1 | contig 91300 bp, 75 predicted proteins | sample TARA_R110002111 | Tara Oceans TARA_R110002111 (sample SAMEA4397363) | marine metagenome | biome: Polar Biome; feature: [ZZZ] marine water layer (ENVO:01000295); material: water (ENVO:00002006), including particulate matter (ENVO:01000060) such as... | depth 199 m
GTCAATCAGGCACCTCTTGAGGAGCAAATTATGAGAAGTCTTTTACTCATTATCGTCTGTGGATTTCTGGTCGGGGGATTAGGAGATCAGCGAGACAGCATTTCTCCCCTCCTGGCAAAGGAAAATTCCAATCAACAAAAGAATCCCACGCAAGAGAACGTCTCCAAATTCATGCAGGCCAAACTGGATAGTTCGAAAGATGTTCTGGAGGGATTGGTCACGGAAGATTTCGATCTGATCCAGAAAGGGACAAAAAAAATGATCGAAATGAGCAACGCTACGGAATGGCAGGTCATCGAGGGGCCGATCTTCGCTCAACAAAGTGCAGAATTCCGAAATGCTGCTAAAGAGGTCGCGAAATACGCCCAGAAAAAAAATATTGATGGTGCTTCACTGAGTTATCTGCACCTGACAATGACCTGCATCGCCTGTCATAAACAGATCAAGAAAACTGTTGTTGTGATGAAATAATTCCGTTGCAATTAATCTCATACCGGTTTTTTTCATCATTAAAGAACGTGAGATGCAGCACGAATCGTTGAAAGAGCAATTGCTGGAACAGAGCGTGGAACTTGTACGCGCCATTTATGTCGGCCCGGATGGCATTGCAAGGGGAAAAGCGTTTCGACCGGATCGTCTTGATGAGGTTCTACAGTCCGGGATCGGGCTCACCCAGGCACAGGCTTCAGTGACGGTGTTTGATCATCTGCCCCCGGAAAGCCAGTTTCAACCAGTGGGTGAAGTTCGAATTCGCCCCGACGTGAAGACGTTTCAGGTGTTGCCTTATCTCCCTGGACATGCCCGAATGCTCTCGGATCTGGAAACGCTTGAGGGACAACCCTGGGAACTCTGTCCCCGGAATCTGTTAAAAACATTCCTCAACAAACTATCTGAGCGGGGAATGGTAATTCGTGCTGCTTTTGAAAATGAATTTACGATTTTCAAAAAAGTGAACGAAGAATGGCTGCCTCTGGAGCAGTCAAACTGCTTCAGTTCAGCCGCGATGGATCTCGCCAGCCCTTATGTGTTACCAATCATCACGGCCCTTGAGCAACAGGGGGTAATGGTCGAAAAATACTATCCGGAAGCCGGTCACGGTCAACATGAAATCCCCGTGCGGCATCAGGCAGGTTTGCTGGCGGCTGATCAGCAGGTTGTGTTTAAAGAAACGGTACGTGGCACCGCTCTGGCGAATGATTTCCGTGTTTCGTTCATGCCGAAAGCATATCCAGACTCAGCTGGAAACGGCTGCCACATTCATTTCAGTCTCTGGGATGCCCGTGAAGAAAAAAACCTGTTCTACGATGCCGATGGTGCGTATGGTCTTTCGCAAACCGCCCGGCACTTCATGGCTGGCATCCTCCAACATCTCCCCGCCCTGATGGCATTCACGGCACCGACGACTAACTCTTATAAACGTTTCGTCGAACGCTGCTGGAGTTCGTGTTATGTTTGCTGGGGTCCCGATAACCGTGAAGCGACCGTTCGAGCTGCTTCCGGGTTCAAAGGAAACGAAGCGGCGACAGTGAATCTGGAATATAAACCCTCTGATCCCACCTGTAACCCTTATCTCGCACTCTCCGCGCTCCTCTGCGCGGGCCTGGACGGAATCGAGCAACAGGCAGACCCCGGCGAGCCTCTGTTAACCGACCCGACGTTGCTCTCCCCGCAAGAACGCCAGACGCGCGGCATTACAAGATATCCCACCGACCTGGCATCTGCGCTGACCGCACTCGAGCAGGACGAAGTCCTGCGCACGGGATTTGGTGAGAGCCGCATCTCTGATTACATCACGATGAAACGGGCAGAAATTAAAACCATCGAGTCAATGGGAAAAGACGCCGAACAGCAGGCCTATCTCTTCCGGTTTTAATATGCTTCTGATTGTGAATGAGCCGATCATGCTTACCGGGCAAAGCGGAAGAATTGATATCATTGACAGATCCGTCACTAAAGTGCCATTCGCGAAAAACAGTTAACAACCGCTCCCCCCCCTGTGAACATTGCGATGAACTTCATCATAAATTCATTTGATTTTTCGAAACGGTAATCTACATTTTGGATACATGTAAGTAACTGGTAATGGCAGGGTTCCTTCTCTTTTCACATTCAAAGGGTTAAACGTATTGAAGAGTTTTACAGATTACTATCATTATTCTCCCAGACAACAACAGCTATTGGTCAAAGCACTTAATATTCTGACGCTGGTTGAGGAGCGTGGCAGGCGTCTTTACGCAGAACGGCGTGCTCATCAAAGAATTGATTTCCAAGGCCTGATCGTGGTTTCGATTCCTGAAGGCTATTCTAAAACGATCGAAATCTACTCCGGGGAAATGGTGACCGTCTTAGGCCGTTCCATTTCTCAATCCGGAATCTCACTGGTGTGTCCCGATCTTATTCCACAGGAAGAAATCTTCGTCAAGCTTCCCTTGTGTGAACCAATTCATTCCTGGTTCAGTTCGCGCATCGTTCGTAAGCGAAAAATCCTGGATGATTTCTGGGAGTATGGTCTTCAATTTGTGAGTCGCGTCGACGTTTGACATGCTCCCTGCCTTGTGAGCCCTACCGACGCCAGGTGAGTCCGAGCTTCGCCGGGATTCAGAATTACTGTCACGTTTCCCAAGACGTTTCGCCCCAGTATAAGCGTGTTGCAGCAGCTGCGGTTCAACGGAACGCGCTCTTGATACGAAATTGTCTGACAAGCGACCACAGCCGAATCAGGCTTTATTCTGTTTCTGCATACTCGATTTGAACCTGGATGATATCCTGCCGACGCGAAAAGAAAGCATCAAGCACTCTGGGATCAAAATGAGAGCCCCGCCCTTCTTCCAGGATCTCAAAGGATTTTGTCAGCGAAAAAGCTGGCTTGTACGAGCGTTTGCTCATCAGTGCATCAAACACATCAGCGACTGCTGTAATTCGTCCCTCGATGGGAATATCTGCGCCACTTAATCCAAGTGGGTAACCGGTTCCATCCCAGCGTTCGTGGTGCGTCATTGCGATAATTTTTGCCAGAGACAGAATCGGCGAGTCGGGGATATCCATGATTTTCGCCCCCATTTCGGTGTGCATTCGAATCAACTGCGCTTCGCGTTCGGGCAGGCAATCAACGATCTTCTTGCCGAAACCACAATGTTTTTTCATCGTTTCATACTCTTCAGGCGTCAGTTTGCCTGGCTTGAGTAAGATCGAGTCTTCGACGCCAATCTTGCCGACATCGTGCAACTGGGCAGCCGGTTCCAGCAGACGCAATTCCTTCTCTGGTAAACCCATTTCTTCCCCGATCAGACGGGTATATTTACCAACTCGAATCACATGCTGCCCGGTATCATCATCACGAAATTCTGCAGCGCGTGCCAGGCATTGAATCACACTCAAACGAGAGGATTCCAGTTCAGCCGTTCTCAGACGTACGGCATGCTCAAGACTTTCCGTTTGTGCTTTGAGCTGGTCCTGATAGATTTTCACTTTTAAGACATTTCGAATTCGCGCGATCAGCTCCCCATGGTGAATAGGCTTGGCAAGCAGATCAGTTGCCCCTTGTCGCAATGCCGAAATTTTCGTTTCATTGTCAGAGTTGGCAGTGAGAATGACAACCGGTATTTTTCCCAACTCCCGATGTCCACGAATTTGCGAGAGTAAATCCAGACCGGATACATCCGGCATATTTATGTCCGATAAAACAAGATCGGGGCGATGTGACTCAATCAACGAAAATGCCGCAGAAGAATTATCCGTCGAGATCAGATTGTGAAACCCTTCCATCTCCAGATAATACTGGATCATATCAATGTTGATTTTTTCATCATCAACGATTGCGATACAGCACTTTTCGAATTCATTACCATCAATGATTGTTTCGGAATTGCCAATCACAGGTTGATCCAGAATTGAATTCACCATAGCTTCTCTCTATCTAGTTTGTTGTAGATCATTGGAATTTTCTTTGTTTGCTGACAGGCGGCTGCCCAATCTGGAAAGCTGTTCAATTATCCTGTTAGCCGGTTCCTGCTCCTTACATTTGGCTGCCAGCTCCAACTGGAGTGCGGGTTCCGTAAGACAACTGAATCCTGCCGTCCCTCCAGTCCCTTTCAACCAGTGAGCCAGGTCTTCCAGTCGAGGCCAGTCACTCTCATTCGATGCGTTTTGCATCTGTTCGATTTTATCTGCGAATCGCAGAATGAAGTCCTGGACGATTTGAAATAGTTGGGGAATTTCCGTGGGTAGATCTGACGGTATGGGCGTGATATCGTCTGTCGTCAGACAACATGGTTTTTGTGTCGACTGAGTTTCTGTTTTCGCTTTTGACGACAGCCTGCTTAACGGTAAATGAAGTCCCACTGTTTGCAGCAGACTGTCAATGTTAATCGGTTTTGTGAGAAAATCAGAACAACCGGCGGCAAGACACTTATTTCGGTCGCCGCGCATCGCATTGGCCGTTAAAGCAATAATCGGCAATGAACAGCCGCGCGATCGTAATTTCCTCGTCGCAGTATAACCATCCATGATCGGCATCTGCATATCCATCAAAATGATATCGAAGGTGCCTCGATCATATTCGGCAACTGCCTCTGCTCCATTCTCTGCACAAGTAACTTTCGCATTCGCATTTTCCAGGACCAGTGAAATCAAATCACGGTTGGTTTTACCATCGTCAACCAGCAGAACCTGAACTGATTGCAGGTGATTGTTCTCTGCGGCGTTTCGGTTCGCATGGTCATACGGAGTAAACGCTTCTGTTGGTGGGACGTCATATATTTTGATGCCATCCATGTTTCCTGCATCGATGTGTAGCCGAAAGGTACTGCCTTTACCCACTTCACTCTCAACAGTTAAATTTCCCCCCAGCCCTTCCGCGATCTGGCGACAGATAGTCAGCCCTAACCCTGTACCGCCGAAACTGCGTGTGATCGAAGAATCCGCCTGGGTAAATGGCGAAAAGATGTTTTTCAGATTTTCAGGTTCGATTCCAATACCCGTATCGTGTACCTCTACGACGAACCGGGAAGGGACCTGAGTCCTGTCAAGAGTTGCGATCAGTTTCACCCCGCCCTGTTTGGTAAACTTGAGCGAGTTTCCAACAAGATTCATGATAATCTGCCGCAACCGGGTGGGATCAGTATTAATCGTTTCCGGAACGCCACCATCCCACTGGTATTCCAGAGAGAGTCCTTTCTCTTTTGCCTGTACGCGCATTGTCGAAAGGACATCTGAGATAATTTTGTGGGGCGAGTAATTCAGCTTTTCGAATTCCATGCGGCCCGCTTCAATCTTTGAGAGATCCAGAATGTCATTGATCAGACCGAGCAGATGTTCTCCATTCTTGTAAATGATATCCAGATATTCCTGTTGCTGCTCTTTCGAACCAACTCCTCGCCTCAAGACGTCCGTGAAACCCAAAATGCCGTTCAAGGGAGTGCGAATCTCGTGGCTCATATTGGCCAGAAAGTGGCTCTTTTCGTGATTGGCAATCTCGGCAACGATTTTCTGTTCCAGCAGAATTTGACATTGAAAATGGACCAGCCTCGCGACATCCAGAAAACGGTATTTCTTGTTTTCGCATTTGATGAGCAGCGGCTCATACAACTCAGAGGCAGGACGGTTAAATAATTCCTGAACCGCATCGACGATGGGAGAGGTTTCATTGAGTTGCAATGCTGTATAATTAATACGGTGTATTAACTTCGTAACCGGTCTCCGAGAAAAAATCGATCCGCTGAAAAATTGTGACATGTGTTCAAAGTAAGAGTTTCTTGAAAGCAGTCCATAAAATTCATGATCGTCCTGAACCAGCAAACCGACAACTTCCGGTCGAGTTTTAAAGAAAATACCTACCTCTGAAATCGTTGTGTCTGGCGTAACAGATTCATTTTGCAAATGAAGATCGGCTAACGTTGAATTTGCCGTTAAATGATAAGAATGTGCTACCATCGAGTAGATTCTCTGATTCTGCAGGTTTATCGCTGATAAACGAATCACTGCTCCAAAATGAAGAAAGTATGATTTTGATCTAAACTGGCAAGTACCCAGCCCATGCTGATCCCGGCTCTGTTTTAGTACACACTAAAAAATAGTATTAATCCGGTCGTTGATATGAAGCATTTAGAAAAATGACCTGACTGAAACGAAATGCCCCGATACCTCTAAAAGGACCACAAATTGTAAGTGTAAACATATCTGGACTTAGATCGGTTGCTGAAGGACAGAATCAGACAAGGAGGAATTACTCCCATATGTAAAGCTGTATGGGTAAATAAATCACAAAATCGGAACGATACACTCAAATCAAAACTCAAGCCTGAACGGACAATTGATCTGATTTCTGGAGTCCGCCCCAATGATTCTCTACCCACAAGAAAAACGCTCAAGTTCAATCGCAGATTATCTTTACAGAATTGAGGACAATTCCGCAAAAAATGGAAATGGTTCCCCGCAGTTGGTTTTGAGCGGGTTCCGGAGCCGGTATGCTTACTTGCTGACGTCTATATTCGCGACTTAACGTGTGAAGGAACAAGATATGAAACCGTTTCGGGAAGCAGTGATTCTCGTTTTGCTTTTGACATTATTTACAGGCTGCTCAGGGAAACCGGCAGTGAAACCGCCTGCTGACAAAGCGTCTGAGGTCACCGCTGCAAAATCACCCGCCAAAGTGGAAATCCCTGAGGCAGAAGTCAAGCTGACGGAGTCGTTGCAGGCATCAGGCGCGAAACTGAAACAGGACAAAAGTGGTTATGTGATCGAAGTCGATTTCCGGGGAACGAAAATTGATGATGCTGCCCTCAAGGAAATCGCGGGATTATCACACCTGCGGTCTCTGCTCTTGAATGAAACGGGAATTACCGACGCCGGTCTGGAGCCGGTAGGAAAAATCGCCACGCTGGAAAATCTGGATCTGCGGAACTGTTCTTTGAACAACAAAGCCATTTCACATCTGACCGGTCTTTCGAAGCTCAAAGCGTTGCGGCTGTCCGGGAATTCAGACATCGACGATGAGGCGATGGCCGATATCAATCAGTTGACCAGCCTGAAAGCGTTAATGCTCGATTTCCTCTGGGTCAGCGGCGATGGTCTGTCTCAGTTGAAAAATCTGAATCAACTGGAAGAGTTGTATCTGGCAAAAACTCTGGTGGACGATGAGGGCCTGGCGCTGCTCACTCAATTTCCTAAACTGAAGAAAACCCGCCTTTCCCAGAACCAGATTTCCAACGAAGGTCTGGAATCGCTGACGAAGATTCCTCAACTTGAAGAACTGGACCTGAGCGAAAACAGCCTGCTTTCCGATGCAGGGATGAAGCATCTTGCCGGACTGGGGGAATTGAAAAAGCTGAATCTGTGGCGTGTCGGCCTGTCCGATGCCGGCGTGGAACCACTGAAGGGGCTGACAAAGCTGCAGTGGCTCAACCTGGATAACACGCGCTTAAGCAACGCCGCTCTCAAGTATCTGAAAGACATGAATCAGCTTGAATTTCTGCACCTGGGATCGACGGCTGTCTCTGATGCCGGTTTACCCGACCTGGAAAGCCTGACGAGCCTGAAAGATCTGAAGCTGACACGGACTGCCGTCTCCGAAAAAGGAGTGGCTGAGCTGCAAAAGAAGCTGCCGAATACGGAAATTCAGCTGAAGTACATCGAAGGCCAGTAAAAAAAGTCCGGCTCACTCAGCATTCGAGGAGCCGGACCAGATTTCAGGTCACAATTCAGGTCACCAGCAGACTAGGAAACTTCCCAGCCGGCACGGTACTCTTTGGTGATGTACTGGTCGGCTGCGGGACAGTTCGTAGCCTTCAGATTAGCCGCATCCCATTCGAGCGGCGATTTCGCACGATAAGCAACATTGCCCAGCAGGACCGCTTCCGTCAGTGCACCAGAGTAATCAAAGTTGCAAGTGGTCGGTGAACCATCTTTGCAGGCCTTGATCCACTCGGCGTGATGGCCGATCGAATTGGGAATGCTCGCTTTCGGAGGAGTGAAGTCGGCAAATTTTTCCTTGGGGAACAATTTGTAACTGCTGTAATTCGCAAACATGCTTCCTTCAGTTCCCACAAACATGACTCCGCTGCCGGGAACGCGTTCGCCGGCCACTTTTTTCGGAATCATGTTCCCGTCGTACCAGGTCAAATTGACTGGCACCAGATCGCCTCGTTTGGGGAACTGATAACGTACGGTTAACCCGTGTGGACAGGCTTCGGGATGTACTTCCGGACCTTCTGCTTCGCAGTGTGTGGGATGCCGCAGATCGAGAGCCCAGAAAGGGAGATCCATATAATGGCACGCCATGTCACCCAGCGTTCCCTGACCGAACTGCCACCAGCGACGCCATTGTGCCGGGTGATAACGGCCTTCGGCGAACGGACGAACGGGTGCTGGCCCGAGCCATAAATCCCAATTCAGATTCTTCGGCGGTTGCTGAGTTTCGGAAGGCAGATCACTGCCGCCCCAGCCTTTACCCACCCAGACATGAACTTCATTGATGTCACCCAGAACTCCTGCCTGAACAATTTCCACTACGCGACGGTAATTATCACTGGCGTGGATTTGCGTTCCTAATTGTGTGGCAACGCCGTGCTTCTTTGCTTCCTGAGCAATCAGGCGTGCTTCCTGAACGGTGTGCGTGAGTGGTTTTTCACAGTAAACGTGCAGGCCTTTCCGAATCGCCCGAATCGACGCAGGAGCGTGCTGATGGTCGGTCGTACCAATCACAACTGCATCGATCTTGCCATCTTCACTTTCGAGCATCTCACGATAGTCCGCATACAAACGGGCATTCGGGAAACTGGCTGAAGCACGATCGAGGTAGTTACTGTCCACATCCACAAGGGCGACAATATTTTCCCCTTTGACACCATCCACGTCGGCGGCAGCCCGGTTGGCAGTACCAATGCAGGCGATATTCAGCTTTTCATTGGCTGATTTGGAGGCAGCAGGGGCAAGTCCGGTCCACATCCCGGCAGAAATGGCGGCTGCTCCCGCGGTGGTCGACTTAAGAAAGTCGCGACGGCTGAAGTTTGAATTCTTTGACATTAATCATTCCCATGAAAAAAGGCGGTGTGATTATGATTTTACGATCTGTGATCAATTTGAATCAGCGACGAATCTGCGATTGCCCCGCACTTCCTACGTCTTCTCTTCCATTCTGCTGGAATTTTGTAAAGAAGAAGCGACAGAAACTGACGGCACAGCGCGCAGCCTGACCTTAATTAAATCTTCCTTATTTATGGTAAGTTGAACGACCGTCTATGACCATTCCAGATCGCGTTACTTTTGCAGATTCTTTCAGAAAGAACGGGACCTGAACGCTTGCCTGATTCGCCCTGGAAACAGGAAAACCTCTATTTTTACTGAGAATCGGCACCAGACTCCGATTTCGTGATCGAGAGCATTGTCGGCCCTCGTTCAACGCTGCCTTCCACAACTTTGACGTCAATGGTCTGATCCCCCTGATGCAAGGTCACATTCTTAAAGACATGCTCTGTACGACCGGCGGGCACTTCAGCATGGAACAGGTCACTGCCGGCTGCTACTGTCAAACTGGCTGGGGAATCAGCCTGTTGTTTAGTGAATTGCACTTTAATGTCATAAGCGCCCGTCTGTTCAACGGTGACCAGCCATTTCCCGCGCGCGTCCCGTGTCCAGCCTTTCCCTTTCGGACCTGCGTACCGCCAGTCCTGACGTGTCAACACGGTCGTGGGCTCTTTCACATTGCCGATATGAATCCGTGGCGGGGCATAATTATCAGGACGTGTGGAACTGACGTCTGCGAACCACGTGTTGTATTGACGCGTTAGATCTTTGGCCAGCGCTGATTTTTCACCGGCAAGATCTTTGCTTTCGCGCGGGTCGTTCGCAAGATGAAACAGTTTCCCTGGATCACTCTCTTTTGAAAACGTCATCTTATAATCTTGAGTCACAATCGCCGCGTTCGTCCGTGGCGTGGGTTGATCGCCGCGATGCCATTGCAGGAACAGAGCCCGGTCGGGCCAGTTTTCCGCTTTGTTGTTTAACAGAGGCAGAATATTCACGCCATCCAGTTGTAACGATTTCGGTTTCTCGACTCCCGTCGCCGCGAGGATTGTGGGAAAAAGATCGTAGTGAGCGGCGATCCGGTCATTGACGGTGCCCGCCTTGAGTTGTGCGGGCCAGTGTGCGAGCAGCGGCGACCGAATCCCCCCTTCGTTCACGCTGCCTTTCATGCCCCGATGTGAACCGACAAAACGGGGACCGTTGGGACCATTGTCATTCAGAAACAGCACCAGCGTATTCTCATAAGCGCCGATTTTTTTCAGATGCTGAAAGAGTTTGCCGATATTCTGATCGATATTTTCGATCATCGAGAAGATACGCGAAGTATCGTCGAACAGCTTCTCGTTTTTTCGCCTGTTGTTCAAATCAAAACCGTAGGCATCGGTCAGATCCATCGCTTTATACTTTTCCCGCAGGTCTTCAGGCACATCGTGAAACGGCCCGTGCGGTGCGTTGGTGGCAAGATAAATAAAAGTTGGCTTCTGCTGAGATTCATTCTGTTCGATAAATTTCATCGCATGCTCAAAATAAACGTCAGTACAATAACCCTTCATCTGCTTTTGTTCGCCGTTATGAAACAGAACCGGGTCCGTATACTGATTCGCGCCTTCCGGCGGATCGCTGGGTTGCCCGATGCCTCCCCCGCGATGTACGAGCACCTCCTGAAACCCCTGATCCTGAGGACGCAGGGGATAAGAATCGCCCAGATGCCACTTCCCAAATATCCCCGTTGCATAACCGGCGGGTGCTAATGCTTCGGCGATGGTCACTTCCTCCGGTTCCATCATCGCGCGACCCAGATAGGTATCAATGGCGCGTGTACGATAGTTGTAGCGGCCCGTCATCAGATTCGCGCGTGTGGGCGTACAGACCGGGCTGACATAAAACCGACTCAAGCGCGCACCACCGGCCGCCATCGCGTCCAGATTGGGAGTGTTGAGGATTTTATTCCCCATAAACCCGTAATCCCAGCCCCCCTGGTCGTCTGTCATAATCAGAATGACATTCGTATGCTTCGCGGCTCTGGCTTCAGTAGACAGGCTCCCGAAGAAAAGCAATACAAACGCAGTTCCCAGCAGGCAGAATGATTTGAAGAATGTCATGATGTTTTATCTCGAGGCAAGGATTGAAAAAACGGAAACCCGTAATAAATCACGAAACTTAAGATCAGCCGCAACGGGAGATTTAAAACTCCCTCTGCGGCATGTTATAATCTCAGTCTATGCGTTTGGCGGGGCGACTGCAAACGGATTCATGAATTGTCTGCCAAAAAGAAACACCGTCAGTGATCTTAAAGAGAATCAGCACAAGGAACAGACATGAGACGACGTCGGATTCCATTCACACTTTTCTGCATCGTATTTGTTACGGCTCACCTTCAACCGATCCAGGCCCAGGAAAACGAGACCAACTATAAAACGATTCCTGATATCGCTTATCGGCCCGCCGACGTGCCCGAACAAACAGATTATATGCGTGAGCGGTGCAAACTCGATCTCTATTATCCGACAACAATCAAAAACTACCCGACGGTCGTCTGGTTTCATGGAGGCGGATTAAAAGGGGGGAGTAAAAAAATCCCTGCGGAATTGATGAATCAGGGCATCGCGATTGTCGCCGTGAATTATCGGTTGTTTCCCAAAGCAAAAAAGCCCGCTTATCTCGAAGATGCGGCAGCGGCTGTCGCCTGGACGTTCCAGCATATCGCTGAATACGGCGGCGACCCCGATCTGATCTTTGTGGCAGGTCATTCCGCCGGCGGTTATCTCACCAGTATGATCGGCCTGGATCGGCGCTGGCTCGCCCCTTATCAAATTGATCCTAACCAGATTGCCGGTTTAATTCCCTACAGCGGGCACTGCATTACTCACATGACGGTGCGGGAAGAAATGGGAATTGAGCGAGACCAACCCATCATCGACAACATGGCGCCCCTGTTCCACGCCAGAAAAGACGCACCACCGATCCTGCTGATCACCGGCGATCGCAATCTCGAATTCCCCACACGTTATGAAGAAAACGCCTATCTAAACAGCCTGCTGAAAGTGGTCGGGCACAAACAGGTTCAACTAATGGAATTGCAGGGCTTTACTCACGGCTCGATGCTCAAGCCGGGGCATTATCTGCTACTGGAAGAAATCAAACGCATTGTATCAGACAAGAAAAAGGCGGACTCTCAAAAGTGATCAGCGCTGCGTCCTGAGTCGCAGCGCATTTCCAATGACGGAAATCGAACTGAAACTCATGGCGGCCGCCGCGATCATCGGGCTCAGCAGTATCCCGAAGAACGGATACAGAATCCCGGCGGCGATGGGAATGCCCAGCGCGTTATAACCAAAGGCGAACAACAGATTCTGGTGGATGTTGCGCATCACCAGACGACTCAGATAAATCGACTCGGCGACGCCTCTCAAATCACCTTTGACCAGCGTGACCTCGGCACTTTCAATTGCCACATCGGTGCCCGTGCCCATTGCGATCCCCACGTCGGCTTCTGCCAGTGCGGGTGCGTCGTTGATTCCGTCGCCCGCCATCGCGACCATATGTCCTGCTTTACGCAAGGCTTTGATTTTTTCGTATTTATCCTGGGGTTTGACTCCCGCTTGCACTTCATCAATGTTCAAAGATGCCGCCACCGCTTTGGCTGTTTTTTCGTTGTCGCCGGTCAACATCACAATTTTGAGCCCCAGTTCATGCAGCTTCTTGATCGCCTGAGCCGTCGTTTCCTTAATCGGATCGGAAACCGCTAGAAGCCCCGCCAGCGTGCCGGCGACGGCGACGAAGATCACTCCCTGCCCCTGTCCCTGCAGGGTGGTCGCCTGTGTCATCAGCGCGTCACTGATGGCGATCGACTGTTCTTTCAGAAAAGCAGCGCTGCCGATCAGGATCTGTTTTTCATTGACCACTCCCTTCACGCCAGCACCGGTCACGGAATCAAAATCAACCACGTCAGACAGCGTCAGTTCCCGGTCTTTCGCAGCCACGACAACCGCCTGTGAGAGCGGATGCTCGCTGTGCTGCTCTACGGAAGCGGCCAGCTGGAGCAGATCATTCTCGCTGAGTGTCCCCGCCGTGATGCATTCCGTGAGTCTCGGTTTCCCTTCGGTCAGGGTGCCTGTTTTGTCGACGATCAGTGTATCGACTTTTTCCAGTGTTTCTAACACTTCGGCATTTTTAATCAGGATGCCGCTTTTCGCGCCACGCCCGACACCAACCATGATCGACATCGGAGTGGCCAGCCCCAGCGCACAAGGGCAGGCGATAATCAGCACCGCCACCGCGTTGATCAAGGCATAAGCAAAACGGGGTTCCGGTCCCAGCCAGCTCCAAAGGATAAATGTAACGACAGAAATCGTCAGAACGGTGGGCACAAATCGCGCCGCGATGGTATCGACGACGCGTTGAATGGGAGCGCGACTGCGTTGCGCGCTGGAAACCATTTGAATGATCTGCGACAGCAGGGTATCGCTGCCCACTTTCTCCGCCTGCATCAGAAAAGAGCCGGTCTGATTGACGGTGCCCCCAATGACTTCATCCCCTTCCCCTTTCGAAATCGGCACTGGTTCGCCGGTGATCATTGACTCATCAATCAGACTCTTGCCTTCATGAACTTTTCCGTCCACAGGAATTTTTTCTCCCGGACGAACACGCAACAGATAACCTACCTGCACTTCTTCCAGCGGAATCTCCCGTTCTTCGCCCTCTTCGACAAGGTGCGCCGTGGGGGGTGCGAGAGACAGCAGTTCCTGGATCGCACTATTGGTTCGTTTGCGCGCCCTCAATTCCAGCATCTGTCCCAGCAGGACCAGCACCGTAATTACCACTGCCGCCTCGAAGTAAAGTTCGATTGTGCCTTCGTGAAGAAATGATGCGGGGAAGATCCCGGGGAATAACAACGCGACAATACTGTAGAGGTAAGCGGTTCCCGTTCCGATGCCAATCAAGGTAAACATATTCAGGTTCATACTGAGAATGGAACGGTAAGCGCGTTCGTATAAAGGCCACCCGGCCCAAAACACGACCGGCGTGCTGAGCAGGAACTGAATCCAGCCTGAGACTTTGACGGGAATCCAATAATGAATCGGGAGACCTGTCATCGGCAGCATCGCCAGTAGAAAAACCGGCAAACCCAATGCCAGCCCGATCCAGAAACGGCGGGCCATCAGTTCATACTCGGCGACTTCTTCAGGCGACTCCTCTTTTTGAGGCATGATCGGTTCCAGATCCATGCCGCAGATCGGGCAACTTCCCGGGCCCACCTGTTCAATCTCCGGATGCATGGGGCAGGAATAAATCGTGCCCGCCGGCGCTGCAACAGCCGTTTTTTCATGTGCCTGATGCGCTGCGTGCCCACCACCATCACCATGACAGCACGAAGACTTTTGCGCTGGCTTCTGTGCCGGTTTCTGTGCCGGTTTCTGTGCCGGCGATTTTTCTTCCGCCGCGTGTTGTGCCAGAAATTTGTCGCGGCAGCTTTGACTGCAAAAATACCAGGTTTGATTGTCAACCGTTTCCTGTAGCGCAGTGGACTCGTCTACTTCCATGTGGCAAATCGGATCAATTGCAGTCATGTTTCTCCTGATTCCTGTTGAATGGGAATTTCACTGATTGAGTTTTGATTGCTCTTTCTCAATCATTTTTTCTTTCCAGTTCTCTGTACTGCCGGGACCAAACACTTTGAAGGCGTGTAAAAGCAGACCGGCGCCCCAACCACATAAAGGCCAGATAAACCAGTATTTCTCGGGCGAACGTGTCAGGTTTAACGTGATTAAACCGGCATTCACTATCACATAAACGCCGGCATGAATCATGAAACCGATCTTTTTTTCGACCCGACTTTTCGCTTGATCATAGTTTTGTTTATTTTTTGCCATGATGGTGTCTCCTGTCTCATTCAAAATTTATACCGAAGTCTTGTCTAAAAATACAGATTAGATTCTGAAGTAGATCCTCGAAAGCATCGCCTGAAATGGAACGTAATCGGAGCGCTGACCTCAGAGTAAGCAAGGAATTCGCAATTGCCGTGCCAGTCAGATGCCGGTGCGACAGGATGGGAGATAATCCTTGAGAAACCAGACACTTTTCGCAGGATTCCGGATCTCTGCTCACACCCGTTGAGAGCACAAAACAAAAAAACGGTCGCTGAGCCCGCAGAATGAAGGCTCAGCAACCGGTGATATCTCATGTATGAAATGTGAATTGTTTCATTCCTGGGAGAGATCCAACGGCAGGGAAATTTCGGTCGACTTGCTCCCGTCAGCGGTCTGAATGGGAATTTTCCAGTGCGCGGAATGCTGTTTACACAAGCCTCCGACGCCATCGCGACAGTAGCCGAAACGCAGATTCAGCAACCACGTGCCTGTCTGATTTTTTGAGGCAGGCAGTTCCAGAACAAGCTGATTCCCCTCTACGGTCCCCTTGCCTTTGAATATCGATTCCTGTCCGTCAGCCGCTGACTGAAACATAAACTTCACCGGCGCCAGCGGCGACAGTTTATATTCCGCAGGCAGTTTAGGAGTGACGCTGATTTTCAGTGGACTGTTGGCGGCAACCGTTTGCGCGGAGACATTCAGGGTCTGATCTGCGGTTGCTGCGAAACTGTCATCCGCTTTTTCCGGAAGACTGGGGGGAGTCAGTCCCTGCACTTTGAACTCAGTGACTTGATTATCCTGCAGATTTACGACGCAGATGCGGTGATTATTCGTGTCGGCGATGAAGAGACGATCTCCCACTAACGCCAGGCCCGATGGCTCGGAAAACTCAACCGGTTTAAGGTCACTTCCCTCTTTGCCTGTTCCGAGCAACGTTTTGACTTCGTTGTTTTTTAAATCGATCGTTTTGATTTTGTGATTATAAGTGTCGGCAACCAGCAGCCGGCCTTTGTCGTACAGAACTCCCAGCGGGTGCTGCAGCCGTGCCTGATCGCCCATGCCGTCTTTGTCACCAAATTCAAACAGAGAACGCCCCCCTTCGAGATCTGAGGTCCCGGCGAGGGTGGTCACATTTTTCTGTTTTGTATCAACCTTACGCACTGCCGAGCCTTCGCTGTCGACAACGTAAAATACATCGCCGTCCACGGTGATATCTGATGTTTGCGCGAATGCAGATGCATCCAGGGAGCCATTGGTGATATCTTCGCGTCCCGAGCCGGCATACACGCTGATCTCATCAGTGCCCAGTTTGTGCGACCAGATCTGATGCGGCCCCGCCATGCAGATATAAAGCACGCCATTAATTTCTGCCAACGCCCAGGGACTGTTCAACGCCGACTCTTTCAGTTTGCCTCCCGCAGAACGAAAGCGGGCCTGCTGACCGGTTCCCGCGAGTGTTGAAACCTGCTTCTTCTCGAGATCAATCGTGCGGAGCATGTGGTTTTCGGTATCAGCCACATACAGTGTATTTCCCACAAGAGCCATACCCTGCGGATGATCAAACGAAGCCGTTTTATAATCGCCGTCTTTTTTACCAATCTGGCCTGAGCCGATGACGTCGATCAGTTTTCCATCCAACGAAGCAACAATAATCCGGTTATGATTACTGTCGGAAATAAACAGTCGTTGATTCGGCTCATCTGCCAGCAGTTTGCCGGGAAACTTCAAAGGGGTCTGTTTTAATTTGGCAGACTCCAGTTCAAATCGGACGGGTGTTTCATCGAGCGTTCCCTTGGCACGGTGATAAGCGATGACCCGCTCCAGAACCTTGTCGAGAATCTCACGATTCCCTTCTCCGGACAAATGCCCGCAGTAATTTCCTTCCGGATCAATCAGCACCATCGAAGGCCAGGCCCGTACGTTGAACTTCCTCCAGACAGTCATATCCGAATCGTTAATGACCGGGTGTTTGATTTCATAGCGCTGAATCGCGCGGCGGATATTGTCGGTCTCTTTTTCATTTTCAAACTTGGCGGAATGACAGCCGATTACTACCAGTTCGTTTGGATATTTTTTTTCCAGATACGCCAGGTCGGGGAGTACGTGCATGCAGTTGATGCAGCAGTAGGTCCAGAAATCAATGAGGACCACTTTTCCCCGCAGGTCTTTGAGTGTAATTTCACCCGAAGTGTTCAACCATTCTTTCCCGCCGTCCAGGCTGGGAGCCTTGGGACGATTCGGAAACGGATTTTTCTCAATCAAATCCGTTTTCTTCTCTGCAGTCTTCTCTGCTGGTTTTGTCTCTTTGGCAGGCGTCTTTTCATCCGCAAACGCCGGCGCTAAGCGGAGCGTCATACCGGTCACCAGTAAAACGGTGAGGGCAACGACGAAATGAAATCGATTCAGAATAACTTGCTTTCCGGGCATACCAGATTCTCCGCGTATTTCGGTTGGCGATTTGAGGCAGGATTAATATTGATCTCTTGTCTCTATGAAAGAGCACACATCTATTGTAGGCCCTTCTGATTTCAGGGGAACAGTTCCAGAGTCGGAAATTCAGAAAAACCAATCAAGATTCATTGATGAGTGCGTTTGGAGTTGATCCGCTTCCACACCTGATCACAGGCGATCATTCGTGTCGCAATGCTTCAATCGGATCCAGCTTCGCAGCCGAGATGGCCGGATAAATGCCGGAAATAATTCCGATCGTCACCGAAATGCCGAACGCGACAGGCAGACTCCAGAAGGCAATCTGCGGCTGCAGGTCAAAGAACATCCGACCGACGTCAGAGCCCACTGTGTTGCCTTCCATCACGAAATTTTGAACGAACCATTGAATTCCCAGGAAGGTAACGGGCGTGAGCAATCCAAACACAACACCAATTAATCCCCCCGAACCGGCCAGCACGATTGTCTCTGTGAGAAACTGTTCGATAATGTCGCGCTGGCGGGCTCCCAGCGCGCGACGCACGCCGATTTCTCTTGTTCGTTCCGTGACCGTGGCCAGCATGATATTCATAATTCCGATCCCGCCCACTACCAGACTGATCGCAGCGATCGATCCCAGGACGACATTAAAGATCATGCGAATCTGCTCGGCCTGTTTCAGTAATTCCAGAGGAACAACAACTGCGTAGTCTTTAGTGCGTGGATGAGACTGTTCCAGGGTTTCTCGAATGGCCTCAGCAGTTGACAGCACCGCGTCTTTATCATTCACACGCAGCGTTATCTGATTCAGTTCAATATGCTCGGCCGTCATGCTGCCCGCCTGATTTTTGATATCAAGATCCCCTTCGCGGACCTGAAGTGTCTTGATGGGAACATAAACGTCTTTGTTATAATCCTGCCCGGACAGGCTGCCTCCGATGGCCGCTGATGCGGTACGATCTTTCGTGACGCCGACAACCGTATAATACATGGAACCGATGCGAACAGATTTCCCCACCGGATCTTCATAGCGGAATAAATTGTTGGCAACTTCATTGGCGATCACCGCCACGTTCAACAGTTTCTCCTGATCACTGCCAGTCAGAAACCGACCTTGCGTTAAATGCAGATGATTCATATCCAGATAATCTGCAGTACAACCCACGACGCGCGCATTCATGGCATCTTTCAGATAGCGAACTTCTCGGTTAATTTCGCGTATCGGAACAGCGTTCGTGATGGTGGGTAAGGTTTTCGTTAATATTTTAAAGTCTGATCGCAGCAAACCATATTGCAGAACGCGACTGTTGGCGGATGATTGTGCGACTTCGTTCGGGGGCTTTACACTCCGGACGATCACATTGGTCGCCCCCAGTTCTAACACCTGTCTTTGTGCCTGCGCGCTGGCGCCTTCACCGATCGCCAGCATGGCAATGACGGAAAACACACCGAACACAATGCCGAGCATCGTCAGGCCGGACCGCAGCTTATGCAGCAATAAGCTTTTTAATGCGAGTCGAACGATGCGAATGATGCGAGTCATTTCGGTGACCTGGGTGAAACGGAACGAAAATAGAAGGATGCTGAAATCTGCAGAGTTAACGCGTGGGGAGATACTGTTCTAAAATGGACTCGCTTTCGATGAGACCATCTTTCATCATGATTTGACGTTTGGTTTGTCTGGCGATGCCTGGTTCGTGCGTCACCATAATGATCGTACGTCCCTGCGCATTCAAATTGTGAAGGATATCCATAATTTCGGCTTCGGTCGCGGAATCCAGGTTCCCCGTTGGTTCGTCTGCCAGAATGATCTGCGGATCATTCACCAGCGCACGCGCAATCGAAACGCGCTGCTGCTGTCCGCCGGAAAGCTGAAAGGGGCGATGATCCATTCGATCTCCCAGGCCAACCATATTGGCCAGTTCCACGCACCACTCGCGTTCGACGCGGCCAATAGGGGGATAACCGGTTCGATACAGCAGCGGGACTTCAATATTTTCCAGAACCGTATATTGAGCAATCAGATTAAACGACTGGAAGATAAATCCAATCATATCATTCCGCATCGCCGACAGTTCATCATCATCCAGCGTGGAGACATCACGGCCTCCCAGAATATACTGACCGCTGGTGGGACGGTCGAGTGCTCCCAGCAGATTGAGCAGTGTACTTTTCCCACTGCCGGATGACCCCATAATGGCTACAAAATCACCTTCCGGGAAGTCTGTCGAGACACCCCGTAATGCTTTCACCACAACGGAGCCCAGATCGTAGAATTTGGTGAGGTCGACAACTTGAGCAGCGAGCCTCATGGTCGATTTTCTCCCGCAGGCCGGGGGCCTCCTGCGCCTCCTGACGGTGGTTTCCGATTCTTGAGTTCTTCCGCATCAAGAAATCCGTCCTTGTTGGCATCCAGAGTGTCAAATATTTCCTGCATGCGCTCGGGGGCTTCCTCTTTGGAAACTTTCCCGTCGGCGTCTTTATCCAGGCGTTTCAGGAAAGCGGCAGGGTCACCGCCGCCGCCAGCCGGCTTTTTCTTTTCAGCTGCCTGACCGGCTGGTTTATCGCCTCCTCCCGGAGTGGTTTTTGGTGCGGAACCCGCTTCAGATTGATCGCCGCCATTAACGCCAGCCTCTTTTTTCTTTTCGATAGCCAATTGTTCTTCCAGGTCGATCAACTCATCTGCAAAGTGAGTCCGGGGATTCAAGATCACCTCGTCACCCTTTTTGACGCCATCCAGGATTTCGATCATCGTATCGCCGGCTTGACCAATCTTGATTTCTCTTTGCTCGGTCGTGCCATCAGAATTCAGTACGAAAATGTAGCGGTGGTCTCCGATGGTAATCACCGATTGAACCGGAACCTGCAAAACGTTATCGCGCGATTCGATCAGAATTTCGATCTCGGCAGTCAAACCCGGCTTGAGTTTTGTAATATCAGCGCCGTTGGGATGGATCTTGATGGTCGCTTTGTATTCCTTGAGATCAGGACGCATCCAGTTGGAGGAAATGGGGACCGAGGAGACGGCATCCACTTCTCCGATATAGAGCTGTTCGGGAAACGCGTCCACGCGAATATTCACCGGCAGTCCCTGTTGAATCATGCTGATTTTGGACTCGTGAATTCTGGCATCGACTTTCATCTGCGTGAAGTCTGGCAATTGAATAATGGCCTGACGTTCGCGGACTTCGGTCCCTTCTTCGATCACATCTTCGCCACTGCTGCGACGACCACTGCTCTGATTGGCATAAACGACCTGACCATTCTGCGGCGCAACCATTTTACAGGCCAGGATCTGTTCCCGCATCCGCTCCAGTTCACTTTTCTCCACTTCAAAAGTCAACTGGCTGGCCTTGAGTTTGGCATCAAACTGAGCCAACGTGGCAACCCCTTTGCGTTCCACCCGTTCCAGATTCCGTTCTTTTTCTTCAACATCTGCTTTCAGCTCAATGACTTTGCGATTCTGAACATATTTTTTTTCGACTTTGAGATCTTCTTTCGCAATCTCCAGATCAATTTCCGCTTTCACCACATTGATGCGGTCTGCTTCCACGTCGTTCTGGCTTTTGTATCCCTTCTTGGCGATGCGTTTCGAGAACTCAAAGTTCTCTTCAGCACGCTGCAGGTCTTCACGGGACTTCGTGATCGCCCCCTCTTTGACGTTCAGGTCGCGCTGTGATTCCCCCTCTTCAAATTTTTCCAGATCGAGTCTGGCCAGTTTCAATGCGAGTTCGGCTGCCGAGTTGTCGCTGTCATTCTGGGTCCGCTGAATGGCCACGTTTTCTTCGGCCTGTTTCAGTTCCGCTTCTGCCTGCGTCACCTGAATCTGCTGCTGCTTTTCTTTATCGACCAGTAAGGCGGAATCAAGCTCACAGACCAGATCCCCGGCTTTGACCATCGTGCCTTCCGGAACGATGCTGATAATGGTGGTAAAGCCTTTGACTTTGTTAGTGAGCGTAACATTATTCAAGCTGTCCAACTGGCCGCGCTCGGTCACCGTAATACGAAACGGTCCCTGCGTCGCTTTATCGGTGATATAAGTCGTATTTTTCTTAGCCCCGGAAGAGAAGACTGAGAACAGCGGCGTTCGCAACGCCGGAACGATCAGCACCGTGATTACCAATGCAATGACTGCAAAAAACAGCAGCTTTGTATTGCTAGGGAGCCTGCGGCGTGGCTTCACTTTCTGTGGCGAGTGCGTTGAGTTCTCCTGCGGGTCGGAAGACAACCTGTCTGATTGTTTCTTCTGCAGGGACTCTTGTTTCAGTTGTTCCTGGGGGGGATTGGCGGTGCTCATTGGTGGGCCTGGTTCTTCCCGCGCGGTGTTGATAGAAATCGTCTTTCCAAATGCCATTTTCATCTATCTCCATAATACCCATATCTCGATAGATGTTAAGTCGGTTTTGTTCATAATTTACCCAGTTACCGATTAAACTGTTTTGCGCTTCCAGGACTGCTGTTAACGCATTTAACAAATTTAACCCCTGATTTCGTCCGGCCTGGGCGGGGTCTGAAGTTGCTTCAACGGCATTGTCATATTGTAAAGCTGCTAAACGGATCTGAACTCGAGACGTCTCAAAATTCTGACGTAAAACAGACAATTGACGCCAACTTCGGCGGATTTCAAACTTGGCATCATCTTCCGCTGCCATGAAATCGCGTCGTTGCCGCTGATAATCAATTTGAGACTCCCGATACGCATTTCGCTGCTGTACAATCGACAATGGAGCCGTAAATTCCACACCAGCCCGGAATCCAGCCTGACTACCGCGAAAGTCTAAAGGCTTATTTTTCCCAAGCGGAGTGCTTACGTCTCCATCTACTACGACATTTAACACCGCTTCGAGAGCATTAGATCGCACTTCCATCAATCTTCGTGCATCCATGACCATCCCACGCTGGTTCATCAAATCCAGCCGATTGGAAAGACCAATCCGTACGACCTCAGAAATATCCATCGTAAATGGTTCCAGGGTAATAAGTTCGACACGCAGACCGATCTCGATTACCTGCATTCCCTGAGAGGCTCTCAGCATGTCTTCCCGCAGATTTGCCATCTCGAGAATTATTTTCTTTTTTTGATCATTGGTCAGTTTATCTTCACTCAAAAAGCTCTGCAGCCCTGCCAGACGGCTTTCGATGTTCTGCATTTCCTTGCGAATAATAGAATACAATCGTATATCATTCAGGGTACTCTGGCGGACCCGCTGCCGATCCTCTTCCGACTGGAAACGACGCTGGCGTAATGCCAGCAGGGATTCTGTCACACCTTCGTTATTATCCCCCAGCAGCAACTCCACATTTTTGATATCCTGCTCCAAAGTCGCCAAGGCATCCGTTCTGAGTTTGGCCAGGAGCTGTTGCAGACCTGAGACCACATCTTTTAATTCTGCTTTTGTGGGTGGCACCAGATTCGGATTTTCCCAGTCCTCGACATAAACCTTCGCCCAGACTTCAACATAATCATAGATCTCCTGTTCAATCTGCGGCAAAAGTGGATCGATCAATTCAAATGGTTTCAATAATGAATCATCGATGCTCATCGGCATATTGGGAGGCAGCCCCATAAAGATTTTGAACGTTCCCAGCGAATCCTGATACTGTCGCTCAAATGTTCGCAGACGATTGATCGATTGAGCCAGGCGGGTCTCCAGCTGTGCCACATCCAGTGTCACGACTTCTGTTCGAATACGTTGAATCAATTCACTGACTGTTGACTGATAGTTCTCTTCCTCGCTTAATGCCAGCAGACGTTTTTCCTGTTCTTCTGTCATCTCCCCATTCCAGGAAAGCAGACGCGATTCGTCATCGAACTCAAGTTTGTCAACGAGTTCCGGCGGAAGAATCCAGTTCGCAGGCAGCTGATCCAGACGTTCCGACTGCACCTTTGGTTTCTGTGAAGAAAGCGCCCGCAAAATTTCGACCTGACGTTCGAGCCGTTTGATGTTACCCCGTTCGTTGTTGATAATCTGAAGCTGCTGGAGTAACTCTAAAAAGCCGGTGCCGCCGGCTACCGTTTCCGTAAAAAATATTTTTCGAAACCGCGCCAGGATTCGTGTCTGATAAAGCACGTTGCGTTCATCCTGTGTCAGATTATTCAACACAATCTTTCGACCGGCGCCTAACAACAGAGGCTGGACCAGAGAATAAGAAAGCACACTGACCGAATTGGTCTGATTGGAGCCGGAAAATAACCAGAGTGTATTATTGGCTAATTCTACCGCCCATTGCGCCCCCGTCGGCAGCACCTGATTCACGCCCATGCGACTGGCCAGATCAAGCTCCTGTGTGCCATTTGCCAGGCGACGACGATTAATCTCTGCCTGCGGGTTCTGTCCACCCACGCCGAGATAACGGACATCAAACTGAAATCGGCCAAAGGTCAAATCCAAGGCTGCCAGAAACAGATTTTCAATTTGAAACTGATATTCCCGACTATTAATGTTGGCAATGTCAATCGATTCACGCAGCGTCACATCTTCCAGCGCAGGTAGCGCGACACCTTCCAGTGCATTACCGGAAGCGGCAATTTCCGCGCTCAACTCGGGATTGATACCATACTGCACGAGCCAGTCCGGGTTTTCGATACTGAGTGCCTGACCTAATTTATGCCAGCTTTTATAACCCTTCTTACACTGCAGCCAATGCATATAAACATTCGCAGCAGGATCGTCGGGTGGCAGCGGCTCATGGTTCGGATTATAAGGATCGTAGAATCGGCTGCGCGGATCGGGTTCCACATCGAAGCGAGGGACCTGCCATGCGGGATCATTCGCATTTTCAGCGAGAATTTCATAAGTGTCTGAATTCGCCTGATCAAACCAGAACGTAGGAGAACAGCCAGTGTGAATCGCGACCATCACTACGATCAAAGTGATCGTAAGACATGGTTTGAGAATGTCACAAAATGAGAACAGTTTTGTGTCTCTCATGAAAGAGAATCCGTTACAGAATTGGACTAGATGCCTGGAATGAAAAATGGGTGTGAAAACAAAAACATTACGCGGCCGGAAAACCCTGATAAGGATACGAACTGGAAACATCCGGAAACGTTTTGACGGTTTCACGTTGAGAACGCTGGATATAAGCTGACTTCAACAATGACTGCAGGATGCTGGTCAATTGACGCCGTTGATCTGAATTCAATGCAGATAACAGACGATGAGAAACCGTACCGTGATACGCCTTGACCTGTTCCAGCAGACGCTCTCCCTGATCGGTTACCTGCAGCACCCGCTTGCGACGGTCTTTCTGAGACTGTTGACGAATCACTAACTGATCGCTTTCCATGCGTTCAACCAGCGTGCAGATATTCGATTCGGATTGTCCCAGTTTTCGTGCCAGTTCGGATTGAGAACAACCCGTCTCACGAACCGCACCAATCACCTTCAGCGCCGAGTAGCGAACTTCATTAATCTCCAGATGAGAAAAAGCGTTGTTCAACGCCGCCCTGACTAAATGAGCCGTGCGAATTAACAGATCGATCTGTTCGACGCATTCATTATTTTGCAATAATCTCCAGTCCGCAGGACCCGAGAGAGATTCTGAATTGGGATTGCTATTCTGTTCCATACACACCAGCCTCAAACTGACATTTCAAATAATTTTCGTTCTGAAATTGACTTCGCTACCACCTGCGCAGAGAGGTTTTCCTCTACTACTATTTCGGACATGAAGTATTAGTATCTGAAGGAGTTATCGGCATAACCGTTAAACTTTTACATAAGTATATTTTCATTTTAAGTTGCACTTCGGCAGGAAAGCGTGAACAATCAGGGAACAGCACATGAATGACCATTTCAAAACCCCCTTCGGGAGCAAGCTTTATATGAAACGGACCGCACTCTTCCGCAACAAACTGGAACACGTCGCACTCGCACTGTTTTTTCTATTCACGCTAAACCACCCTGCATCCGCATCCGACGCAGAATCAAAACCAAACGTCATCGTGATTTATGCGGACGACCTGGGCTACGGCGATTTAGCCTGCTTCGGTCATCCCACCATCAAAACCCCTTATCTGGATCAGATGGCAGCGGAAGGGATGAAATTCACGCAGTTTTATTCAGCAGCCCCGGTCTGCACGCCCAGTCGGGCGGCGCTGTTAACGGGCCGCTATCCGATCCGTTCCGGAATGTGTAGTGATAAACGTCGCGTGCTGTTTCCTGATTCCGGCGGCGGCCTTCCTGCGAGTGAAATCACTCTGGCAGAAGCGTTGAAGGAGACGGGATACAAGACGGCCTGTGTGGGGAAATGGCATCTCGGTCATCTGCCTCAGTTTCTCCCCACCAGTAACGGCTTTGATTCTTATTATGGTATCCCGTATTCCAACGACATGGATCGCGTGGCTGGTGGAAAAAAGGCGCGTGCGATTTTTCTGAATCCTGAAGTGAAATCCTGGAATGTGCCGCTGATGCGCGACACCGAAATCATCGAACGCCCCGCCGACCAGACCACCATCACAAAACGCTACACGGAAGAAGCCGTCAAGTTCATCAGGGAAAATCAGAAACAGCCTTTTTATCTGTATCTGGCCCACAGTATGCCGCATGTACCCTTATTCCGTTCGAAAGAATTTGCCGACAAAAGTCGGCGCGGCTTGTATGGCGATGTGATTGAAGAGATTGACTGGAGTGTCGGACAAGTTCTGCAGGAACTCAGAGATCAGGGGCTTGATCAGAATACGATTGTCTGGTTCTCCAGCGATAATGGCCCGTGGTTGATTTTCGACCAGCAGGGAGGTTCTGCCGGTTTATTGCGGGATGGCAAAGGCAGCACCTGGGAGGGGGGAATGCGTGAACCGACCCTTGCCTGGTGGCCGGGGCATATTCCCTCCGGTTCGGTTTCGCAGGAGCTGGGCAGCACGATGGATATCTTTACGACGTCCATAAAACTGGCTGGTGGTACAGTCCCCGCTGATCGTGTAATCGATGGCGTGGACCTCACTCCGGTTTTAATGGAGACCGATAAAAGTCCGCGAAATGAAATGGCCTACTACCGCGGAACGAAGTTGATGGCGTACCGCAAAGGCCCCTGGAAAGCACATTTCATTACCAAACCCGCGTATGGGAGAGAGCCTTTTCAGGAACATAAACCCCCAGTGTTGTATCACCTGGAGCATGATCCTTCTGAAATGTATGATGTCGCCAAAGATCATCCGGCAGTGATTCAAGAACTTTTGACAGCCGCTGAAACGCATCAGAAAACAGTCAAGCCCGTTCCCTCGCAATTGGAAATTCCGCTCGCGAAATAAATCGGTTTGGGACAAATATGTCAGGAAAACACGGCTCACCAGTAACAGGTATAACGTGGTCCGTCGGTATCCTTGCCAATCCGAAAATGGCTCGCCGAAAACGTTTTTTCATGCTCCAGCCGCGAACAGAAACTGGTCCATGCTTCGTCGAATCGGGGTAACTCGCTGGAATTAATATCAGGCCTTGGCTCTGGCAGGCGAGAGTACGCATCGTGGATCAACGCGATCGCAACCAAAGCCATATGCTCGTCATAATCAGGCTGAGACAGCACTAATTCCAATGCCTGTGCCGCGTGATAGCTGTAAATAAAATCGGACTCACGCAGGCACTGTGAAGCCATGCGTTCAATAAATTCCAGCAGACTGTCAGTGCCTCTCTGATTGAGCAGAAAATCGGACCGGGCTTTACTTTTCAGCGCAAATAGAATTTGTTGATGGAGTTCATCATCGATCTCACAGGGAATCGGCATTCTGCCATACCCATCCGGAGCGGCAGACTCAATCACTTTAACGGCGTTCGCGATTTCAGGATTGCTGGAGTTCATAATCTATGCTGACACTACTTCGAGATTACTAAAATGTGCTCTATCGGGCTTGCGACAGACGCTTCCGGAATTATATACCAGAAACAGGGTGAGGTTCATTCACATCATAAAAAAAAGGAGTCGTCTGAGTAAATTCTCAGTCAACTCCTGGTTCGATTTCTCGCTGGAGAAAGATGCCTGCTTATTTTAGAAAGAAGTCATCTGGTCCTTTGTGTGTGTAGTAAGGATATTGCACAACCCCCAGAGGCTGGTTTTGCTGTGGGTACACTGCTGCGGGGGGGTTGTATTTGTATGTCTGGTAATTTCTGGGGCGGTTGTTTTGCTGATAGACATTTTTGTGTCCGTTGTTCCAGCCGGCTCCGGGTGGGCAGTAAGCGCCATGACGTTGTTGCCCCATCTGCTGGATAGGTGCCTGCTGGCCTGCATACTGCTTGTGCATGAGCTGCTGATATTGGGCCATTTCAGCCTGCTGCTTCATCATGAATTCGCCGTCGCCCGACTGACCCCGTACAACCTGGCTATTCGTGCACCCTACGCATAACGGTAGAATCAAACAAGCGGCCATACTACATAAAAAATGAGGCTTCATTGGCTTCCCTTCCCCCTGAATTCTTGATTATGAACAGATTCAGCCTGAAACTGTGATACTACTTACAAATAAGTGTCGCTTCTGTCCGATAGAAATTATGCAATCTTTGCCTTTGGGCAGACCACTCCATGATCACCGAAGACTTAGTTGTTTTATCGGCCGACAGGGACCAAACAATTGTTAAAATCCCCAAGAAATGGAAAACCGCTGTAATAATCAAAACTGATCGACCTTGCAGAATCGTTAAAACCGGGATAGATTATCATAGTATCCTACTCTATGACTTGATCTGCAAAAAATAGTTAAAGTGGGTTGTTTTCAAGTTTGAGTTTTTAAGGCAAGACATAGCCAGTGACGAATGGCTCATTCCGATCTGTTATTTGCCAACAAGGGAGTGTTCGGCGTGTTTGTAGCTGCATCATCACGTTGTTTTTCCGATGAATCGTTTGAATCGAGTTGCGAACGTCTAACGGATCTGGAATTTGACAAAATCGAGATCTGGATGGATGAAGGGAGTGATCACCTCAAGCCCTCCGAAGTTGCCAATTCACCGGAAGAATTTGTTTCACGTTTTCGAGAAGCCACCCGGCTGACGCCGATTGCCTTTTGTCTGGAAAACGATATCAGTCCAAAAAACTTTCAATCGCTGTGTAAAGCAGCGAAGTTACTGCGGATTGCTCAGATCACAATCCCCGCTTCTCCGCTGGGAACTCCGTTTAATTCGGAAATCGACAGGCTGAAGCAGTTACTGGAAATTGCCAGTCGCAACGGCATCTGCCTTTCGATCAAAACCAAGACCGGCCAGTTAACGGAAGATCCGCGGACGGCGACGGAACTTTGCCAGTCGGTCAAAGGCTTAGGGCTCACACTTGATCCGAGCTATTATACCTGCGGACCTTACAGCAGCACTTCGTATGACCTGGTATTCCCTTATGTGTGTCACCTGCACCTCAGGGACTCTACCAGAGACCAGCTGCAGGTTCCGGTCGGACTGGGTGAAATCGACTACAGTCGCCTGATCAGCCTGCTGGAACGCCAGGAGTATCATCAGTTTCTTTCCGTCGAGATCCTGCCCGCTTTACTGGGTGATGTGGATCGCGCACTGGAACTGCGCAAGCTGAGAATGCTGCTGGAATCAGTCGTCGTTTAACAGCAGCGATGTTTGTTGAATCAATTTACCAATCAAAAACGGAGCCTGTCTCGAAAAGACAGACTCCGTTTTTTTTTGATGATGCAGCAACAGAAATGAGATTCTGTTATTTGTTGTAATCGGTGGGGTTTCCAAACAAACCGCCGCCACCGCCACCGGCAGCGTTATCAGCGGCGTTACCACCCAGAAGGGGCCCTTTGCGTTTTCGTTCGTAGGCTGGTGTCTGTTCTTCGACAGCCACTGCGTCTTCCGGTTTCTCAGACAGCGCTTTCAGAGACAGGCTGATTCGTTTCCGGGCGGGATCAACGTCCAGCACTTTGACTGAGGTTTCCTGTCCGACACTCAGAATTTCGGTGACCCGTTTAATACGGCGATGATCCACTTCACTGATATGGATCAAGCCTTCCAGGCCCGGCTCCAGTTCAACAAAAGCGCCGAACTCTGTGGTGCGGGTAACTTTTCCGGTGATGGTGGCACCTGTTGCATAGCGATCTTCTGCCAATTGCCAGGGATCCTGTTGCAATTGCTTCATGCCCAGACTGATCCGGTTTTTCTCGCGGTCAATCTTGAGAATTTTGACATTCACCTGCTGCTGTTCAGAGAGTGCATCTTTGGGATGCTTGATACGATTCCAGCTCATCTCACCAATGTGCAGGAATCCGTCGATGCCACCCAGGTCAACGAAGGCGCCATATTCCTTGATGTTTTTGACAATCCCCGTGTGTTCCTGACCAACGGCCAGTTTTTCCCACAAGTCTTTCTGAATTTCTTCCCGTTCCGATTCCAGATATTTCCGGCGACTGACCACCAGATTTCGTTTCTTCGGATTGACTTCGGTAATTTCCACGGTCATTTTCTGACCCACAAACGGTTCGAGATCTCCTACGAAATACAGGTCAACCTGACTGGCCGGCAGAAAACCTCGCAGACTTCCAATACTGACTTCAAGGCCCCCTTTATTTGATTTATTCACCATACATTCCACGATCTGTCCGGCAGCAACGGCGTCCCAGTCTCCTGCTGGTTTGTGACGGCCACGTGGTAATGAGAGGACTATGAGCCCTTCTGCTTCTTTGACACTGGTCACTCTGACGTCGACTTCCTGACCAATGGCCGGAGTCTTCTCGCCGAACTGTCTCAGGGGAATAATGCCCGGAATCCCCAAAGCCCGGTTTCCCAGATCGATGAAAACGTCGTCATTGTTGATCGACTCCACTTTCCCTTTGAGACGATCTCCTTCCGCCAGTCCCTCTTCCAACTTACCCGAGGGGCCTGCGGCGGCTGGCGTAGCAGGTAACGTGATATCTTCTGCAGTCGCTTCTGCTGCTGCTTCTTCGTCACTCAGCGTTTTGGGAATGACCTTCGCTCCCTGGCCTGACAAGGCTGCAGCCAGTTCCGCTTCCAGGTCATCGCCAAGATCATCTACTTCCGGCGGAATATCGATGGGGGTTGCTGCCTGAGCAACCTGCAGCATGGCTGCTTCTTCCAAAGCTTCCCGGCTCAATTCCTCTTTTTCTGCTTCTTCACCGGTAGAAGCTGGTGGCAAAATTGGCACGCTGGAACCGGTTGAAGGAACCGCCTTAAACTGTGCGGGATCCACAGTAGGCTTCAATTGTAGTTTGCGTTCTGCCTTCACAGGCTCTTGCGTTTCCGGGGCAACGGTAATTTCTTCACCGCTGGTTTCTGTCGCGGGTGCAATTACGGCCTGAGGTTCTTCCTGCTTCGCGGAGGGAGCGACTTCATTCACACCAGCTTCGTCAGCGACCGGTTTTTCAGCAGCCTGACCCTGGTCAGCCGATGACTTCGCTGCTAAGGCTTCTTCGCTGGTTTTGACTTCTTCAGTTGATGGTTGCTCTGAACTCATGGGAGATGAACCTTCTCGCCTAATTACATACTTAAATAACAGAAACTATTTGAAACGCATCGTCTAGCTCAATGTGAGCCAGACTCCATTTAATCAGTCAAAACCAGATTTCATGTCGAACGCCTCTTGAACTATGTAAAAGAGTATCACCGCTGCTACGCCCCTGCAATTCGCAGAGCCTAGTTTTCCGATTTTTTCACTTTTGCTTTCACACAACGTAACCCCAGTGCAGGACTGGAAATTGTTGGTGAAATCCTGGTACGAAATGCCGATCTGAGACGATCATAACGATCTGTCCATGCTCCACCTCGAATCACACGCGCTGCATCCGGGGTACCTGTACCCCACACAGTACCATCCTCGGGAGCATTTTTATAGTTATCGTGCCAGGGATCTGCGACGAACTCCCAAAGGTAGCCATGCATGTCATATAAACCCCACGGATTCGGTTTCAGTGCACCAATCGGGGGATCATTACCGGCCGCATTGCCGGTGTGCCACGCGTATTCGTCCAGTATTCGAGCGATTTTGTCTGCATCGCCCGGTTTTTGTGCGTTCTCGCCAAAACTGAATTCCGTGGATGTCCCCGCGCGACAGCAGTATTCCCACTCGGCTTCTGTGGGGAGACGGATTTCCTCATCAGCGGCGATTAATGCTGCTTTCCGCAACAGACCAGTCAGTTTCTCACAAAACACATTCGCCGTGTGCCAGTCAAACATTTCAGCCCCGTTGCGCGGACCTTTCCAGCGACTGGGATTTTCTCCCATGACCGCCTCGTACAGATCTTGAGGGACTTCATACTTGCTCATCCAGAAATTCGACCCGAGTGTCACCGTATGAACAGGCTTTTCTGCGGGCTCACCCTGTTCAGAGCCCATTTGAAATGTTTTCGGGAACTTCCCTTTGCCGGGAGTAATCGGCACAAGTTCGCTGACGAACCGTTTTAACAAGGCAACCTGCTGCGCGTCTGCTGAAGCCTTATCAGTTGCGGAGGCTTTACCGGTTTTCTCATCAGCCGACAGGTTTCCGACGCCGTTCACAAGAAACAATGTTGTTACTGTGAGACAGACAAGTTGCCGGAAAATTTGTGTAAAACGATTGTGATGATTCATGTGCTTCACTACAGGATAGAAATTTGTTAGGGTACAATTCGAAATTGTATTTTATCAATGCGGAATCGAATTCGAAAGTTCAATCATCATTCCATCAGCCATGCAGCATTGCCTGATGACGGAAATGCTGTGTGACGAAACACTCGTTCCCGCATCTTTTCAGCAGACCACGATCCAAACATCCGTGTTTTCGTTAGTCAGGTCAGTCCATGTCAGAATCAGCCCCCACTTTTCCTCGCAGTATTGATCTGCTGTCTCATCAGGAATGTCAACTTGTTGTCGTTGATGTGCAGGAAAAACTGATTCCCGTGATTCCCGTCTCCAAAAAGCTGGTACAGCGACTGCAGCAATTAATTCAGGCTGCCACCATTTTTCAAATTCCCCTGAGCTGTACCGAACAATATCCCAAAGGGCTGGGACCGACGATTCCAGAACTGGCAGAACTGCTGCCGAAACCAGTTGAGAAACTGCGATTCAGTGCCGCGGAATGCTTAGGCTGGGGTAATATAGCAAATACGATTGACAGCCGTACGAAAATTGTGCTGACCGGTATCGAAGCGCATATCTGTGTGCAACAGACCGCTTTGGATTTGTTAGCCGCCGGTTATCGCGTTATTATTCCCATTGATGCCGTTGCCAGCCGTAACCAGCTCGACTGGCAAACCTCAATCAAACGCATGGAAAATTCGGGGGCCGTGATCACCACGACGGAATCCATACTCTTTGAATGGTGTGAAATCGCGGGAACCGAAACATTTAAACAAATCAGTAATCTGGTAACTGGAAAACAATAAGCGATCTGGAATACCGTTTAAGAAAATCGAACTTCACTCTGAGCTATTACCAATCATAAAGAGCACATGCCATGATCACCGAACACCATCTTCACCTCCCGATTCAACCCCCGCGCCGCACACTGATGGGCCCTGGTCCCAGTGACGTTTCCGCCAGCGTTCTGGCCGCGATGGCGGCTCCGACGGTGGGCCATCTTGATCCTTATTTTCTGAAAATCATGGATGAAGTTCAGGATATGCTCAGAACGATCTTTCATACGACGAACGAACTCACGCTGGCCGTCAGTGGCACCGGAAGCGCGGGTATGGAAGCCTGCGTGGTGAATCTGCTCGAACCGGGCGACAAAATCGTCGTCTGCACGAACGGCGTCTTCGGCGGTCGGATGGCAGATGTCGCCGGTCGGATTGGCGCGGAAGTGGTTCAGATCACACGCCCGTTCGGCGAAGTGTTTTCTGTCGATGAAATTGTCGAGGTGCTCAAGAAAGAAAAACCCAAAGTGTTAGGCATCGTGCATGCCGAGACGTCTACCGGAGCCGCACAATCACTGAAAGAGATTTCGGAAGCGGTTCACGCAGCGGATGCGTTACTGCTGGTCGACTGCGTAACGTCACTGGGTGGGATGCCTGTCAAAATCGATGAATGGAATATCGACGCCGCTTACAGCGGAACGCAAAAGTGCCTCAGCTGTCCCCCCGGCCTGGCTCCGGTCACATTCAGTTCGCGCGCGGTCGCCGCGATGGATGCCCGGAAGACGAAAGTTTCGAGCTGGTATCTGGACATGTCACTGGTCCGCTCTTACTGGGGAGAATCGCGGGCCTACCATCATACGGCACCCATTAATATGAACTACGGTCTGCATCAGGCCTTGCGACTGGTGCTTGAGGAAGGGATGGAAAACCGATTTTCGCGTCATTACGCCAACCACTGTGCATTAAAGGCAGGTCTGGACGCGATGGGGATTGAGTTTGCGGTCGCCGAAGATCATCAGCTTCCGATGCTGAATGCGGTCAAGATCCCCGATGGCGTCGATGATGCCGCAATTCGCAGCCATCTTCTGCACCGGTTTGGGATCGAAATCGGTGGCGGCCTGGGACCGATGAAAGGCAAAACCTGGCGCATTGGCCTGATGGGCGAGAGCAGCCGAAATACATATGTGCTGCTGTTTCTGGCGGCTCTGGATCAATGTCTGCTGCACGCCGGCTATCAACTTACTCCCGGCGCCGGCGTAGCTGCTGCAAATGCTTTTTACCGCACAACGATTACAGACTAACCCGGAACGCCTGTGAACTTTCCTTTTTTCAGCGAAATAACGTGTTATCCTTAATGTGTTTAGGTAAGAATTCCGATTCAAAGAATACGATTTTAGTATGACTTGTCGTGCCCTGCCCGTCTCGTTATATTGGAATCTGAACGCAGACGTTGTTACGATGCGTTCAAAATGAGAAATTTTAGAACATTCTCATGAGTTTTTGTGTCGGAGAAGTGGCATTCACGAAAATGTTTGCCTATTATCGCCGACCACCTGTAAGGGGCCGTAGCTCAATTGGTTAGAGTACCGGACTGTCGATCCGGGGGTTGCGGGTTCAAGTCCCGTCGGCCTCGCTTATCACGCTCGTTGTCAGAAATGACAACGAGCGTTTTTTTGTGCCTCTCAGATGACTGCTTTTTCGAAATCGCAAAAGGCAGTTTTAAATTCAGAAAAGGTATCTCAGAGCGGGAAATTTTATATCAGATCTGAATCTTCATTCAGGCTCATCTCTCAATTTCTCGCGCGTCAGTCGTAACTCGTCAGAGACTCCCAGTTCCCCAGCCCATTTATTAAGATAACCCTGGTCTATTTTCCTACCTTGTACCAGTAGAATACTGGCACAATCCCGTAAATGCTTATCCGAACCACCTTGCTGATAAAACAACAGTTTTTTCAGTATGACATTCTCAGCCGAAGCAAAAAGTGCATCATAGAATCCTGTGCTGGTAACCCGTTTTCCCAGACTGATGTCTAACCTGCTAAATTCCGTGTCTGTCGTTAGGATCAGGTCTGCTTTGAAACCAGTAGGAAGATGCAGAATATTAAACTGTCTGCGAGTGGAAACCGCCTCTCGGGCTGCCTGATCAGAAACGTAATAATCGGGGGGTGAAAATTCCTGACACAACAGACCAATCTTGTCCAATGGTAGATCAAGCAGAATATCAACGTCGTTGGTAAATCGAGGTTCACCATAAATGATGCTCGCCATCGAACCCACAATGCGATAGGGGACCGCTTCTCTTTCCAGAAAATTCACCACTGCCTGCATCAGCTCATACGGCTTGACCTCACTCATAGAGATGCCTGACTTCCTGATGGCAAAGCCGTTTTGCTACCTCACGATTCAGCGTTGCCTCGCTCCACTCCGGATGCTCCTGAGACAGCGTTCCCCTCACCATGATGCGTGCCGTCTCCCACATTCCAGCCGCGATTTTCAGCCGCTCTTCCGGAGCCTGTTTCTTCAGAATCTCCACCAGCGATTGATCGATGACTTCAACTACGGGGCGTCTGATACTCATGGGATCTGTTCTATCAGCTAATTGAATGAAGAGGAGTTCAAATCACTCTGAATGAAAATCGATGGCTTCGTTTCGATATGATGACAGCCTGTTCCCAATAGTAACCCGCTTTCACACGATGTTCAATGAATCATCTGGAACTGCGATCAAAGTGACAGGAAACTCACCAGGCAGACGAACACGATCGCCCGTTCTCACTCTCTGCCAGAGTCCTCGATTGACAGCCTACCCGTGTCTGTTACGATTCGGAGCGGAATTCGACGGTTTTTAGAGCCGTACATGGAATGATCACAACAAATCGAATGGAGTCAGAGCACTATGCAAACCGTATTAATCACAGGGGCCTCGGCCGGGTTTGGAAAACTGGTGGCGGAAAAACTGCTGGCGAAAGGTTATACCGTGTATGCGGCTGCCCGACGGGTCGAGATGATGCGCGACCTCGAAGCGAAAGGCGCTCACATCATGCATATGGATGTTACTGACACCGATTCCGTTTACGCCGGTGTAGCGAAAGTGATTGAAGAACAGCAGCGGATTGATGTGCTGTTCAATAACGCCGGTTATGGCTCGTATGGGACGATTGAATGTGTGCCCCTCGAAGAAATTCAGCGGCAATACGATGTGAACGTGTTTGGCATGGGACGACTGGTGCAGGCCGTGCTGCCTCACATGCGCAAGCAGGGTTCCGGCCGAATCATCAATACCGCCTCGGTCGTGGGTCACGTGTCGACCGCGGTACTGGGCTGGTATGCTTCCACCAAACACGCAGTGGAAGCGTTTTCCGATGCGCTGCGGATGGAAGTCAAGTCACTGGGCATTGATGTCGTCGTGATTGAACCGGGAGCCGTCAAAACAGAATTCGACGAAGTCGCGTTCGCGACGCTGGACAGTCTGGACCACGCGGAAGACTACAAACCGCTGGTCGCCGCCTTCCGTAAATTCACAAGCAAACTTTACTCGAAAAGTCCGGGGCCCGAAAGCACGGCGAATGCCGTTGTCAAAGCCATCGAAGCCAAACGGCCGAAGACCCGCTACGCCACCACGCTGGATGCCAAACTCCTGCCCCGTGTCAAACGCATGCTCAGCGACAAACTGTTCGATAAAATTGTGCTCAGTCAGATGAAGTAGCCATCGTGAGACGAAATGACCGGCGGCGACCGCTTCAAAGCGCCTGGAAATCATTCGGCATGTCGGGCGGAGGAACTCCCCCTGCTCTCTCATGGCTATTGAACAATTAAGACCGAACAGTCGCACGCGGAGCGTTGACTGCGCAGTTTTGAAACGTTCAATCGTCGCTGGGTTTGCCGTAAACCCGTTGCCAGGCAATTGAGGTCAGCATGACTGAAACCAGGTTCACAGCCGTGATGGCTCCCACGAACCACAGCATGAAATCCGCAAATGCCGATTCCCAGACGCCCTGTCTCCAAAACATAATGCCAATCGCGATCAGTGCGGTGACTCCGTTACTTATACCAAATAACTGGAATGACCGTTTGGGAAATCGCAGGCTGAGTTGGGCTGCTGCGAAACCGATGCCGCCTGCTGCAATGAACATCGCCACGAAGATCAGCCAGTCACGCGCGACAAACGGCAAGAGGGCGGGCATCGCCATCACCGCCAGCGCGCTGAGACAGAAGAGCCCACACGTCTTCACAGCGATCGCCCCGTTGTCATCGGATACAACGAGCGGCCTGAGTGGCGTGGCTGTCCCGTCTTCGGCACGGATGGCTTCGATCTGTTTTCCCATCCGTCGACAATAAATGGTCCAGGGAAAACCGAACAGCCCCATCAACACAGCGGGAATCAATGCGCGCAGCACAGGAGGTTCAACAGACTGCTGCCACCAGAACGAGGAACCGAGGGCGATCAGGAAGACCACAAAACCACAAAACGCAATCAAGTAGCTGCGGTGCAATAACTGGCGTTCCTGTTTCGAACGCGTTTCATGAAATGATAATTTCAGCAACCAGGCGATCACAGGTAGATTCAGCAGCGGCGCGAGAAAGAGACTGCTCAGTCCGCTTCCCGCTCCGATACCCGCAGCCGATTTCGCCACCGATGCCGTCGTGACTCCGGCTGCAGACGCCGACGGGGCTGTTGCCCCGGAGAGGCCCAACAGAACGGCCCCTCTGAACGTCTTTGAAGGTTTGGAATTCACCAGCACAGTTTCGACGACGCTGGCCAGTTGCAGCCGCAGCAGATTCCGGCCGCGCGACAGACGCTGCTTCACCGCATCTTCAGACAGGTCCAGCGCTGCAGCGACCCGCGCCACCGACTGCCCTTCACGGTAAAACAAAATCAAAGGCTCGCGGTAACTCTCAGGCACGTCGGCCAGCGCCTGCCAGACCAGCTTCTCTTCTTCCGCGCTTACTGCCCGTTCGACCGGAGATGGAATCTCCGAGGGGATGTCAGGCACTGCATCCAGATGTGCCGTGCGAGTGACTTCGCGTCCCTGCAACGATCGACTGGCCAGATTACGTACGATGGTGCAAATCCATGCCTTAAACTTGCTGACGTCCTTCAGATCGACCAGTTTTTGCCAGGCGAGAATGAATGCTTCCTGCGCCAGATCCTCACTCAATGCCAGATCCCCACAGCGATTGTAGGCAACAGAACACACCAGCGACTGATATCGCTCCACGATCTGTCCGTAGGCGTTTTGGTCCCCCTGCCCGCAACGCTGAATCAGTTCAGCATCGGTTACAGCACTCAAGTTGAACGTATTAGTAGAGTTCATCGGAGGCCCTCTCGGTCCAGCAGTTTCATAATACCTCAGTGGTGACATAATACCAGAGACGAAATCACTTCAACCGGTGACAGGAATTAATCGAAATATTCCTATCACCCTAAGATCCCGGAAATAATCGACAAAAGGCCCGAGAGCCACGGTCCTTATGGTTTTTCTTTGACTGGCCCTTCAAAACCGTGGCGGCGTTTGTAGAATCGTCAACATTGCCGCTTTAAATTCGACTCCATTCTGCCAACAGAACAGCCCCGTCATGCGATATGTCATTCATCAGGATACAAGAGGATTTCAGTGAATCACGGTCCCGAAAATCGGCTCTGTCCTTTATGTCAGACTGCGGAAGGGAGCGATTTCTATCAGGACCGCCGCGCGTATTATCGTTGCCCGACTTGTCTGCTGGTGTTTGTGCTGCCCGGGCAGTTTCTGTCTCCGGACGAGGAGAAAGCACAATACGATCACCACGAGAATTCAGCAGACGATCCCGGCTACCGTCGTTTTCTGGGACGTCTGTTCGACCCGCTGTCGCAGCGTTTAGCCCCGAACAGCCGCGGGCTCGATTTCGGATCGGGACCGGGGCCCACGCTGTCTGTGATGTTCGAAGAGGCTGGACATCGGATGGAAATTTATGATCCGTTCTATGCACCCGATACCGGTCCGTTGCAACAACAGTACGACTTCATAACGACCACCGAAGTCGTAGAGCACATGCATCATCCACGGCGGGAACTGGACCGGCTCTGGTCGTGTCTCAGCCCCGGTGGTGCGCTGGGCATCATGACCAAACGCGTGATTGATCGGGAAGCCTTTTCGCACTGGCACTACAAAAACGATCCCACACATGTCTGCTTTTATTCGATCGAGACATTTGAATGGCTGGAAGAATATTGGAACGCCAGATTAACGGTTCCGGACGATGATGTTGTGATTTTTATGAAGGACCAGTGCTGACTGAGAATTCACTCGACGTGCCCGAAACAAATGGCACCTTTTCTTTTCACGCAACACTACCAGAATTTCCACCAGATTTTTCTGGGCGTCAGCTCGAATTCTTCCCATGTGCCATCTGCACTGCGGACTGCTTTCTGATTACCGATTTCTATCTCTGTACCTGCAGCGTGATCGACGAATTCAAGGAGTTGGGGAGAAAACCAGAATGTCTGCCCCAGTTCTGCAATCGAAACATTGAGGGCGTAATCTTCTGCCGACTCACCGATCACTTCAACTGAAGTCACAGAAGGAGTTGTTTCTCCGTAGACCTGCCCGGTCTTACCAGAAAGACCGCGTGCCTCCGTATCTGGTGAAGACAGGATTTTCACGTTGTCGCCAAATCTGATCTTCATGGCTCACTCTTTCCAATCCCCGCACTCAGAAAGTTCATTTCACCTTTCTCCCCGATTCAAACCTCGTCGGTTTTACGATGTTTTCCCCTGCGGGTTTTCAATTCCGGTTGCTGGTGTTCTGAGTAGAGTTGTTTGATGTGGACTTCGGGGTCGCCGGTGATCAGGCGAGAGCGGCGGGTTTTCCAGATGTAGTTCCAGCACCAGTCGAGCATGACTTTGAAACGGTTGCGAAAGCCGACCAGGAACATCACGTGCAAGATGTTCCAGGAGATCCAGCCCAGGATGCCGCCGTAATGGATTTTGCCGATCGCGGCGATCGCGTTGCCGCGGCCGATCATCGCCATCGAACCTTTATCGTGGTAGCTGAACTGGGGACGCTCCTGTGGTGCGTTGCCTGCGATTTCCGCTTTGATGATTTCTGCGACGAAGCGGCCGGTCTGAATCGCCCCCTGGGCGAGACCGGGAACCGGTTTTCCGGTTGTGGCGTCGGTCGCGTGCGCGGCGTCTCCGACCACGAAGACTTCCGGATGGTCGGGAATCGAGAGATCCGGGCCCACGACGATGCGGCTGCCCCGGTCGATCTCCGTTTTTAATGTTTTCGCCAGATCCTGTCCCTGTACGCCGGCGGCCCAGAAGACATTCTCTGCGGGAATGGTTTCCTCGCCGATCACAACCCCTTCTGCGGTGACATCCGTCACATGCACATTCAGATGAATCTCGACCCCCATTTTTTCGAGCACCTTTTGCGCCATCGCACTCAGGTCTTCGGGCATTGGGCCCACGAGCCGCGAACCGCCATCCACTAAAATCACGCGTGCCATACCACAATGAATGTTGCGGAATTCCCGGGGCAGGGTTTCGGAAGCGACTTCTTTCACGGCGCCCGCCAGTTCCACGCCGGTCGGACCGCCGCCGACGATCACGAACGTCAATATTTTTTTTCGCGCTTCTATGTCGGCTTCCCATTCCGCTTCTTCAAAGGCCAGAAACAGACGCCTGCGGATTTCGAGCGCGTCATCAATCGACTTCAATCCGGGAGCGTGCGCCCGGAATTCGTCATGGCCGAAATACGACTGTTGTGCGCCGGTGGCGATCACCAGATAGTCGTAATCCAGTTCGCCGCCATCGAACTGAACCAGTTTTTTGTCGAAGTCAATCGCAGTGACTTCGCCCAGCGCGACATGCACGTTTTTCTGCTTCCACAGGATCTTGCGAATCGGTGCGGCGATATTGGCCGGGTCGAGTTCGCCTGTCGCCACCTGATACAACAACGGCTGGAACAGGTGGTAATTGTGTTTATCGACCAGATCGATTTCGACAGGGGCATCTTTCAAGGATTTGGCGACATTAATGCCTGCAAAACCTCCTCCGATAACGACAATCCTTGGCAAATTCGAAGAATGGTTCATAGTTTTGCAAATCCCTGATTTTTGTTGTGGAACGCTGATTTACTTTACATGTCGGCGGGAACGGGAATTCGTCTTTAATCAAAGACGTGACCGTGTTCGTAACGTTCGTCTTTGCCGGCTGCTTCTGTTAATGCGGCGACATTGGATTTCGTGAAAAAACCTTCATAACCGTGACAGCGTTCCACGTATTCCGAAATCAGAATGGAATAAGTGGAGTGTTTCGAAAAGATCTGTTTCAGGTTCGGTTCATCCAGACATTCGCCGACCACATGCGCCAAAAACGGAATCCCTTTCTGCATCAGCGTTTTCACGACATAATCCACATTTTTCTCGCCCCCCCGGTGATTGCCGTCGAGAACTTCATACGCCATATGATGCAGACGGCGTCCGTAGTTTCGCACAAAGTCTTCGGTCGGCATCGGCAGATTTTCGAAGGAATTCACAAAAGAAGGCGTATTGTTGGCGGTGAAGACTTTCGCGGGCGATTTTTTATCATCATCGACATAACCGTTCCGCGTCACGTTCGTTGAAGAATTCATGGAAGCAATATTATAAGCGCCCCAGAAATAATGATTCGACATCGTCAGAAATTCCAGAATCGCATCTTCGCGTTCGCCGGCCAGAATGCGGGTCGCCAGATGATCCAGGCCCAGCACCAGCGAACCCAGTTTCTGATCTGCTGCAAACTGCACGACCTGATTCAGTGAATCGACCACCGAGGCGTCCAGTTCGAAGGGGGTGCCTAACTGCAGCGCGTCGTAATCGTCAATTTCGACCTGAGTATATCCCACGCGATTAAAGGTAAAGTCGGAAGGGAACGTGAAGGCAAAATGGGATTCCGTGAAGAACGGATTTTTGGTTTCATGGTGGTAATTGAAGCGGATGTTATGCGATTCCAGAGTTTTCTGAGTTTCAACAACGTCTTTCGTGCTGAAGATTTCCCCAATGTAACGTGCGTTGGGTTTTTGACTGGAAAGGGGATACAGCCAATTGAACATCGTGATTTCATCGGCGTAATCTTTTGCCAGCGGTTCCAGCACGATCAAACGCGGGAAGTCAGGCTGCGAAGTCAGCACGTATACATTGTGCGTCGTATTCTTAAAAGCGGCAGAGAAACGGTAGGGGCTCATCAGATATAACTCGTGCAGGTAGGGCAGGGCGTCTCCCTGTTCCACCTGGATCACGACGGCCCGCATCTGTATCAGTAAATCTTCCAGACCGCTGCTCTGGCGGCGTTCACAGATTTTCATCCGGTATTCATCAAAGAACTCCGAATTCTTTTTGTCGCCCCCCGGTTGATATTCTAATGGATTGATACTCACTGGAGTCTCCCTTCCGTGCATGTATGGGTAAGTTAGTTCTTATACAGATCAGTATCGTATGAAAGGATCAGTTAGCACCCTGCATGAACTTCCTCCGGGTGCAGCGTCTGCATATGTGATATGTTATCGAGCAGTACTGATTTTGTAATGTTCATTCCGCTTTCTTTTCATTTTTTTCATTGGCAGAAGGGAATTCATTCAAACCTTGAAAATCAACAATTGGTAAGCTGGGGCAACCATTGACCTCTGATAGAAACAAAAGTGAAAGAGCATTTCAGACGCGGATCTGCAGATAAAGCGGAAAGAGCCGACGCAATTTGTGAATGACAATCGCTCCAGGACAGGTTATGCTGAGAGTGCTTTCGCAATTTCATCGTCTCAACTGAGCCGGGAGAATGACGCCTGATGCCACGCTTTAATTTTATCAAATGGAATCTGAGCTTCGCTGTCGCCTGCTGTGCCTTGTTAAGCAGTGGTTTTGACGAAACGTCGCTCGCGCAGGCAGAACCGACGCGAACGCCGAACATCGTGATGATTATTTCCGACGATCAGACCTATCGGGATTTCGGCTTCATGGGCAACCGTGAGATTCAAACGCCGCACATTGATCGGCTGGCCCAAAAGTCGGCTCGCTATGTGAATGGTTACCTGCCAACGAGTGTCTGCAGCCCGTCGCTGGCCACGCTGCTGACGGGCCTGTATCCACATCAGAGCGGCATTCACTATAATCATCCGCCGCCAGGTAATACTGCGTTGAACAAGATGGCGTCTCGCAAAGAATATGAAACCATCCGCAGCAAAGCCTTTCACCTGATTCAGAACGTGGATACGCTGCCCCGCCTTCTGGCGGCTCACGGTTATCGGTGTCTGCAGACGGGCAAGTTCTGGGAAGGCCATTATCGCAACGCCGGTTTTACAGAAGGCATGACCATCTTCGAACCGGTGCCCGGTCAATCGTTCGGCGGCAATCGCAGGCTGGCCAACGGTGAACTCGCCGCACATGGGAATGGGGACTGGGGTTTGAAAATCGGCCGCGAAACCATGCAGCCGATTTATGATTTCGTACGCGACTGCGAAAAAAAAGAAACTCCGTGGCTGGTCTGGTATGCGCCGTACCTGCCGCATCAGCCACATGATTCGCCGCAGAAGTATTTTGACCTGTATCGTAAAAATCCGCGCGTATCCGAACAGGAAATCGCCTATTATGCGAGTTGTTCTCAGTTCGATGATACCGTCGGCGATCTGATTCAGTTTGTCGAACGGGAGTCCGACGCGAAAAACACGCTGTTTTTATTCGTGATTGACAATGGCTGGACGCCGGGAACAAGGCCGATGAAACCGCGGGAGAATTTTCATCATACGAAAGCCAGCAAACGTTCGCCGTTCGAAGACGGTCTGCGTTCGCCGATTCTGATTCGCTGGGACGGCGTGACGAAACCGGCAACACATACCGAACTTGTCAGCAGTATCGATATCGTGCCCACGCTGCTGCAGGCAGCCGGGCAGGGGGCCGCGGCGCAGAAGCTGCCGGGCGTGAACCTGCTCCCTTCCGCGACAGGGACAGCGGCGTTACCCAAAAAACGGGCCGTGTATGGCGAGATTTTTCCGGGAGATGCAAGAGCGCTCAAGCAGCCGGAACGCGAAGTCGCCCATCGCTGGATTCGCAAAGGCAATCTCAAATTGATTACCTCGCACAACGAGAATGCGCAGGGCAAAACATGGAACGATTATACGCGCGGCGATGTTTTATTCGATCTGGAAAACGATCCCGGCGAAACGAAAAATATCATTCACGAAGCTGACGCTGCCGAATCGCTGGCGGAACTCAGAACACTGCTCGATGCGTGGTGGAATCCCCGGACATCTGACTGAAGCGTTCTCTCCTTAGAGAATGCCGTACTTCGCAAAGGCTTCGGTGGCCGACATGCCGTTTTTGATGCTGTCCCGAAAAATATTTTCTTCGTGCACTTTTACCCAGGCCAGTTGAATCACTTCGGCTTCCACCGCTTGAGGAACAACGGCGATGCCATCCACGTCTGCAAAAACCAGATCGCCGGGCGAGAAAAGAACGCCGCCGATTTCCACCGGCACATCCACGTCAATAATCCGCTGGCGGTCTTTGCTGTCATAAGGTGAAGTTCCGACGGCCCAGACCGGAAACTGCATCGTGCGCATCTGCCGAACATCGCGGACCGCACCGTCGATTATCGCCCCCACACAACCCCGGTGTTTGACGGCGGTAGAAAGCAGTTCACCCCAGATACCCGAACGCATCGAACCGCTGGCTGCGGCAATGATGACCTCATCGGCTTCGATCGAATCGACGGCCTGCAGTTCCAGTTCATAGGGGCGGGGATCAACGTGATACATGTCTGCCCAAAGACTGGTTTTGCAGCGACCGACAACCACCGCTTCCACGGTCATCGGCAGCAGTTCTTTGCGCGGCGACTGATTCGTCAGGCCGATAGAATCGAGGGCATCGCAGATGATAGCGGAATGCAGAGACTCTCGCATCATGTCCAGGGTAATGGATTGCGGAAGGGGCTTGTTCATGTTTTGCTCGTATTCTGTTACTGAATTAGTTTTGAAATCTGTCGGGCCGTGCGGATCACGGCTTTGATAAATCGTGGTAATGCTTTGGCGTCCGCGCGGGCCGTCGGTACACTCAGGCTGATGGCAGCGATGATTTCTTCGTCTTCATAAACGGGGGCACCAATGCAGGTCACGCCTACATCGTTCTGATCCTGTTCGACTGCGTAACCCTCCGCTTGCGTACGCTGATGGATTTTGCGGAGCTGTTTTTTATCGATCACGGTTTCTGTCGTGCGTGCGACGAGTCGGGTGCGTGCGATGAGCGCGTCCCATTCCTTGTCACTCAGTTGCGCGGTGATGGCACGTCCCAGTGAAGTCGAGTAAAACGGATCGGTGCTGTTTGATTCCACAATCCGTCTTAAGGGGTGCGTACTTTCCAGCACACGCAAATAACGGACGTTGGTTCCACGCAACACGCCGAGATTCACGGTTTCCCCGGTTTCCTCATGCAAAAGACGCAAACAGGGATCGGCGATTTCCGTCAGCCGATCATCGAGGGCCCCCAGCGCCAGACGCCGCAATTTAGGCGTAATCTGGTAGACGCCTTTCTCCACGCGGCTCACATACCCCAGCTCAAGCAGCTCTCCGAGAATGCGGTGTACGGTCGGTTTATGGAAACCCAGTTCCTGAACGATCTCCAGCAACGGCAGCGCGCCCTTCGAAGCGGCCAGCACTTCGAGTACGTGAAAGGCTTTGCCTAAAGATGTTGCTTCCAGTGTTGAAGACATTCAGAAATTGATCCACAATAGAGGGCTGACTCAACCTGATTTGCAAATGCTTGCAATCTTTGTATCGTTCCATTATAGTGAATGGACCGTTCCATTATAAGATATAACAAACTGTTTTTCAACCAGAATCGGAAAGACAGCCCGTCTGACCATTTTACAGGGAGTCTGTGATGCGTGTCGGAATTATTTCCCTGCAACACGAATCCAATACGTTCATCCAGTCGGCGACAACGCTGGCGGATTTCGAATACGATGTGCTGGCAACCGGCGATGAGATCTATCCGATCTTCAAAACCGCCGCGCATGAAATTGGCGGATTCTTCGCCGGACTGGCAGAGACCGGAATCGATGCGGTCCCGATTTTCGTCGCCCGCGCACTGCCGGGGGGAACCATCACAGCCGAGACCGTAAACACACTGGTTCAGAAAATGTTGCAGGCACTGCAGCAGTCGGGACCATTGGATGGCTTACTGGTGGCCCCGCATGGTGCGGGGGTCAGTGAAAACGAGCGTGATCTCGATGGGTACTGGTTGCAGCTGGTGCGCCAGCAGGTGGGCCCAGACATGCCCATTGTCTGCACGCTGGATGCGCACGCGAATGTTTCCCAAACGATGATTGATGCCTGTGACGCGACGATTGTATATCGGACGAACCCGCACATTGATCAGAAGGATCGGGGCATGGAAGCGGCCCGTCTCATGCAGCGGATTCTGAAAGGTGAAGTGAAACCGACGCAAGCCGCCTGTTTTGTGCCGGTGGCGATTAATATTGAACGGCAACACACATCTTCGGAACCATGCGCGTCATTATATCATCAGGCGAATCAAATGCTGGAAGAGTCGGGCGTGCTGTCAAACAGCGTGATTCTGGGTTTTCCGTATGCGGATGTCGAAGAGATGGGCTCCGGGTTTATCGTAGTCACCGATAACGATCCGAGTCGCGCGCAACAACTGGCCGATCAACTGGGCGAAACGTTAATCAACCGCCGCGAAGAATTTGTGGCACAACTGATTAGTATTGAAAACTCGCTCGATCAGGCGGAACAACTGGAAGGTCCGATCTGTTTTCTGGATATGGGCGACAACATTGGCGGCGGTTCTCCCGCGGATGGCACGACGATTTTGCACGCGATTCAACAACGCCAGGGGCCGAAAAGTTTTGCCTGCCTGTATGATCCCGCAGCGGCACATCAGGCGATTGAAGCAGGTCCCGGTGCGACTTTATCCGCTCTGGCGATGGGGGGCAAAACTGATGACCAACATGGAACGCCGCTGGTCGCCGATGTGACCGTGCTGAGCGTGCACGATGGTTTTTTTACCGAATCGCAGGTCCGTCATGGCGGAAAAACCGAATATCAGATGGGGCCGACGGCGGTGGTGCAGACCGATTTCGGATTGACGCTCATGCTCAACAGCCATCGCACGCCCCCTTTCAGCCTGGGACAGTTAACATCCTGCGGCATAAATCCCGCCGATTTTCAAATTCTGGTTGCGAAAGGAGTGCAGGCGCCGCTGGCCGCTTACAGCCCTGTCTGTCCGAACCTGATTCGCGTGAATACGCCGGGCGTCACATCCGCCGACATGGAACAGTTTGAGTATCAGTATCGCAGGCGGCCTTTATTTCCATTCGAACCCATTCAATAATTATGACTCGTAAAACAGTTCCCCACATCATCAAGGATATCCCATGCGGATCACAAAAATAGAAACATCGATTGCCGAATCGATCATGCCCGGTCTGCTGCTGGTGCGGATTCATACCAGCGAGGGAATTGTGGGTTGTGGCGAAACGTATTACGCGCCGCACGCGGTCGCCGCGATGATTCACGACTGGATGTCGCATTATCTGATGGGCAAGAATCCACTCGATATCGAGGCGCACTGGCGGTTTCTTTATGAACGCTCCACAAACTTTGGTTCACGGGGAACAGAACTGCGGGCGATTTCCGCCATTGATCTGGCGCTGTGGGATATCTTCGGGCAGGTGACCTCACAGCCGGTCTGGCAGTTACTCGGCGGCTGTGTGCAGGAATCGATTCGCACCTACAACAGTTGCGGCGGCCCTTCTTATGGTGGCACGAGTGATTCGAAAGACGTGGTACACACCTGGCCCGGTCATGGCTCGGTGGGAAATCAGGGACCGTTGAATGATTACTGGTCCGCCGTCAATGAACCGGTGGCGCTGGCGGAATCGCTGCTGGCGGAAGGTTATCAGGCGTTGAAAGTCTGGACGCTCGATTTCGCCGCGCACAAAACCAACGGACCGCTGCATATCACGCATGCGGATATCACACAGGCACTGGAGCCGTTTCGAAAAATCCGCGAAACGCTCGGCAACAAGATTGAACTCATCATCGATGGTCACGGTTTTTTCCAACTCGCCCCGGCATTACGCATCGCCAAACGGTTGCGGGAATACGATATTCTCTGGGCTGAAGATCTACTGCGGGTGGACTGCGTGGATACGCTGAGTGATTTTCGTGACAAAGCTCAGATTCCGGTCGCGGTGAGTGAAATGTTCAACGGCCCTGATGACTATCGGCTGGCACTCGAAAAGCGGGCGGCTGATTTTGTGATGATTGATCCGACCTGGGTTGGCGGTATCTCGCAGACCCGAAACATCACACGGCTGGCGCAGTTTTATAATGTGCCAGTCGTAATGCATGACTGCACGGGTCCTCTGACTCTGCTGTCGGGCGTGCATGTCGCCGCCAGTTCGAATAACGTCGCCTGGCAGGAAAGCCTGCGGGCTCACTTAAGAATCCTGTATCCGCAATTGATTGACAAATCAGTCGAAGTGGAGAACGGGCGGATTCTGGCTCCGAAAACACCCGGACTGGGGGTTGCCTGGTTACCGGAACTGTTTGTGCCGGGGGAAAATCAGTATCGCATCACGGAACTCGCGTAGTCGGCAACCAGGCGCGAATGTTATTGCAGTCCCGTGATCTTGCCTGATTCATCAATATCAATGCGTTGGGCAGCCGGCTCCGAAGGCAGACCCGGCATTGTGCGAATTTCTCCACACAATGCATACAAAAAGCCAGCGCCGGCGGAGAGTTTTAAATCGCGTACCGGAAACGTGAATCCCTGTGGACGACCTAATAAAGTCGGATCGTGCGAGAGCGAATACTGTGTTTTCGCAATGCAGACCGGCAGATTGCCATAACCGAGTTTTTCATATTCCTGAATGCGATGTTGTGCCAATGGTTCGTATTCGACAGACGCGGCTCCATAGATTCTGGTGGCAATCGTTTCGATTTTGGCTTCGATGGGTAAATCCAAGGGATAGAGACACGCAAACTGATTCGGCTGGTCCGCTGCTTTGACGACCGCTTCGGCCAGTTTGATCGAACCCTGGCTGCCTCGCGCGAATGCATCTGTCACGACAGCGGCTGTCGCGCCCTGTTCCAAAGCAATCCGCTGGATTTCTTCGAGTTCGCGCGGGCTGTCATCGGGGAAAGCATTAATCGCCACGACGACGGGCAACGCGTATTGCTGAATGATATCAAGGTGCGCTTTCAAATTGACTGCTCCCGCGCGAATAGCGTCCAGATTTTCTTCCAGTAGTGCACCAGGTAACGGCTTACCCGGATGCGCCTCAAACCGCCCGCTCTGCAGCTTCAAAGCCCGGGCAGTGCAGACAAGCACTTCCGCATCCGGTTTGAGACCGCTGAGGCGGCATTTGATATCGAAAAATTTTTCCGCGCCGCAATCGGCTCCGAAGCCACTTTCCGTCACGACATAATCGGCCAGACGCACGGCGATGAGATCGGCGATAATCGAGCTGTTGCCGTGCGCGATATTTCCAAAAGGGCCTGTATGCACGAGAAAGGGGGTCTGCTCACAACTCTTCACCAGGTTCGGACGCAAGGCATCCACCAGCAGCGCCGCCATTGCGCCGGCGCAACCCAACTCATCTACCGTGACGGGCTGCTTTTCATATGTCATCCCGACAACGATGCGTCCCAGGCGCTGTCTCAGGTCGGACAGATTTTTTGCGAGAGCGAGAATCGCCATGACTTCGGAAGCGGCCGACAGATCAAAGCCGGTCTCACGCAACGGAGCCTGAGGCACAAAACCCAGCCCGGTTACGATGTGTCCCAATCCCCGATCACACGAATCAATACAACGCCGCCAGGTAATGGTTGCCGGATTGATCGCAGGCGACTTTTTACGCTTGAGATGATTATCAATGATGCTCGCCAGCAGATTGTTGGCTGTCGTCACTGCATGCATATCACCGGTAAAATGCAGGTTGATGTCTGCCTGCGGTTCTAACTTACATTTCCCCCCGCCGGCACCGCCTCCTTTGATTCCGAACACGGGCGCTAATGAGGGTTCACGTATCGTGCCGATCGCGGTGTGGCCCAGTTTCGATAACGCCATCGCCAGGCCGATCGCCACGACGGTTTTTCCTTCGCCCAACGGTGTGGGATTGATTGCGGTCACGCCGATGTATTTGGCAAGCGGACGGTCATTGAGTTTTTGTGCGAGCCCGTGCACGAGTTTTGCTTTATAGCGCCCGTAAGGTTCAAAATCATTGCGGTTCAGTCCCAGATCTTCCGCGATGGAATCGATTTCCCGCAGGCTGTGATCACTGGAAACGGATTGATTTTTTTGACTCATGCCGTACTTCCTCAAAGTTGAAATGCCGGGGGATCAAAATGACCGTCATTGAACACCCTCAACAGAAAAATCGTCTTTTCAAACAATGAAACTTCGAATTCTTTCCGGCAGTCATTGTGAAATTCAAAATAAATGTCAAGAATTGAAGGGTGAAGACGCTTATCAGTAAGAATCAAGGGGGTTATGAAGAGTGAATGCCCGTTTCTGAATCAGAAAACAGATCAAATGTACGAAGAGGATTTGAAGAAAACAGCCATGCAACTGACTTCTGTTGTGACTCCGTTCACTGATATGAACCTGCGGTTACTTGCTCAGATTGGCGTAACGCACGTCACGATCCGTTATCCCGGAAAGGGACGGGAGCGTCTGGAGGCGATCAAAAAACAAGTCGAAGCATTTGGCCTGCAGATTGCTGCCATCGAAGGTTATCTTCCCATCGAAAATATCAAACTGGGAAATGATCTGTTCGACGCCGAGGTCGCGGAGATGAAAGAACTGTTGCAGAATATGCGCTCGGTCGGCATTCCGTTTCTCTGTTACAACTTTATGGCGGGGACGGACTGGGTACGCACTAAACTCGATGAACGCGAACGGGGCGGCGCTCTGGTAACCCGCTTTGATATCGATCAGGCGGAGCAAGCGGTTTCTCTGTCTGAAACAACACGAGAGAAAAATAAGACGACAATTTCAGCCGCGGAACTCTGGATCAATCTGGAACGGTTCCTCACAGCGCTGATTCCTGATGCGGAAGCGTGTGGCGTGACACTGGCCATGCACCCCGATGATCCGCCCCTCGATACCTTTATGGGCAAAGCACGCATCATGAACTCGGTGGAGAATTTTGAAAAGCTGATGCAGCTTGTGCCGAGTCCGGCGAATGCGATCTGTTTTTGTCAGGGAACGTTTGCGGAAATGGGCGTGGATATTCCGGCCACGATTGAGCGGTTGGGTCGCCATATCAAATACGTGCATTTTCGAGATATCAAAGGAACGCGCGAACATTTTGTCGAAACATTTCACGATAACGGGGCGACCGACATGTACGCCGCGATGAAAGTGTATCAGCAAATCGGTTTTACCGGCCCCATTCGCCCCGATCATGTGCCTCAGTTGGCAGGAGAGGAAGCAGGGGAGCCCGGTTATACGATGCTGGGCCGTTTACATGCGTTTGGCTACATGCAGGGGCTGATTGAAGCGGCGCGTCAGGAACGAAACGCGTAAGATCAATGGAATTCAAGAGTTGCAACAGAAACACATCACCGTTCGTTGATTTGTCTGAGGTCCAAAAAATGAGAACTGAGTGGTAGTCACAGGCCCGGTTCGCTGTATAATCGATACAAGCAGTACAACTTGCCCAGGTGAAGAGACAAACTGAGGACTACAGGGAAGTCAGAGTGGGGATCAGCGGCTTGCTGATCCGGAAGCAGGATGCATCACCTTTCAGGAGTTTGTTGAGCCGGTCCGAGTCGTCTGCCCCCTGTTTTTCAAGCTCGATTTCCCTCTCTTCAGGAGTTAGTTTCATGCGAATCCGAACAATGTTGATGGGACTGACTGCGGTCGCCAGTCTGTCTTTGATGGTCAATGTAACCGAAGCCGGCGGTCGGGTGACTTATTACAGTTCGCCATTCCCTTATGTCGGTCCCGCGCCTGTATATGCGATGCCTGCCCCTGTGAATACGGCATACTATGTGCCCGCGATGACCGCCTATTACAATCCGGCTCTGGTACCGGCTCCCATGATGGCCCCCGTTTATTATCAGCCCGCGCCAGTTGTTGTGCAGCCGGTGACAACCTACTACGCGCCGCCTGTCGCAACCTACTCAGGCAGAGTCGTTTACAAGAGTCGTGGCCCACGACTGTTTGCACCAAACTATAAAACCGTTGTGAGATACAAATAGTCCCACCGCCGTCAAAACGAAAAGAGCCTGCTGAATCTGATTCAGCAGGCTCTTTTTTTATCCTGTAACGAACGGAAAATCATCCGTTTCGTTTATTTCTGATTACAGCGTCCAGCCTTTGCGGTATTCGCGCTGGATGTACTGGGCGGCTTCAGGGACGTTGGTCACTTTGAGATTTTCCGCATCCCATTCGAGTTTCTTCTGACCGGCGCGATACGAGACATTCCCCAGCAGCACGGTTTCGGTCAAAGGACCGGCATAACCGAAGTTACTGCCCGTCGGTGAGCCAGTGCGGATCGCATTCAGCCATTCGATATGGTGGCTTTCGGGACGCGTCAGGTAAGGCTCAACCGGTTTCGCTTCTTTGCCGGCTTCCATGAAGACCTTATTGCTGCCATAATCGGCGAGTAAACGTCCGTCTTCGCCTTCAAACAGCACGGCACTGTTTTTCTCGTAGACTTCTGCGCCTTTGGGTTTCCAGCCGCCGTGATACCAGGTCATGTGCACGGGGGGCAGATCTTCACGCGCTTCGTATTCATAATCGACGCGCATCATGCTCGGGCACTCATTCTCGCCCGCATGTCCTTTTTCGCCCACGGCTACAACGGTTTTGGGGTACTTCAACTTCAACGCCCAGAAGGGGAGATCCATATAATGACAGCCGAAGTCACCGAGCTGGCCGTTCCCGAAATCCCACCAGTAACGCCAGTTGAAATGGAAACTCGTTTCATTATAAGGGCGGAACGGAGCTGGCCCGATCCACTGATCGTAGTTGACGTAGGCAGGTGGATGATTTTCCTTAGACCGTTTCCCTTCAGTCCGCACGCCGCCATCCAGCCAGACATGCACGCGTCTGACAGGACCAATCACGCCGGACTGAACCATTTCCACAACCTTGCGATAGTTATCGGTGGCGTGAATCTGATTTCCCATTTGCGTGGGAACGCCGGCTTTCGCAGCCAGTTCGGTGAGCACACGTGCTTCGTACACGGAATGCGTTAATGGTTTTTCACAGTAAACAGGCAAGCCTTTTCGCAGCGCCATCGCGACAGCCGGAGCGTGCATGTGGTCGGGTGTGCTGACGAGTACTCCATCCAGATCTTCACGATCCAGAGCCTTGCGGTAATCGTCATACGTGTCGGCATTGGGAAATTCTTTGGACGCAATATCCAGACGCTTGGCATCAATGTCGCAGAGTGCCACGAAATTCTCCGATTTCGTACCGCTGATATTTGCATAAGCACGGGCGGCGACTCCAATCGTCGCCAGATTCAATTTCTCGTTCGGGCTTTTACTTTTCGGTGCCGCTTCCAGAGAAGGCAGAGGCAGGGTAGAAGCGAAGGCAGGAACAGCAGTTCCCGCGATCAGCGCTTTCTTAAGAAACTCGCGGCGGTCAACAGAATTTGACATAAAAATCTCCTTGTGGGGATAACCGGAATGCTGATGAAATCGTTTTTAAAAACTCAAACAGCAGTCACGAAACGAGCTGAAAAACAGCCTTCTCGTAAAATGCGGCAAGTACAGGCGGGGGAGAACACGAATATATTAACGTTTTTTAATATATCGCATCAGAAAAGGGAAATCGAGACTATTGTGATAAAACTCGGGAAATTTGAGTTTCTGGAGGGACATGCAGAGACATCGAAAAATGAACTAAACAGGGGGGAGCAGGGACGATCAGTTGGAGGTTTCGGTCGTGATGTCTTCGGCAATGCTGACCGCTTTTTCCACACCTGAAATCAGTTGATCGAGGCGGAACGGTTTATAGAGTACACATTTCAGACCAAGTTGACGTGCTTTGACGATGGAGTGCGTGGGGTCATAACCAAAACCGGTCATCAGAATCACAGGCAAGTGTTCGTGAATCTCCCGGATCTGGGCAAAACATTCATAGCCATTCATATCGGGTAGACGAATATCCGCGATGACCACATCGTAATGAAAGCTGCGAACCATCAGAAATGCTTCTTCGCCGTCATGGGCAGTTTCGACTTCACAACCCAGGCGGCCCAGCAATTCATGGGCAGCTCTTCTTACAGAGGCATCGCTGTCAACGACCAGAATCCGTTTGTTGAGCAACTTCGGATTTACCTGTCTCATCATGGGCACTTTATGATGATGGGTCGCCTGGGGAGCCATTTCGTCTCCCACTTGTTGAATCAGTTGCTTAATGTGGCGAGTGTCTTTAAGGATACGCTGCAATCGCTCGCACACACTAGGTTCATGACCAATATAACGCTCCAGAATCCAGGCTGTATCGTTGAGGATTTCGTCTACCGGATCGACGACCCCACGCATAATTAACTCAGTACTCGCAGAAGCGGTGGTGAATTTTTCCACCACCAGTAATTCGAGCGTATTCAACGCAATGGCAACCTCCCGGCTGAACAGCTCCAGAAAATGCAAATCGTTTTCATCAAAGGCGCCGGCATGCGGGCTTTCCACATTGAACGTGCCTAAGACTTCATCGTGCAGGTTTAAAGGCACCGTTAATGAACTGCGGGCATTGGGAGCCCCCGTCATATAGAGCGGATCATGCGTGGTGTCTTCACACAGGTAGCTTTTTCCCGTCGCGGCAACGAAACCTGTGACGCCGTTTCGTTCGGGTTCTGCAAACAGCGTCCGATCTGCGGCCGCCTGTTCCATGCCGACCGCCAGCAGCACATCCAGCCGATTAGTGGCTTTGTCCAGAATGCGGATTTCAACGGTTTCAAATTCCAGCAGATCCTGCGTGTAGTGCAGAATTTTGGCCTTTAATAATTCCACGCGGTCTTCGACCGTCATTTCGAAGACTTCTTCGGGAGAGAGATCGCCCAGCTCCAGACCTGCCTGATAAATGGCATTCAGTTTTTGCCGCTGCAGAACTTCTTCCGAGATATCGCGCACACTGGCAACCAGATGCACGGGTTCCTGTTTGCCGTCCACATCGGTGAGCACCGGCATCACTTCCACGTCGAAGTAGTTTTTGTCGCCGACCCGCAAACCGCTTTTCGCGATTGAACGTGTGGAAAAGGCAGTATGAAACGGGCTGAAGTCAGGCCCTAATATTTCGGGAGCGCCAAAGGCATCATAAAACGGGCGTCCGACCAGCGAGCCTGACTGGCCACATAATTCACCCAGTTGATGATTGGACCAGAGAATTCGCAGGTCGGCATCCAGGACAACGACCGCATGCGGTAAATATTCAAGCAGCGTCCCCGATTGAATCAACGCGAGGGGCAAAACTCCGGAAGTGGCAGGGACCACGAGTGCGGAAACATTTCCCTGATCAAACTCTGCAATCCCTTCCGCCAGATTTTCCGGGGTGACTACCAGATAGTTGTTCGTTGAGAATTGTTCTCTCAACTCAGAAGTCTGGTCGTCAGCGGGTCCACAGAAGAGAATTTTTTGCGGATTGGTCACTACAAAACCGGCCTTTGTCCACTAAGACATTCAATGCTTGACTTAAAATGTATCGTTAACAGAGACGCCACTTACTTCCCTCAGCTGCCAACTCGCTGAAAAAACGGAAACAATCAGCATCAATCTTTTAGTACGTATAACAACGTGCAATTGATAGAATACCCACTCGTGTTTTTAAGCTTTTTACTAAAATCTTACACAACACGAAAAGTATCACTCTATCGTACCTATGAAATCGGCTTTCTGTCAGTCAAAATTAAGATCCAACGGGAGGATTCTTCAATTTTTTCCTAATTCCTGATCCATTTTGAATTCTTTTCCTCAAGTTTCAGGCCAAACTCAAGACAAGCGAACAACGAATTCGCCCGATTCCATCACCGATGCAGCAGAATGCAGTACTATGTCCACCCCCTGGGTCGCAATTCAAAGAAACCCGATTTCCGGGAAAGGAAATCGGGCCTTACTCATCAAAGATCTGATCCTGCACCTGAAACAGAAAGGCATTCGTCCGCGACTGTTTTCAAACCGCGATCGCATGCAGGGGTTGCTGAAGCTGAGAGCCGCCGAAGATCAGCCGTTGTGCATCGTGGCGGCCGGCGGCGACGGAACGGTGCAAGACGTGATCAATCGCTATCCCGATCAAAAGATTGCCGTTCTGCCGCTGGGGACGGAAAATCTGCTGGCCCGTTATCTGGGCATCAAAAAATCAGGGCAGTTTGTCGCAGAAATGATCAGCCAGGGCGCAACGCGGGAAATTGATCTCTGCCAGATTAACGACCGCAAATTTGTGCTGATGGCAAGCATCGGTTTTGATGCAGCAGTGGTGGAAACATTAACGCTCAGTCGCACAGGTCATATTTCCTATGCCAGCTATCTGAAACCCATCTGGAATACTCTGTGTGCTTATCCGTATGAGCCGCTCTGCATCACGACCGCGGAGGGGGAGCCGGAAATGACCGCCTACCACGCCATCGTGGTGAACATTCCGGCTTACGGATTGAATCTGAATTTTGCCCCCGCAGCCAATGACCATGACGGGCTGCTCGATCTGATCCTGCTGCGAAAAAAGGGGATCTGGAGTATGCTCAAATACGTGTTTCGAATCATACGGGGAACCCATCTTGATTCCAGGAGTGTTCAAAAGCTGCAGGTGAAACAGATTCGAATTCGGTCCGCTCATCCGGTTCCGATTCAGACCGACGGTGACGCCACCGGTTCGACGCCGGCAGACATCAGGATCATTCCGGCGGCTGCCCGGTTCATCGTCCCTTGCTCAACTCCTGCGAATGATCAATAATCCATTTTCACAGTCGATTATTTCTTTATGCAGCAGGAAAGGATTCACCCGTGCCTCAAAACCCCGTCACGATTGGAAACATTCAGTGTGGAACCAATCTCCCTTTGCTCTTTATCGCCGGACCTTGCGTGATCGAAAGCGAAGAACTGGTCCTGACGACCGCCAAACAGCTGGCGGAAATAGCGGCGAAGCAAAACCTGTCGCTGGTTTTCAAATGCAGCTTTGACAAAGCCAACCGCACCAGTGTAGACAGCTTCCGGGGCCCGGGACTCGAAAAAGGGCTGGAAATTCTGGCGAAAGTCAAGCAGCAAACCGGGCTGGAGGTGACAACGGACATTCACGAACCATATCAGGCAGCGGCCGCCGCTGAGGTTTGCCGGATTCTGCAGATCCCCGCCTTCCTCGCGCGGCAAACCGATCTGCTGGAGGAAGCGTCCAAAGCCGCCTTGAAATATCAGGGCGTGGTGAATATTAAAAAACCGCAATTTGTGGCCCCTGAAGACTGTATTCACGCCGTCAAAAAATGCGAAGCGTTCGGCCTGGATCAAATCATGCTTACCGAACGGGGAACGACTTTCGGCTACGGCCGCCTGGTCAACGACTTCCGCTGCATTCCCATCATGCAAGGCATGGGAACCCCGGTGATCTTTGATGCGACTCACAGCGTGCAGACTCCCGGCGGGAAATCCACAGGCGGAGATCGGGATATGATTCCGTATCTTGCCAGAGCGGCTGTCGCCGCGGGCTGCGACGGGGTTTTTGCGGAAACTCACCCCGATCCCTCAGTCGCGCTGAGCGACGGGCCCAATATGTTATCTTTGGATCAATTTTCCAATTTTGCCGTAGATTTGCAGAAATTCCGCACCCTGGTTAATGAAATCGGAAGCCTGACAGACATTCCATCTGCTTGAAAATTGGTTATAGTATAGGAAAGAAGTGTCGCAATCTTCATTTTGTGACGTATTCATTCAGAGAGACGGAACTGATTATTCAATGACTCATTTCCACCAGAATCACGAGTGGAAATGTATAGTATCGTGAGACAACGCCGAATATGATTTTGACACAACTGCTAAACCAGACTCCTCGATTTCGCCTGCTTGCTCTGTCAGGAATTTGTCTGACTGGAATTCTCCTGGCTGTGTCCAGTTGCAAAAAACCGGCAGCACCGCCTGCGGTAAACGCGAACTCGGAAGACAGTTCCCAGAATTCCGAATCAACGGAAGATGATCCGGACTGCGATACTTTCATTGATAATTCAATGAATATGCTGGAACCCGATCGCCTGGGAATCAGTTCCTCACTGGAACGCGCAATCGGACTGTTGAATCAATGGACATTCAAATGCGGGAATTTTGATACCAAGCCGCCTGTCGTCACAGATTCACAAAAGCCATTCCTGAAAAAATATCTGAGTGAAGCGCAACTGGCAAAAATGGATCTCACGCGATTCACCGAGCTGGATGGCAAATTCATCCGGGATTCGCAGTTGTTCAACGGCATGATGACGGCAGCCATCGAAGGCCAGACCAGCGATCTGGAACGCGTGACGGCCGCCTTCTATTATTGCATGAACAATATCGCGCTCGTCACGAATGAAAAAAGCGTACTGCCACTTTCCCCCTACGAAATCAGTATTCTGGGCAGCGGTTCGGCAGAGCAACGCGCCTGGGTCTATATCAATGTATTACGACAACTTCACATCGACGCGGTTCTGTTTCGCCCTGCTGCTCCCAGTCCCTTCAAACTGCTTGTGGGAGTTCTGATTGATCAAAACGTGTATCTGTTTGATCCCGTGCTGGGGCTGCCGATTCCTGCGGCAGATCAGCCCGCTGATGCCTTTCTCATTCAAAACCCTGCGACACTCGCTACCGTTTACAAAACCCCGGACCTCCTGAAAAACTTCTATGGTGACGACGCCAAAAACCGTTTTTCGGCCGAGGAACTGAAAACCGCGCAGGTATTGATTATGGGGCAAAGCGCCGAATGGTCAGCCCGCATGCGACGTCTGGAAGATTCACTGTCACGCAAACAGACCTTCGTCCTGTTTCGGAATCTCGATCCGCTGGAAGGGGACCCCGGTTTTATTGCGCATATCCAGAGCATCGGACAGGGAATTCTGAAAGAGGCTGAGATTAAAGTTTCGGAATTTCCGGATCAGCAAATCAAAGAGCACCAGGAATTAGCCGGCGAAGCGCTCAAGCAGATTGACGCCATGAAATTACCGTTCCGAGCACCGGTCCCCTTCGATGTCAAAACCCGGATTCAAAAACCGGAAGGATTTGAAGTCCAATGGGGGGCCCCCTCACGCAAATTACTCAAAACCAGAACCAGACAACTCATGGGCGACCAGAAAACTGCCATTGAGAGCTACGTCACCACGCGACTGGAAGCCGGCTTTCCCGCAGATTTAATCGTCCCCCAGGAAACGCGGCTGATGCATCTGATGGCGGCACAGCAGGCGGCTTATTTCCTGGCGCTCGGGCAGTTCATTCAGGGAGAAGACGCATCCGCTTCACGGTCGTTTAGTGATTACCTGCGAATTTATTCGCGTGTCGACCCTACTCGCACGCTGGCTGCCACCTATCTGATGGCGATCTGTGATGCCAAGTCGGATAAATTATCCAGCGCGATTTTTGCCGTCTCAGAAAATAAACCACCCGAAGCACTCCGACCGGCATTTCAGTATCTGAAAGAACGCTGGAAGACCATTCGGGATCAAGAACCCAAAAAATAAAACGCTTTCATCGGCATAACTTCAACTGAAATCTGAGACATGCTTGCCTTCCTCCGTCGCCGCTGGTTTCTCGCCGCCATTACCCTGGTCATCATCTGCGGTGTGCTCGCAGGCCATCAGGGACCAGCAGAAAACCTTTCCCGGATCAAACAGCTGATTCGGCCTTCGTGGCTGACGGCCATTGTTTTATTTCTGATGTCGCTCAGTTTGAATTCGGAGCATCTGCTGGGCTCCATCCGAAAACCGGGGCCGTTGTTTCTTTCCCTGGCCACGAATGCCATCCTGCTCCCCTTAGTCGCCTGGGCGCTGCTGCCTTTGCAACTGACGCCCGATTTCCAGATCGGCCTGATCATTATGGCTTCGGTCCCCTGTACCCTATGCGGGGCCTCGGTCTGGACGCGTCGCGCGGGAGGCAATGACGGGATCTCCTTAATGGTCACGATGATTACCAACGGTGCCTGTTTTTTAACGGTTCCCTTCTGGATCATGTTGATCACCGCGCAGGAAATTGAATTCGATCGCGTCGAAATGGTCACGAAACTGTTTTACGCCGCCATGCTGCCTGTCGTTTTCGGCCAACTTCTGAGGCTCATCCCCCGGATCAAACAGCTTGCCGATGGAATGACTTCCAAACTGGGAACGGTGGCTCTGATCGTCGTGTTACTAATGGTGCTGCTGGCGGCCGTTCAGACGGGATACGGCATCAAAACCTCTGAAACAGGCATTTCCTTCTCAGCCGTCGCCATGGTCTGGATCAGTTGCATCGTAGTTCACGTTACCGGATTTTTTTTCAACATGTTTCTGGGAAAAACGCTTGGCTTTCATCCGCGCGATCAAATTGCCAGCGCCATTGCCGGCAGTCAGAAAACCCTGCCGATCGCGGTATTCGTCGCCACCGATGCCTCGATGTTTGGAGACGCGGGCATTCCCTCGGCCGTGTTCCCGATGCTGATGTTCCACACCTCGCAGTTTTTCATCGATACGATCCTGGCCGATCGGCATCGGGAGAAATATGAGATCGAGGAAGAAACCACGCCCAGCGAACTGGAAGAACAGCCGCTTACCGCCTGCGAGCAGTAACGCGAATTCTGGCTTTTGTCAGTTCTGATAAATCACGACGAGAAACAGAACCGCTTCCCCGCGTCCCGCGTTTGTGATGGTGTGCGGCACATCAACGCGATAACTGGCGGAATCACCGGGGCCCAGCAGTGTGCTGTCGTCGCCTGACTGCAGTTCGATTTTACCCTTTTCGACCGTGAGAAATTCGCGTGTGCCTTTGAAGTGCGGCGCGCTTTTCAATTTGCCCCCGATGTGCAACAGCACTTCGTAGAACTCCACATCCTTTTCCAGATGCAGAGGGGACAACGTGCGAATCCGGCACTCGGCATCGGAACGGTAATGAAAGGTCCGATCTTCAGCGCGAATCACTTCGATGGAAGAGGTCGAAATGGGAGCTTCCACCAGTTCTCCCAGCGCAATTCCGAATGCCTGCGAGATACGCACCGTGACTGCCAGCGTCGGATTGGCCTCGCCCCGTTCAATCTGGCTGAGCATCGAGCGGCTGACGCCACACGCGGCCGACAGCGAATCGAGCGACCAGCCACGTTCTTTGCGTAATGCACGGACGCGCTGCGAAAGCTGCCCGCTGATCTCATCGGGCGAGAGTTCCGCGGGTGGATTTGTGGCCGTTTGTTTTCTGGCGGGATTTGCCGACATGCTATTTTCCAATATACCGGATCTTTTCTCTTGCAAAAAGGAATCTGTTTTCTATTATAATGGATAATGAGCCGCTATAAAGGAATCTCTGATACTAACTTTTGAAATTTTCGGGGTAATGAGGCGAATGATGAAAGCACTGGTCAAAAAAGAGTCAAAGCCGGGCCTTTGGCTGGAAGAGGTTCCTGTTCCGACGATTGGCATCAATGATGTCCTGATCAAAGTCGACCGAACAGGAATCTGCGGCACCGACGTACATATTTATAAATGGGACGCCTGGGCGCAGAAAACGATTCCGGTGCCGATGGTAGTGGGACATGAGTTTGTCGGTGAAATCGTGGAAGTCGGTTCCAATGTGGCCGACTACATGCCCGGCGAAATTGTGAGCGGTGAAGGGCACGTCGTCTGTGGCCGCTGTCGCAACTGTTTTGCAGGCCGCCGGCATTTATGTGCTCACACCAAAGGGGTGGGCGTGAATCGTCCCGGTGCATTTGCCGAATACATTTCGCTGCCGATGACGAATATCTGGCATCACGACGATTCGATAAACCGCGACATCGCGTCAATTTTTGATCCATTCGGCAATGCCGTCCATACGGCGCTGACCTATCCGGTGCTGGGGGAAGACGTCCTGATTACCGGCGCCGGTCCGATTGGTGTGATGGCGGCTGCCGTCGTCCGGCATGCAGGGGCGCGGCATGTGGTGGTCACCGATGTGAACCCGTATCGACTGGAACTGGCGCGGAAGATGGGCGCGACCGTCGCGCTGGATGTCCGAGAGAAATCCATCGCCGACATACAAAAAGAACTGGGGATGACGGAGGGGTTTGATGTCGGTCTGGAAATGTCGGGCAACCCGCAGGCGTTTCGCGACATGCTGGACAACATCTGTCACGGCGGCAAGATCGCCATGCTCGGCATCCCCGATCAGGATATCGCCATCGACTGGAATATCGTGGTCTTCAACATGCTGACGATCAAAGGCATCTACGGTCGCGAAATGTATGAGACCTGGTATAAAATGACAGTCATGCTGCAGAGTGGCCTCGACATCAGCCCCATTATTACGCACCGCTTTCATGCCAGCGAATTTGAAGCAGGCTTTGAAGTCATGCTGTCCGGCCAATCGGGCAAAGTCATCCTCGACTGGAAGAACATTTAACAAACACACAACTGATAACACGACTCAACACAACCGAACAGGACTTGTCCCATGTATGGATCAATCAAACAGGAACTGGAAAAAACACTCGCTGCGATTCGCGCAGAAGGTTTGTATAAAGCAGAACGCATCATCACCACGCCGCAGGATGCGCATATCCGCGTTGCCGAAGGCGAGCCGGTGCTCAACATGTGCGCGAATAATTATCTCGGTCTGGCAGAACATCCAGCCGTGATCGCCGCCGCCCATGCGGGCCTGGATCAGTGGGGCTACGGGCTTTCTTCGGTTCGGTTTATCTGCGGGACCCAGTCGATTCACAAAGAACTCGAAGGCAAGCTGAGCCAGTTTCTGGGCACGGAAGACACGATTCTTTACACGTCCTGCTTCGATGCCAACGGCGGTCTGTTTGAAACGCTGTTGACGGCGGAAGACGCGATCATTTCGGACGAACTGAATCACGCCAGTATTATTGACGGCGTGCGTTTATGCAAAGCGCAGCGGTTTCGCTACAAAAACAACAACATGCAGGATCTGGAAGAACAGCTCAAAGCAGCCGCGTCGGCCCGCTTCCGGATGATCGCCACCGATGGCGTGTTTTCGATGGATGGCTTTATTGCCAATCTGCCGGCGATCTGTGATCTCGCAGACAAATACGATGCGCTGGTGATGGTCGATGATTCTCACTCAGTCGGTTTTATGGGGCCGCAGGGAAGAGGCACGCATGAATTTCATAACGTGATCGAGCGTATTGACATTCTGACCGGCACCATGGGCAAAGCGCTCGGTGGCGCGAGTGGCGGTTATACCAGCGGTCGCAAGGAAATCATTGAACTCTTGCGACAGCGTTCGAGGCCTTATCTGTTTTCAAACTCCGTCGCACCGGCGATTGTGACGGCGTCCATCGCCGCCATTGATCTGCTGACCGCATCCACGGCACTCCGCGACAAGCTCGAAGCCAACACGAAACATTTCCGCGCGGGTATTTCGCAGGTCGGTTTCGACGTTTTACCGGGCGAACATCCCATCGTACCGATCATGCTGGGTGATGCCTCGCTGGCAGCGCAGGTCGCGGAAGCGTTGTTAAAGAAAGGCATTTACGTGATCGGCTTTTCGTTCCCTGTGGTACCCAAAGGAAAAGCACGGATTCGGACGCAGATCTCTGCCGCCCATTCGATCGAAGATCTGGATTTCGCGATTGAGAAATTCAAAGAGGTCAAACAGGAACTGGGAATTTAGCGCTGATGCCAGTTCGTGTTTCTTAATTCAAATTGGCATTTGCATATGGTAACGAACCGGGGCTAACGCCCTTCGGCTAATTGGTCTATTCTACTTTCAATGTCCCCAAAACAAGATCAGCCGCACGGCGTTAGCCGCGGTTAATGCCGATCTGGGTTCGGTTATGATCCTGAGAATCACATTGAAGCCTGATAAATTAACGCTAACTGGTAAGATTCAGTTTGCCGGTTCGGGTTTCTCGGGCGCAAAACCCATCACCGCGTATTCGTAGCGGGTTCGGCCGCTGCTGTCGGCCCGCATGCGTTCGGCGATCAGCGGTAACCCCTGCGTAGCGGCAAAGCGGACTGAGGCCTTCGCGTCGCCATACGAGAAGAGAATGATCACGAGGCTCTTGGGCTGCGGGACCGTTTTATAAATCGCATAAAAACGATCGACAAACGCCGCCGCCGAGTCCGCACGAAAGTCGGTCGTCTGTTTACCGATTTTCAAGCGAAAAATGCCGTTCTCGGTCAGATACAGCTCCCAGATATCACTGCGTTTGGTCAGTTCGTCGTAGGTCAGGAAATGTTTGACCACATCCTCGGCTTTCGCGCCCGCCAGTTCCTGCAGCTGCTGTTTGATCCGCTCGATCTCGGCTTTGGTTTTCTCGGAATCAGGCTCGGCTTTCGATTTTAACAGCGGATCAATGATCTGGTCCGGCAACTGAAACAGTTGTTGCACCAATTCGGCGACCAGATCCCGCTGTGCCTGCGCGCCTTTGAGTTGCTCAGTTAACTCCTGATTCTTTTTTTCTGATAACTGCTGCAGAGCGCGCGTGCGCTGTTCCATCTCAATCGCCGTCTCTGCTGCTTTCAACGCATCGCGGCGTGTCTGTAGATTGAGTGCCGATAAATCTTTGATTTTTTGTAGCGCCGACTCGCTGATGGCGGAGAGCTGCTCTAGTTTCTGATCGGCCTGCTGTACCTGCTGTTCGGCGCGCTGTTCGATGCGGGCCGTCGTTTCCTGCGTATCCATGAATTGCGCAAAAATCACGATCAACAACAGATCGAGCAGGGGAGTGAGCTGAAATGTCAAACGGCGGCGGCTGATCATTCTGGTTTGTCGCCTCCGGCTGCCAGAGCCAGTTCACGTTTCGCCCGTACGACGGTATCGCGGACATGCTGCCGATTCTCCACCAGTCCCATAAATGATGTTTCGAGAGCACTGTTGATAAACATCAGGAGAATCGCAGCGGCCAGACCGGCGAAGGTGGACCAGATTGCATCACCAAAATGGCTGACAATGGAACTGATCGTGCTGGACGTTTCCGAACCGACATTCAGCTGCAGTGCGGCGCCCATCGCCAGGATCGTTCCCAGCACACCCGCCAGCGGATAGGCTTCGATCATCGTGCGGCAGATGTTGTAGCAGGTCTCGAAGAAATGCGAATTCAGATAACGGCGTTTCTCATCCAGAATATGCACCCGCTCCGAAAGGATACTCCGGTCCTGAGGATTGGCTTTGGGATCGAGCGTTTCATTGACGTCGGCCAGAAAGGCTTCGATCTGATCGGAGAGATGCCCCGTGGAATCGAGCAGACTGCGATGTTTGAGCCCGCGCGTAAAATCATCCAGCGATGAGGCGATGCCTTTTAGATCGCGGCGGGACCAGACCCAGAGCACAAAGAAACAGAACAGATGCGCCCCGCACGCTAACGTGATCACGAAAGTGGAGAGTCCGGAGAGTTGGCTTAAATACTGCGACATCAATGGTTTCCAGATTGGTTAATAGTTTCTGTATTCCAAAATTCTAGCTCGTAAAGACTGTCAACGCAAAACGAAAGTCCCACCTGGATAACGGCTCTCACCTGGGTCCAGGTTTACTGGAACGCCTCCAGGGCCATTTGGACCGAGTATCATAGAACGAGAGACGCTCTGGTGAAATGGGATGCGCTCCAGTAAAAGAATCGATCCAATGAACCAGATTCCATTGATGTTTCCGCCTGATTCAATAAAGCGATGAAGGTGTGAGTCCAGTCACAACGAATATAACGAAAAAGGATGCGAGACTTCGGAGGAAGTTTCGCATCCTTAACAGTTTCAAATCTGCTTTCGTGAAAAATCACGCACCATATTTTTCCATACGGCCCGCATGTGCCATCGCCAGCCACATCAGATATTTGGCTTCAAACTGACCTAATCCGCCCTGAATACATTCCGACTCGCCGAAACTCTGGCAGCCGTCGAAGCGGGCATTTTCAGCCGCCAGTAAAACGGGCACCGGATGCCAGCTGTGTCCTTTCATTTTGGAAGGCGTGCTGTGGTCGCCTGTCACAATCAGCACATCAGGTTTGAGAGCCGTAATGCGGGGAATGCAGGTATCGACTTCTTCCGTCTTCGCAACTTTCGCAGCAAAGTTCCCGTCTTCGCCGGTGGAGTCGGTGTACTTGTAATGCACGAAGAAAAAGTCGTAATCATCCCAGATTTTTTCCAGACAGTCCATCTGCGATTCCAGCGTCTGGCCGGCATCTTTCACATCCATGCTGACCAGCCGTGCCAGTCCGCGATACATGGGATAAACGGCAATCGCAGCGGCGCGCATGCCATACACTTCTTCGAACGTCGGAATTTCCGGCAACTTGGCAATGCCACGCATCGTCAGCAGGTTGGCCGGGTGATCGTCTTTCAAAATGACGGCCGCCTGCTTCATAAACTCCTTGCAGAGAGCGGCTGTTTTTTGCGAGGCGGCATTTTCCCCCACGGGCTCCAACGGAGGCACGCCGGTTCGCTGCGGGTCAGTATCGTTGATATCTCCGCCGAGTCCTTTGCCACGAATCACAATCACCAGCCGATATTCTTTGACGTGACGCACAAAAACTTCGACGCCCGGAATTTCGATTTTATCGAGCTTTTCACAAAGTGCCGCACCAATCTCACTCGAAATGCGGCCCGCACGACGGTCCGAAATATTTCCCTGATCATCCAGCGAACAGTAGTTGCCACGGATCGCGACGTCGTCGGGTCCCAGTTCGAAATCGATGCCCAGCGCTTCCAGCACGCCGCGCCCGATATTGAACTCCAGCGGATCATAGCCAAACAGTCCCAGGTGGCCGGGGCCACTGCCGGGAGTGATGCCGTGCAGCACGGGAATGCTGCGTCCCAATGTTCCTCTTTTGGCGAGCGCATCCAGGTGCGGGGTGTTTGCTGTTTCCAGTTCGGTTTTTCCGCCCGGTTCCAGAGGCAGACCGCCCAGCCCATCGGCAACGAGCAGAACAATTTTGGAATCATTCTTCTTTTGAAGTTTTTTCATTAACGCGTGCAGGTCTGCCATCGAATTCTCAACACCTTATTATTTAACGTTTTTTATTTATAGATCCGGTTCCCGACTGACAAAACATGCCTGTCAGATGACGGTATACAATACAGAATCGAGGCCACATTGTTAAGCAGGACGACGCGACATTCAAGGGTCGGGAGTCAATTGGGGTTCGTTCTTCACAAAACCGGCCGCATCAACCCGCGTTTGGAAAAACTGCAGGCTTTCGGTCGCCATCAGTTCCGCGCTATAGAACTGACGAACACGTTCGTATCCCTGGCGGGCCAGTTTCAGGCGATAGTCCCGGTCCAGATACAGCCGCTCCCACGCATCAGCGAGTGCCCGGGGATCTCCGGGCGGAACCAAAAGCCCCCCTTCCGTCTTTTCGATCAATTCAGGAAACGCGCCATGCGCCGGCTGGACAACGGGCACGCCGTTCGCCATCGCTTCCAGCACAAACAGACCCTTGGGTTCATGATAAACGGTGGGAACCGAAAGCACCGACAGACTTTTGTAAAAGGCGACTTTTTCCGCCAGCGAAGCAGGGCTGCCCCAGTATTTGTAAGAGGGGCCTCGCGCTGCCAGGCGTTTGGTCGTTTTCTGAAAATACGCTTCGTTCTCTTTTCCTAAAAACCCTCCGACAGACAGCCGACTGTCGGGATATTTCTTGTGAAAGATCTCAAATGCCTGTACGACATTGTGCAGACCTTTTTCTTTGCACAGCCGGGCAAAAAAACCGATTGTAAACGGTTCATCCGAGTTTTCAGTCGGCGTGCCGTCGTGTCCTTCCAGATCGATGCCCAGCAGCACTTTTTGAAAATGATCCCGGGGTAAATCAAGATAGAAGGACATGAAGTCCCGGTAATAATCACTGTGAACAAGCACGCCATCCAGCTGCTGGACGTTTTGCCGAATGAGCTCCAGCGAACGGCCGCGATACGGTTCGCCCAGTTCTTCCAGAAAAACATCATCCCCCTGCAACACGCAAAACAGAGGGCCGGAGAAATGTTCCTTGATGGTTTTAATCGTGCCCGAGAGCAGCGCGTTGCTGAGGCAAACAACATCCGGCTTCAGTTCATTTCCCACAAACCGGGCCAGCTCCTCGATTTCCTTCAGTTCGGGCCCCAGTTCTCCTTCCAGCAGGGTTACCGTGAGCGCTCCCAGTTCATGGGCGTCATTGCTGACACCAAACTTCGTCGCCAGATTGATAATCCAGGGAGTATCCAGCCAGTGTTTGAAGAACCGGGGTATCCGCCGCCAGAGTCGGGAACGAAAATTCAGATAAACATTGATCCCGCCCAGAAAGACCTGAGAGCCCGTCATATTCTGCTCATCAACGCGGATTGGTGTGTAGGTGGGAATCAGGGTCGCCTCGGCTCCCTGCTTGATCATCGCGCGGGTCCAGGTGTTATCATGCATGCAGGCGCCACAGAACATACCTGCGCCTCCCGAGGTGATGATGGCGACGTGCAATTTTCGGTTTGACGATTCTGACATAGTCGTTGCCTGATTGTTGCTGGCGGGAAACTTATTTCTGATCCAGTTTGACTGGCGTTATCTCTGGCGCTATCTGTTGAACAAAACGTTTTAACAAAGCCGTGGTTTCTGGAGTATCATGAATCGAATGGCGGAACTCTTCCAACGAAATCCCGGCGATTTTTTCGACATACTCCGGATAGGTATTCAGCCGCCCGAGAAACGAATCGCGATCGAGCTCCGGGTGAAACTGAGTACAATAAATGGGGCGATCCACAAAACGGTACGCCTGATTTTCCACCCGTTCGGTCGAAGCCAAAAGTTCCGTTCCCGGCGGCAGTTCGACGACGGTATCTTCATGCCCCATCAGACCTTGCAGAACTGCTCCCGAGGGACCGAACACCGGATCTGCCTTGCCGACTTCGGTGAGTGAAACATGATGCACGCCGATTTCGGCCCGGTTCAGATCGTGGATCACCTGCCCGCCCATCGCGCGTGCCATCGCCTGAAAGCCCCAGCAGGACGCGAACGTCGGCTTGCGAGAATCGTGCACGACACGCAGACTTTCCAGCGCGACATCCAGCCAGCGTCCCTCGCCGGCGGCGGAATAATGACCGCTGCCACCAATCAGAATCATATCCGTGTCAGCAAAGTCGGTTTCCTGCAGCGGCCCCCCCAGAAGATCAAACACGGCAATCTGATTGACATGTGCCTCCAGGGATTTCGCAAAACAGTTCACTTCCTGCCCGCGCATCGGATCATCAGAATTTCGGACCTGTAATAATAAATAGCGAAAATTTTGAAACATCGGCGGCCGTTAATTTCCTAGTCGAGTCGACAGATTCAGAAAGCGCATCAAGTCTTCAGGAGCGATCATCGCTCGCGTAAAAGCAGTCTCATTCAGAGGCAATGCATTCGAATTCATACATAATGCATATTTCATATTACAAATCCGCTCTTAGAATTGTAGTCATGCTTCTCAGAATCGAAAGTTTATCGCTGCAGGAAACAGTTCAATATCACTACAAACTGAAATGAACAGGCATTCAATTAGAATTTTCACCAAGATTTCATTTAGTCTTTACATTTACCTTGACATTTTGGACTCAAAAAAAGATAGTGGTACTTAGAGGTTGTTTTTATCTCATGCATCATCTCCCGAGAGGATTATCAGTTTTCCTTATTTTAACCTCTTCGATGCATGAATTATATACGCCAGTCAACTCGTCTTGACTGGCGTTTTTTTATGCCTGCTTCTGTTCTGAAGCAGGCATCGAGATCTCTGAGCCGAGTTAGATCATTTCGTGAAAAAACCATGTGGATATCTCAGCTGGTGAAGACACTTCTTGTTTTCAGTCCCCTGACATATTCCTCCCGTCGGCATCGCCGCGCAATCCAGAGCAGACTCGTTTCCAGCATCAATTCTGCCGGGTTAGAGCGACTTCTATTCAACTGCTTCTCTAATTTCACGTCAGGCGGTTTTTTCCCAGACAAAAATCTCCAGCGGGGGAAAATTCCAGAGCACTAAAGAGCGCTGCAGCGGCGCACCAAAACTGTCTTCAGCCAGTTCACAGACGCTGTTTCGAAACTGATATGTCATAAATGTTCCACCGGGCGCCAAAACACGATGGATGCTCTCCATCAGTGCCTGACCTTCCGCTCGCGTCATCACGGAAAAGGGAACTCCCGATACGATCACATCGGGTGCCGACAAATGATTCGATTTGAGGATCGCTTCCAGATTCAGCGCGGAACCTTCCTCCACCAGCAACCGCGCATCGCTGATCTGCCGTAACTGGTTTACAAATTCGGAGACGACTTCAATGCACAGCAGCCGCGCGTTGGCTGGCAGGACGTCGAGCAGCGCCGACGTCGTTTCACCGGTTCCCGGTCCGAGTTCGACCACAGTCCGCGCCGATTGCAGACAGGGCACCGCGCTCAATTTGCGCTGCAAATATCCGGAACTGGGCACAAAAGACGCCACTTGCAGCGGATTCTCGAAGAACCCGCGCAGAAAGCAGGGAACCACTGATGCGGGAGGTGAACTTTCTTCGAACGATGGTTGCGTGATGTCCATGCTGAAATCCTGTCTGATGACGCGTACTGTGTGTCTTCCCCTTAATTTGGAATCAACGAAAATGCAAAATCCATGCCAGCCGGGTAATTCAAGCATCCAGGGCTGCCACCAGCGTTTGTCGAGTGCTAAATTGATCGACCAGACACCAGCCTGAATGATCGGCGGCCTCCTGGCGCTAGGCAAGCTTGTTGCCGATCGCAGAACGGGTTCAAAAATTCTTGCCATTTCTGAAGTTCTCACGTGATGTTTAAAACGGGACTCCGCCTTATAATGAGTGTGGTTCTTCGTGTGTTGGCTCGGTCCGGCAATCGAAGGCCATTTCCAACAGATTTTCAGTTCTCAAACGGGAGCCCTTTCATGCGTCGTACGACTATTTTCACTGCATTTTTCAGTGCGTTACTGCTTTCTGCGCAGTGTGTGAGTGCTGCGTCTCTGGCAGAGCAGTATTTGACTTCCGGTCAACTGGCGGCGGGAGAAACCGCACTCAAGGCACAACTTACGAAATCACCCGACGATGATGAAGCCCGTTTCGGCCTGGGTGCGGTCCAGTTTTTTCAATCGTTCGAACATCTGGGAAGCAGTCTCTACAAATATGGCTTGCGGACTGAAGGTGCTTTTCGAGGCGTGCCGGCTCCGATTCGCGACGTGCTGCCGCAGAACCCGAAACCGGAAAAGGTCTCCTACGCCGATATCCGCCAGATGCTGCAGACCTGGGTGAACGACCTGAAAGCAGCCGAGAAAACTTTGTCCGCCGTCAAAAACCCGAGCGTGAAGCTGCCGTTACATGTAGGATTGATCAAGGTCGACCTGACTGGTACGGGGACACCCATTGATGCGGCATTCCTGATGGGCCGATTCGGGGGGCCGGAGGGACAACAGGCTGCGGAAAATTTCGTGATCGGTTTTGACCGGGGGGACGCCGACTGGCTGGCGGGTTACTGTAACTTTCTGTGTGCCTGGGGCGAAATCATGCTGGCGATCGACGGGCAGGAGATCTTCAACTGCACGGCCCATCTGTTTTTTGAAAACGTAGACACACCTTATAAGTTTCTGCTCGAAGGACCGCGTAGTTTTGATAACATTTTCAGTAATGCCAGCGGTTTCAACCGAGCCTTCATCTCAGACCTTCTGGCGTTCATCCACCTCTGGCGATTTGAATTGAAAGAGCCGGCCCGGATGCAGGCCGCATTGGCCCATCTGGAAGACATGCAGCTGCACGCCAAATCGATGTGGAAATATTACCAGGCGGAAACCGACGATGAAAACGAATGGATTCCCAACCCGAAACAGACGGGCGTGCTGCAGATCGAAGTCACACAGGAAATGCTCGACACGTGGCTGGCTGTGCTCGACGAAACCGGTCTGGTCCTGCAGGGCAAAAAACTGATCCCCTTCTGGCGCGGCGAACCCGGTGCGCAAGGCGTGAATTTGCGACGCGTGTTTACCGAGCCGCGAATGATTGATCCCTTCCTCTGGGTGCAGGGAACTGCAGCCGCCCCGTATCTGGAAAAAGGACCGATCACCGACTTCGCATCCCCCGAAATGCTGGGCCGGATCAACGGCACCTTCGGCGGTACCCGATTCTTCACAATGGCGTTCTGGTTTAACTAAGATTGCCGCTGCTGTTCCTGCTGGAGACAGGTTTCAAACAGTGGTATCAACTCACCGGAGTCGAGGACGGAACCGATGGCAACCATCCGGGTGCGCGGCTTGCGTGCGCCCCAGTCATCGCGTTCCGTCAGTTCGGCACGGCGGCCGACTGCTTGTAACGCGTGTCGTTTCTCGGACACATCGGCGCACCATCTCGCGAAATGCTTCGCGCGAGAAAGACTCGTCGGTTTCATCACTCCAGGTTTCGAATATCTGGTGGGCGGCATCGTGCTTCTGCGGATCGCTGCCGGTATTTCTGCTCTGCTTTTGTGATGCCAGGTGAAACCACAACCGTTAAGAGGACCGAAGACGACAAATCCACCCTCTCCCGGCCTCTGGATCGGGTTGGCTTTTCGCCGGATTACAATCCCGTTTGACTCGTCTGTATAGTGACGACGTTCAGTTTGTGTAACACGTTGGTTCAGTTTAAACGTCCAGTCGTAGCAGTCAAAATGCCTGGATCACCTCAATGAAAAAGAAATGTTTGAAAATCCGAACCAGGTTAGATACAGGAAGAGGGCGTGTTGTTAGGGTGGCATTGAATCCGGGTTTGGATTGGTTCCAGGCTCAGCCCATCTGGGAAATGGCGGATCAGGTTGCAGAATCTCTATCTTCGACATTAGCACGAAAGATAAGGGCCCGTTGAGAAACTGCATTCTTTGTCACCATCAATTGTCTTTAAGTATTGTGAATTGAATTTTGATAACGAAAAAAAGTAGCTCACTAACGCGTGTTTTGTCGGCGATTCTACTGCTGGCCGGTTTTGCTTTAACGGGAATGCAAGAGTGTCAGGCTCAACTTAAGGATCTCGAACAACTTGCGGACGCCATGGCAAGCAGGATTCAGCAGGACTGCGCTGCCAACCTGCCTGCCGCCGGCAAGAAGCATCGAATCGCTGTCTTCAAGTTCGCAGACAAAAACTTCAAATACGATGCGAACACCATGGGAAATCTGGGAAACGTCGCCGCCTCTCTGGTGCAGGACAAACTGAAAACAAAATTAGGCAAAGGCGCGACAGCCGGAAAATACGAAGTACTTGATCAATCGACGGCTGATCTGCTTTTCAGTGCCACAAGCACGCCCAAACTGGGAGTGTTCACAACCAATAATGGCAACGCGAGAAAAATCTGTCAGGGTGTTGGAATCGACGTGGTTGTACTGACCCGCTTTCTGTTCGACGACGTCCAACAGGTGCAGAAGAATCCTCAAAACGATGTTCATGTCGAAGCCGCCGTGATCTTTCCCGGCGCTGAGGATTCGTTCTCGATGTCAATCCCGTCGAAAGATGTGCTGCTCAATGCTTCGTTAGGACCTCTGCCCCCCAGTGGCGGCGGCAAAGGCAGTGGAACCGGCAAAGGCCCCGGTGGCGTAGCTGGTATCCCACCGAATACATTCACCCCCAACAAACAGGGGGGGCCAAGGTTATTCGACGTCGAATTCTTCCTGAGAGTCAACCCGGGCAACAAGGACGATTCAGATCCGAGTGTCTGGGAACCGATGCCTTTAAAAATTTCCACCAACCCCAATTCAGCGGGCTACGGCACATTTTTCCTTGAGCTCGACGAAGCCAAGCACCGAAATCAGAGATTTAAAGTCCGTATGAATTACAGAGGACCGCGACCTGGTCTCAAAGATCCATTGGCACGAGAACGTATTTATGCCGCAGCCCTTACGATTGATGGACTCGACAGCTTCTATCATCAGGTGAAAGGTAGAGGGGGAAAACCAACCCTCCGGGCCAAGCATGTGCATCCACACGATGCTCATAAGTGGGTACTGACGCCTCCCGGCTTCCAGATTGTACCGGACCCGAACGTGATCCTGTCTTACCCGGCTCCGTATGCGTGGGATGCCCCTCCTGTGGGAAATGGGCCGAGTACTCCCAGAGCTGATCCGCGGCACAAGTCGCTGAAACTAGACGATCATGAGCGGATGAGAAACGGTCGTTTTCAGCAGGTGAATGGCCCCGGACACTCGATTGCCGATGTGCGTGGTTTTCAGGACGGTGCCAATTCCGCGGATGCCTTCGTATTCAAGACCGGAGGCGAGTCGCTTGCGAATCTGGCAGGCAGTGTGGCGGATGTGGGTGAGATCAAGGTTTACATCTACGGTGAAGATCTTCCTCTTCCCAAAAATGTGGCAGCGGCTGCTCAGTCAGGCGTGGGGATCGGCAAAAAACTGAAGAACCCCGTCTTCCCCATCGAGCTACGTTTCGATCGAGATCCGCATGAGGTCTGGACGATCAAGTACCGCTATGCCCATTCAAAGAACCCGCCTCCCACTGGATTGCGGCCCGTGACGATCAACTTTCCCTAGTGCCAAAACAGTGTCATGTGTGAGTCACAAAGGAATGGATTGTCGTTGAGGCCTGTATTTCAGGTTTGACTGCTTCATCAGTCGGTATCAAAAGCGAGACTTCGTTTTTGATACCGGCACCTGTTTTTAATCACTGCATAATGCAATGCGAAGTCAACTGAGATGTCGCAGGAGAATTGATCTCTCGGTGTGTCGTTCGCTCTGTTGTTTAACCAAAGGAACTGTGATGGGATTGATCTCTCAAAAGCTGACACTGATTGTGCTGGGGGCTGGTTGTTTGCTGGGACTGCAAAACAATGCATCTGCCAACGATACCGATGCCTACCTGGGTGAAATTCGGATGTTCGCCGGGAACTTCGCACCTCGTGGCTGGGCTTTCTGTGACGGCCAATTGTTATCGATCGACCGACACCAGTCATTGTACGCTGCGCTGGGTACCAATTATGGCGGAGACGGTCGCACGACCTTTGGTGTCCCCGATTTGCGGGGCCGTTTTCCGATGCATGCCGGACAAGGGCCCGGTCTGACGAAACGCAAGCTGGGGCAGAAACTGGGGGCGGAAAATGTAACCCCGACCGCAACAACGGTCAACGTCACGCAGCGGACAGACGCTGACTCACTTCCAGGCGTCACTGTTTTAGAAACCTTGCGTGCTCAGACAAATCTGCCACCGTTCCAGGTATTAAATTTCATCATAGCCATAGACGGGGTTTTTCCGTCCCGCCCTGACCCTGGCTCTAACAATGCAATGAATTTCAAAATTAATCCCTGCCTGGGTGAAATTCGCATGCTCGCAGGCGAATTTGCTCCTTCGGGCTGGGCTTTCTGTGACGGCCAATTATTGACTTTAGATCAAAACAACAGTGGGTTGTTTATTACCTTGAACTCAATTTATGCCAGCAACGATGATAACACGACCTTTGGTTTGCCTGATTTCCGTGGTCGTATTCCCCAGCACTATTTTGTCGGGGGGGAGTTTGCCAGGGGGGAGAAGCTGGGGACGGAAAAAGTGACTCCCACCGCGTCAACCGTCGTCGTCAAGAAGCAGACCGCCGATAACAAACCTGAAGAGAGCGTTAGCATTCAGGTAGCGATGCATGCAGAGTCAAACCTGCCACCCTCTCAGGCGATCCACTTTATCGTTGCATTAAAGGGGACACTTGCCAAAGAACTAACGCAATCTCTAGCGCAACCCTATTTAGGCGAAATTCGCATGCTTGCCGGTTCCGATGTCCCTGCTGGCTGGATGAAATGTGACGGCCAATTATTGTCGGCTCGCGAACACAGTGCATTGCATAAGTTACTGGGAGCAACCTATAGTGAAAACGGTTCCAACTCCTTTTTTAATTTGCCCGATTTGCGTAGCCGTTTTCCCATGCATGCTGGAGCGGGCCCCGGTCTAACACAGCGTGTTCTGGGAGAGAAAGGGGGAGTGAAAAATGCCACATCCACAGCGACAACCGTCGTCGTCACGAAGCGGACCGACGCTGACTCACTCCCAGGCGTCACTGTTTTAGAAACGTTCGTTTATCAGCCAAACGTGCCACCATCCCTCGCGGTCACTTTCATCATTGCCACAGAGGGACTCTATCCTAGCTATAACGACAACTAGATCGCATTACTTTTACTCGTCTCAAATGGCTTTGGAGACGCTACAGTCAACCGGGACACAGGCCAGGTCGTGTTTGTTAATTCGAATTGGTTTTTGCAAATGGGAGGAACCGACCTGGGTCAGGTTGCGGTCCTGGGAATTACATTCAAAACCAACAAATAAACACGACATAGCCTGCAGAGGATTTCACTCTGTTATTTAACACCAAAGGAACTGTGATGGGATTTATCTATCAAAAGCTGACACTAATTGTACTGGGGGCTGGTTGTTTTCTGGGGCTGCAAAACGATGCGGCGGCGGCCAACGATACCGATGCCTACCTGGGTGAAATTCGGATGTTTGCCGGGAATTATGCACCTCGTGGCTGGGCTTTCTGTGATGGCCAAATATTGCCGATCAGCCAATACGATGCATTGTTCGCGCTACTGGGTATCAATTTTGGCGGAGACGGTCTCACGACCTTTGGTTTACCCGATTTGCGTGGCCGTTTTCCCATGCATGTCGGGCAGGGACCTGGTCTGACGAACCGCAAGCTGGGACAGAAGCTGGGGCAGGAACAGGTGACCTCCACGGCGGAAACCGTCGCTGTCAAGAAGCGGGCAGACGATGCCTCACTTCCGGGCGTCGCTGTGATAGAAACGTTGCGTGCCCAGACAAACATGCCACCGTATCAGGTGGTGCATTTCATCATTGCTTTACACGGAACCTTTCCAGCCCGCGATATCCTTAATAATTCATCCCAATCAGAAATCAAACCTTATCTGGGTGAAATTCGGATGTTTGCCGGGAATTTTGCACCTGGGGGCTGGGCTCAATGTAACGGCCAGTTATTGGCGAGTGATGATTACCCCGCGTTGGCAAACGTCCTGTCATCAACTTATGCCAGAGACTATGATGCCACGACCTTTGGTTTGCCTGATTTGCGTGGTCGGATTCCCCGTCACCATAGTAACCGGGGAGAAAAGCAGGGGACAGAAGAAGTGACTCCCACCGCGTCAACCGTCGTCGTCAGGAGGCGGGCAGCCGATGATCAACCTGAAGCGAGTGTCAGCGTTCCGGAAACGATGCATGCGGACTCAAACATGCCCCCCTCTCAGGCGATCACGTTCTTCATTGCATTAAAGGGGGCTCCCGCCAAGTCCCTGGAGGAAGTACCAGCGAAACCTTATTACGGCGAAATACGCATGCTAGCCGGCTCTGATATCCCTGCTGGCTGGATGCAATGTGACGGCCAAATATTGCCGCTTAGCGAAAACACGGCGTTGTTCTCGCTACTGGGAACAATCTATGGCGGAAACGGTCGCAGGACCTTTGGTTTACCCGATTTGCGCACTCGTTTTCCGATGCATGCTGGACGTGGACCCGGTCTAACACAGCGTAGACTGGGAGAGAAAGGGGGGGCGCACCACGTGGCTTCCACTGCGACAACGGTCGCCGTCGAACGGAAGTCATCCATTGATACACCGGAAGAGGTTGTTTTTGTTCAAAAAATGTTCAGCGATCAACCCAACATGCCGCCGTCCCTCACGGTCAATTTTATCATTGCCACAAAGGGAATCTTTCCCCCCCGCCCATAGCCGGTGTCTCGGTTGACTGTAGCGGCACAGGTAGCGCCGGGTTTGATTTACGACGCGTGTTTACCGAATCACGTATGATTGGTCCCTTTCTCTGGTTTAAGGGAACGGCAGCCGCTCCCTGTCTGGAGCAGGGACCAATCACTGAATTCGCATCCCCCGCGCTGTTAAGACGCATAAACAGCACCTTCGGCGGGGCGAACTTCTTTCGAAGGGCGTGCTGGTTTAATTTAGTTTGCCGCTACTTTTCCTGCTGAAGACAGGCATCAAATAGTGCGGTCAACTGATCGGAGTCGAGGGCGGAACCGATGGCGACAATCCGGGTGCGTGGCTGACGCGTGCCCCAGTCATCGAGTTCTGTCAGTTCGGTACGGCGGCCGACGGCCTGTAACGCATGCCGTTTCTCGGGCGCATCGGCACAATAGACAATGCCTTTGCAGCGATAGACGGCAGCCGGCAACTTACGTCGCACCATCTCGCTCAGCGCTTCGCGCGAGAATGGCTGGTCGGTTTCATAACTCCAGGTTTCGAACATCTGGTGGACGGCTTCGTGCTTCTGCGGTTCGCCGCCAGAACTGCTGCTCTGCTTTTGCGATTCCAGATGGGCTGGATCAAATCGTCCGACCGCCAGTAAGACTTCCAGAGGGACTTCACAACGGACGGCGTTGACGATGCGAATCCGGTTCAAATGCTGGCCGATCCATTCGCCGATGACCTCGATATGATCGGGGCCCACGAGATCGACCTTATTCAGAACTACCATGTCAGCGAAGCCGATCTGTCGCAGCTTGAGTGCCGACAGATCATCATTGTCGGCGTGAGTAAAGATGGCTTCCGCATCGACGATGCAGGTGATGCTGTCCAGACGCAGCAGTTTTTCATAGCGTGCATTCAGGAAGGTCATCACGATGCCTTCGGGGTCCGCCACACCGCTCGCTTCCAGAATCACGTAGTCAATCACATCTTCGCGCGTCAGCAGTTGCTCCAGTGAATTCACGAGATCATCGCGAATTTCACAGCAGACACAGCCGTTGGTGAGATTGATCGTATTCTCTTCAACGCCTTCGACGAGTTCCGCATCAATGTTGATCGCGCCGAAGTCATTCACCAGTACGCCCACGCGCAGGCCGTGGTCGCCGTTGAGAATCCGGTTCAGGAGTGTCGTTTTTCCAGCGCCCAGAAAACCGGTTAACAGCGTGACCGGAACGGGATCGCGGCCCGGAATTACAATCGGTTCGATGCGCGGTGCAGGAGCGAGAATGGGACGGTCGGCTTCAGGCATATTGATCTCTGAAAAAAACAGGGGTACGTCACCAGCGAACCGGCAACGTACCCGTTGTGCTGATTTGGTTGAACTATTTATCGTCGTCGACTTTGATGCCACGCGCTTCCAACATTTCGCGTGGATTCAGCGTGACGCCGGGCCATTTCTGAACCGGCTTGCGATAGGCGTCGGGTGGATAATATTTCTTCGGATCAATTTCCAGATCACGCAGGAACTGTTCCTGCTGCATTTCTCGTGGCATTGTGGGAGTGGGGAGCTTGATTTCTTTCGGCAGCTTTTCTCCCGGTTTGAGGAACCAGCGCGGATCCATCGAAGCAGGCGCTGCCCCATCAGGCATGAGGGCTTCACGCGACCAGATGGCGTCTTTCGTCACGTTGATGACTTGCACATCGGGGCCGCCGAACATGAACAGGCCGTCCCAGTTGGAACGGACTTCCGCCACCGACTCGGCTTCGAGCGCCGGACCGGCGTATTCGTAATGACAGATCGCCGCCATGCGGGGCTGCGTCTGTTTAAACAGATAACCGGCGGCGTAATACATCGTATGAAAGATATCGATCGTGTATTCCCAGAGTTCCGCTGGTGCGCCCAGTTTCATCGACGACAGGCTCGGTGCATCAATAGTCCCTTCCGAGACGAACACGTCGACTCCCTTGCCGTACTTCGCGGAGAGTTCATCGGGACGACCATCGCCGGTCCAGACGAAAGACAGTCCCGCGTCTTCCCAGTCCAGTCGATACGCGGACGCACCATCTTTCACGTGTGAACGCGGCCAGTGGCGCACGGTCACGCCATCTTTGTTGTAGCAGATGCCGTTTTCTTCTTTCCAGTCGAACTCGGTGACTTCAATATCCATACCATCGCCGATGGGGCAGGCATTGAAATTTTCTTCGTGCCAGCGGTTCATCTCTTTCATATGTTTGACCATATGATTAATGCCCAGCTCAGGCGTTCTGCCCGAAGGACCGTACACGCGCAGTGGAGTAAACCCGCCGGAAAACGCGCGGAAGGGATACATGTAAGGCAGGTCCGCAAAATGGTCGGAGTGGAGGTGGCTGATGAAGATATCATTGATCAGCGGTGCCGGAACCTGCATGGCGATGGCGTTCGAGATGCTGCCGTTGCCTAAATCAAAAAAGAAACGCCGGGGCTGCGATTCACCATTGCCGAGTTCAACGAGAATCGACGTTCCCGACTGCAACCGCGTAGGAGGCCAGGGGGTACTTCCCAGGAAGGAAATCCGCATTTCATTTTTCGGCAATATTTCCGTACCCGGCATGAACACGTTGCGATTTTTAATCGCCGGCCAGGGCTTGTAATAATCGGGCAGACTGATCCCACCGCCGGGACGGGCGCCATAAGGATTTTTCTCTACGCAATCGCTGTCTGCTGCAGAAGCGACACCGGGAACAGAAGCAGCCAGCCCCGCGCCAACGGCAGCCGCACTCCCTTTCAGAAAGTCGCGACGGCCTTGACTGTTGCGTGATGGTTCGTTTGGTTTCTGATCGTTGTTCGTCAAGATCGTCTCCTCGATATCAGAGTCGTTTTACAGGATGCAGTGAAGTATCAGAGAGGTGCCAGGCCGGCTGGTAGGCACCCGATTTATATTCATTCTCTCTCGATAATTGTCAGCAGCGATACGCCGTGAAACGTTTCCCGGGATCAATAAGCCGTGACAGGACTGGGATTTAAAAGAGCACTTCTCGATTGTATCGGTTGAACGAGAGTGATGCCAAGAGATTCTTTCCGATTTTAAGCTGTTTCATGACGAACCCGGCGTAAAGCGTCTCAGAATTTATGGTCGCTTCACAAATTTTTCTCAAACAGACTTTGATGCTGCGGTGTTCGATTCGTTATCATCAAGCCACGTAGTCAACTTCAAGAAAAACAACCCGTCCTTGCTTATTCCAATATCGAGAGGAACTGGAAATGCAACCACAGCCGATGATCGCCGTCCAAGACGTCGAAGCCAGCAGTGTCTGGTATCAAAGTTTACTTCACTGCCGCAGCGGGCATGGCGGCACCGAGTATGAGCGGTTGCTCGGAAACGATGACACACTGATCCTGCAGCTCCATCAGTGGGATGTGCACGAGCATCCCTACCTGGGAGATCCCGATAAACCCAAAGGGAACGGTGCGCTGCTCTGGTTTCAGATTGACGATTTCGATGAAGCGGTGTCCCGGGCACAAGCGATGTCCGCCGAGATCCTGGAAGGGCCGCTGGTCAATCCGAATGCCAATCATCGCGAAATCTGGATCCGCGACCCCGACGGTTATGTCGTTGTCCTGGCCGGACATTACGGCGATGTCTGAACGGTTCTGCAGAATCTTCCTGAAAGACCTACCAGAAACGCCGGCACGAACTATAATCGCCTGAGTGCGCTCGATCATATATCAAAGTGAGCGGGTCGGCGCTAGCCGCCGGTGTTATGTCACTCACCCGTTTTCAAAACCGGTGGCTAGCGCCATTCCGCTCACATTTTTGTTCCAGGGAATGGAAACTGATGCCGCAAGAAATTACGTCTGAAATTATTGAATCGTTCAAAAGCCAGCTGGAAGACCATCCGATCTATGAAGCAATCGCCACGCTGGACGATCTGCAGCGGTTTATGCAGCATCATGTCTACTCGGTCTGGGACTTCATGTCGCTGGTGAAGTATCTACAGGGGGTTGTTGCACCGACGGGCGCACCGTGGGTGCCGCGCGGGGAGGCGAGTGTCCGACGGTTTATCAACGAGATCGTACTCGAAGAAGAGTGTGACGAAACGGCCGACGGGGAATATTCCAGTCACTTCGAATTGTATCAGACGGCAATGAAAGAAGTCGGCGCAGAAACATCGTCGCTCACGGAATTCATCGAGACCGTGAAGGCAGAAGGGGTTCACGCTGCACTGGAGTTGCCTTGTGTGCCCGCTGCATCCAGAGTATTCACAACAAACACGTTTGCCTGCATCGAAGAAGGGGCACCGCACAAAATTGCCGCTGCGTTCGCACTGGGCCGCGAGCATATCATTCCCGATATGTTTCGCGCGATCCTCAAGCGAACCGGCGTTTCGGCAGCAGAAGCCCCCGTGTTTCACTTCTACCTGAATCGGCACATCGACCTCGACGGTGATTTCCACGCCCCGCTCTCACTGCGATTGCTCAACGGACTGTGTGCGGGCGATGAAACCAAAATCCAGGAAGCAATCGCAGCAGCCCAGGCAGCCATCCAGGCACGGCTGCAATTGTGGGACGGCGTGTTGGAAAGTATTCAGGCGAAGGATTGAAAACACATTTCGCATAGACAACAAAGAGACCTGGTTCACTCAATTTTTCTTTCATTCGGTATTCCACAATGACTCACCCAAAATTCAAAGCAGCTCTGGCCCATGTGGCTCCTGTGTTCCTGGATAAAGATGCGACGGTCGATAAGGCCTGTTCGCTGATTCGTGAAGCCGCCCGGAACGGGGCACAGCTGATTGTGTTTCCGGAAACGTATATTCCAGCGTTCCCCGTCTGGTGTGCCTTGCAGGCGCCGATTCACAACCACGATCTGTTCTGCGAACTGGCGGCGAATTCGATTCAGATCGACGGCCCCGAACTGGCGAAAATCACCGAGACCGCGCGTGAATGTGAGATGCTGGTTTCAATGGGCTTCAATGAAGGGACCACCGTCAGCGATGGCTGCATCTGGAATTCTAATGTTTTGATAAACGATACGGGGAACATTCTCTGTCATCACCGCAAGATCGTGCCCACGTTCTACGAAAAACTGGTCTGGGCGCCCGGCGACGGCGCGGGGCTGGAAGTCTGCCCGACGCGGCTGGGAAGAATCGGCATGCTGATCTGCGGCGAAAACACCAATCCGCTGGCCCGCTTCACACTGCTGGCACAGGGGGAGCAGGTGCATCTCTCAACGTATCCGCCGGTCTGGCCGTCACATGATCCCGCGGTCCATGAAAACTATGATCTCAAAAATGCGATTCTGATTCGCGCGGGAGCGCACTCCTTTGAAGGCAAACTGTTCAATCTCGTCGCCGCCGGTTTTCTGGATCAGACCGCGCGGGACCTGTTGGTGAAACGGGACAAAGAGGCGGGGCGAATCCTTGACGGAAGTCCCCGCGGCGTCTCGGTCGTCATCGGCCCGAACGGCGTCCCGGTCAGTGAGATCATGCAGGAAGAAGAGGGTCTTCTCTACGCTGAGATCGATCTCTCTCGTTGCGTGGAACCAAAACAGCTCCACGATCTCGCCGGTGGTTACAATCGCTTTGACATTTTCCATCTGACGGTTGACCGCACGGCCCAGCGCCCGATTCATTTTCAAACTGGTTCTGATTCAATCGACATCGAAACCATTTAAAAGAGACCTGTCATGACGACAAATTACGATCCCATCGCTGAGCAGTATAAACGCTCCAAACAACAACCGTGGCGGACTTTTGTGGAATGTTTCACTTTATTGGAACTGGCCGGTGATCCGCGGGACATGGCGGTGCTGGATGTCGCGTGCGGCGAAGGCTTTTACACGCGGATGATGCGTGAACGCGGGGCGGCCCGCGTGACGGGCGTCGATCTTTCGCAGGGTATGATTGATCTCGCGCAGAAGCAGGAAGCCCAGCATCAGCAGGGAATCGAATATATCCTCGGCGATGCACGGGAACTGCCTGTTACGGATCAGTACGATCTGGCGGTCGCCGCCTATCTGTTGAACTACGCCCGCACGCGCGAAGAACTGCAGGCAATGTGCGACGGCATCGCGCGTGCGTTGAAGCCGGGGGGCCGGTTCGTGACGGTCAACAGCAGCCCGATGTTTCATTTCCCCAGCGCGCCCTCCTTCCGCCAATATGGGTTTGAGACCACCGCGACCGGAGACTGGCGCGAAGGAACGCCAATCACCTGGACCTTTTATGTGGATGACAGCTCAATTGAACTCGAAAACTATTACCTGAGCGCTGAAACGCACGAAGCCGCCTTTCGCCAGGCCGGTTTCCGGGAAGTCCGCTGGCACGCCCCGCAACTCTCTCCGGACGGGCTCAAGGATCAGGCCATCGACTTCTGGTCCCCCCTCATGGAACAATCGCCGGTAGCGTTTATTGAATGCGTGAAATAATCGTACGAATGATCCTGGCAAACCGCCTCTAAAAAACCAACCGCCTGTAATATTGTCCAGACAATAGTTGTCTTGACAAGTATTGTCGGAACGATCATAATTCCGACATGACAACATTCACCAAAACATCGAAAAAGCAGCAGTCCCGTTTTGATTCGCCGGAACAGGAAGTGTACCTGCATTTGTGGCGGACTTATGACTGCCTGAAAGCGGTCGAGGACAGTCTGTTCGTGCAATACGATCTTTCCGCGCAGCAATACAATGTGCTGCGTCTGCTGCAGCAGGTTTCTCCCGGCAGCATGCAGACCATGGAACTCGGGCGACGGCTGATTTCCCGCGCTCCCGATACCACGCGGATGCTGGATCGACTGGAAAAGCGGGCGTTGATCAAGCGCAGTCGGCTGCCTGAAAATCGGCGGGTGGTGGAAATTGCCATTACGAAGCAGGGGCTGACACTGCTGAAAGAGATGGCGCGTGCGGTGCTTGAAATGCATCAGCGGCAACTCGGTCATTTAAGTGCGGCGCAACAAAAGCAGTTCGTGAAACTGCTCAAACTCGCACGGGAGCCGCACGAGGATGCAACCTGCGACTGGCTGGAACATGAATAACGACAATGACAACGCTCAATTTCAGATCATGACTTTTTAATCAGAGAAGCGGAAATGGCAGACACAGCATGGCGTACCTCTTTGCGAAAGCTCTGGCCGTTCGGGCTGTGGCTGCTCGTTTTCTATTGTATCTGGTTGTCACTCGTTATCGGGAGCAACGGGTGGGAGTCGCTGCGCTCGCATTGGCCGATTGCCCTGTCCATGGCTTTAGGATCGTATATTGCCGGATCAACGCCCATGGGGGGGGGCACGGTCGGTTTTCCCGTACTGGTGCTGCTGTTTGACCTGCCTGGCTCACTGGGCCGCAACTTCGGTCTGGCCGTCCAGTCAATCGGCATGGTCTCGGCCAGCATTTATATTTTCTCAGCCCGCAGACCGCTCGACTGGGGACTCTTACGACCGGCGTTGCTGGGCGCCCTGATCGGAACCCCGCTGGGCGCCGCCTGCGTGGCGCCATTCGTGCCTGATCTGTGGGTCAAACTGACGTTCGCCGTGGTCTGGTGCAGTTTTGGCGTGATGCATTTAATAAAAATGCGCGAGCTGGTCTCCGCGCAGGGCGTCAGCAATCGTTGGCGCAGTTACGACGTGAAACTGGGACTTGTGGTCGGCTTCAGTGGCGGGATCGTTGCTTCAGTCACCGGCGTGGGCATCGACATGATGATTTATGCCACTCTGGTTCTGCTGTATCGCGCGGATCTCAAAATTGCCATTCCGACGTCCGTCGTCATCATGGCGTTTAGTTCTGTTGTGGGTATCGCATCGAATGCAATGCTCTCACAAATCAACCCCGGACTGTATTACATGGATCCGGAAGTGTATGCGAACTGGCTGGCAGCGGCCCCGATTGTTGCCCTGGGAGCCCCTTTCGGCGCGCTGGTCGTCAATCTGATCTCCCGCACGCCCACACTGCTGCTTGTCTCCCTGCTCTGCATTGGCCAGTTTATCTGGACGATCGCGCACGAGCGTGTCACCGGATTCGCGTTATTCGGCGCCCTCGCCGGCGTATTGGCCGTCAATCTGGTATTCCACCTGCTCTATCGCTGGGGACGCGAGGAGCCGGCGTTCAAAGAACTTCAACTGGAACAAACGGGCACACACACGGTTGAACTCGCCAGTGAAGAAACTTCTGTTTGAGACACGTTTTCTCTGCCCTGGTGGAACCTGGATGGTTACGATGTGCAAACGGAGAAAGCTTAAGCTGATATCAACCACTGGTTATCGCAGTCTGAAAACATGAAACTGACGGCATCAGAAATTTTAATCCGAGAGGCAAACAGCGCTGACGCCGCAGATGTGGCTGCTGTTTTCAAAGCGGCTTTTGCACCAGTGCGATTGATCTATCGGCCGACGACGGAAACGCTGGCTCGTCAGTCCAATCATACTTGGGAGGAAACTCGACTGGTCGCTGAACTTGCGGGACAAATTGTGGCGACGGTTCAGTTTGATCAACACGAATCCCATCTCCACGTACTCGGACTGGCCGTCCATCCCGATTTCCAACGTAAAGGCATCGCAGGCTGTCTGCTGGATTGGATCAGCGCTCACGCATCCAATATCGGCCTACAGTCGGTTCTGTTAGAGACGATCAAGGAAACCGGCAATGTCCCTGTATTTGAAAAACTGGGATTTCGTGTCATCCAAGAACAGGTCGCCGCCTGGTGCGTTAGTGAGAGACACGAACAACTATATTTTGTCTCACTGGAACGAATTATTGTCTGACAAAATCATTTTCTAGAAGCAAACCTGAGCGGAATGGCGCCAGCCACCGTTATGACAGACGCACATCAAGCACAAACGGCGGCTCGCGCCGTGCCGCTCACAAAAACGGTTTTCGCCGTTTTTTAAACACATCCCACGAATTAAAAACCGCTTTTTTTCCATGTAGTTGAATCTTCTATGGTCAAATTTGCTGGCTTGACTGGTTATACTTGAGGCAGTCAAACTTATCAGCGCATCGATTCTGAGGAGAACTGAATATGACCAACCCACGTATCACCCGTCGTGAAGCCCTGCAGACGACCGCCGCTCTGGGAGCCGGCCTCTGGCTGGGGAGTTCTGCTCAACCGACGCGGGCCGCCGCGAATGAAAAACTGAATGTCGCCGTGATTGGTATCGGCGGACGTGGCGTGGCGAATCTGGACGCGGTCGGCAAAACGGAAAACATCGTCGCGCTCTGCGACGTCGATGAACAGCGGGCGGGCAAAGCCTACGAACGATATTCCCAGGCGAAAAAGTTCACCGACTACCGCCGCATGCTGGATGACATGGAAAATCAGATCGACGCGGTCATCGTCAGCACGCCCGACCACACGCACTTTCATCCCTCGATGATCGCGCTCACGATGGGCAAACATCTCTATTGCGAAAAGCCGATGGCCCATTCAGTCTGGGAAGTCCGCGAGATGACCAAACTCGCCGCCCAGAAAAAACTCGCGACCCAACTGGGCATGCAGCGACATGCGATGGATAACATGCATCGCGTCGTCGAACTCATCAAGTCGGGCGCGATCGGCGACGTGAATGAAGTACACAGTTGGATCGCCAGTAATCGCGGCATGCCTCCACAGCCTGTCAAAACGGTTCCCGTGCCAAAAACGCTGGACTGGGACTTGTGGATCGGCCCTGCAAAATTTCGTCCTTACGCGGTGAATGCCAAAGGGGAAGGGGCGCTGGCTCCCTACAACTGGCGGTTCTGGTGGGATTACGGCACCGGCGAAACCGGCAACTTCGGCTGTCACATTCTCGACATCCCGTTCTGGGCTCTCGATTTGAAATATCCGACCCGCGTGGATGCCACGGGACCAAACATCGATGCCGATCGCACGCCAACCGAAATGCAGACCAGCTTCGCGTTCCCTGCGAATGACAAACGAGGCCCGATCAAGCTGCACTGGGCACAATCCAAAAACGGCCCGGCCATTCTGAAAGAAAAAGGAGTCAGTCTCAAAGGCGCCAACACACTCTTTATCGGCTCGAAGGGCATGTTGCTGACCGGCTTCGGCTCTTATCAACTGTTCCCTGAAAAAACATTCGAAGGCTTCAAAGCACCCGACCAGTTCCTCCCCGATTCGCCCGGCTTCCATAAAGAATGGACGAACGCCTGCAAAGGAGACACACCGGCCACCTGCCACTTCGATTATTCCGGCCCGGTCTCTGAAACCGTCCTGCTGGGCAACACCGCCTACCGCGCGGGAGGCGGCTTCGACTGGGATGCACCTTCGCTGACCGCAACAGGCAACGACAACGCGAATCAGTATCTCGTTTCCAAATTCCGCAAAGGCTGGGAAGAGTTTACGAGTTAGCAGTCAGACTGTTTTCAGATTGATAACATCCATTTCTGAGCGGATTGGCGCTAGCCACCGGTAATCTAGAACGACCGATTCCACGCCACCGGCGGCTAGCGCCGTGCCGCTCACTTTGATAGCAACCCACATCAAATTTTGAAATATTAATTCTAACCTGCAAGGAGTTTTTGAATGAGTGATCGAATTGTAATGCGTACTGGTGAGAGTCTTGTCGCCGGTGGTCCCCCTTTTACTGCTGCGGAACCGGAAGTCGTCATCGGCGAACTTGATGGTCCGGTCGGTACGGCGATTGCCACGCTGACCGGCGGTCAATCGGCGGGGCACTCGAAAGTGTTTGCGATTCTGAACACCGACATCCAGGTGCGGCCCGTCACGTTGATGGTCAGCAAGGTCACCGTCAAGAGCAGCGCTTACACCAATATCCTGATGGGAACTGTTCAGGCAGCGATTGCCAATGGCGTGCTGGACGCCGTCCGCGCCGGCGATCTTCCCAAAGAAAAAGCGAATGACCTGGGCATTATCTGTTCGGTCTGGCTGAATCCGGGTGCCGCCACTGAACCGAACCTGGATCATAAAGCGTTGTTCGAAATTCATCGCAAAGCCACCGCACAAGCGATCCACAAAGCGATGCATAACGAACCCTCGATTGACTGGCTGCTCGAACATCAGGACGAAATCACGCATAAGTATTATCAAAAAGGTCTGGACGGCACCCTGTAATCACACGGGAATCCAGACTGCCTCTTCACTTTTTTGATGTGCCTTTATTCGAAAGTCTCTGCACATGAATCGCTCGCCTGTTTTTTCTTTCTGTTTCCTTTTGCTCGCCGTGCAAACGTTGATGGCGGCCGAACCATCGCAAATCTCGCGTGAAACCATCCAGGTGCCGATGCGGGATGGCGTGCTGCTGGCGACCGACGTTTATCGCGATCCAGATGTGAAACAGGCGCCCGTATTGCTGATGCGAACGCCGTACAACAAAGAGCGCGTCAAAAAAGTCGCCGAGCGATTTGCGGCGGCCGGTTTTATTGCCGCCGTGCAGGACTGTCGCGGGAAGTTTGCATCAGAGGGGATCTTCTTTCCCTACGACAATGAAGGGCAGGACGGATTTGACGCCGTCGAATGGCTGGGCAAACAACCCTGGTGCAACGGACGGATCGGCATGTGGGGCTCATCTTATGTAGGCGCGACGCAATGGCAGGCGGCAGCCGAACAACCGCCGGGTCTCGTCACAATCGCTCCCACGGCGACGTGGAGCAGCTTTTATCGCAACCTGTATCTGGGCGGCGCGGTGCGGCTCTCGCTGATCACGGGCTGGGCCGCCGGCAACTCCGCCAAACCGGAAGGGACCACAGCGTCGGAAGACTGGCAACGCACGTTCCTGCATCTCCCGCTGAGCGAAGTTGACAATCAGATCGGCTGGTCGATTCCCTGGCTGGAAGGCATGCTCACGCATCCGCGTCACGACGGCTACTGGAATCGCGTGGAACTGACCGATAAAATCATCGACCTCAAACTGCCGATGCAGCACATCGTCGGTTATTACGATTTCTTTTCGCGCGAATCGGTGAACAATTTCGCGCGGATGCAGCAGCAGGCACGCGACCCGAAAACACGTCAATGCCAGCAACTCATCCTCGGCCCGTGGGATCACGGTTCCATCGGCCGCGCGAAAGTGGGCGAGGTCGATTTTGGCGAGCATGCAGTGATCGACGCCGCGGGGGAAAATCTGAAATGGTTCGAACAGTTTCTGAAAGCCGACGATGCCGCTGCGCAAGTCGTTGACGTTCCCGTAAAATACTTTTCGATGGGCGACAATGTCTGGCAGGAAGCAACCACATGGCCTCCCCACGGTTTTACCCCGACATCTTTTTATCTGCACTCGCAGGGCCACGCAAATACAGGCGCCGGCGATGGCAGCCTCGATCTCTGTCCGGCAACGACAAATGAAACACCTGACAGTTTCAAAGCCGACCCGGATAATCCCGCGCCTGCTTGTCCAGTCACCGCAGCGCGGCCTCTGAAGGCGGCGACATGGGCGCCCGTAGATCAGCGGTCCATTGAAACGCGAGACGATGTGCTGGTATTTACGTCGGAACCATACACCGAGCCGCTGACATTTGCCGGCAATGCCCAGGCGAAACTTTTTGTCTCAGCAGACACGCCCGATGCGGACTGGGTGGTCAAACTGATCGACGTGCATCCCGACGGCTTTTCGCAAAACCTGACCGTAGGAATTCTGCGCGGCAGTTTCCGTAATTCAGAACTGCAGCCGACGCCTCTCGAGCCGGGTGAAGTTTACGAAATCACCGTCGACCTGGGCCCCATCGCCGCCCAGATCGGCAAGGGACATCGACTGAGAGTTGATATCTGCGGCGCGTATTTCCCACTGTTCGACCGCAATCCGAACACGGCAGAAGGACCCTTCGGAAAAAATTCGAAAGTCTCAACCGAGCACGTGTATCACGATGCAAGTCGGCCGTCACGGATTATTCTGCCGTGTAAACCGTGACCTGACTGGTTAGTGATGACGACCACATCCTGAGCGGAATGGCGCCAGCCACCGTTTCTACAGACGCCCATTAAACACAAACGGCGGCTGGCGCCGTGCCGCTCACTTTGGTGTAAGACACCAATTTCGATTCAGTTCGAAGGAATCGGCACGACTTTCAGATTCACTTTGGAATCGTCAATGACACTCAACACATCGCGGCAGTATTCGTGGCAGTTGATGCAGGTATTCAGCGAGTGCATGTAAGAGTACGTGGCGCCGTCGAGATTATTTTCCTCTGCCATCTTTGCCAGTTTCTGCGCCTGTTTGCGCAGTTCGGTTCGGTGATGGGCGTATACGGGATCGTTGTGCGAGGCCCAGGCGGTGGCCTCACAGATGCGGCTCAACTCGGTGGCTCCGCGATGAATTTCCTGGAAATCTTTCGTGACCAGTCCGTTGGTGATTTTCTGACTGCAGGCGAGCTTGGCGAGCATCAACGCCGCCTGCTGATCACTGGGATCTGCTTCCGACTTGCTGGTTTCGCTTGAGGCGGAAACCACGCCGGCGATCAGGAGTACGCCTGTTGTCACCAATAACCATCGTTGCGTCATGCTCATTTCAGATCCCCGGTCAGCGAGACAGGCGACCACAAATCCAGAGGGCATTGCCTGTTGCGCAAAAATAAGATGTCCCTGTTTCAGGAGGCCGTCCCTGTTTTCCCTGATCAATACAATCGGCCTAATACATCGTATCGGCTATCGGGGTCCGATTTCTGAAATCGAGAGACAAGAAAGACTCAAGAATCGGTGACTGCGGCGGCAGAGGACCGATTTGCGTCTCGAATTTACAAATGCGGTCTGCGCGGCGACTTGCGTTGGTCCGCCTGAAATCCCTCCACTGAAACGTCTTCGACTACCGCCACATCCTCGCAGAGCTGAGTCTGCCTGACCTTCCGTTCTGCTGACAGTCTGCTAAAATGATTTGAAATATTCGCAGCAGACCATATCATCACTCATGAAATCGTCCGTAAGCGTTACTTCATCCATTTCTACAGATCCCTTTTGATGTACCAGGATTCAGTGAGCCCCCTATGAGTCAGGAAGACCAGCCGCGCATGAAGTTCGGCACGTTTGGTGG
>TARA_R110002111_G_scaffold262833_1_pt1 | contig 90219 bp, 83 predicted proteins | sample TARA_R110002111 | Tara Oceans TARA_R110002111 (sample SAMEA4397363) | marine metagenome | biome: Polar Biome; feature: [ZZZ] marine water layer (ENVO:01000295); material: water (ENVO:00002006), including particulate matter (ENVO:01000060) such as... | depth 199 m
GTTAAATGCGTGTAGGTTTTCATGGCAACACTCTATCTCATGTGTTGCACTTGGTCCCTGAGACCGCCATGTCACAACAGCAAGCTTTCAACTTCGCCGAGTAGGACGATCTGGCGCGACTGCGGGTCGCTGCCCTGTTCTGACTTGCGCACGAAACCACACTATTTCGTAGATAAAATAGCAGTTCTTCAAGCCGTTTTCTTCCAACTCTGGGCGGATCTAGCGGGAAGCTCAGGGGGTCAGGCCAGGCATATAATTACTACTTAGGTTCTGCTCCGACAATGGCTGTGCTTCGCTTTAAGGGCGTTAAAAACGCCTGATAACAGGCCACTAGACGTGCCGTCAAAATAATACTCAGCAGAGGACAAAGAAAAAGAAGCAACACTCAACTTTCTGTAGCTGGATCAGTGCAAGAACTCCAATCACTCCCGTTCAAAATCAATCTCACACTGTTCATAATCCGTGCTGTCAGGCCCCAGATTTGCTCGGAGCCGTAATCAATCACCAAGCTTTCTTTTTTTTGTCCGTCATAACTTCTAAGCTCCCGGCGGTAATGTTCGACCTGAAGAAAATATGATAGCGGAACCTCAATCACTTCAGCCACCTCCTCGACCTGTAACTGCCACTGTAGCGGACGCATCACAAAGCCCACCACTGGGTAGATAATGATCCCCCGACTGTTAAGACAATGCGGCAACACCATCCGGACCTGCACTTCAGTCGGCAGAAGCCCGAGTTCCTCCTGTGCCTCACGCACTGCCGCATTTGTCACAGAGCCTTCATCTAACAGCTCCAGAAGCCCGCCAGGCAAACAAATTTCTCCGGCGTGCCGGCGCATTTGGTTTGTCCTGCGAGTGAACACCACTGGGCAACCGGGCTCTGTAACGAGCAGAGGCACCAGCACCGCAGCTGCCTTTGTCGACCCAGGATCTATCTTTGGTGGCACCTCTCCACCTAGACAGCTGAGACGCTGGTAAAGGATTTCAGTGGTGCGCTTCCGCATGTATTATCTCCAGCCGATGGTGTTGTTTGCTGCCATAACATCCGCCCAGTTTACTCATCGGCTTCTAAATAATTCTTCTTTAACGGCTTGAAGCGACTCTGCAGCCTCTGTTCATTAGCCTACTCCTATTTAAAAAAAACGGTCAAAATGAACCTGCCCAGCCGGAACGCATTGGTCGAGCAGAAGCATTTTGGTCGCCGCCTGCACCATGGACGGCGGCCCTGCCAAATAGTATTCATAGTCCGTCCAAGAGCCTTTTAGCACTTGCTTCACAGTCTCGTGAATATAACCAACCGCCCCCTTCCAGTCGCCTTCCGGCTGAGGCTCGGATATCGCTGCATGAAAGTGGATGCGTTGTGCGAAGCCGGGCAGCGCTTTGAGTTCTTCTAAACCACAGATATCAGCTGGAGTACGACCTCCGAAAAAGAAATGGACCTTTCGGCCTGCCATCGCAGGATCACTGAGTACACCACGGGCGATCGACAGCACCGGTGAGATGCCGGAACCACCAGCAATGCACACCACGTCACGAGGTGCGGAAGTTTTCAGATACGCCAGACCAAAGGGACTTTCCAGCTCTACTTCATTGCCCACTTGGAGGCTGGCGAACAGTTGTTCAGTCATTTGACCCGCAGGCTTGCGACGAATCCAGAAATCCCAAATTCCATCGTCATTAGCGAGGTTGCTCATCGAATAGGCGCGGGAATGATGCGAGCCTGGCAGACTGAGCATCGCGTATTGACCCGGAAGGAAGCGTGCCGGGGCCTGTCCAATGAAGCGAAACTCAGTGATATCGGGGGTGAGTTCCCGACGACTTGCCAGCCGAGCAGAGAAACGCTGCGGCGCGTTCAACGGGCGGAAGCTATCGTCTGTACGCATGCTGATTACCAAGTCTGTCTTGGCCCGGCATTGGCAGGCTAACTTGCGTCCTTTCTTAAGGTCACGAGAAGTAAGACCGTGCGCCTCGGGCCAGAGCTCCTCGACCTCGCCCTTGATGAGCTCGAACTTACAGCTCCCGCACCCACCGGAGTTGCATTCATAGGAAAGACCGAAACCCGCCCCAAGCCCTGCACTCAGAATGGAGACATGCTCGTCGGACTGCTCGAAAGATTCTCCGCTATTATGAATCTGTACTATCGGCATAAATAGCTACTCTTGAGTTATTGAAATTATATTGAGCTACAGGCCCAGAAAACGGTGACAGTTGCCTACCAATAAGGCTTCACGGTCTACCGCACTGAGCCCTAAGCCATCCAGCTGACTACCGGGGTGACTGTCACGAATGACGAAGGGATAATCCGTGCCGATCATCAACTGGCTCTTCCCGTAGACTTCCATCAAATAAGCTACTGCTGGCTCGCTGTAGACCAAGGTGTCATACCAGAACTGTCGCGCGACTTCCGTCGGTGAACGGGGAATTGACTCGCGCAACGGCTTGCTAGTATTCCAGCCGTGCTGAAGACGCGGCAGGATCATCGGAAAAGAGCCGCCGCCATGACTGAAAGCGATGCGGAGGCGGGGAAAGCGATCAAGTACGCCATTGGCGATAAAGGCCGCGATACCCAAACCGTTCTCGTTAGGAAAGGCGACTAATGCTTCCATCAAAGGCGGCCCGTAAAGCCGCTCCCTGGTTGGGTGCAGCGCATGCACGAACAGACACATGTCTTCTTCCTGCAGGGCGGCGAAGAAAGGGTCGAAACGGTGATCGCCCATTGCGACACCGTTAATATTCGAGCCCACTTCGACCCCAACCAGACCATATTCGTACTTGAGGCTACGTACTTCGCGGGCAGCCCGTTCGGGGTCCTGCAAAGGCACCATGCCCAAGCCATAAAACTTCTGTGGAGCGGCGACGACCATCTCGGCAATAGTGCCATTAATATGGCGACCGAAGGCCAGAGCATCATCGACGCTGAACCAGTAGGACAGCAATTCCGGCATCGGTGAAAGTACCTGCCGATCAACGCCCTCCTTGGCCATATCCTCCAGCCTTCGGGAGATGTTCCAGGTATTGTCTGTCACTTCTCGAAATGGTTTGTTGCCGATCATCACCGTGCGGTGACCTCCGCCACATTGCATGCAAGGCCAACCATGATTTTTCTCCCGGCCAGGGTAAACAGGGAAATCGGCTGGGACAATATGGGTGTGCATATCTATCATGTTCTTCTCCTGCGCCGACCTCCCCTCAGGTACATGGCCGACGTTATAAGCAAGTCAATACGTGTCCTGCTCTTCGTTAGAGCCTGACTTCACCAACTCCGAGATCAAGATAAACTTTGCCTTCCTCGATCTTGACCGGGTAAACCTTGATCGGTAACACGCAAGGAAACGATAAAGCCTCACCGGTACGCACATCGAAGGAGCCCCCGTGCCACGGACACTCGACCACGCAGTCCTCATCGACTTCGCCTTCGGACAGTAATGCCTGGCCATGCGAACAAACGTCATCGGTCGCGTAGAAAGCATCGCCTACACGATACACGGCTACCGGACCTTGTCCTGGGGGGGCTACTTGACGGATTTCACCGTTGCCCAACGCTTCTACCTCGCAGACATAAAAGTGAGAGATATTGATTACGTTATCCATAGTTGCTCCTTATCAAAACTTTATGCCAACCCATAGGTCGTCACCAAGATCACGCCCGTAACGGTGGCGACCGTTCCAGTAATGACCTGGGGTGTAAAAATCTCGTCCGCTCGGATAAATACGTATGAGACCAGCAGGACGAATAGTGGGGTGGTGGCTGCCAATGGTGCGATGACCACCAGATCTTCAAACTGCAGCGCCGCATACAGCAGTACCGGGCCGAGGCTGGAAAAAATCCCGGCAAGTACGAAGAAACCGAATTCGCGTCGGCTACAACGGATCTCGCCAATAGAACCGGTGATCACTACATACAGCGTGGAAAAGAGCCAGGAAGAGGTGCAGGTGACTGCCGCTGCGGTCACAGCATCCGAGCCAATATCGATACCGATTTTGCGAAAGACGATGGATATGCCGTAAGACAACGAGGCAATCAACGGCAGCAGCAAATAAATGCGTGATACGTTCTGCAGACTCCGGGTCGAGTTCTGCCCGCCCTGTGCGCCGACCACCACACTGCCCAACACCACCATCAACGCTCCCAGCAATCCCAGATTAGTGACTTCCTCTCCCAAGAACAAAATCGCCAGAACCACGGAGATGACAGGATGCGTCAAGGTAAGCGGCGTGGTGATATTCGCCCCGAGTTTAGCCATTCCCTGGAATTGAAATAGTCGGCCAAGCAGGGGGGCGAAGACGCCGGAAAGGAAGAAATAGCGCCACTCCCACCATTGCTCGAACTGCCAGCCATAAACCGACAAACTCCAGCCCCAAAGAAAAATCACGTTGATGAATAACGTCACCCACAACGCGGTCGCGGTCGATGCGTTTTTCACCCCGACCCGTACGAATACGAAGGTAAGCGCGAACATGAAAGCCGAAAGCAATGCCATGCCAATAGGAAGCATTCCTGACACGTCGGTCATACTTCACTCACTCCTTTCCATGCGGCGGCGCTCGGTTGTTCGAAACTGCTACGCGGCATAATGCAGAACACATTCGAGCTCGGATGTGGCGATCAATTCGCCACACCTGGGACTTGAACGACGGCTGTTAGCGGTTCACGGACGAAATGCGCATGCCCCGCTTACCAGTATCCAGAACCTCGCCGGTAATATAGGACGCATCATCGGAAGCCAGGAAAACAATCACTGCGGCCTGCTCTTCAATGGAAGCAGGTCGATCAAACAGCCCCTCTTTGGTGACGTAGTCATAGAACTGTTGATTCCACCGCTTTTCCTGATCATTCAACTCACGCTCCAGACGTGGTGTAGGCCGCTCCTTGACCGAGGTATTGCCCGGCGCAACACAGTTGACGCGGATATTGAAGTCCGCCAGCTCAACCGCCAACGCCGTAGTCAATCCCACCACACCGCCCTTCGACGCAGAATAGGGAATGCGGAAGATCCCCATGGTGGCGTTGGAGCCAACGTTAACGATAGAACCGCCCCGCGCTTGCATATAAGGCACCGCCGCACGGCAGCACCATAAGGGCGGCCAGAAAGAGCGCTCCACCTCAGCCTTGATTTCGTCTTCGCTGTAATGCCAGAACGGTTTTTTCCAGATGGTGCCGCCGACATTGTTAACCAGTACGTCGATACACCCAAAGGTAGACTCAGCCGCAGACATAACGCTTTGTGCCCCGGCATAAGTTGCCAAATCGGCGATGGCAACTGCCACCTCCAAACCCTCGGCAAGCATGGCCTCTGCGGCCTCACGAGTCGGCGCTGCGGACTTGTCAGCCAACATCACCTTTGCACCCTCACGCGCCAAGCGCCAAGCTGTCGCCAGTCCAATGCCCTGCCCCGCACCGGTGACTAGCGCAACCTTACCTACAAATCTTCTGCAGCCCTGTTCACTCATAATCCCATCCATTCTTCAGTTCATGGTCTATTGGCCAGCACATAGGTAGGCCGTCCCGGTTATTCGCTGAACTCTTCTACATTGGGCTTGGCGCCCCACATGCAAAACGAAGACGGCTTCATCTCGAACTGGCGCGGAGTGTAGAATGCCTCATCGGTTATTCGCTTCACGCCCGATGAATACTCATAAACGCGCCCGTCCGGCCCGAGAAAGTAGATAAACATCGCCGTTGACGTAGGATGCCGACCCGGCCCAAAAACGATGGGGACCTCATGCTCCTGCAGGAAGTACCAGGAGCGCATCACATCGTCGATACTCGCTACCTGAAAGTTGACATGCTGTACGCCGACCTTGTCCGAAGGAAACAACGCGATTTTGTGATGAACCTCATCGATGCGCAGCAAAGCACCGTCGCCAATCCTGTCGCTTACCCGGGCACTGAGCACTGAGGTCCAAAAGAGTAGATCACGCTCGATCTCGCGACTGTGCAAACCGAAATGCCCAAACTCAGTAATTCCGGCATCGCGCGCAGGGAAGTAACGCACACCGGTTTGGTGCGGCCGGTAAACCAATTCGATGCGGTTGTCGTTGGGATCAGTAAAGGCTACAAATGCCTCTACTCGGCGTTCATCGCATTCAGTTAAACTACCCCAACGGACCTCAATTCCTTGATCTGCAAGCTCACTTTGCGCCGTTTTCAGGTCTGCCAAGTGGCGCACTTCGAATGCGGAAGCGTCATAAGAGGGATCACCCTCAATGTAGCAAATGTTGAATGCGCTACTGTCACCCCGCAGGTAAGCATGGGTGGCGGTTCTTTCTCGCAACTCAAGACCAAGAATGTTGGTGGCGAAGCCCACCATTTCCTCAATATCTCGGCAGCCGAGGCGCAGATAACAAATATCGTGCAGATTGATCATTGATTAGTCTCCACTCGTGGTTTCAATTGGCGTCTTTGTCAGCCCGCCGTGCTCGTGCGCACGAGCACGGCGGTGCAATTGTGGAAAGAACCGCCTGGACAGTAGGTAGCCTCCGACGACGATCAGACACGCTACGCCGGCCATGTCCCAGGCCGACATCGACAGCAGCCCAGCTGCAAACATGGCGGCACGAGCCCAGCGGCTGAGCACCCCGTGATACCAGCCTTCTGCCGCCGAGGCGAGAATCAGCACGCCCACAGTCACCTTAGCAATGTCAAACAAAGCAGCTTCCCACCCGCCGATCAGCAACATGCCGGGGTTGTAGATAAAGGCGAAGGGCAGCAGGAAGGCGACCACTCCGATCTTTGCCGCCGTCACCGAAACCTCCATCGGGCGTTCGTCGGCGATAGTACTAGCGACGTAAGCCGATACCGCGACGGGGGGAGTGATATACGAGGCCACCGCATAGAAGATCAGAAATAGGTGTGCCTGCATCACGGTTAGGCCTGCTTCAACCAGCGCCGGCGCCACCATTACCGCCACCAGCGAGTACACCGCGACGACCGGCATGCCCAACCCGCAGATGATAGTCACCACTGCAGCCAGTAGCAGAGCAAGGAACAGGTTGATCTCGGCGATACCGAAGATCAATGCGGCCAGTTTTGACGCCAGCCCTGTGATGTTCAAACCCAGCAGGAGAATACCGGCCCCCGCCACTGCAGCAATTAGCGGTGCCAAAGCGGTACAAACCTCGACGCACCCCTCAATGAATCGACGCGGGTTGATACGCGTTTTTGCCGTCGTCCAGCTCGCTACGATCACCGCTAACAGACCCGCCGTCGCCGCAAGCGCAGGGGTATACCCCTTGAGCATGTAGTAAACCAGGATGCTCATCGGCACCACGAAGACCCAGCCGGTGCGAACCACTGTCCACAACGTTGGAATCAGACTGCTGTCGATCTTGCCGACATCGTGGTGGCATGAGTGGCAATGGACCTGGGTGTAGATAGCCGCGTAATAGAGCAGCGCGGAAGCCAGAATGGCGACGCAGATCTCACCATAGGCAATGCCGGTGAACTCCACCATCAGAAACACAACCGCGCCCATTATGGGGGGAAGCAAGGCGCCGCCAGTCGCTGCCACCGCTTCCACTGCGGCGGCGTAACGGCCGGTGAAGCCAGAACGCTTCATCATCGGAATAGTGATAGGCCCGGTGGTCATGACATCGGCGGCCGGGCTCCCGGAAATCATGCCAAACAGGCCACTGGAGGTAACCGATATCTTGGCTGAACCACCAGCGGCTCGACCTGCCAGCAGCGCGGCCAGATTAAAAAAGAATTCGCCACCGCCGCTCTTCTCGAGGAATTTTCCGAATGAAACGAACAGGAAGGCATAAACCGCCGCCACCTGTACCGGAGCCGAGAACAGGCCGCCGTCCTGTGGCGAGACCATCAATCCCTCAAGCAGGTAATCCCACTCCAGACCACGATGACCAAAAAACCCAGGTAAGTAATCACCGTACAAGCAATAGGCGATCACCAGCCAGACCACTACGGAAATACCTGGACCGACGCAACGGCGCAATAATTCCAGAGTGAGAAACAGATACAGCCCCGCCACCGCCAGATCCATCGGCAGAAACTCGCTCAGGCCGCTGATCCAGTCGTGATAGCGACCCATCTGCGAAATCAGGTAAAGCCCCCCCACCAGGCTCAACGCGGACAGAATATAATCGCCGATAGTGCTACGGTGGACGTCCGGTGCATAGCTGATCGCCAAAAACGAGATCACGTACATTGGTACGACGAAGACAATGGCCAGCTCAAGCCGCCCGAATTGGCCGGCTAGCGCATACCAAACTTCAAAAACTGTTAGTGGTACCGCTAGCAGAGCAAAGAAAGCGTATTTCTTACGATCCAGCGGTAATTTGTTACCCATCTGGAACAACAGCCAGAATGATCTTTTTATGTAGTACATAAGTACCTCTACTTGGTGGAGCCAGCAATCACGTGGGCGTCGTGGCTGATGATGATCTCAGAGACACATCCCTCGGCGGGGTGCCCACGTAGCTGCAGTGGCTACCACTCGATCTGCGCGCGAGCCTGCACGAAGCTGGGTTCATCACCGTTGCTCGGTCCACCATCGACCTTGAGCGCATTGCCGTACTCGAGGGTGAGGCGCAGCCGCTGTTCTGGATACCAGTTGATGCCTAGCATGAGCATGTCGATTTTGCCGCCGTCGATGCTGCCATCAGTAAGATCCACGGTGCTGTAACCGGCCGCCAACTGCCAAGCTCCAGGTCCACCCTGACTTAAGCGCCGCGCCGGCGTTGGGGGGCCAAAAACCGAACGACCCGGATTATAGGCCCGCGATTCGCCGGTCAAAAAGTAGCCAGCCTGTACATAACCACCGTTAAATTCCGGCTTTTCGCCGTCGGCAATGCCTCCTTGAATCCGATCATACTTCTGTTGGAAGTATTCGGATTCCAGTTCAAATGGCCCCCGTTGGTAGACGGCCTGTATACCCGCACCAATAAAGCCGTCGGAGTTAAAAGTGCCAGTATCCACTGGGCGGAACGAACTGATATGGGTCTGCGGACGAGTGCGCTGACGGTGCACGTTAGAACCATTAGCAGAATGGTGACGCAACGACGCACCGACGCTCAGGACATGACCTCTTTCCTGGATCGGATTAAAAATGAACTGGGTGGCTAGATCGACAGGATCGTTGCGGTTATCTTCCGAAGCCCTGGTACCAAGCGCTGCTTGGGCCGCGCCGAAACTCCATCGCCAGTTTGAACCAATCAGGTCGCTCCGAGCGCCCAGACGCCGCTGACCTGCACCAAGCAACAGGCTCGAAGTGGGCTGCTCCATGAACAGCGTGTATTTCGGGGTCTGCTGGCCCTGGAAACCGAACGCTTGGAACTGATTTCCCAAATACAGGCTGAGCTGCTTATCTACCGGCTTGAAGCCATGGTAGCCCAAATAGGCATCTTTAATGCCGTTCTCGCCGTTCTCGGTGAACTCATACCGGAACACGTATGACCAGTCTTGATACATAGTTCCGCTGGCTTCCAATCGAGCCCGGCGAAACTTTGTTCCACTGCCCATCGGAGTGATATCCGCGTCGTACCAGGCTGTATCCAGCTGCAGGCGACCGCCTATATGAAAGGTAAAATCGCCGTCCGCTGAAGCAAACAGCATACGGCCGCCACGTTCCTGGGCCGAGACAAGGTTGTTGGCATTAGCGCTATTTCTTGCTTGGGCTGCCTGCTCTTCCGCTTTGACTGAGGTCAGGGCTTCCTCAAGAACTCGTACACGCTCTGCAAGGTCCTGCTCGTCCGCTTGGGCTGCATGGATGCTAAGCAATAGTAATACGCTACCCATAGCTAAGGCATTTCTCGTGGCTGAGCTGGGATTTTTCTTGTCATGATTTCTCATAGTTACTCACCTTATTATCTTTATTATGAAGAATAATTCTTATTATGTAACGCAGACGCTTTCCATCATGAGATACCAATCAGCGGTGGTCAGTCCTTCCCCACCGCAACCGTTCGTTAACGGCGGTACGGCAATCTGCGGGATTGCGGAGCTTTGCCAATGTGGCACACGCTCGCAGGGCGACGTTTATTTGATCAGCCCGACTTCACGGTAGAATGCCTCTGCTCCGGGATGCAGCTCCAGACCACCGACATCAGGCAGTCGCTCATGACTGGCCTGTGACAATGCTGGATGCAAGGAGCGGTAACGCTCCATTTGGTCGTACATAGCCTTCGCCAGCTTGTAGGCGTCATCGAAGCTTGCCTCTGGACCAGCGACTATGAGGAAGCTGGTGAAGGGCACATGCAGGTCTTCTTTCTGGAAACCATAGGAATTGGCTGGAATGATGCCGGCCTCTATACCCAGCTCTTGAGCCACATGCTCGACGAGCTCCTTGGAAAGAGGTATGAAGGCGATCTCATGGACACTTCCCAGTTCGACAATCGCTCCCGCAGGGATAGCCCCGCCGGTGATGATTACGTCCAGACGACTGTCGCGCATCAGGTCATTGGAAGAACCTGTAGGTTGCGGTACCAGGCTACTGCCCCAGCTTTCAAGGTCTTTCATGGTCTTGCCGTAATAAGACAATAGCGCCCGAACGTGCTCGCGCGCCCAGAGATTGCCCGGCTGATTAACTGACACACGCATAGGGATTTCTTTCTTGATCAGATCGTCGAAGCTGGTTATGCCGTGCTGATCGAGAAAACGTTTGCGTGCATACACTTTGAGTGCAAAGACATCGGGGGCGCCATTCAGCACACCGGTGATAGTGCCTTCCGGATAGGCATTGCGAAAGGGCGCGCGGCCCTCATACGCCATGCGCGGCTCAACCACACTCTCAAGTGCGAAAGGACGCCGCCCTGTGCGCAAAAATTCAAGGGCACCGGCGGGATTGCCCGGTTCATAGATGATGCTGGAGTTGGGGTAGCTTCGGCGCACAGCATCAACCACCCCTTCACCAAATATAGCCACCTGGCCGCCCGAGGAATAACCAGCGATGGTTACGTTGACAGGACCTTCAGAAACCTGAGGCGTAGCGGCACCAGCCGCGCCTGCATTGAGCAAAACAGCCGCTAGGCCCGTTCCCAGTATCCGGCGGTTGAATATGCGGCCTAGCCGCACCATTACGTTTAACATGACTAAATCTCCAATTGTTTTTGTATTTATATCGTCGTGTTACTTACAACTAACGCTGTACAACGTCCCAAACCACAGCAAACTTTTTTGTCAAACCAGAAAGGTCAGATTCGGCATCGCCTCATCGTTGTTCAGCAACATCACTTTCTTGCTGCGGATGCAAAACCCGTCAGGCGAGCTTCGCAATCGATACAAGCACTTTCCAAACCAGATGTTCTGAACGCCGACCCGAATCTCGCCGAGCACGAAGGAGGTAGCGACTTCCAGATCACCGTCCTCAAACTTGATTGGCACTATCCCGGAGACAGTACGAACCAGCTTGGCCTGCGGTCGATAGGCGTGCGCGGTCTTGTCTTTCAAACGCATGATTCGTTCGCTCAGGTTCGAGCGATTGTCATAGATAATTGCGATGCCTGTGCTTGGATCCTGGTCGTCGTGATTGCACGGTACCCAGTAAATGATGTCGTCACCCGACCACAGCTCCATCCAGCGATCGTATTCATGTTCGTCCATCAGTGCCGCTTCATAAGCCAGAAACCGCTCAAGACGCAGTTGTGTTTCGATGTCCAGGATACCGGCGCCCAAGGCCGCCGGACTCGCATTTACAATTTGCTTTGCCATCGTTTTTCTCCGCGTTGGATGTGTCCGCTAATTAGCGGCGGTCATCAGGCGCTTCCATTCCTGCATTTGCGCTCGTTGGGTGATCTCATCGCTGATACAGGCCGTTACACTGCCATCCGTATCGACTTGCTCGCGGTTCAAGCCACGCGCCAGCAGCACCCAAGGCTCGGCATCGGCCAGCAGGCCACGCTGAGTACGCTCGAAAATTTCAGCATCATCTGGCGAGCCAGCCGCCGCCGGACCATAGAAAGCCTCGTGGGCACGCAAACGTTTCTCGTTGATGCTCGATCCGACGCCTTTGAGAAATACCGGGTACATCAGCACCTCGGTTTCCCCTGGGCCGATCGGCAGCACCACGCGTACATGGTCGTGAATCAGTTGCAGGTTGGGGAATAGCCCCAGATGCGGGTCGCCATGCCAAGCCAGAAGTTCCTCGGCGTGCTCCTGGCCATAACGGGCAATCATGTCTGCCACGTACTGACGACCGTCTTCGCTGCGCTGCAGATCCTCAATCGCCATGGCTGCATGGGAACGGCGCTGCTCGCGAAAGTCCAGGCAAGCGTGGCCATTGGCAAAGCCACGAGTACGGCTCTGCGACACATCGGCAAACGGATCTTCCAGATGCAACGCACCTACGGCAGAGCCGATGGTGCTTTCGCGCTTGCTGAATATCTTGAACACCGACATATGCACGTAGTGCGGGTGGTAGCCGTCCATGCCGATCTGTTTCCAGTTGCCACGGTACATGGTTTTGTTGACCACACCAGGCTTGATCTCGATTTCGCCGATGGGTGAGGAGTCAATCATGATGTCGAAGAATTTCTTGGTCGCACCCAGATACTCATCAAGGCTCATGCCCTCCTCGGCCAGGCTGGCGAAAACGAAACCTCGATAGCTGCCGACACGCGGGACCTTCGGCAAGGCATGTTGCTCTGCATCGAAGTCCTTGTCGTAGGCTTCTGGCCCGGTAACACCGACCAATTCGCCCTTGGAGTCGTAGGTCCATCCGTGATACCAGCACTGAAAACGTTTGGCATTGCCTCGCGGTGCCTCGCATACCTGCGCGCCGCGGTGACGGCAGCGGTTAATCAATAGCTGGACCTGGTTGTTTTCGTCACGCGTAGCGATAACGGGAAAACGCCCCAATTGAATACGTTTGAAATCTCCAAATTTGGGAATTTCGCTTTCGTGCAGAGCGAATAACCAAGTGCGATGGAATATTCGTTCCATCTCATCCTGGAATATCTGCTCATCGGTGAAAATAGAACTATGCACACGGTCTTCTTTGACCAGCGCACCATAGTCACGACTTGATGCAATCAGCGTTGTCATTGTTATGCCCTCATCACTACATGTCTTAGCCGCTAACGGTGCGGCATGGATTTCAGTGGCCTGCACTGTCTATTCGTTGAGAAAATCGGTGACCAGTCTGTTAAAGCGTGCGGCTTGCTCGATCTGGGTCCAATGCCCACAACGACCGAACATATGCAGCTGCGCCCGATCTATCAGGTCAAACAGCGTCTTCGACGTCACCGGCGGCACGATGCGGTCTTCCCGGCCATGGATGATCAGGGTTTCTTTATCCAGCGCGCGAATGTCCGCTTCCGCACTCGTCAGGGCATCGACCCAGCGTTGGCGCGGCGCTGGAAACATCTGCGCGAACGCCTCCTGGTAGCCGGGGCGAATGCTGGCGCGGTAACGCAGTTCGGCCAGTTCGTCGCTGATCAGCGTCTTGTCGTAGGCGAAGCTGTCCATCAGATGGCGCATGCCCTCGACCGACGGGGTGTAACCCCATACGTCGTCCAGTCCTTGGGTCAGTTCGAAGTCAACGCCGGCAGCCCCCATCAACACCAGGCGCCGTACACGCTGGGGATGCCTAATCGCCATGGCCAGCGCCAGCGCACCACCGTAGGAATTGCCCACTACATCGGCCTGCTCGATGCCTAGCGCGTCAAGGAAGTCGATGGCGTGCTTGACCCAGATCTCCAAGTTGTACTGGATGCCGTCGGGGCGCTCGGTATAGCCAAAGCCGAGCATGTCCGGGGCCACCACACGGCGGCTTTCGGCAAGCAGCGGAATATTCAGGCGCCAATTGGCCCAAGCGGTAACGCCGGGACCGGAACCGTGCAGTAGCAGCAAGGGTGTCGCCTTGCCCTGACCGGCATCGTGGTAGTTAGTGTCGATTCCGCCAGCATTGATACGCAGGCCGATCTCAGGATTCTCCACGCTCATTTGTTATCCTTATCGCGTTGTGCCATTGATTGCCCAGCAGTACCCCAATGGGTCTTGGGCAGTTCCTGAATCAATACCCGAACCGCTTCGGGCCTCACCGCCAACGTCTCGACGACTGTCGCCGTCAGATCGTGAATCAGTCGTTCTTTCAATTCGGCCGAGCGACCCTCGACAATCGTTACCTGCAACAGCGGCATGACCAGCCCCCTTCTTCTAATTAGATGAAACGCGCGCTGACAGAACCCAGCCCTTGATAACGCACGGTGATATTGTCACCAGCCTGTACCGATATCGCCGCAGTAATGCCGCCAGTCATGATGAAAGTGCCGGCCGGGATATGTTCGCCACGTTCGGCTAGCAGATTGGCCAACATGGCCACGCTGGAGGCCGGGTGGCCGAGTACCGCAGCGCCAGCCCCCACATCCACTACCTCGCCATTCTTCTCGACCACCACACCGAAGTTCTTCAGATCAACATCTTCAACGCTGGCCATCTGGCCACCGGTAATAAAACGTGTAGAAGAGGCATTGTCTGCCACTACGCTGATCAAATCGAACTTGAAGTTCTCGTAGCGCGAATCAATGACTTCGACCGTCGGCACCACATAGTCCGTGGCAGCCAGCACATCGCCAATGTGGCAGCCAGGCCCCCTCAATGGAGCCTTGGTAACAAAGGATATCTCCGCTTCAATTTTGGGGTGAATCAGCTCAGCGGTATCAACCACACCGCCGTCCGGCACGCTGAAATAGTCCGCGAGAAAGCCGTAAATAGGTGTTTCTACGCCCATCTGCGCCATTTTGGCCCAGGATGTCAGGCCCATTTTCAGCCCAACAGTCTTGTTGCCTCGGGCTTCCTTGCGCCTACGGATTTCCCACTGCACGTCATAAGCATCGGCAAAAGTCATGCTCGGGTAATCGTTGGTGACCTTAGTGATGTCCTGCCGATTCAGCTCGGCGTTCTCCACGTGTTCGGCTAGCGCAAGCACCTGCTCACGGGTCAGAGTACGTTGTTGTTCTGTCATGCGGATTGCTCCTTGCGGGCGGCCAGCAGGTCCAGCGCCACGTCGACGATCATGTCCTCCTGGCCACCGACCATGCGGCGTTTGCCCAGCTCGACGAGAATATCCACGGCCTTGAGACCGTACTTTTGTGCGGCTACTTCAGAGTGGCGCAGGAAGCTGGAGTAAACCCCGGCATAACCCAGCGCCAGGGTTTCGCGGTCGACCCGCACCGGTCGGTCCTGCAGCGGGCGCACGATGTCGTCCGCGGCATCCATCAAGGTGTACAGATCAGTACCGTGCTCCCAGCCCAGCCGTTCAGCGGCAGCAATAAAGACTTCCAGCGGCGCGTTGCCAGCACCCGCGCCCATGCCGGCCAGGCTGGCGTCGATGCGGTCGCAGCCCTCTTCCACCGCGACGATGGAGTTGGCCACACCCAGGCTGAGGTTGTGGTGAGCGTGCATACCGGTGTGGGTTTCCGGCTCGAGCACATCTTTCAAGGCACGAAAGCGATCACGAATATCCTGCATGCTCATTGCGCCACCGGAGTCGACCACGTACAGGCAGGTAGCGCCGTAGTCCTCCATCATCTTCGCCTGTTGCGCGAGACCCTGCGGAGTTTGCATGTGGCTCATCATCAGGAAACCGACGGTGTCCATACCCAGTTTCCGGGCGTGTTCGATATGCTGCTTGGATACGTCAGCTTCGGTGCAGTGGGTGGCCACACGCACAATGCGCGCGCCCGCCTGATAGGCGTTATCCAGATCATGGATAGTGCCGATCCCAGGCAGCAGTAGCGTGGCAATCTTGGCATGGCTGATAACTTCAGCGACGGCTTCGATCCACTCCAGATCGGTATGAGCGCCAAAGCCATAGTTGAAACTGGAGCCCTGCAGACCGTCACCGTGGGCGACTTCGATGGAGTCGACTTTGGCCTTGTCCAGCGCGCGAGCAATGTCCTGCACATTCTTGATTGAATACTGGTGGCGAATGGCATGGCTGCCATCACGCAGGGTCACGTCGGAAATATAAAGTTTCTTGCCAGGATTGAATGTCATGGTCTTGTCCTCCTCAGGCCTGATTCATCGACTGCGCCATGCGCTCGGCGGTCGCCAGCGCTGCGGAGGTCATGATGTCGAGGTTACCGGCGTAGGCCGGCAGGTAATGGGCGGCACCTTCGACTTCGAGGAAGATTGAGGTTTTCAAGCCACTCAGATGGCCGAGGCCGGGAATGTTCAGCGGCTGATCTTCGGGGATGATGTCGAACTGCACCTTCTGCTTAAGCCGATAGCCCGGCACGTAGCTGTTCACCGCCTGGACCATTTCTTCAACAGAAGCCTCGACTGCGGCCTGATCTGCCAACTCGCTGAGTACATACACGGTGTCGCGCATGATCAGTGGCGGCTCGGCAGGATTCATGATGATGATCGCCTTGCCACGTGTTGCACCACCAATCACCTCAATCGCCTTGGAAGTGGTTTCGGTGAATTCGTCGATATTGGCGCGGGTGCCAGGTCCCGCAGATTTGCTGCTGATCGAGGCGACGATCTCGCCATAGTGCACCTTGGCTACGCGCGAGACCGCCGCGACCATGGGTATGGTTGCCTGGCCACCGCAGGTGACCATATTGACGTTAGTCTCATGCAGGTTCTGCTCCAGATTAACTACCGGCACACAGTAAGGGCCGATGGCAGCCGGCGTCAGGTCGATGATCCGCAAACTCGGCTTGTGGCCGCGCAGAAGCACCTCGTTGTGCCTGTGGGCACCGGCCGAGGTGGCATCAAAAATGAAGTCTATGTCAGCGAATTCCGGCATTTTGACCAGGCCATCCACTCCTTCGTGGGTGGTAGCCACACCCATGCGCACGGCGCGCGCCAGGCCATCGGACTCCGGGTCGATGCCGACCATGGCGCCCATGGCGATATGCTGGCTGTTACGCAAAATCTTGATCATCAGATCGGTGCCGATATTGCCTGAGCCGATGATCGCGGCTTTCAGTTTCTTGCTCATGATGTATTACCCTCTAGGGGAAATGCTGTCTGTTCCAATGACCTGGAATTCAGGTCAAATGAATCTCACGCTGGCGCTGCCCATTCCGCCGATATCCACGCGCATGAAGTCACCGGCCTTGACCGGTTCAAGCGGAACCAGCGAACCCGACAGGATGACCTCTCCGGCTTTCAGTGAAATGCCGAATCGGCCAAGGGTGTTCGCCAGCCAAGCCACGCAATTGACTGGCGAGCCCAGCGCCGCTGCACCAGCGCCGGTGCTGATCACCTGGCCGTTCTTCTCGACCACCATGCCGCAGGTGACCAGATCGACTTTGCGCGGGGAAATCGCCTGGTCGCCCAATACAAAAAGACCGCAAGACGCGTTATCCGCTACGGTGTCTTCAATCGCGATCTTCCAATCCTGGATGCGTGAATCGACAATCTCGAAACAAGGCATCACGCACTCGGTGGCAGCCAAGACGTCAGCATTGGTTACACCCGGACCGGTCAGATCTTTTTTCAGGATGAAAGCGATCTCGCCCTCGGCGCGAGGCTGAATGAGCCGCTCACTGATGGGCACCGCTTCACCACTGTTGTAAACCATGCTATCGGTCAGGTAACCGAAGTCCGGCTGGTGCACGTTCAGCATGTTCTGCACTGCTTTGCTGGTAACACCGATTTTCTTGCCGATTACCCGCTCACCAGCGTCAAGGCGGCGCTGCAGCATGCGCAAAGAAATGTGGTAAGCGTCATCAAGGCTGATGTCGAAGCCACGGCTGGTCAGGGGGCTGACCATCTCGCGCTGGAGCATGGCTTGATACAACTCATCGCCAAGCTGTTTAATTTTGATTTTTTCCATCACCGTTTCCTTAAGCTTGGGATAAGTCACAGACTTATAACTTAATGCAGATATTTGAGAGTTCGCTGTAGAAGTCGAGCCCGTGAACACCGCCCTCGCGGCCGATGCCAGATTTTTTGCTTCCGCCGAACGGTGTGCGCAAATCCCGCAAAAACCAGCTATTGACCCAACACAACCCGACCTCAATCTGCGGAGCCACGCGATGAGCGCGGGAGAGGTTTTCTGTCCATAGGGCAGCTGCCAAGCCGTAGGGCGTGTCATTTACCAACTGAATCACTTCTTCTTCGCTATCAAATGGTCGTATGTGACAGCAAGGCCCGAAAATCTCCTCACGAATCACTGCGGAACTGTCCGGCAGCCCTGTCCAGATTGTGGGCTGGACCCAGGCGCCATTGACCAGGTCTTCCGGTACATCAGGAACGCCCCCACCCGTCACAACGATGGCGCCGTCGGCAATTGCTCTGCTGTAATAGGAAAGAACTTTTTCCCGGTGCTCCTGGCTAATTAACGGACCGAAACTCACGCTTTCGTCTTCCCACCATCCCATCTGCAGTTGTTCGGCACCCTCCTTAAGCCGCTGGACGAAGGCTTCAAAGAGGGGGCGTTCGACATAAATGCGTTCAGTACCTAGGCAGACCTGACCACAATTGGCAAAAGCCGATCGCATCGTGCCTTCGATTGCCTTATCTAGGTCAGCGTCAGCGAATACCACCGCAGCATTCTTGCCGCCCAACTCGAAAGACACAGGCAACATGGACTCGGAGGCCGCCTTCATGATCGCCGTCCCGGTACGTGTTTCGCCGGTAAACGTAATACCGCTGATACCTGGATGACGGGTAAGGTACTCACCAGCCGAATTAGGACCAAATCCGTGTACCACGTTGTAAACGCCTTTAGGAATGCCGGCTGCGTTCATCACCTCGCCGAGTAATGCGGCAGTGTGTGGGGTCTCCTCAGACGGCTTGACAACCACAGTGTTACCGCAGGCCAGTGCCGGCCCTACCTTCCAGGTCATAAGCAGCAACGGCAGGTTCCATGGCGCAATAACGGCAACGACTCCTCGCGGGCGACGCACGGCATAGTTAAGGGCACCACTCCCGTCCGGTGTATCCATCTGAAAACTTTCGGCAGGAACGTTCTTCATCAGGTCAGCGAAGACCTTAAAATTGGCGGCACCACGGGGAATGTCGACATGAGACGCCAGAGATTTGGGCTTGCCTGTATCTAGACATTCGGCTTCGAGAAACTCGTCGAAACGGGCAGTAATGCCATCGGCCACCTTATGCAGCAATGCCATACGTTCGGTCACCGGCATGTAACCCCACTCTCCTGACAAGGCGGCACGAGCGGCTTTCACCGCAGCATCTACTTCGGCCAATCCCGCCTCATGGACCGTAGCGATTACCTCACCATTAGCAGGGTTTCTGTCCTCAAATACTCGACCGCTCTGCGAACCGGTATATACCCCATTAATAAAGTGCTTGATTTCGCGCATTCCCACTCCGTTTCTAAAATCATTGTTTTTGTTATCATTTATGAAGAATCAATCTTTATAAATGATTCTGACGCAACGAACGGATCAGATCGCCTCTCCAAAATCCTATGAGTACAAACGCAAGCCGGGAGGGATGGTCACTGATCGAGATTCATCTTGGCTTCGGATGCTTCCTGGCTTTAGCAAATTAACTTTTGTATCTAAGTTAGATATATAAGATACTACGCAAAAATAGTCTGTCAAGTACTTTCAAGGCCAAAAATCCTCAGGCGGCTCGGCCCACGCTGACCCATTTGCTCTGGCAAGGACTTGTGAACGATAAATACTTTTTCATCAGGAGTTTCATCATGTACAACCTCCGTAGAGAACAGCTGGCGCCGGTCATCCGGGCGAATGTGCGGGCGGCGCTCGCCGAAGATATAGGTATTGGCGACATCACGGCACAGCTGATTGCGCAAGGGCGGAGCGCCAGCGCAGAAGTCGTCTGCCGAGAAAAAGCCATCATCTGTGGCTCCGCTTGGGTGGATGAGACATTCCGCCAGATATCCCCTACCATCAGAGTCGACTGGATGGTCAGTGACGGCACCGAAGTCGTACCTGGACAGCCACTGTTTCAGGTGAAAGGTCCGGCCCGGGCCTTGCTGAGCGCCGAACGCACTGCGCTCAATTTTCTTCAGCTTCTCTCAGGTATTGCATCGCGTTGTGACATCTTTCAGAAGCTGGTGGCCGATACCAAGGTGAAACTGCTTGACACCCGCAAGACACTACCTGGCTTGCGCATGGCAGAAAAATATGCCGTGTCGTGCGGTGGCTGCCATAATCACAGAATCGGTTTATACGACGCCTTCCTGATTAAGGAGAACCACATAATAGCGTGCGGCGGGATCGCACAAGCCGTCGCAACTGCCCGTTCTCTGCATCCGAAAAAAGTCATAGAGGTTGAGGTTGAGACGTTAGCGGAGCTACGGACGGCGTTAGCAACGGATGCCGAAATGATCATGCTAGACAATCTAAGCGTTGCAGACATACGCCATGCGGTTAAGATCAATGGCGGCAAGGCCAAACTGGAGGCGTCGGGCGGAATTAACGAAAAAAATCTCCGTATTCTCGCCGAGACAGGGGTGGACTACATCTCCCTCGGAACGCTAACCAAAGACGTTAAAGCTGTCGATCTATCAATGCGACTTTCCATCTGACGAATGACATCAACGCTTCAGTACATCGCTTCGATCGTTCGAACAGCACATTACATCTGGTTGAAATTGGATAACGAATGAAACAGAAAAACGAACATACAGCAGAGCAGGTTCTTCGTCACTGGCGCGAGGAGGTGCCCGATGATCGCCTAGCCCACCTGGTCCGGGACGCAGCGCGGGTACTTACCAAAAGCTTGCAATTACGCTTGGCTGATCACAAAGTCAGTTTCGGGCACTGGGCCTTTCTTCGCGTCCTGTGGGTTACTGAAGGGTTGACCCAGCGGGAGCTAAGCGAACAGGCTGGTCTAATGGAACCGACGACCTTCACTGCGCTGAAGGTCATGGAGTCTCTGGGATTAATCGAGCGGCGCTTCCAAAACGGCAATCGGAAGAAAGTCTATATCTACCTCACACCCAAAAGCCGCGACCTTAAACATGTTCTGATCCCCATCGCTGAGGAGCTCAATGAAGTGGCATTTCGCGGGCTGTCCGAAAGTGAGCTCAAAACAGTTCAGCGGGCGCTGCTGGGAGTCGTACAAAACCTCGCGGATGCCGGTGCGGTTTAATATCACGTGACCGGGATTCGGATCAACATACGTAAACAGACAGCCGACGCCCCGAAGCTCGGTATTGACGACCATGAAATGGGCATGCTCAACGCGGCTGGCTGTTTATGTGAGTACGAAGGTCGAGGATGAGCCTCTTGACGATTGTCCAGCCGTCGTTTTATCCGTAGGACACATTGAATCCAGGCTAGCTGTACCGGAAAGACCAAAATCAATGTCTAAAAGGCAAACAAGAATATGAAAACCTCCGGCGAAAAAAACAGCGCTATGGCCCATAAACAGCGGCTGCGTACTTCCGACGAGACCTTCTTAGGCGCATCACATCCGTTAGAAGGCCAAACAGTTATGGTAGTGGGGGGCAGTTCGGGTATCGGCTCCGCAGTCGCACAGCGAGCTGCCTCCCACGGAGCCAGCGTCGTCATTGTTTCACGCCAGGCCAGCCGTTTCGATGACGGCGAACCATCTTCAAAGCGAATCCGATACCACCACATGGATATCACTCAGGAGGCAGACCGCAAGAGCTTGGCGAAACGGTCGGAGACCATAGATCACCTCGTCTTCGCGGTCCGAAGTGCTGGATCCTCAGCCCCGTTTCTACAAACCACACAAGAACAAGCAAAGGAAGCATTTGAAGTCAAATTCTGGGGGGTCTATAGCTTTATACAGGCGATTTACCCCTGTATGGCAGCACAGAGCAGCATCACGTTGACCAGTGGGATTACAGGCGAAAAAATAATTCCCGGCGCCTCCTCCATGGCTGCAATCAATAGCGCCACCGAAACCCTCTGCCGCCAATTGGCAGTCGAGCTAGCCCCAATACGAATAAATGCAGTGAGCCCCGGCTTCGTTGCGCCTAAGCCCGAGCCATTAGAAAGACGGGCACGCGACTTTCCTCAACGCCGACTGGCCTCCCCTAATGACGTCGCTCCTGCTTATATCGAACTCATGATGTCTAGTTACCGCACCGGCACCATCGTGGTTGTAGATGGAGGAGCTCGGCTGGTGTGATACACGACTGCCTCACTCCTGCGGCACGCCCTTTTCCTGGATCGCTTCACCCAAAGGCGAGTCAAATCTGACTGATAACGAGTTTTTGCCTAATCTCACCGGCCTGCTTAGTGAGTGCCTGGGCTACTTCTTTAATTTTGACGTCATCTAGGCGGCTGGTAGGGGCAGACAATGAGATAGCTGCCTTTATCCCATTGCTGACGCAGTTGATCGGAACCGCCACGCACCTCAGACCCATCTCCACTTGCTCATCGTCCAGAGCATAGCCACGTGCACGGGTCAATTGAAGCTCATCCATCAGCGCTGCGGGATCGACTATGGTTTTCTCGGTATAGCGCTCGAAGGACTGCTGGCTGATGCAATGTTCAAGATCTTGGCTATCAAGCATTGACATCAAAGCTTTACCTAGGCCAGTACAGTAGGCTGGCAATCGTTTGCCTATATGCGTCGTGATTTTAAGGCTTCGGGAGCCTTCACCTTTTGCCACATAGCAAACCATTCCGTTGTCGAGCACAGCGGCATGAATGGTTTCACCAAACTGCTCTGCCAAGCTACGGACATGTGGCTCACATTCACTGTTCATAACGTCCATGATCGAAACACGGCCACCAAGATCGGCAAGTAAAAGGCCTAACTCGAAAGCGCCATCTTTGGTCTTCACCAGAGCCCCAACCGATTGCAGCGTGATCAAAAAACGGTGCGCCGTTGCGACGTTCATTTCAAGTCGACGCGTCAGCTGTGAAAGGGTGAGCTTCTCCCCCGCATATCGAAAAGAGTTCAGTATTTTAAATGCCTTGATGACCGACAAATTGACCGGGGTGCCCATTGAATCCCTTATCTGCGAAAGATACGACCGGTCCATAGAGTCGGTCAGAATATCAAATTGTATGGTTATTGGAGATTGATGGTTAGCTGTTTCTAATCGTCATCAAACTAGCTCCGTGATGCACTGACCTCTCAACCCGAAGACGCAACCATATCTAATTCGTGCTTAGGCCGGCTACACGAGATTACGATCATCTAAGAACAGTTATTGTAAACTTAATTCGCCATTTTGTATGGTCCATGTCAATGGCCATCTATTTTTGAGCTCTTTTTTGAGGCTCTTTGTCGTGGGGTTGGAAATTCGGGTCCTGTGTTAAATCACGATAGAGCCTCCACGATGACAGGTACGCATGGATGACACCCAGGTTCGGCGTAAGTCCAATAAACGTCTTTATAAGCCCTCAAAGCCGGGAGTGAGTAGCTGATCAACGCTTATCCCTGCGCTTCTTCTCCGCCGTCTTGTGATGGCTCATCAGGCGACGCTTCTTGTTCACCTGCCGATCGGTCAGGGTGTTCTTGCGATCTTCATAGGGGTTCTCACCGGACTTGTACTCGACCCGAATCGGCGTACCGGACAGCTTCAGCACCTTGCGGAAAGTGTTTTCCAGATAACGGGTATAAGACCCTGGAACCTTCTCCAACTGGTTGCCGTGCACGATAATAATCGGCGGATTGGAGCCACCCAGGTGGGCATAGCGCATCTTGATGCGTCGGCCGTTGACCATGGGCGGCTGATGCTCGCTGACCGCATCTTCCAGGATCTGCGTCATGCGGTTGGTCGGCACTTTGGTCATCGCACTGGCATAGGCCTTGTCGACCGATTTGTAGAGAAGGCCCACACCACTGCCATGCAGCGCTGAGATAAAGTGCAGATCGGCAAACTCGGCGAAGAACAGACGACGCTTGAGCTCGATCTTGACGTAATCCTTCTCGCGCTCGTCCATCCCGTCCCACTTGTTTACCGCAATCACCAGCGCTCGCCCGGCTTCCAGCGCAAAGCCCAGCAGGTGCAGATCCTGATCGACGATACCATCGCGGGCATCGACGACGAAGATCACCACGTTGGCATCCTGGATGGCCTGCAGAGTCTTGACCACGGAGAACTTTTCGACCGCCTCGAACACCTTGCCGCGCCGGCGTACGCCAGCCGTGTCGATCAGGGTGTAAGGCTTCTCGTGGCGCTCATAGGGAATATAGATACTGTCGCGCGTGGTGCCGGCCTGGTCAAAAACGATGACGCGATCTTCACCGAGCATGCGATTGACCAATGTCGACTTGCCCACGTTCGGACGGCCGATCACTGCGATCTTGGTGCCAATGGCTTCGACGATGCGGCGCCCTTCGACATCCTCACCTTCGACCGCACGCTCAGCCATCAGCGCGGAAATACCGTGCTCGCCCATCACCTGTTCAAGCATCGGATTGATATTACGGCCGTGCGATGCAGCGATACCGATAGGCGCACCTAGCCCCAACGCGGAAAACTCGCCCAGAATGGAATCCGGATCGGAACCGTCAATCTTGTTGGCGATCAGATAGGTGTGCTTGTTGCGCTTGCGCAAATGCTCGGCGATAAGCTCGTCGCCCGGCGTTCTGCCCGCCTGGGAGTCGACCAGAAACAGCACCGCGTCGGCCTCTTCAATCGCCTGCAGCGATTGCCCGGCCATTTCCATGTCGATGCCACTCTCTTCACCGGTGATACCGCCGGTGTCGATCAGAATATAGGGCTTGCCCTGCCATCTCGCCTCACCGTATTGCCGGTCACGGGTCAGGCCGGCCACGTCGGCTACAATCGCGTCACGACTTTTGGTCAGACGATTGAAAAGAGTGGATTTGCCGACGTTCGGCCGCCCCACCAGGGCAATAACAGGAACCATGATCACTCCGCGCACGGATCACCGCGCAATAAACAAAAAGGCCGCTGCGCCAGAGAAGTCGGGCAGCGGCCGGAACAGTATAGCGGTTTTACCTTATTGCAGCTTCAGAGCCACCAGATCGCCGCTGTTGCCGTACACGTAGAGCGTATCGCCAATCGCAATCGGCGTAGCACGCACGCCCTTGCGATCAACGCGAATACGCGCGACCAGCCGGCCGTCGGTCTGCGCCAACAGGTGCACATAACCTTCAAAATCGGCCACGGCGACAAAACTGCTGAAGGCTACTGGCGCCGTCAGGTTGCGGCGCAGCAGATCCTCGTTAGTCCAGAGCGGCTCTGCGCGGTTACGGTCAACCGCTTCAACACGACCGTCAGCATGGCTGACGTACAGGCTGCCAAAGCCAGCGGCCAGGCCAACATGGCTGGAAGCCGGATATTGCCAGAGCGGCGTGCCGGTTTCGGCATTCAGCGCAGCCATGACGCCCTGGAAGCTGACGACGTACAGGGTGTCGTCCTCAAGCAACAGATCGCCGTCGATATCGACCATGCGCTCCAGCTCGGAGCGGCCCTGGGGCTGCGCGACGCGCTGATCCCAGAGAGGCAGCCCGGTATCCGCGGCCAAGGCCACAACACGGCCACTGGCGAGCCCGGCATAAACCCGGCGCAAACTGGCAACAGGCGTGCTGTGGCCACGTACCGTCAGTACCGGCAGGCTGGATTCATAGATCCAGCGCTGCTCGCCGGTGCCGATATCCAGCGCAGTCAGCTTGTCATCCTGGGTCTGTACCACCACCACGTCCCCATTGGTTTGCGGCGGAGCCAGCACTTCGCTGGATACCTGTGCACGCCAGAGCTCCGCACCATCTTCCTCGGCCAGTACGATAACCTCGCCGTTCATGGTACCAACCATGACCCGGCCGCCACCAGCGCCGACCGCGCCTGACAGCGGCTCGTCGAGCTTGACCTGCCAGTTGACTTCGCCGGTATCGCGATCCATGGAGAGGATACGGCCTCGAACATCGGCGGCATAAAGCGTCAAGCCATCAAGTACCGGACTGAGCTGGGTGAACAGCTTGCCTTGCCCGGCGCCAACATTGCGCTTCCAGCTGCGCTCGAAAGTCTGTTCTGCGTCGAATTTTTCCAGCTCGGCGGGAGGCAATTCTTTCTTGCCGGAGCTACTGCAGCCGACCACCAAAGTGGCAGCCAGAGCTATGGCAAGATATCGGAACTTCAGGTTCACTATGCTTCCTCCGCCAGATCATCCAGCTTCAACTGTAATTGTGGGCGATCACGGGGATCAGCAATCGCCTCTATAGCGGCCAGATAAGCCTGACGCGCCTCATCTACTCGGCCCAGGCCCAGCAGCAGATCGCCGCGAACCTCTTCACGCCCGGCCAACAGGGCGCCGTTGACTTCACCGGAGAACAACTCAAGGCCTTCCTCGCCGCGCTCCTGGTCAGCCAGCACGCGGGCCAGACGCTGCCGAGCCACTTCCTGCAGAGTATCGTCGCCCGCCTTGTCAATAACCTCACGCAACGCCGCTTCAGCGCTTTCCATGTCACCGGCTTCTACTGCCAGCCGCGCCTGCATCAACGCAGCAAACTGGGCATAGCGGGTACCCGCGTACTCACTACGAATCTGCTCGGCCAGCTCAGCACCGCGGGTGCGGGCCTCCTCACTTTCGCCCGCCAGAACGGTTTCCAGCATATTCTGGTAAAGCGCCGAGGCATTGGCGGCCTTATTTTCCTGGTAGTTGGTCCAGCCTTGCCAGCCGAATACACCCACCAAGGCAATAGCCACACCTGTCAGCAAAGGAATACCGTGGCGGTTCCAGAGCTCTCTGATTTTCTCTACCTGTTCTTCTTCTGTCTGGTAACTCACCCTTGTCTCCTTACCTGCGCAAAAACGACACGAAGCCGCTTACAACAATTGTTTTAGACGTGCTGGCACATCCTGCCAGGCTATATTTTCCTGCTCAGCCTCAACGCGCAGGGATTTGATCCCGACCCGCTGAACAGCCACTTCATCTTCACCGAGAATCAGCGCCAACAATGCGCCTGACTTGTCGGCCTTTTTAAACTGGCTTTTGAAACTGCCACCACCGCAATGCACTATCAACCTGATGCCGGGCACCGCATCGCGTACTTGTTCCGCCAACTGGAATCCGGCCTTGGCCGCCTCGGCGCCCACAGTAACGAGGTAGACATCAACCTGCCGGGCCAGTTCAGCAGGCACTTTATCCAGCGTCTGGATCAACAGCAACAGCCGCTCGATTCCCATAGCAAAGCCTACCGCCGGAGCCGGCTTGCCGCCCAACTGTTCGACCAGCCCATCATAACGCCCACCGGCACATACCGTACCCTGGGAGCCCAACTGATCGGTCACCCATTCGAACACTGTCAGGCCGTAGTAGTCCAGCCCCCGCACCAGGCGCGGATTGATTTCATAGGGCAGGCCTGCCGCATCAAGCAGCGCACACAAGCCGGAAAAATGCTCGCGCGCTTCTTCATTCAGATAATCAGCCAGTTTCGGTGCGGCGCCCAGCAAGGCCTGGGTATCCGGATTCTTACTGTCGAGCACGCGCAGCGGATTGGTTTCCAGGCGACGCTGGCTGTCCTCGTCCAACTGCTCATAACGCTCGCGCAGATAGCTCACCAGATCCTGCCGGTAGGCCGCGCGATCGCTACTGCTGCCCAGGCTGTTCAGTTGCAGCTTGACCACATCCTGCAAACCCAGCTGCTTCCAGAGCCGCCAGCTCAGGATGATCAGTTCGGCATCAATATCCGGACCACTCAGATTGAATGTCTCTACTCCAATCTGATTGAACTGGCGATAGCGCCCCTTCTGTGGCCGTTCGTGGCGAAACATCGGGCCGTTATACCAGACTTTCTGGCTGACGCCGCCGCCGAGCAAGCCGTGCTCGAGCATCGCGCGCACGCAGCCGGCGGTCCCTTCCGGGCGCAGGGTAAGAGAATCACCGTTGCGATCATCGAAGGTATACATTTCCTTCTCGACGATATCGGTCACTTCGCCGATGGTGCGCTTGAACAGCTCGGTGGACTCGACAATCGGCAGACGAATCTGTTGGTAACCGTATCCGCCCAGCAACTGCGCTACCGAGCGTTCAAAATACTGCCACAGGGCCGTGTCGGCGGGCAGGATATCATTCATGCCGCGCACGGCTTGCAAGGTCTTCAAAGCATCTTTCCTTTATCAGCCACGGGCGATGGTATTGGCTTCCAGCGCCTGTTTGGCAGCAATCTTGTCGCGAATCATTTTTTCCAGCGTGTCGACCAGGTGCGCATTGTCCACTTTCTGGTCAGGTACGCCACCGACATAGAGCAAATTGTTCGGCGTACCGCCGGTCAGGCCAATATCGGCCTCCTTGGCTTCACCGGGGCCATTGACCACACAGCCAATGACGGCCACATCAAGCGGAACCACTACGTCTTCCAGGCGAGCCTCAAGCTCGTTCATGGTCTTGATCACATCGAAATTCTGTCTGGAACAACTCGGGCACGCGATAAAATTGATACCACGCGAGCGCAGGCGCAGTGATTTGAGCAAATCAAATCCAACTTTGATCTCCTCAACCGGGTCCGCTGCCAGGGAAATACGGATGGTATCGCCGATACCTTCGGCGAGCAGCATGCCGAGCCCGACGGCGGACTTCACCGTCCCCGAACGCAAAGCACCTGCTTCGGTGATGCCCAGGTGCAGCGGTTGTTCGATCTGCGCGGCGAGCAAGCGGTAGGCACCTACGGCCATGAACACATCCGAGGCTTTGACGCTGACCTTGAAATCCTGGAAATCGAGCTTGTCCAGATAATCCACATGGCGCAGCGCCGACTCCACCAGCGCCTGAGGCGTCGGCTCGCCATACTTCTTCTGCAAGTCCTTTTCCAGCGAGCCGGCATTCACGCCAATACGAATTGGAATACCGTGATGACGAGCGGCATCAACCACCGCGCGGACGCGATCTTCGCGGCCGATGTTGCCCGGGTTGATGCGCAGGCAATCAACGCCCAGCTCGGCAACCCGCAGCGCTATCTTGTAGTCGAAGTGGATGTCGGCAACCAATGGCAGCGATACCCGCTTGCGTATCTCGCCAAAAGCTTCAGCGGCTTCCATGCTGGGCACAGACACCCGCACGATATCGGCGCCCACGGCCTGCAACTGGTTGATCTGCCCAACGGTAGCCGCCACATCGCAGGTTTCGGTATTGGTCATGCTCTGCACCGAAATCGGTGCATCACCGCCTACCAGAACCGAACCCACGCGAATCTGCCGGGACACCCGACGTTTGATGGGGGACTCCTGATGCATATGCCTTCCCCTTACTGGCCGAGACGCAGGCGAACCACGCCCGCGCGGTTATACGATTGCATATCCACCGGCTGACCGCGGAACTCGATCTGCGATACCGCTTCCACGGCGCCGATCACCAGATCCACCGGACCATCGTGATCAATATTCAGCGACTGCCCCTGCTGCATCAGACTGCTATGCAGCACCTGACCGCCAACAGCGGTTACCTGCAACCAGCAGTTGGCGCTGAAGCGCATCTGCAAACCTTCGCTGGCCGATACCGAGGTACCTGATTGTTGCGCCGGATCCACAACAGCCTCGGCCGCAGGGTCTGGTGCAGAGGCTGATGCAGGCGCTGACGCGAGAGGTGCCTCCGTAGCTGTGGCTGCATCAGCCGCCGTGGCTGCAGCACCGGTTTCCGGCGCAGCCGCCAAGCCAGCCCCGTCGGGCACCAGGGCGAGTTGTTCGCGCTCAGCGGCGGCATCTGCCTGACGCTGAACATCTTCAGCCATGTTACCAGGCAGCGAGAGAGCATCGACTTCCACTTCGTCGATCAACTCGCCTGCCTCGCTGACATCGTCCGCTGGGCCCTGAACCGGCTGGCTGTCATACCACCAGACCAGAACGGACGCGAGGATCACCAATGCGATGACGACCGACGACCAGGTCACCAGCAGGTGGCCGGTCTTGTTGGGCGGCGAGAGCTTGTCGATGGCGCTGACACTGCGCTCACGTACCACAACGCCAACGTAGCCATCGTATTCCAGCACTAGCCGCTGCGGGTCCAGCCCCAGCATGCTCGCGTAGCTGCGCACGTATCCCCGGGCGAAAGTGTCGCCCGGCAGTTGATCGAAACGCCCTGCCTCCAGGTGCAGCAGAATCTTTTCTGGCAGCCGTAGGGTAGCCGCAGCAGATGCGGTGGTCATGCCCTGCTTTTCACGTTCCAGACGCAGGGTGGCACCAGGGTTGTGCTTGTGCAGCTCGGGGAGCGGCTCCTCTGGTATGTCACGCTGTTGTGTAGTCATAGCTATTCTGAAGCCTCAAGAGCCTTGGCTTGCGCACTGGCCGGGTAAAGTCGACGTAATTGCAGAGCATAACTTGCTGCACGGTTATGATCTTCAAAGCGGCGGGCTAACTGTACGCCCAACCACAAACTCTCGGCGTCCTGTCCGGAGTACTCAGTGAAACTGCGGTAATATTCCCACGCTGGCACATAGTTCTGCGCGGCGAACTCGATCTTGGCCATTTCCAGCAGCGCCAGCGGCTGGCGACTGTTCAGCCGTAGCGCCCGCTCGAAACTGCTCTTGGCTTCTTCCGGGCGCCCCATGCGCGCATAGGTCAGACCCAGGTTCTCAAAAACGCGTGAGCGCTCGCCGTAAAGATTGTCTTCGGCGGCCTTCTGAAACGCACTCAGGGCTTCGGGATAACGCTCGCGGTTGAGCAGGAACACGCCGTAGTTGTTGAGAATCCGTGGATTGTTCGGATCTGCTGCCTGCGCCGCGCGGAAGTGCTTGTCTGCCGAGTCATACTCGCCCTCGCGCTGAAACACCATCGCCAGCGCAATATTGGCTGAAGACGAACGTGGATCGATTTTCAGCGCCTCGCTCAGAGGTGCCTTGGCGCTTTCGGTCTCGCCTTCCTGTAGATAACCCAGGCCGAGCTGGATATACGCGTCCCGCGCGGCGTTGGGATCCTTAGCGCGCTGCGGCTGGTCCGACGTGGTCACGCAGGCACTCAGCATCAGGCCGAGTAAAAGCGTTACTGCAAGCTTGGGTCTGGTCATCACAATCGATCCTCGGTTGGATGTTTAGCGTTCTGAAGCCTGAATCTGAACGGCAACCGGCTCCTCGGCACTTAACTCGCGCAGCGCTATGTAGCGTTCACTGCGGCGCGTTCGATCCATTACCTGGCCGACCAATTGGCCACAAGCCGCATCGATATCCTCCCCACGAGTGGTGCGCACCGTTACCTGATAACCAGCCTTGTGCAGCAGGTCCTGGAAGCGGCGAATGCTGTTGTTGCTGGGCCGCTCATAGCCCGAATGCGGGAAGGGATTGAACGGAATCAGGTTGATCTTGCACGGTGTTTCGCGCAGCAATTCGATCATTTCTTCGGCGTGCTCAGGCTGATCATTAATGTCCTTGAGCATGGTGTATTCGATGGTCAGTACGCGTTTGTCACCCAGCCTGGCGATATAGCGATTACAGGCCGGCAACAAGACTTCCAGCGGGTACTTCTTGTTGATCGGCACCAGTTCATTACGCAGCGCATTGTTTGGCGCATGCAGCGACAACGCCAGGGCCACATCGGTAATTTCGCCGAGTTTGTCGATCATCGGCACCACGCCCGAGGTAGACAAGGTCACCTTGCGCTTGGAGATGCCGTAACCCAGGTCGTCCATCATCAGCAGCATGGAATCGACCACATTGTCGAAATTCAGCAACGGCTCGCCCATACCCATCATCACCACGTTGGTAATGGCGCGGTCAGACTTGCCCGGGATAGTCCCGAACGACTTGTTGGCGATCCAGACCTGGCCAATGATTTCCGCCACGGTCAGATCGCTATTGAATCCTTGCTTGCCGGTAGAGCAGAAACTGCAATCCAGCGCGCAGCCCGCCTGGGAGGAAACGCACAGGGTGCCCCTGCCATTTTGCGGGATATAAACGGTTTCTACGCAGCTGCCAGAGGCAACGCGAATCACCCACTTGCGGGTGCCATCCTTGGAAATATCTTCACTGACCACTTCCGGTGGCCGAATCTCGGCACAGGCGTCGAGTTTTTCACGCAACACCTTGCCGACATTGGTCATATCTTCAAAGCGATCAACACCAAAGTGATGGATCCATTTCATGACCTGACCCGCACGGAAACGCTTTTCCCCGAGACTCTCGAAGAAGGCTTCCATTTTCGGCTGTGTCAGTCCCAGCAGATTGATCTTGCCGGTAGCATTGGTCATATCGGTCACATCACTTGGTTGGTGTTGAAAAACAGATCAGGCGCGGGGGCACAGCTCGGTTTCAGCGAAGAAGTAAGCTACTTCGCGGGCAGCAGAAGTGGTCGAGTCTGAACCATGAACCGCGTTGGCGTCGATGGATTCAGCGAAATCGGCACGGATGGTACCGGCTTCTGCTTCCTTGGGGTTGGTAGCGCCCATCAGGTCGCGGTTCTTCAGTACTGCGCCTTCGCCTTCCAGCACCTGTACAACAACCGGGCCAGACGTCATGAAGCTGACCAGATCCTTGAAGAAAGGACGTGCGCTGTGCTCAGCGTAGAAGCCTTCAGCGTCGGACTGGGACAGTTGCACCATCTTGGCGGCGATAACGCTCAGACCGGCTTTCTCGAAACGGCCGATGATCTGACCCACAACGTTCTTGGCAACGGCGTCGGGCTTGATGATGGACAGGGTGCGTTCTACAGCCATAAAAATTCTCCAGAAAAATCAGGGGATGGATTCAGGGTTAAAAAAGGAATTGTTAACCTGCGGATTATACGCAGGTTAGTTGCAAATACATAACAGCAAGCGGAAATCACGGGGACCAGGCATTCGAGGACTACGGCTCAGGCCGCCTGACGGAGCCTGGCCACTACCTGACAAAGAATCTGCGCGGCCTGATCAACCTCTTCAGCACGGCTGAAACGCCCCAGCGACACACGCAACGAGGCATGCGCGAGCGCATCGGGAGTCCCGATGGCACGCAATACGAAGGACGGTTCGACTGACGCCGAATTGCATGCCGAGCCGGACGACAGCGCTAGGTCCTTGAGCGCCAGTAGCAGCAGCTCACCATCCACCCCGGCAAAGGCCAGATTCAGGTTATGCGGGACACGCTGCTGGGCACAGCCGTTGAGCGTCACATCCGGCAACGATTCCAGACCGCGCAGCAACTGATCACGCAATTGGCTAATACGTAGGTTGTCTTCTTCCTGCTCTTTGCCTGCGAGAGCAAAGCACTCACCCATGCCGACGATCTGATGGGTCGCCAGCGTGCCGGAGCGCATACCTCGCTCATGGCCGCCTCCATGGATCAGCGCCTCCAGTTTGAGCTGCGGATCGCGGCGCACGAACAGCGCACCTATGCCCTTGGGGCCATAAGTCTTGTGCGCGCAGAACGACATCAGATCCACCGGCAGTTGCCGCAGGTCAATCGGCAATTTGCCGGTCGACTGAGCCGCGTCCACATGCATCAATGCCCCGCCCGCCCGCGCCACCGCGCCCAGGGCGGCGATATCATTGATGGTGCCAATTTCATTATTGACGTGCATGAGCGACACCAGAATGGTGTCCTCGCGCAGTGCTGCGCGCAATTGTTCCGGGGTAATCAACCCATTCAGCCCGGGCTTGAGATAGGTGACCTCAAACCCCTCGCGCTCCAGTTGCTGACAACTGTCGAGCACGGCCTTGTGTTCTATCTGGGAGGTAATGATGTGGCGGCCGCGCTGGGCGCGGGCGTGCGCAATACCCTTGATGGCCAGATTGTCCGATTCGGTAGCACCGGAGGTCCAGACGATCTCGCGCGGGTCGGCGCCGACCAGATCAGCCACCTGCCTGCGCGCATGCTCCACCGCCTCCTCTGCCCGCCAGCCATAGACATGGGACCGGGAGGCGGGGTTGGCGAAATTGCCGTCCAGCGTCAGACAGGCAACCATCTTCTCCGCCACGCGAGGGTCAACCGGCGTGGTGGCAGCGTAATCCAGGTAGATAGGCAGTTTCATCGCAGACACCTCAGTGTTTGGCGCCGTGATCAGGGTCAATGACCTCATCGACTTTACGCCGCACAACTGACCCACCCTGCAGCGGCTCGAAGGCCTCAGGATCCAGAACCGGCAGGTCCTTGGCGCAGTAATCACTGCCGAGTTCCTTGAGCGCCTCGCACATGCCCTCCAGCCGCCCGTCAACCGCGTGCAGATGATCAAGCATCTGCTCAATGGCCCGGGCCACCGGATCTGGCGTATCGCGCGTCACGCCATAGGCATCAAACCCGAGCTTCTCGGCCATGGCCTGGCGTTTGGCGCACTGGTCATCAGCGGCACGATCGGTTTCCTTGAGAATGATGCGGCCAGGAATGCCGACGGCCGTGGCACCGGGCGGCACCGCTTTGGTAACCACCGCGTTGGAGCCAATCTTGGCGCCCGCACCCACGGTAAAAGGCCCAAGCACCTTGGCACCGGCACCCACCACAACACCGTCTTCCAGCGTGGGGTGACGCTTGCCCTTGTCCCAACTGGTGCCGCCGAGCGTGACGCCTTGATACAAGGTGACGTCGTCGCCTATCTCCGCCGTCTCGCCGATTACCACACCCATGCCGTGATCGATAAAGAAGCGCCGACCGAGCCTGGCACCCGGGTGAATCTCGATACCGGTAGCCCAGCGGGCAAAGTTGGAGACCATCCGCGCCAACAAGTGGGCGTTACGAGCCCAAAGCACATGAGCCACTCGATGCAGCCAGATGGCATGCAGGCCCGGATAGCAGAACAGCACTTCCAGCGTCGAGCGCGCAGCCGGGTCGCGATGGAACACACTGGCGATATCTTCCTTCATGCGCTTGATCATGCTTAACGTCTCCGCTCACCGGCAGACTTCACGCCGATGGCTTTCTGGGTTTCGGTCAGGATACCGCGCAGGATGTTCATTTCCATGCGGTTCAGGCGGATTCGCCCGTACAGACGCCGCAACCGCGGCATCAGGTGTCTTGGTTGTTGAGGGTCAAGGAAGCCGATTTCAACCAGCACCTGCTGCAAATGCACGAAATACTGCTCCATCTCTTCGCCGGTGGTCGGCATCTCGTTTTGCGACGAGGTAGCTTCGACCTTTTGCAGGCTGGTCGGCTGACCCTGGCGCTGCAGACTCTGCATGCGCAGTTCATAGCTGAGCACCTGGACAGCGGCGCCCAGGTTCAATGAGCTGAAATCCGGGTTGGAGGGAATATGCACATGGAACTGGCAGCGCTGCAGTTCGTCGCTGGTCAGACCCGCGTCCTCACGTCCGAAGACCAATGCAACCTGGCAGTCAGGCAGTTCGGCGAGCTGATCCAGCACCTTGTCGGCCGCCTCACGCGGATCGACCACCGGCCAGGGTATGCGCCGGTCCCGGGCGCTGGTGCCCATGACCAATACGCAGTCTGCCAACGCCTCTTCCAGGGTGGCGACCACTCGCGCGTTCTGTAATATATCGTCCGCGCCAGCGGCTCGCGCACTTGCCTGTTGATCGGGGAAGCGCCGCGGATCAACCAGCACCAGTTGGCTGATGCCCATATTTTTCATGGCCCGGGCTGCGCCACCAATATTACCGGGATGACTGGTATTGACCAGAACCACACGCACATTATCCAGCACAGAAGACTCCCAGAACGGCTTTGCCAGCAGGCAAGGAACCCAACATCTTACAAAAGCCCAAGGGCAAAGACCATGATGCATTCATGTTCGCCCGCTTATCTGCTACAATTTCCGGCTTTTCTCAATCCCAATTCAGAGACACCCGTATGCAGCCCATGTTGAACATTGCCCTGCGCGCCGCTCGCAGCGCTGGAGAACAGATCTATCGCTCCGTGGAGCGGCTTGACGTTCTGACCGTCAACGAAAAGGAAGCCAACGATTATGTAACCGAAGTTGATCGGGCTGCAGAGCAAACCATCATCTCTCACCTGCGCAAGGCATTCCCGGACCACGGCATTCATGCCGAAGAATCCGGCTTCCAGCCAGGCCAGGGCGACGGTGCGGATATCGTCTGGATTATCGATCCGCTGGACGGCACCACCAACTTTATCCGTGGCGTGCCGCACTATGCGGTCAGCATCGCTTGCCGCATCAAGGGCAAGATCGAGCACGCAGTGGTTCTGGATCCGGTGCGGCAGGAAGAGTTCACCGCCAGCCGTGGCCGTGGCGCTGCGCTGAACGGCAAGCGCCTGAGGGTTAGCCCGCGCAAGACACTGGATGGCGCCTTGCTTGGTACTGGTTTCCCGTTCCGCGCCGATCAGACCGAGTCACTGGACAACTACCTGGGCATGTTCAAAAGCCTGGTCGGCCAGACAGCCGGCATCCGCCGCTGTGGCGCCGCTAGCCTTGATCTGGCCTATGTAGCTGCTGGCCGCTATGACGCATTCTGGGAATTTGGCCTGGCCGAATGGGATATGGCAGCCGGCAGCCTGCTGATTCAGGAAGCGGGTGGACTGGTCAGCGATTTTACCGGGGGTCATCAGTTCCTCGACAAGGGCCACCTGGTCGCGGGCAACCCCAAGTGTTTCAAGGCGGTACTCACCGCGATCCAGCCGCACCTGACGGCGGCGATGAAGCGCTGATAACGCCAGCTCACTCGACTGCCCAAGGGTCAGTCGAGTGAGCATAGTTGCCGCGCCCTCTGCTCAGCGCTTCACCCATCTTTTCGCTCTTCACCCTCTTCACAGCCTAAAGCACTCTCACCCGTTCAATGGGGCTTGGTGTCGTCCTCTTCCTGAGGGTAACGATAGGCTTTGCCGAATTCGGTTTTCGAGCGCGACCTGCCTGCTCGCAGATCGCGGTAGACCGCAGCCCGCATGATCAGCATTGCGACCACCGGCGTGGTCATCAGAATAAAGGCGCTGATCGCCAATTCGTGGATCACCGGGCGAGCCTGCAGCGCGGTGAAGTAGATCATCGACGCCAGCAGTACACAGCCCGCCCCCAGCGTGACGGTGATCGCCGGCCCGTGGATACGCTGGTAGAAGTTCGGCAGCCGCATCAGCCCCAGTGCACCGACCAGAATCAGGATACCGCCGAGGATCAGCAGCAGGCTGACCGGCAGGGTGATCCAGATCGACAGAACCTTTGCTGTCGTCACTCGATAATCTCCCCGCGCATCAGAAACTTGGTCAGCGCCACGGTCGAGACAAAGCCAATCAGCGCAATCAGCATGGCCACCTCGAAGTACACCAGACTGCCGAAACGCATACCCATCGCCAACGCCAGCAACATCCCGCACATCCACAGGGTATCCAGCGCCAGTATCCGGTCCTGCGCACGGGGCCCCAGGACCAGCCGCACTGCGGTGAATAACATGGCCAGCAGGATACAGACCAGCAGAAAACCGATCGCAAAGCCAATCAGGGTCATGGCTGCCGCCCTCCTTCAAAGATCTCTATCAAGGGCCGTTCATAGCGACGCTTGATGGTGTCCACCCACCATTGCTCGTCCTGCAGGTCGAACACATGCAGGATCAAATGATGATCATCTTCGGTGATTTCGACCCAGACCGTGCCCGGGGTGGAGTTGATCAGACACGACAGTACTGCCAGACCATAAGGATCACGCAGATCCAGCGGAACCCGGATGAACTCGGAGCGCAGACCATCGGAGCGCGCGAACAGAATAATGCGCGCGAGATTCAGGCAAGAGCGGATAATTTCTACCAGCGCCATGCTCAAAAGTCGCAGTAACAACAGCGGATTGCGCATGCGCGCGCCGGCGCGCGGCTGGAGCCTGCGCATCAGATAGGGGATGGCCACGCCCAGCACAATGCCCAGCAGCCAGTGGGCAAGCTCCAGGGACTGACTGATCAGCAGCCAGGTGACGAGCAGTAACAGGCTCAGTACCGGCGAGGGTAGCCAACGCGTCGTCATGGCGTCTTCTCCGCTACGCCTGGCAACACCGGAGCATTGAGCACACGCTCTATGTAGTTGCCGGGCTGTTGCAGATCAGTGCTGGCGCGCTGCAGAAAATCGATAGCAGGTCCGGCTTTTACAGTGATGACCACCGATAGCAGCAAAAAAAGACTCACGGCTGCCACTTCACTGGGTTGCAACTTGGCTGGCTTGGCATCGGACGCCCACAGCGTACGGACTCCATTACGCATCAGCGAAATGATCGCGGCGAAACCTGCCACCAGCAGCAACACGCCAAAAAGCCAGCCGTTAAGGCCCAGCCCTGGTCCCGCCAGCAGGCCATGGAGCAGACTGAATTTGGCGATAAAACCGGACAACGGCGGTAGCCCAGCGATAATCACTGCGCATACAAAGAACGCCAACCCAACAAACGCCAAAGCCCCAGGAATACCCACCCCAACCGGTTGATCAGGCGCTTCCTCGAAATCGAAAGCCTCTTTGGTAATTGCCAGCATCGCTTCAAGGGGGTTACGGCTGCGCTCCAACAGCTCGATCAGCAGCAGGTAAGCTGCCACTGCCAGCGTGGAACTGACCAGGTAGTAAAGTGCAGAAGCCAGCAACTGTGGTTGGTTCAGGCCTAACAGGGCCAATAGCGTGCCCGACGAGACAATCGCCGCGTAGCCGGCCAGGCGGCCGTGCTGGTCGGTTGCCAGCATGCCGGCGGCGCCAAAGAACAGGGTAAACATCCCGCCCCAGTAGAGTACGTCAAACCCAAAACCAGGCTCGGCGCCGTCTTCGCCAAACAACAGCAGCCATAAACGCAGCAGTACATAGACCCCCACCTTGGTCATCAATACCAGCATCGCGGCTACTGGCGGCGATGCTGCCGAATAGGTGGTTGGCAACCAGAAACCCAAAGGCCACATGGCGCTTTTGATCAGAAAGGCGATCGCCAACACCGACGCGCCGATCTTCAGCAACATCAGATCATCCGGATCAAGCCCCTCCAACCTAGCGGCCAGGTCAGCCATATTCAGGGTGCCGGCCGCAGCGTAGATCAAGGCTACGCCGATCAGAAACAGCAACGAGGCTACCAGATTGACTGCGATGAACTGCATCCCGGCGCGGATGCGGCTGAGGTTGTAACCGTGCAACAGCAGCCCGTAGGACGCTGCCAGCATGACCTCGAAGAACACGAAGAGATTGAACAGATCGTGGGTCAGAAAGGCGCCATTGAGCCCCATCAGAAGGAATTGGAACAATGAATGGAAATGCACCCCGATGCGGCTCCAGCGCAGCACCGAATAGAGCAGCGCGATCGCACCCATGCTCGCCGTCATCAACAGCATCAGTGCAGCCAGACGGTCGACCACCAGCGCAATACCAAATGGCGCCATCCAGTTCCCGGCGAGGTAGACGCCAATATTGTCCGCCCAGGTGTCGCCATCTGCCTGGATCAACAAGACGACTGCGCTGGCCAGCATCAGCAGAACCGACGCCATGTTGATCGCAAATTTCAGCTGATGTCGGGTTTCGTTGATCAGTACCAGCAGCGCACCACAGAGCAAAGGCAGTAACACCGGCACCAGGATCAGGTTATGCGTCCAGTTCATGCGGGTGGTTCCTTGCCATCAACGTGGTCCGTACCGGTCACCCCGCGGGAGCCCAGCATCAACACCAGAAACAGCGCGGTGGTCGCAAAACCGATCACGATGGCGGTCAATACCAGCGCCTGGGGCAAGGGATCGGCGAAGAGCGCCGGATCCGGCAAGCCGTCACCGGCAACCAGAGGCGGTTTATCGGTCCACAGGCGGCCCATGGCAAAGATGAACAGATTGACCGCGTAGGACATCAGCATCAGCCCCATCAGCAGCTGAAAGGTCCGCGGCCGGAGCACCAGCCAGATCCCCGAGCCAAACAGAACACCGATGGATAATGCCAGAATCAATTCCATCAGCTCTCTCCTTCTGGTGCGGGTTTGGCCGACTCGGCAGGGGTTCTGGGCAAGCGGTGGCTGCGCACAGACTGGTGCGAGAGAGCCACAAGAATCAGCATGGTCGCGCCCACCACAACGGCAAAGACACCCAGATCGAATGCAAAGGCGCTGGGCAGGTGGATCTCACCAAGCAAAGGCAGGGTCACATGAGCGGTGTGCGAAGTCAGGAACGGGAATCCAATTGCCAGGGCACCGAGCCCGGTCAGTGTAGCGAGCACCAAGCCCCAGGCGATCCACTTGTGCGGCTGCAGCGGATAGTTGGATTCCACCCAGTCCGTACCGGCCAGCATGTACTGGACGATCAGGGCCACCGAAAACAACAGGCCAGCAACAAATCCACCGCCTGGCAGGTTGTGCCCGCGCAAGAAGAAATACACGGCAACCAGCATCATGAAGGGCAGCAAAAAGCGTAAATAGACACCTGGAACCATCAAATACCCTCTGGTGACCTGCTGCAACGGGGTCTGCTGAGCTGCCGGATCGGCAAGATGCCGCTGCTGAATAGGCAGCTCAGTACTCTCCGGCGCGGGCCTGAAACGACGCAACAGCGCGTACACCGTCAACGCAACGATCGCCAGCACGGTGATTTCGCCCAGGGTATCGAAGGCGCGGAAATCGACCAGCAGCACGTTCACCACGTTGGTCCCGCCACCCTCGGCACGGGCCTTGAGCAGGAAGAAGTCGGAAATAGTTTCGTTGGCCGGGGCCATCAGCACCACGTAGCTAAGCGCGGCCATCGCAATACCGCCGATCACCGCCACGCTGAAGTCGCGTGAGCGGTGCAACCATACCGAACGGGGGATACTCAGATTGAGCTTCTTCGGCGGCAGGCGCGACGGCAGCCAACGCAGCCCCAGCAGAATCAGCACCGTCGTCACCGTCTCGACCATCAACTGCGTCAACGCGAGATCCGGCGCGGACAGCCAGAGAAAGGTCAACGCCGTGATCACCCCAGTGCCGCCGACCAGAATCAATGCAGCAAAGCGGTGATACTTGGCTTGCCAGGCAGTCATGACGGCGCACAGGCAACCCACTAACCACATCCCGCCAAACAGCCAGTCAGCCCCAATCAGCGGTTTGATATCCAGCTCGCCGGGCAGGCGCACCAGCACAGCAATGACCGCAATCATCGCCAGCAAGATACACAACAGCTGGGGTTGCAGGCGGACAGTGCCCAGCACTTTGACCAACCAACTGCTGGCGAGGAAAAGCCCAAGCATGAAGCGCTCGTACAACCTGGCCCCGTTGATTCGGTGCAGCACCGGCACCTGCTGGCTCTGAGCGAGATTGAAATACCGGCGCAACAGCCAATACAACACGATGCCGCCGACTAACGCGACCAGACTCATCAGCAGCGGCAGATTGAACCCATGCCACAACGCCAGACTGTACTCGGGGGTCTGCTCGACCAATACCGAACTCAGGGCATTGAAAAGCAACGGCCCAACACTGATCGCCGGAATCATGCCGACGATCAGACACAGAAACACCAGCGTCTCCACCGGAAACCGCATCCAGCGTGGCGGTTCATGAGGCTCGCGGGGCAAGTCTGTGGCTGGCTTGCCAAAAAACACGCTGATAAAACGCAGCGAATAGACCACGCTGAAAATACCCATTGCCACCGCCAGTATCGACATCCACCAGTTGTCGTTGCCGCCTATCCACACCGTTTCGGCAAAGAACATTTCCTTGGACAGAAAGCCGTTAAGCAAGGGCACGCCCGCCATTGAAGCGCTGGCGACGATAGCCAGAGTGGCAGTGATCGGCAGACTGTGTCTGAGGCCTCGGAGGACACGCATATCGCGGCTGCCGGTCTCATGATCGATGATCCCCGCCGCCATAAACAACGACGCCTTGAAAATCGCATGATTGAGCGTGTGGAAAACGGCCGCAACTACGCCCAAGGTGGTACCCATGCCCAGCAGTACCGTGATCAGACCCAGATGGCTGATCGTGGAATAGGCCAGCAGCCCCTTGAGATCGTGCTGAAAAATGGCGAAGAACGAGCCTATCAACAGCGTACAGGCCCCGGCCCCGGCAATCAGCCAGAACCATTCGGGCGTGCCTGATAGCACCGGCCAGAAACGTATCAACAGGAAGATGCCTGCCTTGACCATGGTGGCCGAATGCAGGAAAGATGACACCGGCGTGGGCGCAGCCATCGCGTGCGGCAGCCAGAAATGAAACGGAAACTGGGCACTTTTCGTTAGCGCACCCAAAGCGATCAGGATCAGGGTGGGCAGATACAGCGGGTGCTCGCGAATCATATCGCCGGATGCCAGTACTGTATCCAGGTCGTAGCTGCCGACGATATGCCCGACCATCAGCATGCCCGCCAGCAGACAAAGCCCGCCACCGGCCGTGACCGTAAAGGCCATCCGCGCCCCGCGACGCGCATCCAGGCGGTGATGCCAGTAACCAATCAGCAGAAAGGAAGTGAGGCTGGTCAGCTCCCAGAACACCACCAGTTGAATGAGGTTTCCGGAGAGAATCACCCCCAGCATTGCGCCAGTGAAGGCCAGAAAGAAGGAGAAGAAGCGCGGCACGGGATCTTTGGGCGACATGTAGTAGCGCGCGTAGAGCACCACCAGAAAGCCGATACCCTGCACCAGCAACGCGAACAGCCAGGTCAGGCCGTCCATGCGCAAGACAAAATTCAGACCGTATTCAGGCAGCCAGGCCACCTGAAAACGCACTACCTCACCGGCCTGCATCTGCGGAAACTGCAGACCGACGAGCACCAGGCCGGTGAGCATGATGGACCCCGCCAGCCAGGCCTCGCGGTTGCGCGCATCGGAGGACATCAACGCCGCTACAAGGCTGCCGAGAAAGGGCAAAAACAGCAGCACCAGCAGCATCATAGGCGTTGAAATTTCCTTACATCAGGCTTGCGCCTGACTCAACGTTGAAAAATGCAGCCATCAACCCTGATCGATGGATCAGGGCCGATCGTCTACTTCTTGTTCGACCTGTGTGGGAATAAGGTCCTCACGGGTCAGGTTCATGGTCATCAACAAACCATTGGAGATGTAGATGGAGGAATAGGTACCAATGCCCACACCGATCAGCAATGCCGTGGCAAAACCATGGATATTTTCGCCACCAAAGTAGAACAGGGCGAGCAATACCAGAACGGTCGAGAACGAGGTAGCCAAGGTCCGCGCCAGGGTCTGAGTCGTGGAAACGTTAATGATCTCTTCCAGATCAGCCTTGCGCATGATTCGCAAGTTCTCCCGCACCCGGTCAAATACCACGATGGTATCGTTGAGCGAGTAACCAATCACCGCCAGAATCGCTGCTAGCACCGTCAGGTCGAACGACAGGCCGAACAGGGCAAAGAAGCCCAGCACGAACACCACGTCATGCACGATGGCAACAATGGCGCCCACGGCGAACTTCATCTGGAAGCGCAGCGACACGTACAGCAGGATACCGGCCATGGCCAGCAGCATGCCCAGACCACCCTGGTCGCGTAGCTCCTCACCCACCTGCGGACCGATAAACTCGATACGCTTGATGGTGACCTCACTGCCATCCTCATTCTGAATCAGCCGCGCAATCTGGCTGCCCAGGTTAGGATCATCGCTCGGCAAACGAATCAGCACATCGGTCGAGGCGCCAAAATTCTGCACCACGGCATCGCCCCAGCCCTCGTTGCGAAGGATGCCACGAATGCCTTCCAGATCAGCTGCGCTATCGTAGTTGAGCTCGATCAGCGCGCCACCGGTAAAATCCAGCCCCAGATTCAGCTGCTTGATCACCAGGCTGGCAATGGAGCCAACCATGAGCACAATGGCAACGGCAAAAAAGAACTTGCGCAGTGCCATGAATTTGATGGTTTTGTTAAAGATCATGATGCGCTCCTCACAGCCACAACTTCTTGATGTCACGCCCGCCAATGGACAGATTGACCATTGCCCGGGTGACCATGATGGCGCTGAACATTGAAGTGAGAATGCCCAGCGAGAGCGTCACCGCAAAACCCTTGATCGGACCGGAGCCCATCGCAAACAGGATCACGCCGACCAGCAAGGTAGTCAAACTGCCGTCGATAATCGCCGAGAACGCCTTGTCGTAGCCTTCGTGAATCGCCCTTTGGGCTGACATACCTGCGGCGACCTCCTCTTTCATCCGCGAGAAGATCAGTACGTTGGCATCCACCGCCATACCTAGGGTCAGAACAATACCGGCGATACCTGGCAACGTCAGCGTGGCGCCGAGCAGGGACATCAGCGCCAACAGCAGCACCAGGTTGAAGGTCAAAGCCACGCCGGCAAACACGCCAAAGCCCTTGTAGACCAGAATCATGAAAATCAGTACCAGAACAAAACCGACCTGGGTCGCAGTAACACCCTTGGCAATGTTCTCGGCACCCAGGCTCGGCCCGATGGTCCGCTCCTCTACGAAATACATGGGGGCTGCCAAACCACCAGCACGCAGCAGCAGCGCCAGTTCGGAGGCCTCACCCGGGGAGTCCAGCCCGGTAATACGGAACTGATTGCCCAATGTGCTCTGGATGGTCGCCAGGCTGATAATGGCTTTTTCTTCAACGAAAGCCGGCACTTCGACTTCCTGCATTAGGCCATCCACTTCCTGCATTACCTGGCGAGTAATCTGACGCTGCTCGATAAAGATCACCGCCATGCCGCGACCGATATTGTTCCGCGTAGCGCGGGTCATCAATTCGCCGCCGTGACCGTCCAGGCGAATATTCACCTGTGGCCGACCATTTTCGTCAAAATTCGACTGCGCATCAGTAACCTGATCACCGGTCAGAATAATGCTGCGTTCTACGTCCGCTGGCGGCCGGCCTTCACTGCGATACTCGAACGACTCGACAGTCGCGCGTGCCGCGTTGGGCTCGGCAGCAAGGCGGAACTCCAGGTTGGCAGTCTTGCCGAGGATCCGTTTGGCCTCGGCCGTGTCCTGCACGCCCGGCAGCTCCACAACGATACGGTTGGCGCCCTGACGCTGTACCAGCGGCTCAGCCACACCCAACTCGTTCACCCGGTTACGTACGGTGGTCAAGTTCTGACTGACCGCATATTCACGGATCTGGCCCATCTCGGCATCGGTCAGGGTCAGACGCAGCACCTGCAACTCATCGCGGCTCGTGGTGGCCAGCTGAAACTGGGTGTACTGGCGGGAGATCAGCCGTTGCGCTTCACTCAACTGATCCGCATCGGTAAACCCGAACTGCAGTACGTTACCCTGGTTGGGCATGCTGCGATAACGAATACGCTCACCACGCAACAGGTTGCGCAGTTCGCTTTCATACACATTCACCCGCGCTTCAATGGCTTTATCCATATCCACTTCCAACAGGAAGTGCACCCCACCGGACAAGTCCAGACCCAGTTTCATCGGGCCTGCGCCGATATTGATCAGCCAATCGGGCGTGGTCGGGGCAAGATTCTGTGCCACCACAAACTCCTGACCCAGCTCACGCCGCACCACATCCTGAGCCGGCAGCTGGTCAGCACGATTGACCAACCGCACCAGACCCGAGCGCCCCTGGTTACCCACATCGGTACCCTTGGTAGCAATGCCGGCTTCAGACAACGCACCCTCGATGCGATCGAGGTCCTGTTGACCGATTGTCTGGGTAGAGCTGGCACCGGAGATCTGAATGGCCGGGTCATCAGGGTAGAGATTCGGCATGGCGTAGATAATGCCCAGTGCGAGCACAGCCACGATCAATATGTATTTCCAGAGGGGATAGCGGTTGAGCATATCAGCGACCAATAACAACCCGGGCGCCAACAGGCGCCCGGGTGGGGTGATAAATAAGAATCAGATGGCTTTCAGCGTGCCTTTGGGCAGCGCAGCAACAACAGAGCCCTTCTGGAACTTCAGTTCCTGGCCGTCACCCACTTCCAGCACGATGAATTCGTCAGTCACTTTCCGGACCTTGCCCAGAATGCCGCCGCCGGTCACGACTTCGTCGCCCACCGTCAGGCCGCCAATCAGATTCTTGTGTTCCTTGGCGCGCTTGGCCTGGGGACGCCAGATCATCAGATAGAAAATGACCAGAAAGCCGACCAGGAAAATCCATTCAAAACCACCACCCATAGGTGCAGCACCTTCAGCGGTTTGGGCCACGGCGGCAGGGATGAAAAAGCTCATGTGTAACTCCTATTATAAGAAACGGCAAAGACAGGTTAATGGGGCTTTCCGGGCGCGCTTCATTGCCTCAACTCGGGTACAGGGAGGCCGATGCGAGCATAGAAGTCATCCACAAAGGCGCTCAATGTACCTGTTTGAATGGCACCGCGCAAACCAGCCATGAGCCGCTGATAGTGCCGCAGGTTATGGATGGTATTGAGCATGCTGCCGAGCATCTCGTCGCACTTGTCCAGATGGTGCAGGTAGGCGCGGGAAAAATTCTGGCAGGTGTAGCAGTCACAGGTAGGGTCCAGAGTGCTGTTGTCGTGCTTGTGCACCGCATTGCGGATCTTGATCACGCCGCTGTCGACAAACAGATAGCCGTTACGGGCATTGCGCGTTGGCATCACGCAATCGAACATATCAACACCACGGCGCACGCCCTCAACCAGGTCCTGGGGCTTGCCAACACCCATCAGGTAACGGGGTTTGTCCGCTGGCATATGCCCCGGCAGATAATCCAGCACCTTGATCATCTCTTCCTTGGGCTCGCCTACCGAAAGGCCGCCGATGGCCAGGCCATCAAAGCCAATCTCATTCAAACCCTCAAGGGAACGCAGGCGCAGATTTTCATGCATGCCGCCCTGAACGATACCGAAGAGCGCCGAGGGGTTGTCGCCATGCGCATCCTTGGAACGCTTGGCCCAACGCAGCGAGAGCTCCATGGAGCGCTGAGCGGTGTCCTCGTCGGCGGGATAGGGTGTGCACTCGTCAAAGATCATGACGATATCCGAGCCCAGGTCACGCTGCACCTGCATTGACTCTTCCGGCCCCATAAACACCTTGGCGCCGTCCACCGGCGAGGAGAAATACACGCCCTCCTCCTTGATCTTGCGCATGGCGCCCAGGCTGAACACCTGAAAGCCACCCGAGTCGGTCAGGATCGGCCCCTGCCACTGCATGAAGTCATGCAGGTCGCCATGGGCCTTGATCACTTCCGTACCGGGGCGCAGCCAAAGGTGAAAGGTATTGCCAAGCACGATCTGCGCACCAATGGCTTCCACATCGCGCGGCAACATGCCCTTGACCGTACCGTAGGTGCCAACCGGCATGAACGCCGGCGTCTCCACCACGCCCCGCGGGAACGTCAGACGCCCACGACGAGCCTTGCCGTCAGTGGCGAGCAACTCAAAACTCATATGACTCATGCGACATCCTCGGGGCCGGCCGCAGCCGGATTGCGGGTGATGAACATCGCATCACCGTAACTGAAAAAACGGTATTCATTGTCCACCGCAGCCCGATAGGCCGCCATGGTTTGCCTATAGCCGGCAAACGCCGACACCAGCATCAGCAAGGTCGATTCCGGCAGATGGAAATTGGTTACCAAGGCATCTACCACATGGAAGGGCTTGCCGGGGTAGATGAAAATATCGGTATCGCCGCTGAACGGCTTGATCTGCCCGTCACGCGCCGCGCTCTCCAGCGAACGCACGCTGGTGGTACCCACGGCGATCACCCTGCCGCCGCGCTCCTTGCACGCCAGTACCGCATCCACCACATCCTGGGTGACTTCCAACCATTCACGGTGCATGTGATGGTCTTCAATGCGCTCCACGCGGACCGGCTGGAAAGTGCCCGCACCCACATGCAAGGTGACCTGAGCGCTATGCACGCCCATATCCGTTATCGCCTGCAACATCGCCTGATCAAAATGCAGGCCGGCCGTGGGCGCTGCCACTGCGCCGGGGGCAGCAGCGTAGACCGTCTGATAGCGCTCACGGTCTGCCGCTTCATCAACGCGATCAATATACGGCGGCAAGGGCATATGCCCTACGCGCTCCAGCAGCGCCAGCACATCCTCATCAACGCTCAGCTCGAACAAGGCATCATGGCGTGCCAGCATCACCGCTACCGCACCGCCATCAAGGATGATCCGGCTGCCTGGCTTGGGCGACTTGCTCGAGCGAACATGGGCCAGCACGCGACGGTTATCCAGCACCCGCTCAACCAGCACCTCCAACTGGCCCCCGGTTTCCTTGCGGCCAAACAGGCGCGCGGGGATAACCCGGGTATTGTTGAACACCATTAGATCGCCGGGGCGCAGATACTCCAGCAGGTCGGCAAAATGCCGATGCGTCAGCTCGCCGCTGGGGCCGTCCAGACACAACAGACGGCTGGCACGACGCTCCGGCAGGGGATGGCGGGCGATCAGTTGATCAGGCAGTTCGAATTGAAAGTCACTGACACGCATGCGAGCGGCGGTTCCGGATGGCAAAAAAGGTGGCATATAGTAGCGGAAATGCGGGCGACGAGCCAAAGAAAGCGGTCTTATTCACTCAACAGCATTGACCAGGCGGCCCAGTGATTCGTATACTCCGCGCCGTCTGTTGGAAAGCACAGGCCTCGATGGCGGAATTGGTAGACGCGGCGGATTCAAAATCCGTTTCTGGTGACAGAGTGGGAGTTCGATTCTCCCTCGAGGCACCATCTGCAGTGTGCAGATGGCTGCAAGGCAGCACTGATAATCAGAACCAGCCCCTGCGCTGGTTTTTTTATGCCCGTTTTAGGGCAATACCAGTCCGCCCGATTCAAGGTGCAACTGGCGCAATCGCGCACCAAGCTGAGTAATATTCTGCTGGTTAGATTCCACCGCGTCGCGGTGCTCAACACTGATCATCTCGAGCGCTTGCTCATCCAGCAAAACAGCCAGCCCGTGCAACCCCTGCTGACGCTCATCAGTAACCTGCTTCAACTCAAGGCGCTCCTGGCGCTGCGGTAAGCCGTAGCCAGTTTTTAACAATTCAGCAGGACGGCTGAGAAAGCCACTTTCCCGCAATAACTGGCTCATCAACTCGCCAGTTTCATTCAGGGCCGCATCGTCCAGGCGCCGGCCAGAAACATAGCGGTCCTTCAATTCGTGCTTGATCAAGGATATCTGGCGCCGTAACGCGGCCTGCTCCAGCAACAGCAGTGCTGCGGCAGTGCGATAGTCTGCACGATTGAACCAGGATTGCCGCTCCTGCGGCGCTAGTCCGAGCCAATCCTCAACTTGTTGCTGCGGCAGATTCAGGCGCTCTTGAGCCACGCTGAACATCAATTGATAACGCTCACGGTAGGAATCAAAGTAATACCCCTGACGCAGGGCTTCAGCCTGATTCTCTACCACCGACTGGTCCAGCAGACCAGCATGCCGCAGAAGCGCACGCAAGCCGGTGGGCGTAACGGTTTCCATGCTTCGAATATCGAGGCGATCCGTTCCACTGCGCAGCAATTTCAGCGTCTCTACAGCGCAGTTGTTGCTGACAAAGTAATAGGTACCATCGTAGGCCCAGTGCATTTCGGCGGCCCGCTGCACAAGGCTGATCTGCTGTTCACGGGTCAAGCGCAGCGGCAGCGATTGCAGCGATCTCAGCTCGACTTTGGTGTACTCATCGACCACCTGATTCAGCGGCAGCATGAACAAGCGCGAAGGATAGGCACCCGTCAGCCCATCCCAACTGGACAGCTGAACGTCGTCGACAAACGCGCGAAATGACAACACCAGATGATGTTCCAGGTCCATCAGGCACTCAGGCCCGAGCGGCCGGCCGGGCGCACACATGACCACTCGCAGCATGCTGTGCCCCCAGCGACTGACCAAGGCGCCATCTGGCTCGGCCAACAGGTAATGAACCTGGTAGATGCGGTCTGGATCAAGCTGTCCCAATGCCGGCCGGTCGAGGTCCAGGCCGCCATTGACGAAGGACAAGCCTGGCGCGCAGTCGGCGGCGTTATCAGGTGCCCAGCCAAAATGCTGACTGAAGAAATCGTGCAATGCCGGTCGCCGGCAGCGATATTCGGGATCGAGAAGAAAATATTCCAGATTGACTGCGACAAACTCGCGGGGATTGGTCAGTTCGTAAGCATCCGGTGTACGCAGATACTGATCATTTTGCGGCTCCACCTCGCCCCGGCCCCCGATACGCGCAGGCCAGCCGGCAAGTTCCAGTAGCCTGGGGTCGTCACTGAGGGTAAAACGACGCTGGGAGTTGCCCTGACACTCGGCGGGCAACCCCACCGGGCCTAAGCTACTATGCTGCTGGCCACAAAAGCGCTCTAGCCGACGCTCCTCATCAGTCCAGAACTGGCCCCGATCGTAAAAATGAGCCAACTCATGAATCAATGTTGCCTGCAGTTCTCGTTCTAGCGTGGCGTGCTGACGACCTGCAGGAAGCGCATCATCATCAGCCTGCACCAACGGATCGAGCCAACGACGATTAAGCAGTATTTGACCGTCAAAACGAGCCCGGCCCATGACACTTTCTGGTAAACGGGACGACCAGCGCACACCGATTTCGCGATCCAACTGCGCCAACCATTGCGGAGGCAGTTTTTTTAACGCCGCATCCAGCAACTGCTGACTGGCTTCGCTCTGCTCAACATCTAGCCCAGCCTGATCCCATTGCACGGTTAATGCCGAGTGGGCCGCAGGCGACCATAGCCATACCACCAAGCTCAGCGCAAAGGTCCACAAGCTAACGCCCCGCCATAAGGCGGGGCGTGACTTACAGCACAATGGAACAACTGCCCATGGCAAGACGGGCGTCTAGCGCGGCGATCACAGAGCCAGAATAGCCTCAGCAAGCTGCATATCGCTAGCTTGCAGCTCCGGCATCTCGTGACGGATGTGGCCAAGGGCCGCCTCCAGATTAACGCCGCGCACATCGCCATTACTACCAACAAAGCTGGCTGCGTCTTCACGGGCTTGCAATACCACTTTGTCCGAACCGAAAGTGGCGGCAGTGCTATCACCTAGCGCTTGAGCCGTATTGGCCAAAATTGAACCAATTGCGTTGGTGGTACCAACAAAACTGGAAGCGGAGGCCAGTGTGGAAAGACCGATCAAACCTGCAGCAAGAACGACAGAACGAATTTTCATGAAAACTCCTCAAGAAAGATCAAGGCCTTGTGGCCAACGTATGCCGCACAGGGGCCGGCAAACTGATTATCAGTCTAACCCTAATCTGCAAACAACCACGAATATCTCGAGGCTGGCAACGTAATTGGTCCGGCAGGCGAGCGTCGTCAGCAACACAACGCCAACCCCCGGTCCTGATTTATGACCCTCGATTTGAGCTTAAAGTTCGTCGAGATAACGCTCTGCATCCAACGCTGCCATACAACCAGCGCCAGCAGAGGTAATGGCCTGGCGGTAGATATGGTCAGCCACGTCACCTGCGGCGAAGACACCCGGCACATTGGTGGCGGTGGCATTGCCCTCGGTGCCGCTGTGAATCTTCAGGTAGCCGTCTTTCATGTTCAGTTGGCCTTCGAACAGGCTGGTATTCGGCGTGTGGCCGATGGCGATGAAGACGCCCGCCAATTTCACCTCTTCGGTGCCGCCTGCATTCAACGCCAAACGCATACCGGTCACACCGCTGGCATCGCCGAGCACTTCGTCCAGCGTCGCATTGAGTTTGAGCTCGATCTTGCCTTCAGCCACGCGCGCCATCAGCTTGTCGATCAGGATCTTTTCCGCGCGGAAGGTTTCACGGCGATGCACCAGCGTGACTTTCCTGGCGATATTGGCCAGATACAGCGCCTCTTCCACGGCGGTATTACCACCACCGACTACGGCGACATCCTGGTTGCGATAGAAAAAACCGTCACAGGTCGCACAGGCAGATACGCCCTTGCCCATGAAGGCTTCTTCGGAGGGCAGCCCGATATAACGTGCCGATGCACCTGTAGCGATGATCAGCGCATCACACTGATATTCACCCTGATCGCCCCACAGGCTGAAAGGTCGCTTGGTCAGATCGACCTTGTTGATATGGTCGAAGATGATTTCGGTCTCGAAGCGCTCGGCATGCTGACGCATGCGCTCCATCAGCGCGGGGCCCTGCAAGCCTTCGACGTCACCCGGCCAGTTATCGACCTCGGTGGTGGTGGTCAGCTGGCCGCCCATCTGCATGCCGGTGATCAGCACCGGCTTGAGGTTGGCCCGCGCCGCGTAAACTGCCGCGCTGTAACCCGCCGGGCCGGAACCCAGGATGATCAACCGGGTGTGACGTACTTCAGACATACTGCCTCCAGAACACCGCAGCGGCGGTGCGACATATTTATCGGAACGGCTTGCCAGCCCACCGCAGCGGACACAAGCGGCTCACACGCAAACAAAAATCAGAAAAGGCACACTGCGTATCAGCAGGCCTGGATTTTGACTGCGTGCATGTTATGGCAGCGCCCAGGCTTTGAAAATCCCATTCACTGTATCAGCCGGATAGTTTACCCCTATAGTACGACCAAGGGCACGCCGACTCCGGTAGCGCGAAGCCCGCCAGTTGCTCAACATGCGATTTTGATAAGGACGATATTCATGGCAGAAATGCTTATTCCCATGCGCGGACCCGATTACCTCAAGGAGGGCTGGCAAAAGATTCGTCAACCGGGGCTCAAGCGCTTTCTGGTCATACCGCTGATTCTCAACCTGGGGGTGTTTGCCGCCTTGATCGGCTGGGGCGTCCGGCAATTCAATCTGCTGATGACCAGGTTGATGGCCAGCCTGCCCGATTGGTTGGGCTTCGTGGAATGGCTGCTGTGGCCGCTGTTCGCGCTGGTAGTACTGGTGGTGCTGTTTTTCGGCTTCAGTGTGGTGGCGAACCTGATTGCCTCACCCTTCTACGGTTTTCTGGCAGAAAAAATTGCCGAACAGGAACGCGGCCTGGTCAGCCCGCCCACGAGCTACCGCGATATCCTGCTGGTAGTGCCGCGCAGCTTGGGCCGCGAGCTGCGCAAGATCGGCTACTACCTGCCGCGCCTTATAGGGCTGCTGCTGCTGACGCTGATTCCGGTGGTGAATCTGGTCGCCTCTCCGCTGTTGGTGCTCTTTGGCATCTGGATGATGGCGGTGCAATACATCGACTACCAGGCAGACAACGATCAGGTCAGCTTTATTGACCTGCTGCGCTGGATGCGCGGCAGACGTACCCTGGCACTGGGTTTTGGGCTGCCGGTGTATGTCGGCATGCTGATCCCCCTGGTCAATCTGCTGGTCATGCCTGCCGCGGTAGCGGGTTCGACCCTGCTGTGGATTCGCGAGCGCCCCCGCCGGCTGCCATAAATCCGTCACGGCTTTGTCATACAGGCATCACCAATGCAACATGACAATGGCCGCATGACGATAACGACTGCTGCAAACCGGCGCTTTGCGCTGGTTACCGAAACCTTCGCGCCACAGATCAATGGCGTTGCCAACACCCTGGGTCATCTTGTCGAGGGCCTGTTGCAGCGGCACTACGCGCTGCAATTGATTCGCCCTGCCCAGGCTGGTGAATCCCTGGGAGCGCACAGCCTTGGCGCCTTCAGTGAGCTGCGCGTGCGCGGTATGCCGATCCCTGGCTACCCGGAGTTGCAGTGGGGCTTGCCTGCATCCAGCAGACTGCGACGCCTGTGGAGCAAAGAGCGACCCGACGCCATCTACCTGGCTACCGAGGGCCCGCTGGGTTGGGCCGCGCTGCGCGTGGCTCGGCGCCTGGGCATCCCTGTTATCAGCGGCTTTCACACCAATTTCCAGCAATATAGTGATCATTACGGCTTGAGCCTTTTTCACCAGCCGATGATGAGTTACCTGCGCTGGTTTCATAACAACACCCTGCTGACGCTCACCGCCGGCCCCGGCCAGCAGCGGGCGCTGCTGCGTGCGGGCATGCGCAACCTGGCGCAACTGGGGCGCGGGGTCGACTGCGAGCAATTTCATCCGACCCATCGCAAAACCGCATTGCGCCAGGAATGGCAGGCGGCGGAGAAGGATCTGGTATTGCTTCACGTTGGCCGCCTGGCGGCAGAAAAGAATCTGTCCCTGCTGGTACAGGCATGGGAGCGCCTGCAGCAAACCCAGATACCGGGAGGCGGAAAACTGCATCTGGTTATCGTCGGTGACGGGCCTTCGCGCACTGAGTTACAGCGGCAATTGCCCAGCGCGATATTTACCGGCGCACTGACCGGCGAAGCCCTGTCCGCGGCGTATGCCAGCGCTGACATCTTTCTGTTTCCGAGCGTGACCGAAACTTTCGGCAATGTGGTGACCGAAGCCATGGCCTCCGGCCTGGCCGTTTGCGCCTTTGATCTGGCTGCAGCACATCAGCATATCCGCGACCGCTTCAGTGGCTGTCTGGCCGCCGAGGGGCATGAGAGTCTGTTCATGGACAATCTGGAGTGGCTGATCAGGGATTCGGAAGGTCGCCGCAGCATACGCCTGCACGCACGGCACCACGCCTGCCAGATTGGCTGGGACGCGGTTATAAAGCGGTTTGAGGGTTATTTGCTCAAGGCTGCAGAGGCGCAACCAGCCAGTTTGCCCGCGCTAACGCACAGCCGCGCAGGCAAACCGGTCAGATAACTCAGGCGAGGGTTTTCAAGGCTTCGCGGCTGAACGGCAGGATGTCGCCGAAACGGCCTTCACGCACCTTGTCAGCCCACTGCGGATCGACGATCAGCGCGCGACCAACAGCCACCAGATCAAACTCGCCATCACCCAGGCGCTCAAGCAGCCCATCGATATTGGCGGTTTCCGCGACCTTGTCGGTCTTGACCATAAATTCCAGAAACTCGCCATCCAGCCCAACGCTACCCACGGTGATGCAGGGCTTGCCGGTAATCTTGCGCGTCCAGCCAGCCAGGTTCAGCGGCGAACCATCGAACTCGGGTTCCCAGAAACGGCGCTGCGAGCAATGGAAAATATCCACTCCGGCGTCGGACAGCGGCATCAGAAAGGCTTCCAGCAAATCTGGCGTAGGCGCCAAGCGAGCACTGTAATCCTGCTGCTTCCACTGCGAGAAACGGAAAATAACCGGGTAATCAGGGCCCACCGCATCACGCACGGCGCTGATGATTTCGACCGCAAAGCGCGCACGATTTTCCATGCTGCCGCCGTATTCGTCCGTGCGCTGGTTGGTTCCTTCCCAGAAAAACTGGTCGATCAGGTAGCCGTGCGCGCCGTGCAGCTCGATGGCATCAAAACCAATGGCCTTGGCATCCTTGGCGGCCTGAGCAAAGGCCTTGACCACGTCCTGAATATCGTCATGGGTCATGCCATGGACCAGCGTCTTGCCTTCCTTGACCTTTTCCATCGGACCATAGCCAGGCACATCGCCGTCAGGCGGCGTACCCAGGCGGCGCACATTGCCCACGTGCCACAGCTGCGGGGCGATCTTGCCACCGACCGCGTGCACCGCATCCACGACTTTCTTCCAGCCGGCCAGCGCCTCTTCACCGTGAAAAGCCGGCACATCCGGATAACCATTAGCCGCCTGATGGCCAACGGTAGTGCCCTCGGTGATGATCAGGCCAACACCGGATTCAGCACGGCGGCGATAGTACTCAACGACCTGTTCGGTCGGCACGCCGTTGGGCGAGAAGTTACGGGTCATGGGTGCCATGACGATACGGTTGCTCAGGCTCAATGGGCCAAGTTCAAAGGACGCGAACAGGGGGCTGGTATCAGCAGACATCAGATTACTCCGTAGATAGTTAGTGCGAACCGGGCATGGTTGACCGGTCGTCTTGGTTGAATGATGTAATTGTTCAGGGGCACAGCAGCCTTTCCAGTTGGCCGATAAAGACCCGCAAGGGGGCAATCTGCCGATCCACCTTCATGCGCAACAAGGCGCCTTCCCAGGCCGCGCCAATAAAGGCGCCCAGGGCTTGTGGGTCCTGATCAGCCGCCAATTCACCCGCCTCTTTTGCCTGCGCCAGGCAGTCAGCCAGCAGTTGGCTGGAGCGGTTGAGAATGGCACTGGCGGCATAGCCTATCGGCTGACTGTCGCCGGCTTTCTCGTGACACAGACTACCGATAAAGCACTGGTGAGTCGGCTCCGCCTGGTTGGCAAAATAGCCCACCAGATCGCGATAAAAACACAGCACTCTTTCGCGCGGCGAGGCATCCTGCGCCTGCAAGGCGGCGGCAAAGCGTTCCAGCCTGGGCGTGTAGTAGTAATGCAACGCCTGGATGGCAAAGTCTTCCTTGCTCTCGAAGTAATGATAGAAGGAGCCCTTGGGCACACCGGCGCTCTGAGTGATTTCCTGTACCCCGGTGCCGTTATAGCCCTTGAGCAGCATCACTTCAGTGCCGGCGGAGAGAATACGTGCGCGTTTGTCTTGAATAGCGTTCATGCCGATTACTATACGACCGGTCATCTTTTTTTTATACGCCCATGATGCTTCATTGATTGGATTGATAAGGGAGAATAATTGGCAGTGCGTCAATCCGGCTGTGAACACTAAAATCAGGCGCAAAAAAACCGGGCCTGAGCCCGGTTCTTTCTGTCGCTTGAGCTAGCCAAGCAACTCTATGTTGCAACTTAAGTGCTGCAACTTAGTGCTCTACGCCGCCTTCGCCATGGATATGACCATGCGCCAGCTCGTCTTCACTCGCTTCGCGCACGTCAGCCACCTTGACTTCAAAGGTCAGACGCTGGCCAGCCAACGGGTGGTTACCGTCGACGGTGACTTCATCACCTTCCACTGCAGAGATGGTCACAATCTGCATGCCGCCGTCCGGACCGGAGGCGTGGAACTGCATGCCCACTTCCAGCTCGTCGACGCCTTCGAACATGTTACGGCCCAGGACTGCGACCAGTTCGGCACTGAATTCACCGTAGGCATTTTCAGGCTCTACCGTCACTTTCAGCTCATCACCAACCTGCTTGCCATCGAGCGCTTGCTCGAGACCGGGGATAATATTGCCCGCGCCATGCAGGTAAACCAGCGGACCACCACCATCGGAAGAGTCCAGTACTTCGCCTGCATCATTGGTCAAGGTGTATTCAATCGATACGGCTTTGTTGGCAGCAATCTGCATAATTTCATACCTGTCTTTTTGCGTGAAGCGCGCCAGTTTACGCCAGTTGCGCCCATAACGCACGGGTTGACCGATGCACGGCCACCCTAGAAGATGATGCATCATGTGCACCAACGGGTGCTCAGGCCGGCTGAAACAAGGGGGTAACGCATGTCAGACCGACTGGCTCTGGTCATCAACTGCGGCAGTTCATCAATCAAGTTTGCACTGCGCAGCGAGTCGCAAAGCAAGGCCTTGCTAAGTGGGCTGGCGGATCGGCTGGGCAGTGATCAAGCCACCTTGAACTGGCAATTCGACAACCAGAAACACAGCATCGCCCTGGCGGACGGCGCACACGCTACCGCCATGACTGCCCTGCTGCCACTGATCGATCAATACGCTGACCGGCCACTGAGCGCCGTGGGTCACCGGGTAGTACACGGCGGCGAACACTTTACCGGCGCACAGATCATTGATGAGGACGTGCTGGACGCCATCCGCGCCAACGCCCCCCTCGCCCCGCTGCACAACCCGGCCAACCTGACCGGCATCGAAGCCGCCATGCAGGTATTCGACCGCATTGCGCATATGGCGATCTTCGATACCGCCTTTCACCAGAGCATGCCTGCCCACGCCTACCGCTACGCGCTACCTGAAGCGCTCTATGCCGAGCACGGCATTCGCCGTTATGGCTTCCATGGCACCAGCCATCAGTATGTGACCCAGCAGGCCAGCCAGCTCGCCGGGCTGCAACCCGGCCAGGGTGCCTGGCTCAGTGCCCACCTGGGTAATGGCTGCTCCAGCTGCGCCGTACTGGATGGGCGCAGCCAGGACACCAGCATGGGCCTCACCCCGCTGGAGGGTCTGGTGATGGGCACCCGCAGCGGCGACGTTGACCCCAATCTGCATGCGCATCTGGCGCGCACCCTGAACTGGGATCTGCCGCGTATCGAAACCCTGCTGAATCGCGAAAGTGGCTTGCTCGGGCTGTCCGGCCTGACCAACGATATGCGCCAGCTTGAGCAGGCGCGCGACGAGGGCCATGTGGGCGCCCGGCTGGCCATCGACGTATTCTGTTATCGGCTGGCCCGCTCCCTGATGGGGCTCGCTGCGGCATTGCCACGGCTGGACGGGCTGATCTTTACCGGCGGCATTGGTGAAAATTCCAGCCTGATTCGCGCGCAGACGGTGGAACATCTGGCGGTGCTTGGGCTCAAACTCGACAAAGACCGCAATGCCGCTGCCCCGCGAGGCCAGTCCTGTATGCTCAACCACCCGGGCTCGGTTGCGATCATGGTGATCCCAACCGATGAAGAGCGCCAGATCGCGGATGAAAGCCTGGCCTTGCTGCCGCACTGATTAGTCACATCTGACAGGACGTTCACATGCATACTTTCTTTATCGCCCCTACTGGTTTTGGTGTCGGCCTGACCTCCATCAGCCTGGGCCTGATCCGCGCGCTGCAACGCACCGGCTTGCGCGTGCATTTTCTCAAGCCGATCGCCCAGCCGCATCCGGGTGACACCGGCCCGGAACGCTCCAGCGAACTCATCAGCCGCACCCTGGGCCTGACGCCGCCCACGCCCCTGACCCTCCCGGAGGTCGAGCATCGGCTGGCCAATGGGCAACTGGATGAAGTGCTGGAAGATATCGTCAGCCTGTACCAGCAGACCGCCATTGACGCCGATGTGGTCATCGTTGAAGGCATGGTACCGACTCGTCAGGCCAGCTACGCCGCGCGCATCAATCAGCACCTGGCGCGCAGCCTGGACGCCGATGTGATTCTGGTCACCGCGCCGGATGACCAGAACATGGCCAGCCTGGCCGACCGCATCGAGATTCACGCGCAGGGCTTTGGCGGCCCAAGGCACCCCAAGGTGCTGGGCGTCATCGTCAACAAGGTACGCAATCTGGATATGCGCGAAGACCCGCCCGCCGACCGTGACGCACTGAAGCAGACGCTCAAGGAGTATGCATTGGCGTTGAAGCAGGAGTCAGCGGTGCTCAACACGGATGACTTTCGCCTGATCGGCTGCATTCCCTGGCAGGCCGAGCTGAATGCGCCGCGCACGTCCGACGTTGCAGCGCTGCTTGAGGCAAAAATCCTGCACCCCGGTGATATGCAGCACCGCCGCGTACTCGATATTGCGCTGTGCGCGCGCACCGTCCCAAACATTGTCGACCGTTTGAAACCCGGCACCTTGATCGTCACCCCGGGTGATCGTGACGACGTGATCATTGCCGCCAGCCTGGCGGCGCTGGCCGGCACCCCGCTGGCCGGATTACTGCTGACAAGTGATTTTGAGCCCGATCCCCGAGTGGTGCAGCTGTGCCAGCCAGCCCTGGACGGCGGGCTACCCTTGTTGAGCACCCATACCAACACCTTCAATACCGCGACCAGCCTGGATCGAATGAACCGCGAGATCCCGGTTGACGACCATGAGCGCGCGGAAATGGTTACCGAATACGCCGCCTCGCATATCGACCATGCCTGGCTGCAACTGCGCTGCGGCACGCCGCGTGAATCCCGCATGTCGCCACCGGCGTTCCGCTATCAGTTGATGCGCCGCGCCCAGGAAGCGGCCAAGCGCATCGTTCTGCCTGAAGGCGACGAGCCGCGCACCGTACAAGCCGCCGCCATTTGCCAGCGCCGTGGCATTGCCCAGTGCATTCTGCTGGCCAAACGCGAATCGGTCGAAGCGGTTGCCCGCGCGCAGCACATCACCTTGCCCGAAGGCTTGCAGATCGTTGATCCGGATGAGGTCCGCGAGCGTTACGTACAACCCATGATGGAGCTGCGCAAAGGCAAGGGCCTGAACGCGCCCATGGCGCTGCAACAGCTGGAAGACAACGTGGTGCTGGGTACCATGATGCTGGCACTGGATGAGGTGGATGGGCTGGTTTCCGGTGCCATTCACACCACTGCCAATACCATCCGCCCGGCCTTCCAGTTGATCAAGACAGCCCCAGGCTACAGCCTGGTGTCATCGATCTTCTTCATGCTGCTGCCTGAACAGGTACTGGTGTACGGCGACTGCGCCGTCAATCCCGACCCGAATGCGGAAGAGCTGGCCGAAATTGCCATCCAGAGCGCCCGGTCTGCCGAAGCCTTCGGCATTCCCGCGCGAGTGGCTATGATCAGCTATTCCACGGGCGAGTCCGGCACGGGGCTGGATGTGGAGAAGGTGCGCGAGGCGACGCACATTGCCAAAGAGCGCGAGCCGGCATTGTTGATAGACGGCCCACTTCAGTATGATGCTGCCGCCATTGCCAGCGTCGGCGCACAAAAGGCGCCAGACAGCCCTGTGGCCGGCAAGGCCACTGTATTCGTGTTTCCAGACCTGAATACTGGCAATACCACCTACAAGGCCGTGCAGCGCAGTGCCAACGTAGTGAGCGTCGGGCCTATGCTGCAGGGCCTGCGCAAACCGGTAAATGATTTGTCCCGAGGCGCCCTGGTGGACGACATTGTCTACACCATCGCCCTGACCGCCATTCAGGCCGACATGAACAACTAGACCCGCGCCAGCAGCATGCTGGCCATTACGCGAGCTTTTTGAATGCTGAGTTTCTTACCCCATAGCCTGCGAGGCGTTCTCGCCGGCTTTCTGCTGGTGATCAATACACTGCTCTGTTTCAGCGTGCTGTTTCCCCTGTCGCTGATCAAACTCCTGCCGATCAAGCCGCTGCAGGTGCTCTGCACCCGGCTGATCATCCGTATCGCCGAATTCTGGATCAGTTGCAATAGCGGCTGGATGGCGCTCACCGGCAATATCCAGTGGGATATTCAGGGCCGCGAGCGGCTGGACTACGATGGCTGGTACCTGGTCACCAGCAACCACCAGACCTGGGTCGACATTCTGGTGCTGCAGCACAATTTCAACCTGCGCATGCCGATGCTCAAGTTCTTCCTCAAGCAGGAGCTGATCTGGGTGCCGATCATCGGCATCTGCTGGTGGGCGTTGGACTTCCCGTTCATGAAGCGTTACACCAAGGCTTACCTGGCCCGCCACCCGGAGAAAGCCGGGCAGGATGTGGAAACCACGCGCAAGGCCTGCGAGAAATTCAAAACCACGCCGGTGGCCGTATTCAACTTTCTGGAAGGCACGCGGCTGACCTCGGCCAAGCACGCCGAACAGCAATCACCCTACCGCCATCTGCTGAAACCCAAGTCGGGCGGCGTTGCTTTTGTGCTGGATGCAATGGGTGAACAGTTGCGCTCCCTGGTGGACATCACCATCCACTACCCCGATGGTAGCCCGACCTTCTGGGACCTGCTGAGCGGGCGGGTGAGGAAGGTGGTCGTGCGCTGCCAGATCAAGCCCATCCCTACCGAAATGCTCGGCGGCGACTATCAGCAGGACGAGGTATTCCGCGCCAATTTTCAGCGTTGGGTAAACAGTCTTTGGGAAGAGAAGGATTTATTGCTGGACCAGTTGCACCAGGACTATCCGCCTGGCCACTAATAAAAAGCAGGACTGACGCTAATCGGGATTACCGCAGAAGACCTGCGGTAATCCCTACGCCTTACAGCGGACGCAGATTGATTTCCACACGGCGGTTCTGAGCACGACCGGCCTGAGTATCATTGCTGGCAATCGGCTGATCAGGACCCACACCACGGCTGCTGATACGCGAACCTGCCACGCCCTGCCCGGTCAGGTAGGAAGCAACGCTGCTGGCGCGCTCCTGAGACAAGCGACGATTCAGCTCCATGCCGCCCGTGCTGTCGGTGTGACCGACAATATCAATGCCGTTCTTGTCGAATTCCTTGAACACCTTGACCAGCGAATTCAGCGTTGGGTAGAAGCTGCTGGAAACATCCGAAGAGTTGCTGGCAAAGGTGATGTTGCCCGGCATGATCAGTTGCAGGTTATCGCCATTACGGCTGACCTGAACACCGGTACCCGTCAGCTCCTGACGCAAACGCGCTTCCTGCTGATCCGCATAGTAGCCATAACCCGCACCGGCAGCACCGCCCACAGTCGCACCGATCAGCGCGCCCTTGGTACGGTCACTGCTACTGGACGTAGCAGCGCCCACTATGGCGCCAGCAGCGGCACCGCCCAGACCGTAGAGCGTCGAACGGCCGGTCTCGCGCTCACCGGTATAGGGGTTGGTAGTACACCCGACCAGCAGCACAGAGCACAAGCCGGCAACGATCAAACCGTGGGTTTTCGTGGCGTTGAATTTCATGAGTGGATCCTTTGTTTTTTAATTACTCGTGTCCGGAGATTAGCACGCCAATTACCTGGCCCGCTGATATACAGACCACAAAGCGGACAATTATTTCCGCATCAGACAACGATGAACAGGTAATGCTGAATCAGCTTCTGTCGGCGGATTAAGCTCTCGTCTGCGCTGTCAAACCCGATGCACCAGCTTATCCACCACCAGGCTACCAACCATATCGCCCTCCACGTTGACCGCCGTGCGCACCGTATCCAGTAGCCGGTCGATGGGCAACAGGATGGCAATGGCTTCGGCGGGCAAACCTACCGCCTGCAGCACCATGACCATGGTGACCATGCCGGCGCTGGGAATGCCCGGCGCACCCGTAGAAGCAATCATCGCGGTAAAGAACACCACCATCTGCTGGGCAAAACTCAGTTCAATGCCGACCAGATTGGCAACAAAAAGCGCTGCGGCCGCTTCATAGAGCGCAGTGCCATCCATATTCACTGTCGCCCCGAGCGGCAGCACAAAGCCGGCGATACTGCGCCGCACACCCAGGTTGTGCTCGGTGCAACGCAGAGTGATTGGCAGCGTCGCGGCGCTGGAGCTGGTAGCAAAAGCGGTGATCAGCGCTTCACGCGAGCCACGCCAGAACCACAGCGGGGATTTGCCAGTAACCAGAAAGAGAATACCCGGCAGGATGACGATACCGTGGAACAGGGTGGTAGCGAACACCAGCACAATAAAGCCGAGCATGGTTACCAGCAGGGACACGTCCTGCTCGGCCACCAGTCTGATCAGCAGCGCCATGATTCCCAGCGGCGCCAGGCGCATGATCCAGCCGATGATCTGCAGCAGCAATTCGAGAAACTCCTGCATCAGCCGCAGGATGCCCTGATACCGCTCACCACCCGCCACCAGGGCAATACCGATAAAGAGCGCAAATACCACAATCGCCAGGATGCTGCCGTTGGCAAAGGCGGCGAAGGGGTTCTGGAACAGGTTGGCGAAGAAATGCAGGAAAAATTCCGGCATGGTCAGTTGCCGGGCTTCAAAGGCGTCCATGGCATCGGCAAACAATGCGATCGGCAGATCAGCACCGGGCTTGAAAATATTCGCTGCGATCAACGCGACCAGCATGGCCAGGGAAGCGGTGATGACGAAGTAGACCAAGGTCGTCATCCACACCCGATTGACCTGATGGTGCGCCTGCAGATTGGCTACACCGACCACAATCGAGGTAAAGATCAGTGGCACCAGCACCATCTTCAGCATGCCGATAAAGATACTGCCGACCAGCGTACTAACGTAGAGCACCCCGCTACGAGCATCCTGATCGGCAGGCAGCAGACCGATAGCCCAACCAATCAACACGCCCAGGCACGCGGCAATGAGTATCTGACGATTCAAACTGGGCATGGGCATCCTCTCCGCAGATCTATGGCGCTATCGGGCTGGCATCAGCCCTGAAGAATACATCAATTGCCGTGGTCCGCCCCATGCCCGGCGCTCAATACCGGCAGGTGCCGAAGAAAAAGGCCGGTGAGCAGCGCGGCGCCGAACATAATCAGCGCGCCGATAATCGCATTGGTATGCAGCGCCGCGCTGAAGGCGTTCTGCACCGCGAGCAACAACTCGGCCGCCGGGCCAGCCGGTAGCCGGGCAATCAGGCCCAGGGCACCGCCGATGGTATCGATGGCGATCTCGGCCTGCTCCACTGAGACGCCAGCGGGAATGCTGTCAGCCATCTGCCGGCGATACACCGCCGTGCCTATGCTGCCGATTACCGCAATGCCCATGGCCATGCCCAGCTCGGTGGCCGTCTCGGACGTCGCCGAGGCCGCGCCGGTTTTCTCGGCAGGCGCCGAACTGACCACCAGATCGGTGCCAAGAATCATCATCGGCATAATGCCCACGCCCATGATGACGGACCCCAGCACCAGCAACCACAGGGTCGCCATGCCGTTGACCAGCATCAGGCAGACAAACCCAACCACGGCCAGCAGCAAACCGCCGCTGACCAGCAGCGAGGGCTTGATATACCGGGCCATGCGCGGCACCAACAGCGACACCAACACCTGAATCATGGCCGAAGGCACCATCATCACACCGGCCCACAGCGGCGATAGGCCGAGTACGCCCTGCAGATACTGAAAGATCATCAACCAGGAGCCTGACAGCGCAAGGATCGTCAGCATCATCGCACCGACGGAGGTGCTGAAACCGCGATTGGCAAACAGCTGCAGATCGAACATGGGCTGAGCCAGTGCCCGCTGACGGCGAATGAATATCCAGCCAATCAGCAGCCCCGCCGCCACTGCGACACAGACCCCTAGGCTGATGCCGTCGCGCGCCAACTCCTTGATGCCGTATACCAGTGATAGAAAAGTCGTGATGCAAAGTATTGCGCTGGCTATGTCCAGCCGCCCGGCCTTCTCGTCCCGACATTCAGGCAGCAAAAGCGGGCCTACGATCAACAGCAGCAACATCACCGGCACACCCAGCAGAAATACCGAACCCCACCAGAAGAACTCCAGCAGGGCACCGCCGACCAGCGGGCCGATGGCGCTGCCCACCAGAAAACCGGTAATCCACAGCGTGATCGCGAAGGTGCGCTCGGCCGGCACCTCGAACAGCTCACGGATCAATGACAGCGTCGACGGCATCAGCGTTGCGCCAGAGATGCCCAGCAACGCACGGGTCAGAATCAGCATATTGGCGGAAGTGGAAAACGCGGCCAGCACCGAGGCCACCCCAAATGCCGCCGCGCCGATCAGCAGCAGCTTGCGCCGGCCTATGCGATCACCCAGGGTGCCCATAGTGATGAGAAAGCCGGCAATCATGAAGCCGTAGATATCCAGAATCCATAACAGCTGCGAGCTGGTGGGCTGCAAGTCGGCGCTCAGGTGCGGGGCCGCCAGATGCAGCACGGTCATGTCCAGCGCCAGCAATAGCGTGGGTAAAATCAATACGGCCAGCCCCCACCATTCGCGGCGGCCAGCGGGACGGGGTACAGCGGATTCGGATACGGAGTGACTAGCCAACATGACCTTCTAAGCGCCTGCAATGAACTTGAGGCGATGCTTTATAACGCCTGCAGCGCCGTTGCGCAATCCTGGCCTGGGGCTAGCTGAGCAACCCCAGCACCTTGGCCTGGGCGACGGCCTGGGTGCGACGCTCTACGCCCAGCTTGTTGTTGATGCGCCGGGCATGGCTTTTTACGGTGTGCAACGAGATAAACAGCGCCTCACTGATCTGCTGATTCGAGTAGCCGCGAGCAATGCAGCGCAACACATCCAGCTCGCGCGCGCTGAGCGGATCCTGCAGCGTGGCGGCCACCGTCTGCCCATCGGGGCGGTCAATGGTTGGCAGCATGGCTAGCAATCGATCACGCAAGCGCGACGCCGGCGCGCGCGCGAGTGACTCGACCAGCCCAGGCGGCGGCTGATGCAGCAGCGGTTGAAAAGGCCCGCAGATCTCGTCCTCCACCGCCAACGCCAGCGCCGCCAACAGGATCTTTTCCGCCTCCAGCGGCCGCTGCATGCGATACAACATGCGCACCAGCAAAGCCATGACCGCCAACGCCTGCAGATGCTGGCCGGCATGCTGCAACTGGCTCAACAGCGCACGCAACACGCTTTCCGCCGCTACCTGCTCGCCGCGCGACCAGAGCAAACGGGCATACACACGTTCGATCAAGGTCGGCAGCGCATGGAAATACACCGGCGGCGCGGCGGGGTTATCCAGGCAATAGGTCTGGCGCAACCGCGGCAACCAGTGCTCGGCCAGATCCTGCCTGCCCGAGGTCAGCCACAGGTCGCTTTTCAGCGCGGTGCCCCAGCCCAGGTAGTACACCGGCGGAATATCCCACTGATGCATCAGGCGCTCGGCTTCGGTCAGGGTTTCAAAGGCCACGCTATCACCGCCACGTATTTGCGCCTGAATACCGGCCAGCAGGCAGTAGCCGGGCAACACGTGCACATCTCGGCAATCGCGTGCTTCTTCTATCCCCTGGAGCAGCAGCTCAGTGGCCTCGTCCTGCTCGCCCAACTGGCCGAGCAGATAACCGTGGTAGATGGTCAAGCGCGCCCGCACCGGCAGGCCCTGGGGATAGACCATACCCGCCAGCAACCGGCGCTGGCCGATAACCGCTTTCAGGGCTCGGGCAATCTGCCCGCGGGCCTGCAGCAGGCGTGCGCGCATCATCACTGCCTGTGCTTCCAGCAGCGGATCAGCCACGCGCTGGGCCAACTCCAGCGCCGAGCGTGCCCATTGCCGGGCGCCCTCGATATCCCGGCCACAGAGTTCGCAATCAGCCAGGGTCAGCATCGCCATCACCCGGCTACCGGCCTCACGATCATCCAGGCAGGCCAATGCCTGATGGCAACAGAGCATAGCCTCTTCAAGCCGCCCGGCGGAGCGTGCCAGAAAGCCCTTGAGTGCCAATGCCTGACCGATCAGGCAGCGCTGCTGGTAGGCACTGGGCTGCGGCAGAAAATGCGCCAGCCGCTGCAGCATGACCTGCGCGTCTTCCAGCTGACAGGCCAGCGCCAGGGTCCAGGCATGTACCAGCACCAGCCGTGCCGAACTGCCTTGCAGCACGCCCGGCAGCTCAGCCTTCCAACGCAGCAGCGTGCCTACATGCTGCTCGGCAAGCAGGCGATCCAGCGGTAGATGCTGGACCAGGCGAGCGGCTTCATCTGGCCTTTCAGCAGCCAGAGCCTGCTCCACCGCGTCGGCAATCCGGCCCTGCTGGCGAAACCAGTCACAGGCACGCAGATGCCTTTGCAGCCGCTCATGCGGGTCCGCACTGGCGCCGCGCTCGCGCAGCACATCAGAAAACAGATGGTGAAAACGGTACCACTTGCCCTCACGGTCCAGCGGCACCAGAAAAAGCTGGTGGCGGGTCAGGTGCTGGATGATCTGCTGGCTGTCCTGCGCCCCGCGCACGTGGTCGCACAGCTCCACAGTGAAGCGGTCGAACCAGGCGATCTGATACAGGAACGCCTGCACCTCAGGCGGCTGATGCACAATCACTTCTTCCAGCAGATACTCGCCAATCAGTTGTTCCGGCGGCGCGTCTGCGCCATCTCGCGGGTGCGCCAGGCTGGTACCCTGTGCCTGCGCAGCGGTCATCGCCAGCAGGCGCAAACCGGCGATCCAGCCTTCATTGCGCTGCAGAATATGCCGCAGCCACTGGGCTTCTGCCTGGGCCACGCCAGCGCTTTGCAGAAAGATCGCCGCCGCCTCGCGGCTAAGCCGCAAATGCTTTTCACCGATTTCCAGCACCTGATTGCCCAGCCGTAGCCTGGCGAGGTGCCAATCCGGGCGCTGCCTGCCGGTAATCAATAACTGAAAGCCAGGGGGCAGTTGCTCGAGCAGTAGCGCACACAAACGGTCGGTCTGCGGCCCTCGGATCAGGTGGTAATCGTCGAGTACCAAAAGCGCCGGCGAGTTGCTGTCGTGTTGGGCGCGCAGGTCCTCAAGCAGTGACAGGGTCAACTGTTCGATACCCAGCGGCTGATGGCTGTGGCGTTGCTCGAGCAGCAACAACTCCTTGGTGCCCAGCGCGGGGTAAAGCGTGCGCAGGCCCTGAATCAGGCTGCGCAACAATTGCCCAGGATCACCATCGTGGCTATCCAGCGACAGCCAGACGCTGCGCCAGTGCGCTGCCAACTGCTCGGAATACTCGATGGCCAGCGTGCTCTTGCCAAAACCGGCAGGTGCACAGACCAGAATCAAACGACGCAGGGCGGATTGCTGTAACAGAGCGACAAGTGCGGGGCGAGGCAAATGGTCCGGCGGAAGCGGCGGACGGAAGATCTTGCCGGGGATGGGTGCGAGGGAGGTGACCATGCCGACAAGTGTATCGGCATGGTCCTCGGGGTGTCTTGTCGATTTGTAACAGATCCCCTCCAGCAGGACGCCGGAGGAGACTGATCGACATCATGCAGCGCGGATATTAACGTACGCCGGACTGACGCAGTGCCGCTGGGGTGAAGTCAGTGGAGCTGGCTTTGTGCTGGTAGTTGTAGTCGCCAGACTCTTCGTTGTTCATGCCCATGGCCAGGTAACGGCCAGCAACCAGGTCATACAGGGTTTCAGCAGCAAAGCCCGGAACCTGCGCCTGGAAGCGGTGCAGACCATGAGCTTCAGCTACGCGCCAGAGTTCGCCACGGCCATCGTAGTGATCGATATGGCCAGCCTGCCAGGAATCCTCGTCAATGAAGAAGTGACGCTTGGCATAGATGTGACGCTCGCCTTCCTTGACGGTCGCAACCACTTCCCAGGTGCGGTGCAGTTCATAGCGCGCATAGTCAGGGTTGAGGTGGCCGGCCTGGATCAGGTCGTTGTACTTCACATCAGGCGAACCCATGCGGTAGCTGTTGTAGGCAATGTACTGTTCTTTCTTGCCAACCAGTTCCCAGTTGTAACGGTCAGGTGCGCCGTTGTACATGTCCAGGTTGTCGGAAGTACGCATACCGTCTGCTGCAGTGCCCGGGCCGTCATAGGACACCTGCGGAGCACGACGCACACGACGCTGACCGGCGTTGTAGATCCAGGCCATACGCGGCGTGGCAACCTGGTCAACGGTCTCGTGTACTAGCAGAACGTTACCGGCCAGACGGCCTGGATCAGTAACCTGCTGCTTGAAGTAGTAAAGGATGTTGCCCATGGTCTCTGGGTTGTAATCCGTCAGCCCCTGGGGAACCACATACTCTTCCACAAAGCGGACGATAGTGAAGTTGCCGTTGGTTTGCGGGGTTGCCTGGGTCACGATGCGCTGCAGCGCGTCACCACGGTAGCGGGTGATGTGGTTCCAGATCACTTCCAGGCCGTTGGACGGAATCGGGAAAGCAATCGCCAGATCATAACCCGTCACACCGTTGCCACCCTGAACCAGCTCGGAGTTGGCGGCGTTGCGCTTGGCTGCTTCGTAGACCGCATCGGGCATGGCCACGCTGCGGCGGCTTTCATACACGGGCATCTTGAAGGTTTCAGGGTAGCGTTTGAACATGGCGATCTGACCGGGGGCCAGATTGTCCTGATACTCTTCGTAGTTGTCGGCGGTGATCACAAACAGCGGCTTGTCATCGGCATAGGGGTCAGCGCTGAAGCGGTTGGCGTCAACAGCGGCTGCATCGGTAGCCAGGCCACCAGTCCACTCGGGAATGGTACCGGACGCATTACCGGCTTTCTCGGCGCCGATCGGCGTCAGGCTTTTACCCAACTCGGCAACCTGTTCTGCTGTCGCAGCCATGCTGGACGCACTGAAGGCCATGACCGAGGCCATCAAGGCGGAAGATACAAAGTTCAGTTTCATAATCCTGCTCTACTTGCTGGAGCCGGATTGGTGCACGCCGGCTCAGTGGAGGGTGGCCGTCACAGTGCTCGCGGGTTACCCGCACACAGAACGGCAGCGGCGCACTATAGCCAAGCGCCACCCGCAGGTGATCCATCCAAAGTATGAATTTGTCTCAGAGGCGACAAAGGTCAGAGAGGGTTAAAACGAGAAAATACCGAGGAAAAACCAGCTGAAACCAGCAGGCAGAGGACCAGAACGGCCATCTGCCTGCAGTTTCTGACAAAGGCTTGGCGCTAAATGCTACCGCGCCAATAATCCTTCAAAGCCTTCAGATAGTGGACAGAAAGGGCGCTTCAGCCTCTTGCCACTGGGCAATCTCACCGCGAATGACTTTCTTGTCCAGTTTGCCAACACTGGTTTTGGGTATTTCGGTAACACAAGCGATCTGCGTCGGGATGGCCCACTTGTTGATGCGCCCTTCATCCGCATAACCCTTGAGGTGATCACGCAGAATGCGCGCGTCCATCTCTTTACCAGCGTGCGGTACGATCAGTGCGAATGGACGTTCGCCCCACTGCGGATCAGGCACACCGACCACGGCGACTTCCTTCACGGCGGCGCACTTGCTGATCAGATCTTCCAGTTCCAGCGAAGAGATCCACTCGCCGCCGGTCTTGATCACGTCCTTGATACGGTCGCGGATATCGATAAAGCCCATCTCGTCGATAGAGGCCACATCACCAGTGTGCATCCAGCCATGCGCCCACAGCTCGTCGCTCTTCTCCGGCTCCTTGTAATACCCCTGGGTCAACCAGGGCGAGCGCAGTACCAGTTCGCCCTGGGTCTTGCCGTCGTGGGCCAGGAAGTTGCCTTCGGGGTCCATCAGGCGCGCTTCGGCCAGCGGTACCGGTATGCCGGCCTTGATGCTGTAGGCGGCCTGCTCGTCTTCACTACCCTGCTCCAGCTCCAGATTGATATAACCACTGGAGATCAGCGGGCAGGTCTCGGACATGCCATACGCCGCAGACAGTTTCATGCCCTTGGCCTTGGCCGTATCGTACAGGCTGCGATTCAGCGCGCTGCCGCCGATGATGATCTTCATGCCACCAAAATCATGGTTCTGCGCGCCTTCGGCATTGAGCACCATCTGCAGAATGGTCGGTACGCAGTGGGAGAAGGTGACCTTCTCATCCTTGATCAGCTTGCACAGCATTTCCGGCTCGTAGCGGCCCGGATACACCTGCTTGGTGCCCAGCAGCGTGGCGGTATACGGGATACCCCAGGCATGCACGTGGAACATCGGGGTGATCGGCATATACACATCGCGGTTGCCGAACAGCCGCAGGCTGTCCAGCCCACCCATCAGCGCGGCCTGGGTCATGGTGTGCAGCACAAGTTGCCGATGGGTGAAGTAAACGCCCTTGGGGTTACCCGTGGTGCCGGTAGTGTAAAAGGTAGTAGCGACCGAATTCTCGTCGAAGTCGGCGAACTCGAAGGTCGGCTCGGCCGCCGCCAGCAGCTCTTCATACTCACCCACCAGGCCTGGCAGATCGGCGGTTTTATCAGCGCCATCGGTCAGCAGAATGGTATTGGTAACGGTGGTCAGATCGCCTTCAATCGCCTTGTAAATCGGCAGAAACTCGGCATTCACCAGTACGAAGATGTCTTCGGCGTGGTTCATGGTGTAGAGGATCTGATCAGGCGACAGGCGGATGTTGATGGTGTGCAGCACCGCACCCAGCATCGGGATGGCGAACATGCATTCCAGATAGCGGTGGCTATCCCAGTCCATCACCGCCACGGTATCACCGGCCTTGACGCCAGCGGCGGTCAGAGCATTGGCAAGGCGGCAGATACGCTGGTTGAAGGTTGCATAGTCATAGCGGCTGATATCGCGGTAGACGATTTCCTGACTGCGCTCGTAGCGCTGGCCGGACAACAGAATGTTCTTGATCAGCAGGGGCGTCGAATGGGCGCCTGGTGTCGGTTTGATCACGCGGGTATTGAGCATAATGTATGACCTGTTTTGTTGGGCTTGTATGGTCCGGTCGCAGGCATCAAGGCCTGTCGCTGTGCAGCACTATAGCCAAGCGCGGGATCGGCGACCTATCACTCCAAAGTATGAACCGGTTCACACCCGCGATGCAGCGCATTTTTACGCGTATAATTCAGGGAAATGTCGCTTTATGACCACTTAACCTTCATCAGTCATTCTCAGGAGTCAAACATGTCCGACAACAGCATTGTTATCGTCAGCGGCGCACGCACCCCGATGGGCGGATTTCAGGGCAGCCTGTCCAGCGTCCCTGCGGTCGACCTTGGCGCACTGGCCATCGCCGAAGCGGTCAAGCGTGCTGGCATCGCCGTGGGCGACGTGCAGGAAGTGATCATGGGCTGCGTATTGCCCGCCGGCCTGAAGCAGGGCCCGGCTCGCCAGGCCAGCCTGAATGCCGGCCTGCCTGCGGCCACCGGCTGCACCACCATCAACAAGCTGTGCGGCTCCGGCATGAAAGCCGTGATGCTGGCCCACGACCTGCTCAAGGCCGGCACCAATCAGGTGATGGTGGCTGGCGGCATGGAAAGCATGTCCAACGCGCCCTATCTGATGGAAAAAGCCCGCGGCGGCCTGCGCATGGGCCACGGTGAAATCAAGGACCACATGTTTCTCGATGGTCTGGAAGACGCCCGCACCGGACGCTTGATGGGCTCCTTCGCCCAGGAAACCGCAGACAAGTACGGCATCAGCCGTGAAGACATGGACGCCTACGCTATCGAGTCCTTGACCCGCGCGAAGAAAGCCATTGAAAGCGGTGCGCTGGATAGCGAAATCGCGCCGGTCACCGTCACCACCCGCAAGGGCGAAACGGTAGTCAAAGACGACGAGCAGCCGCACAACGCCAACCTGGAAAAGATCCCCGGCCTCAAGCCGGCCTTTCGCAAGGACGGCAGCATTACCGCCGCCAATGCCAGCTCCATCTCTGACGGCGCCAGCGCGCTGGTACTGATGACCGCAGCTGAAGCGGAAAAACGCGGCCTCAAGCCATTGGCCCGTATCGTCGACCACGCCACCCAGAGCCAGGACCCCAGCGAATTTACCATCGCTCCCATCGGCGCCATGACCAACCTGTTCAACAAGACTGGCTGGAGCAAGGACGAAGTCGACTTGTTTGAAATCAACGAAGCCTTCGCCATGGTCACCATGCTGGCCATGCGCGAACACGGCCTGGACCACGCCAAAGTGAACATCTACGGCGGCGCCTGCGCCCAGGGCCATCCGGTCGGCTCTACTGGCTCGCGGATCATAGTCACACTGATCAACGCGCTGCAGAAAACCGGCGGCAAGCGTGGGGTAGCGTCATTGTGTATTGGCGGCGGCGAAGCCACCGCCGTGGCGATCGAACTGATCTGATCGCATGACCAGGGCAGGCGCACAGCCGCCTGCCCCTTTCCGCACGTTATCACTTCACTCGCTGATTACCGCCTCTGGCGCGGTTTCAACTGCGGGCGTTTCGGCTGGTGCCGCTGCAGAGCCCAACCAGTTGCGCTCCCAGGCCGTCCAGCCCAGCACCAGCACGATCACCACCGCCAACAGGGCCGGCCATACCGGGCGCTTCTCTGCATAGGGGTCGCGCAGGGAGCGGGCAGAGCCTTCCGGCAGATGCGGCAGTTGGGTCAAGGTAGTGCCAAAGGGAATGCTGATTTTCGCCCGGGTATTCACCGCCCAGCCGTTGGCATCAAGAATCGGCCCCAAACTGCGACGGCGCAACTTGAACCAGGCCATCAGCATCGATGGCCCGGATATCGCTGCAATAATCCCGACCAATACCAGCGGCCACTGCCACCATTGCAGTGACAGCAAGCCCGTAAACACCGCCGCCAGGGCCGCACCCAGGGCGCCAAGCGCCAGCCCGATGGCGGCAAAGATCCCGGCGAACTTGGCTATATCGAAGGTTTTGGCCGCAGCAGAAGCTGGCGCCGGTGCCGCCGCGGCAGGCACAACTGCCCCTGGCCCGACCTTGCTGGCCGCATCTGTAACCAGGGCATTGTCGCGGCTGGAGGCCATCTTCTGGATCTGATCAGACACCATCCCGGCCACGCGGCGGTAAGGCGACCAGAACGCCAGCCGCACACTGATCGCATTTTCGACCACCTTGATCACAGTCGCGTCCCAGTCATTGCCATCCCGGTCGTAGAACAGACCGTTACGCCCAACCATCAGCTCGTGCTCGGCCCCGGCAGTAACCGCCGCGACAATGGTCATGCTCTCGCGCCCGCGCACTGGCTGGCCCTTGCGCACACAGTTGCAATACAACAGAAAGCTTTCGCTCTTGGCTGCGATAGCCGCGTGGGCATTGGCATCGGCCACCTGCACCACCAGATCACAGCTCTTGCCATCGATATACAACCGGCCAGCCTGGAACACCGCCTTGCGATCAGGGCTGTAAAAGTCGTAGAAGGATACGAAGTTGCGTAGCAGCTCCAGCAGGCCACGCTTGAAGCGCAACAGCTTGTCCAGGTCGACCAAGCCTTCAGCAGCGCCCGCCTGCTCCATATCGCGAGCCACTTCAGCCAACAACAGCTCCTGGGCATTCTGTTCAACCAGACTAACAATACGTTCGACCGACAGTTGGCCCATAATCGCCAGATCCGGGCGCTGCGACCACCAGGCAAAATAGTCATTACCGCGGGCGACCATCTCGCGCCACTGCTCGCGATCAATCCCATCCTGATCGCCGAACAGCGGCTTCACCGCCCACTCGCGCAAATCCTCGACAGCGCTCTGCCAGGCCGGGTTGACGCCTTCACGCAACGGCAGAAAGGCACCGTGCTGCAAGTTGGCCAGCGGCAGTTCAGCCAGCTCGGTGGTATCCGCCAGGCTCAGCGCCGACAACCTTTCCAGCTCGGCCTTACCGGCATTCATGATATCGGCGGCACGCGGGTCGTAAGCGGCCAGCTCTACCCGGGTAAAGTAATCATCGACCTTGTCACGCAGTTTGCTGATCACCGCGATGGCGCTGGCGCTGTGTTCGCCGAAGGGTTTCAGGCTCGCCACACTGGCGCCCTGGTGCCAATCGAACACCGCCTTGGCCTGGGCAAAAAACTCGTTGATCAGGGTTGCGGAAACCGCCTGCTCACCGCTTCGATCTTTTTCGCCACCCAGGCAACTGATGATTTCACCGATGACCTGCTTGAGCTCTGCATCCGCGACCATGGTGGCCGGCACCAGCCCGTCACCGTTGGCTTCCCCTGCCGGGAAGAGTGCGCTCAGGTCTTCGGTATCCTTGATGCTGATGCTGTCCGTTTCGGCGCGCCCCATTACCTGTAACAGGCGCCGGGCACTGAGCGTCAAACGCTGACCCTTGGCAGAGTCATTGAAGGAGCTCAGGGTAACGGGCTCTTCTCGGAACAGCGCCTCGGGATCGGCCAGATGGGCCAGCGTCCAGTCCACCGCGTCCAGAATTTCCGGCGCCCGTATGCGTCCATCACCGTTGCTGTCGATGTAGCTCAACATGCGCGGATCGAGTTCAAGATTGACCACAGGACAGGTCAAGGTGGCCCAGAGTTTCTGATCCAGACTACGCAGTGCGGCCAGGTCGGCGGCGGACTCAAGCCGCACCTGATCAAAGCCACCTGCGCGGAAGAACTGCCAGTGGTGGCCTGTTTTACTTGTCATAAGAGTTGTTCCTAACGGCAACGGTAAGAAAAGCTATTGTGTCAGCAAAGAGCGCGTCCGAAAACGTACCCGAGCCTGTGGTATTGAGTTATAGAACACCCAAGGGGGATCGCGCCACTGGGGCGCGCGAATAAAGATGGCTAGCGAGAGGCCGTAGGCCAGGGAAGCCTGCGGCGGTAGAGCCTACTTGGCAGGCAGGTGTCGCCTCAGAGCAGACCGTTAGCCGGCCGCCCAGCGGGCAGTTTGCGCACAATCCAGTTGAGCAGCATGCCGTACAGCGGCACGAAGAGCATCAGGCTGATCAACAGCTTGATCAGATAATCGACAGTGGCGATTTCAACCCAGTTGGCCGCCATAAAGGGATCTGTGCTCTGCCAGAACGCCACCGAGAAAAACAGATAGGTATCCAGCAGATTACCCAACACCGTCGAAGCGGCGGGCGCGATCCACCATTGGCGCAGTTGCCGCAGGCGATCAAACACCTGGATATCCAGCAGTTGGCCCAGGGCGTAAGCCAGAAAACTCGCCACCGCGATGCGGAACACGAACAGATTGAAGTCGCCCAGCGCCGCCAGCCCGCTGAAACGCGCCTCGTGAAACAGCACCGAGACCACATAAGAGGCCACTAACGCCGGCAACATGACCCGCGCGATCACCCGCCGCGCCGAGCTTTTGCCCATCAGCCGCACCGTCAGATCGGTGGCCAGAAAGATGAACGGGAAACTAAACGCACCCCAGGTGGTGTGCCAGCCAAATAAGGTGATCGGCAGCTGCACCAGGTAATTACTGACGATAATGATAAGAATATGAAACGCGATCAGACCGGCTACAACAGCACGGCCGACCGAAGAGGCTATCAACGGCATGGAATGTCCTTTTTGGGCTGAAATGGGGTTAGGGAACCCATTGGCGCAACCGGCATGGCTGCGCGCGGCCGGCATTCTAGCGGTTTGCGACCATTGCTGCACCTGCTGATTGACCTCTGCCGGAAGCAACCGCTCACATCAATGCCACAAGCTACCCTTACTGCTTGCTGAACGCGCCCTGCTCCAACCACTGCCGCAGGTTATCGCCGAGATGGAATTGAGGGTAAGACCAGCTTTCTTCGTCCATCCCGATGTCTTCCTCCCAGAGGCGTATCTGCGTGGTGATCTGCTCGAACATGGCATCGGGTTCTGTCAGTGACAGACCCACGCTCTGATACAGCGCCTTGCTGAACCAGGTCATTTCCGAGTCATCGCCACAGCCGAAAGACGTGCGATCCGCACGGGCGGAGGTCAGGATCAAGGTGTCACTGTCCGCCAATTCGTCTAGCCACTGACCGGAATAACACGCAGAAACCACCAGCACCTTTCGACGCGCGTTCAGCGGTTCGAGCATTTTCGCAAAGGCCTGGGGTGACAGGTTGGGCAGTTCTACCCCTGGCTGGCGCAGCAACAGATCGCCGTCTTCACCGCCATGGCTTACCAGGTGCACCACCAGCAGGTCTTCCTCCGGATTCATCTGCTCGTCCAGTGCCTTGAGCGCCGTAGCGATGGAAGGGCGAGTAGCCAGAGGCAAGGTCTCGTAGTCCCGGTGGTTGAGCAGCATGATCGCGCGATTTTCCAGATCAAACTGCGACTGCAGGCCCGCTCTGGCTACCTCGATGTCGCGCATGAAAACAGATTCGGTACCGTCCCCGCCTACCGCCAGAAAATACACGTCCGTCACGCCAGGGCGCTCCGCCTCCAGGCTTTCAATCTGCCTGTTCAAGCGTTCGCGATCCTCGACCAGAATTTGCTCGGTAAGTGGCGCAGGCCGGGCTGAGGGCTCTGGCTGTGCAGAATCATTACCCTCCACAAGCATGCCGTATTCCCAGGTTCCACTCAGGCTTTCCATATTCGCTGGGGCGTTGGCCGGGGTGTAGGTTCCCTGACCGTGGTATTGCCAGTCGAGAAACTCCCCCGCATAGGTGCCGTATTCGGTTGTGTGCTCACCCCGTACCGGCAAACCCTCGGCAAATTTCGCCACATAAACACTATCACCGACTTCATAGCGGCCCGGGCCATTGAACTTGCCGTTCACAAAGGCACCTTCATAGCGGGTGCCGTCATTGTCCAGCACGCCCTGCCCTTCCATCACGCCCTTCTGAAACTCACCTTCGTAACGCCAGCCCATGGCCGACTCCAGCACACCCTGACCGTGCCAGTAGCCCTCATGGAATTGGCCGCGATAGACCATGCCACTGGCAAACTGCTGAAGGCCGTCACCATGAAAAAAGCCGTCGCGAATATCCCCCGAATAGGTACTGCCATCCGGCAGCCGCGCATCCGGCGCCAACATCTCTGCCGGGTTGCAGGCAGCAAGCAGCAGGACGGTAGTCAGTGACAAGGTGAGTCGCAGGGGGCGCAGCAGAGTAAGCGTCATATGGTGATCTTGATCGGGGCTGTTGCAGGGAGGTTAGCGGGTATGGCGTTTTGGGGCCAGTGGGTACACCTCGCGAATGAACTCACTAGGTTGCGGCGGATTATGCATAGTCATTAGTGATAATCCTCATAATCAAGAATGTAGGCGTTGCCGTGCTGGAACTCGAACGTCATGCGCCAATTTCCATTAACCCTAATCACCACCGACCTTTGTCTTTGCCCTGCAATGGATGAAGCCGAAAACCAGGGATATCCATGTCCTCCACTGAAGTCCCTTATCCAACAATGCTGTGGCTTACGCAGCCACACCACTCATCAAGCTTTCATAGGGAATGCGTAACCCCTCATGCAGCCGTTTGATCATGCGGATGCTGAGATTCCGGTTTCCGCTCAGCACTTCAGAAACCCGGCCGCTAGGGCCAATGAATTGCTCCAGGTCACGCGCCGTCAGGCCGTCCTGCTCCATGCGAAACTTGATCGCCGCAATCGGGTCGGCAACATGAATCGGGTAGTGCTTATTTTCATAAGCCTCGATCAGCGTTACCAGCACCTCCATCTCATCGGCTTCCAGCGTACCCTCCTCCGCCTGAAACACATGCTCAAGGCGCTGAAAGGCAGCAGTCAGATCGTCATCATTGCGAATCGGTTTAATATTCATTGACTGTCTCCACGTCTATCTGATCGTACTGAGCATGAGTGCCTATGAATTTCACCCACACAATTTGAGCTCGGTACTGAACCTCAACAACTAAACGGTACTTGTTGCCGCCAATGTTAAAAACAACCCGGTTATTGCCAACAAAGCTGGCCGTGCTGTAGCGGTTCTTAGTGCAAAACCGGGGTCAAATGAACGTTTAGATCATTTCTACAAAATTCTGTGAACTGGTAGTCGCCTTCGTTATTCCCCTTACACCACCACTCCTGCCAAGATCCCCCGTAACACCGGAAAGGAATCAACATGGCCAGGCGACGGCGACTTAGTTACCCAAGCATACCGCAGCATCTGATTCAGCGAGGAAACAACCGGCAGGTCTGCTTTGCAGACGAGCAAGACATGCTCACCTTCGGACAGTGGTTGTGCGATTACTCCGACGAATACGGCGTGGCGATTCACTCATGGGTGTTTATGACCAACCATATCCATCTTCTCGCTACACCCACCGGCCCAGAGAGCATCGGCTTGATGATGCAGGCGCTCGGGCGACGTTACGTCCGCTACTTCAACAGTCGCCATCGCCGCACCGGCACATTGTGGGAAGGCCGCTATCGGTCCTGCCTGGTTGATTCCGACGGCTACCTTCTCCAATGCCAGCGCTATATAGAACTGAATCCCGTCCGGGCGGCCATGGTGACCGCCCCCGGCGATTACCGCTGGAGCAGCTACCGCACCAACGCCTTTGGCAAAGCTTCGCGGCTGGTTTCGCCCCATGCTCTTTACCACCAACTAGGCAGTACCCCAGCGGAGCGCCAATTGGCCTATCGCGAGCTGTTCAAGGAAGTACTACAAGACGACCTAGTAGAAACCATACGCACCACTACGCTCATCGGCCTAGCTCTGGGAAACGACAAGTTCAAGCGAGAAATAGAAGCACTGAGCGGGCAATCAGTCAGCCCAGGAAAACCAGGACGACCACCACGGAATCAGAAGAACCACAACTCACCAGATTAATGTTCTTGTGACCCCATTACCGCTAGCATGACCAGCCTCTATAAACTTGAACAACCTCTCAAATCTCACCAGAACGAGTTGCGAATGAGATTCAGCAGAACTAGCCTGAACGCTTGTTTTTACTGGCAAAGGAATGTCACATGCAATGCTCAACCATCAGTCAACTCAAGCTATCAGTGCGTAGCAAGGTGGCCATCGAAGAGATACGTAAGACCGATCGGTTCTCCTTGAGCTTGCAGCGTGTCACTGCCGGGGGCGTTGTGTTAAATATTTTTGCGGGCAATGGTCCTGTAGAAACGACTTATAGCGTAGCAGCGGCGGACTTCAGAACAATGGCTCAAGCGCTCGCAGCAGTTCCATCCATTGCCCGGCGGCGTATCAATAATATCGCGCAGGAAGCAGCTTTTTATGCATCAGGCCAAGACGAAAGGCTTTTTTGGCAAGCCGTTATAGACGGGTGCAAACCATGAAAAAAATATTAACGGCTCTCCTAAGCACTATCTTGATGTTGTTAAGTGCGTCCGCTGCTGCGGATACTACCTCCATCGAATTGGCACAACTGCGTTTCAATCAAAGCGTTGTTGAACTCGACAGCCAGGAGGCGGCCTGTGACACTCAGCGTCAGATATTACCCGCAGATCTGTTTGATCTATTCAAAATAACAACTGAGCAGCGCCGAACTGCACTCAAGTACTTTCACGACAGGGCCTTGGCTAGTTGTTCAGAAGGTGCTTTGAAGGACTTCCTGGTTGCTGCCGCCAGTTTGTCGGCGGTTGCGCCGGAAACAGCGACAGATATTCAGGAGGCAACTCATCTGATTATCCAGACACAAATATCCCTACTAAAATCTGAATCTGAGTTCAATCGCCTTGACCCGCAATTAAGGGAACAGCTTTTGCAACTGCCCAATCTCAAGGCGCCCTTTAAACTGCTGGAGTCTGGGCGTTTGCTGGTTGAGCCCACTTAGCTGATCACCCAGTCAAATTTTAAATCCGCTCTGGCTTCCCAAAACGGATTTTTGTTTAGCTTTCAGCTTTCAGATTGCCGCTGCCTACAAAGTAGGCCTGGATATAAAACGCCTCCAACGGCCGAAAGCCATTGTAAAACCGGTATTAGTTCAGATAAACATTTAGGGCAAAACCTTCATCTGACCCCAATTACGTGTGCCCAGCGATCAGGCCGCCGAATGGGTTCGGCAGGGTCGACGTGGTCGAAACTGATCGCAACAATGCGGAAAACATATGCAGCACTGACCAGAGTTGCCCCCAGCACCATCACTGCCCACAGCCAGTGGGCGGGCTCCTCCAGAAGCGCCCCTAGAAGCACCCATTTAGCCACAAAGCCACCGCTAGGAGGCAGGCCCACCAGACTGCCGCCCGCCACGGCAAAGGCAAATACAGCGATGGGCATGGTCTGCGCAGCGCCTCGGAGCGTCGCTATACGATGATTACCCAGAGTCGTCTGCATTTCACCGGCAGCAAGAAACATGGAGACCTTGGCCAGCCCGTGCGATACGACGAAGAGCCACAGGGCGACGGATAGCTCACTTTGCTGCCAATAGAGCAGCAACCCTAACGCCATCAGCGCATAGCCGAGTTGAGAGATGGTCGAATAAGCAACCAGCGTCTTGATCGACGGCGTACGCAGCGCGGCCCAGCCGCCCGCCAAGGAGGCGATAACGCCCGCAATGGCGAACGCCAGACCCGCAGAGCGCGCAGGTTCGACCGGCGCAATCTCGGTCCAGATGATCATCAGAATAAACAGCGGTCCCTTGATCACGACCCCGGACAGCAGTGCGCTGACCGCCGTCGGCGCCGCCGCGTGAGCTGCGGGCAACCAGAGGTGCAACGGCCACATGGCGCCCTTGAGCATCAGTCCCAGACTGATGAATACAAGCGCCGTGTTTGTCACCGTGTCGTTCTGTGCCAACTCCGCCAGCACGCTTACGTCGAGCACCCCGTAACGCCCGTACAGGAGTGCTACGCCAAGCAGATAGCAAATGGAGGCAGCGAGGGACAGCAAGAGATAACGAAAGGCTGCTGCGTAAGCCTTGCTGCCCGACAGAAGGATGAGCGCAACAGACACCAGACCGAGCAGCTCAAGAGTCACGTACCAGTTGAACAGATCCCGCGACAACCACAGCGCTGCAAGGCTGGCATGCAGCAGACAGGAAAGTGGCCAGAAGTCCGTGGAGTTCGTTCGGGAATGGCCTTCTCTTGTAGCGTAGAGCGCCACCAGAAGATGAACCAGGGCAGTGAAACTCAACATCAGCACCCCGATGCCACCCAGCTCGAACCGGATGCCCAGAGCACTATCCCATCCGCCCAGAGAGAGCGACAACCTACCCTCCCTCGACACCTCGCGGCCGGCCCCTATCGCTGCCATCAGGCTGACCAGGCTAGCGCCTATCACCCATCCGCCAGAGCGCGATCGCATCAGAAGCATCAATAGTGCGGTCACAAGCGGAGCGGCAAGACTGACGAGTGCCAGGTTCACTCCGAGGACCCGGCGCCTGAGTGATTCAGCACTGAACTCCCCCTATTGTCTGCGCATCATGGAATTTACCGTTACACCACCCGATTGAGATAGACAGCCGCGGGTTAGTTCCCCGCCGGAAGCATCAAACCCTCAGCTGTGCTAATCGGAGGAAAAGATGCAATCTAGCGCAAGCTGTTCATCTGTTTTTAATTGTAGAGACGGTTTCTGTTCATCTTCCCAAACGCACACCTTTCATACGCGCAGGGTACCTTGGGTACTGCAAGGCAAGCATGTTTTGTACTCTAACAAGCCAAGGAGATTTTTATGCGTATGCGAGTCGCTTCCGTGATTTCAATGATGGCGTTGGCAATTGCTGCCGGCCCGACCATGGCCAAACCTGTGGTAAACAACAACATTACTGAAGCAGAGATAAAGCACGCTCAGCAAGCCTGGGGCGAGGCTCTGATTGCGATCAGTACGACCTACACCGAGAACGGGCGAGAAAAGGCTGAACAGAAAGCCCGCAAGGTGCTGGATGCTGCTTATGGCTACGGACAGGGCGCCGTCCTGTTCAAACCCACTCTAGCCAGCGGTGAGCAGACCTTCCGCACCGAGTACGATGATGCGCTGGCCTACTTCGTCGGTGGCAACCCTGCGTTTGGCAACGACAGTGGCTTTGCCCTCAAAAGCTGGGAAGGTTATGAGTTCACCAATGCCGGCATTTACATCAACGGCGACCTGGCGCTGACCATGGGTCAGGTGATGCTGACAGACGCCAGCGGGCAGGTGACCACCGTGGATAAAACCTGGGGATTCAAGAAAGACGAGCAAGGCGATCTGCGCATTGTTCTGCACCATTCATCATTGCCCTACAGTGTCGAGTAATCTCCCGCTCTTTACGGGAAAACATGGCTGGGCGGGCTCCCCCCGCACCAGCCTTTTTACTCAACCTGCATGTAATAACCCAGTCCTCGGCGGGTATGCAGAAGCTTTACCGGATGAGGGTCGTCAATCTTCTTCCTGAGCCTGGCCACATACACATCCACGATGTTCGTGAGCGGGTCCTCATTCAATCCCCAAACGTTAGAAAGAATGCGCTCCCGGCTGAAGACCTTGCCGCTATTGCTCATCAGCAGTTCGAGAATACCAAGCTCCTTGGCAGTCAGGTTCAGGGCTATGTCGCCGCGCTGGGCATGCATACTGTCCAAGTCCAGCGTCAGATCCGCGATCTGCAACCGAGGCTGGTGTGCAGTAGTAAAATCCCGCTTTGCCAGCGCTTCAATGCGGGCCAACAGCTCTTCAAAGTGAAAGGGCTTGCCCAGATAGTCGTCTGCACCAGCGCGCAATCCCTTGACGCGCTCATCCACTTCGGACAGGGCTGACAGAATCAGGATACGACTGGGGATTTCCTGACTTCGAATCTGCTGGCATAACGTCAGGCCGTCCACCTGGGGCAGCATTCGGTCAAGCACAATTACATCGGGCTCGAATTGGCGGGCGATCTGCAGCGCATGCAGACCGTCCGTTACCAACTGAGTCAGATAACCCTCAGCCTTCAGCCCTCGCAGCAGAAAGCTGCCTACTTTTTCGTCATCTTCAATAATCAGAACTTTCATTCGGACTTCCGTTGAACAGTGGGAGGCTGAGACGTACTTTGGTGCCCGTAGGATGATTGTCATGCAATTCGATGGTGCCGTCGTGCGCAGCCATTATCGCTTTTGCAATGCACAGACCTATCCCGAGCCCATCCGGCCGCACCTTGCGTGCAGACTCGCCTCTGAAGTGCCGTTCAAACAGGCGCTGATGATCTTCGGAGACCAAACCGATACCCTCGTCCGCCAGCTCCAGGCTCAACTCGCTGTCAGTGAAGCTCACTGCAAACCTCAATGGCCGGTCCGCGGGGGAGTAGTGCTGAGCGTTGTCTGTAATGATGCGCAGCACACTGGCAAGCTTTTCCGAGTCGATCAGCAACCATTGGTCAGCAGGGAGTGGTACCGATGCCACTTGCTCCAATTGATAAGGGTGAGTCAGGTACTGCCGGATGGCCCCTATAACGAGCTCCATGAACTCTTGCAGGTCGACCGGCTTCAAAGCCACCTGCAGTAAGCTCTCCTCACCGCGGGCAAGCATCAGCAGATCGTCAATCCTGCGGCTCAGTTGCTGACTGGCTGACAGGATGCGCATGAACGATTCCTTGTATTCCGGGCTATCCTTGTCCTTCCCGCGCAGACTGATTTCAGCTTCACCCTGTATGCTCGTCGCCGGCGTACGCAGCTCATGGCTGATATCGGCCAGCAGCTGATTCTGTCGGCTTTCAGTCTGATGCAGGCGCGCCAGTGTTTGCTGCAGTTCAGCAGTTCTTTCCTGAACACGTTGCTCGGTGGCTCGCTGACTGAGCTTCTCCTGCTCCGCAAAGTCAGCGATATAACCTGACATCAGGTTGAACTGGCGAGCAAGCTCAGCAAACTCCTCCGGACCCTGCTCATTGATGCGGTGAGCGAAATTACCTTGCTGCAATTGCTTGGTTCCCCTGAGCAAATGCTGCAGCGGCCGACTCAAGCCCCTTGATAAGTACCAGCCGATAAAGATGGCAAAAAACAGGCCCGCCAGGCTGATCAACAGCATGGTTGTCTGAATGCGTTGTACGGCATTCAGCGCATCGTCCTCCGTGCTGCTCGCACGTTTCTTCTGCTCCGCGATAGCGTCCTGCAGGAGCTCAGCCAGATCCGTGTCCTGAAATTTGTCGAAGAGGTCAATCAGGGTGCGCCAAAGCTCGGTGTCGTCTTGTCTGGCAGCCATCTCTCGAGTCTTGAGCGCCTGCTCGAGGGTATACAGGTTCGACTGCAGCAATGAGATGACCTTGACCTGCGCCATGATGTCTTGCAGGTCCTGTTCACTGGTGCTGAACAACTGATCACGAATAGCCAACTGATCCAGATTCTGCAACTGCTGCCGCATACGGTCGAAAAGCAGATCGCGAAAGTCCGTGTTGGCATCCTCAGTCAGCAGATACTCGGCCACCCAGACCTTCAAGCGCTGCTTGTCTGCTCGCAAGGATATGAATTCGGTCAGCATCTGATTGGCGATGCGATTTCGCTGGGTGTGAAACTCAGAATTCTGATGGGCCCAGAAACCGATCCCGGAAAGCAGCAGGATTATGCCGACCAGAATACAGAGGGATACGATCAGCTTGCGCAGATACATGGATTAGCTCGCAAAAAGCGTGAGCTGGCAGTATATGGACCCGAACCAATTAGTTCATGAAAATCGCGTTAACTGTCTGAGTGCAATAAGCTGACGTTGAGGCAGAAGGCAGGGTTAGCGATCGGTCTGCAGCGAATGCTTGGAACTTACGCACTACTTCCTGGCAGCCTCCATCAGCATCCAGCACTTGAGAGAAAAACGCCCAAAAGGTATTGGATTTGCTGAATAACCTTAGCCTGCTGAATAAGCCTTGCTGATTGTGATCAAGGCGTTTAGCAGGGATGAACTCGCCAAAACACTCATCAAGCTGGGTGATCGAATGCTGGCGCAATCGGGCTCTCTCGTCGGCAAGGATGAGGGCCGCTGATCGCGGCTTGCGACGCAGGGTCGGCAAGTGAAATCCTGGTAGAAATAAGGTCTTGTTTTTCATGCATTATTGTCGCATTTGCAGCCTCGATTTGGGGCTGAAAATCAGTGCAAAAGCTGCTTAACTTAGTGCCATTCTCATCTGACCCCAATTACCTACCGATCTGGATCTTCAGCACCTGCGCCACGCCTATGACGCATTGCAAGCCTGTTACGCTCCCGCCAGCTCGGCCAGCCGGGCCGAGGAGGGCGCTGCTGATGCGCGCTTTCACCTGGCTATCGCCGAAGCCAGCCATAACACCATACTCCTGCACACCATCCGCGGGCTGTTCGATCTACTCAAGCGTAACGTAGTGACCAATATCGGTGGCATGTATGAACTGCGGCCTGAAACGCGCTTGATGCTGATCAGCCAGCACCGCGAGTTGTTTGAAGCCATCACCGAACATCGCGCCGATGACGCAAGGGCCAGTGCCAGCAGGCACATTGGTTATGTACAGACCGTGCTGGCAGAGCGCCGCGAGGAAGAGCACCGCCTGGCAAGGGCTCAGCGCCGGGACAAGAGTTGAGCGCAGAGGCAAGTATTGCCGGTCTTGGCTTCGGGTGTGCAGTGATCTGCTGATTGCACTAGACTGTTACAAAATATCTAAAAAAGGCAAACGTATGCAGGATGCACAACACCCTGAATCAGGCAGCCGCAAGCGTGATGAAAGCCTGGTCTTCATTTTTCTGGTGGTGTTTCTGTTCCCGTTGCTGGCTGTTGCCATAGTCGGCGGCTACGGCTTCGTGGTGTGGATGATCCACCACTTTATTGGGCCGCCGGGCCCGCCGTTGTAGGTGCACAGATGAGCGTTTCCCAATCCAGAAGACAATTGTGGCGTGGTGCAAGCCGAAGCCCTGTACAACGGCCACCCTGGACCGCCGGCAACTTCACCGACGCCTGCACCCGCTGCAATGCCTGCATTGACGCCTGCCCTGACGCTTTGCTTTACAAAGGCGATGGTGGCTTTCCGGAAATCAGCTTCAAGAATGAAGGTTGCAATTTTTGCGGCGAATGTGTGCAGGCCTGCCCGGAACCCGTATTCGATACGCGCCTCAAAGCCTTTCCCTGGAAGATCGCGCTGGCAGAGTCCTGTCTGGCTTTCTCCGATATCGATTGCCAAAGTTGCCAGGATGCTTGCGAACTCCAGGCTATACGCTTTCGCCCCGCACTGGGCCGTGCGCCGCAGCCCGAACTGGAAACCGACGCCTGTAATGGTTGCGGCGCCTGCGTGACGGTCTGCCCCGCTGACGCGATAAAACTCGAGAGCTCCCATGTCTGAAGAACTGCATATCGCCAGTATGATCCTCCACGTTCTGCCCGCGCATTTGCCAAACCTTACAGCTTGGGCGGAGGGTCAGTCGGATCTGGAGATTCGTGCTTCGAGCCCCGAAGGCAAGGTCGTGGTGGTCATAGAAAAGCCCCATCAACAGGACATCCTGAGTGTAATAGACGACGCCGAGCAACAGCCCGGCGTTCTCAGTTGTACCCTGATTTACCATGAAGTCATGAGTCCCGCCGAAGGTGATCAGGAGCTGTTGCATCTCGCTCCTGGGGCCTGAGTGCGCCTACGCTAAAAGATATTCAATGCACAAGAAAGGGATCAATCATGAAACTGACCCGACGTGAGTTCGTCAAAGCCAATGCAGCCGCCGCAGCCGCCGCTGCCGCAGGTCTTGCGCTCCCTGCCGCCGCCAACAACCTGATTACCAATGCCGACCTCACCCGGCTCACCTGGAGCAAGGCCCCGTGCCGGTTTTGCGGTACTGGCTGCAGTGTCATGGTCGCCACGCGAGACAACCGGATAGTCGCTACCCATGGCGATATGCAGTCGGAGGTCAACCGTGGTTTGAACTGCGTGAAGGGTTATTTCCTCTCGAAAATCCTGTACGGCCGTGACCGGCTGACCAAGCCGCTGTTGCGCAAGCGTAACGGCCTGTATGCCAAAGACGGGGAATTCGAGGAAGTCAGCTGGGATGAAGCGCTGGATGTCATGGCGGAAAAATTCACCACAGCCATCCGTGAGCATGGCCCTGACAGTGTCGGTATGTTCGGTTCAGGGCAATGGACCATCTGGGAGGGCTACGCTGCGTTGAAGTTGTTCAAGGCCGGCCTGCGCACCAATAACATCGACCCTAACGCCCGCCACTGCATGGCATCGGCGGTCGCCGGTTTCATGCGGACCTTCGGTTCAGACGAGCCGATGGGTGTTTACGATGATATAGAGCATGCCGACGCCTTTGTGCTCTGGGGCTCGAACATGGCCGAGATGCACCCCATACTCTGGACCCGCGTAACCGACCGGCGCCTCTCCCATCCGGACACTGAAGTGGCTGTGCTGTCGGTATTCCAGCACCGGTCATTCGATCTGGCGGATCTGCCGATGGTGATGAAGCCCAATGCAGATATCGTCATTCTCAATTATATCGCCAACCATATTATTTCCACCGGGGCGGTCAATCAGGATTTCGTCGGCAAGCACGTCAGCTTCCACCTGGCCATAGATGACATCGGTTACGGCTTGCGTCCTGATGATCCGCGCGAGCGCAATGCCAAGAACTGGGCCGACCCGAACACCTGGACCGATATGAGTTACGAGGCGTTCGCCGATTATGTGCGGCCATATACGCTGGAGCGGGCTGTCTCCGAGTCCGGGGTGTCCGAGGCCAGCCTGAAGCGTCTGGCTGCCATTTACGCCGATCCGCAGAAGAAGGTCATGACCTTCTGGACCATGGGTGTCAATCAGCACACCCGCGGCGTCTGGATCAATAATCTGATTTACAACCTGCACTTGCTTACGGGCAAAATTGCGACGCCGGGCAACAGTCCTTTCTCGTTGACCGGCCAGCCCTCGGCCTGTGGGACGGCTCGCGAAGTAGGCACCTTTACCCATCGCTTACCAGCAGACATGCTCGTCGCTAATCCGGAGCACCGGGCGAAGGCAGAGGGAATATGGCGGGTGCCGGAAGGCACGGTGCCAACCACCCCGGGCTATCACGCGGTGTTGCAAAGCCGCATGCTCAAGGACGGCAAGCTGAAGGTCTATTGGACCCAGGTCAGCAACAACGTCCAGGCCGGGCCCAATGTGGACGGCGAGATTCTGCCCGGTTGGCGTAACCCGGAGACCTTCATCATCGTTTCGGATATTTATCCGACCGTGTCGGCGCAGGCGGCTGATCTGATCTTGCCCGCTGCGGGCTGGGTGGAAAAGGAGGGTGCCTTCGGCAATGCCGAACGTCGGACCCAGTTCTGGCACCAGCTGGTCAATGCGCCAGGGGAGGCTCGATCCGATCTCTGGCAACTGGTTGCCCTGTCCCAGCGCATCAAGGTAGATGATGTATGGCCTGACGAATTGCTGGCAAAAGCACCTGAAATGCGTGGCAAGACGCTGTACGACCTGTTGTACCGCAACGGCAAGGTGGATCGGTTTCCGCTTGATCAACTTAACCCGGATTACGAGAACAGCGAGTCCCGCCACTTTGGTTTCTATCTACAGAAGGGGCTCTTCGAGGAATATGCCGAGTTTGGCCGCGGCAAGGGCAAGGATCTGGGTTCTTTCGACAGCTATCATGCGGCCCGCGGTCTGCGCTGGCCAGTGGTCGACGGGCAGGAAACGCTCTGGCGTTACCGCGAGGGTTCGGATCCTTATGTCGAAGCGGGCAGTGGCTTCCAGTTCTACGGTAACAAGGATAAAAGGGCGCGAATTTTCGCCGCCCCGTTCGATCCGCCAGCCGAAACACCGGACGCCGAGTATCCTTTCTGGCTGTGTACCGGTCGGGTGCTGGAGCATTGGCATACCGGCTCGATGACGCGCAGGGTGCCGGAATTACACAAGGCGGTGCCCGAAGCGTTGCTGTATATGCACGCCGATGACGCCCGTGAGCAAGGTTGGCGCCGCGGTAGCGAGGTCAACGTGATCAGCCGGCGCGGAGAGGTCAAGATGCGGGTTGAAACCCGTGGCCGGGTCAAGGTGCCGAAAGGCCTTGTCTACGTGCCGTTCTTCGACGCCAATCGCTTGATCAACAAGCTCACCCTGGATGCGACAGACCCGATTTCCAAACAGACGGATTACAAGAAATGCGCGGTCCGCCTTGAACTTGTGAGTTTGGCATGAGGAGGCCCGGGATGAAAATCGCAGATATGTTGTGTATGGCGGTCTGTTTGCTGGCGTTCAATGCCTTGGCCGAGGACCAGGATATTTCCGCGCCTGACGGGCTGCGCGAGGGCGGGACGCTCTATCAGAATCTGCCGGCTCCGCCAATGGCAGGTGAGCCGCGTCACTCCGGACGGGAGGTGCGTAACTATCCTGAGCAGCCGCCGGTTATTCCCCACAGTATCCGCAACTATCAGGTTGATCGGCGGCATAACCGCTGCCTGGAATGCCATAGCCGCAATGTGGCACCGGATGTTGGCGCACCCATGATCAGCGTCACGCATTTTGTCGGTCGGGACGGCCAGACCCGGGCGGCGGTTGTGCCCAGCCGTTACTTCTGTACCCAGTGTCATGTGCCGCAAACGGACGCCAGGCCGCTGGTGGAGTCGGATTTTCGCTCCATTGATCAGGTTATTCAGGAAGAAGCCGTCCGACGTACTGGCGACGGAGGTCAGCCATGAAGCGCTTCCTCAGCCGATTCTGGAAGACACTCAGCCGACCCAGCGTACATTTCAGCCTTGGCTTTCTGACGTTGGGCGGTTTTTTGGCGGGCATTCTCTTCTGGGGCGCCTTCAATACCGCACTGGAGGCGACCAATACCGAGCAGTTCTGTATCGGTTGCCATGAGATGCAAGCCACGCCCTATGAGCAATTGAAAAACACCATTCACTACTCCAATCGCTCAGGCGTCCGCGCAATGTGTGCCGATTGTCATGTGCCACATGACTGGACCGACAAGATGGGCCGCAAGATGGAGGCCTCGAAAGAGGTGTGGGGCTGGCTTTTCGGTACTATCAATACGCCGGAAAAATACGAAGCCAAGCATCTGGCAATGGCGCAACGGGAATGGCGCAGGCTCAAAGCCAACGACTCCCTTGAGTGCCGCAATTGCCATCTGTTCGACTCGATGGACTTTACCCTGCAGGCGCCCAGGGCTGCCGCTGCCCACTCGACAGCACTGGCCAGCGGCGGTACATGTATTGATTGCCACAAGGGGATTGCGCACGAGTTGCCGGCGGGCATGCATTCTTCGTCACGCTAGTTTGACGGGTATGTTTTAGCGCAAGGCAAACACGGATCCAGATTACTGGCTAACAGCGCACTCTAGAGAGCGCTGTTAGCCAGGCTGGAGCGGGGTTAGTCCGTCAGCAGAATACCGCCGGCGGTTATTACAGACTGATGAGAGGGTAATCCCCCCATTTTTAGCGGGGCTCAGAAGTAGAGTTAGGCCAC
>TARA_R110002111_G_scaffold247140_2_pt1 | contig 88924 bp, 60 predicted proteins | sample TARA_R110002111 | Tara Oceans TARA_R110002111 (sample SAMEA4397363) | marine metagenome | biome: Polar Biome; feature: [ZZZ] marine water layer (ENVO:01000295); material: water (ENVO:00002006), including particulate matter (ENVO:01000060) such as... | depth 199 m
TTTCGCGGGAGCGGGCTCCTCGGTGCCTGCCGGGCGCTCGGCTTCTTCCAAGTAGCCGATGACTTCACCAACGGCTGCCGTCTCGCCTTGTTTTTTCAGAATTTCGACAATGATCCCATCCAGGGGGGCCGGCACATCGAAGGTGGCTTTATCGGTTTCAAGCTCAACGATTTCACTATCTTGAGCGACCCATTTTCCTTCTTCTGCGTGCCATGCTCCGATTTGGACTTCGGAAATGGATTCCCCCACAGAGGGGACTTTGATTTCAACAGACATCGGGCACTATTCTCCAACCGAGTCATGGGGAAAAAAGGTATGATTTCAGACTTAATCTGGCGGATTTTCTACTTTATGAGCAGCAAATTTGATTATGACTTCTAGGTAAAGCCAGCACAATTCCCGCGTGCAGGGAAGATGATAAACAGAAAGAATATTTTGGTTATGAAGTAGAGTAACTGGCACAAAACGGCAGATTCGACTCACTCAATAGAAAAAACGCTGATCTTTTCATCGGCTTTTCAGCCAGATCAGCGCTCAGTTTGTTTCAATCAAGGAATTATCGAACCAGACGTAACAAGTCTTATCAGTCGGATTGCCAGACTCAGGACGACTTGCCGGGGAACCGATGCCCTTTGGCTTTCGTATCAATCCGGTACAGCGAGGTGCGTGCGGTAATGAACAGACTCGCGTTATCTTTGCCGCCGAAAGTCACATTCGCGGGTTTTTCAGGAACTTCGATAATCCCCAGCAGTTTTCCCTCCGGTGAAAATACCTGGAGTCCCAGGCCGGAAGTGATGTAGAGGTTCCCCTTGGTATCAATGGTCAGACCGTCTCCGCCACTGCCGGGCTCTTTGTAACCTTCGGCCTGTTTGAGCGAGCAGAACACGCGTCCCTCGCCAATTTTTCCCGGCGCAGTGACATCATAGGCCCACATTTCCTTGGACATACTGGGAATGACATACAGCGTTTTTTCATCGGGAGACAGAATCACGCCATTCGGTGCTTTCAGATCGTCAATCAGCCGAGTCACTTTACCCTCTGCGGATCGATAATAAACGGCGACGGTTCCCTGTGGCAGTGGTTCAGGAGCCCGAAAATGAGGGTCGGTAAAATAAATGCCACCTGTACGGTCCATCACGAGATCATTCGGGGCGTTATAGCGCTTTCCCTGATAATCGGCTGACAGCGGTGTCACCTTTTTATCTTTCAGATTGATGCTCACCAGGCGCCCATCCATTTCACAGGCCAGCAGGTTGTTCTCGCCGTCCAGCATCAGCCCATTGCAATGATTCGAAGGCTCGAGAAAGACAGAGAGCTCTCCTTTTGAGTCAACCTTGTAAATTTTATTGTCGGGGATGTCGGTAAAGTAGAGATTTCCCTTTAAATCAAAGGCGGGGCCTTCCGTGAATTTCAAATCGGTAAACAGCTTTACCGGTTTGCCGACAGGTCCGATACCGGGGATTTCTGAATCATTTTCGGCCTGGGTCGTAGCAGACATGAACAACAGAATGGCCGAGGCGGCAGTCCAGTTCAATATTTTTCGCATCAGAGGCTCCTTGGATAATGAGGCCAGCGTAAAGGGGGGAAGTATTTCTACTGTATTAGAGTCATCCTGCCTCATAAAATTCAACCTTCTGAAGAATCTGAATGCCGTATCAGTAGAAATCAGGCCTCTCATGAGGGACACTGGCTGCTAATAAAAATGACCATCACAGCGCCTGTATATGCAAAAACAAGCTTGAATTAGAGGGTTTACTTTCCTATGGATGCCGTCCGGCTGCTAAAACAAATCATTTCCATTCCCAGCGTGAATCCAATGGGACGCGCTGTTTCCGGTGATATTTATTTCGAGGGCAAACTGACTCAGTTTTTATGTGATTATTTTGCCGAACTGGGAGTCGAATACGAGTCGATTGAAGTTGTCCCCGGCCGTAATAATGTCATCGCGCGCACCAGACTGAAACCGGGTGTGCCTACAATTTTGATGGACGTGCATCAGGATACGGTACCGGCTGAAGGAATGATCGTTCCGGCATTTGAAGGCACCGAAAAAGACGGGAAAATCTACGGGCGGGGCGCCTGTGATGTCAAAGGAGGCATGGCGGCCATGCTGATGGCGTTCACCCGCCTCGTGCAAGACAACCCGCCTGATGCCGCCAATGTGATTCTTTCCTGCACCTGTGATGAAGAAGCCACTGTGAAAGGGATCGAACATCTGGTTCAGTTGTGGGAAAACCCCTCTGGTCTCAGCCAGATTCTGACAGAACCGCCTGATCTGGGATTAGTCGCCGAACCAACGATGCTGGATATTGTAGTGGCGCATCGAGGGGCGACGCGCTGGAAAATCAAAACGACTGGCAAGGCCTGCCACAGTTCCCAGCCGAAGGACGGCATCAATGCCATTTACCGGATGGCCGATGTCGTGAAAGCGCTCGAAACCTACGCAGAAGAATTATCGCAAATGGAAGCGCACCCGCTGTGTGGACCGCCGACGCTGAGTGTTGGAGTCATCGAAGGTGGGGATAGTGTGAATATCGTACCGGACTGGTGCACGATTGAAATCGATCGGCGCGTGATCCCGGGTGAAGATGGCATCGCCGTCATGGAACAGGTGAGAGACTATCTGAAAAAGCATCTCTCTTTCGACTTCGAAATGCTGCCTCCCTGGATTACCGGTGTTTCGCTTTCCGATCATAATAATGGTGAATGGAGTGACCGTCTGCTGTCGGTGATTGAGACTGTTGAACCTGATCACAAAAAAGTAGGCGTCCCCTACGGCACACATGCAGCCCGCGTGAATCAGGGCGGCGTACCGGCAATGGTGTTTGGCCCCGGCTCAATCGCCCAGGCACACACGGTTGACGAGTGGGTTGAGATTGACCAGTTGTTGAAAGCAGAAGAAGTCTATTATCAATTCTGCGCTACCGCAGGACGCGCTCAGTAGCAAAAAGTATGGCCTGTCCAGGCATCTTTTCGGGCTTTTTCTTCCAGAGTGAAAAGACGTGGCCGGCCACTGTCGCTCGTCCGACAGTGCTGATGTCTGACGCGCGCCCCAGGCCAGACAGTCTAAAGCCTCCTCTGAAATTACCTTAATAACAAGGCAATTTTAAATCGCACCGCGCATAAAAAGAGCCTTGTTACAGTATGAAACCATAACAAGGCTGCTCTCGCTTCAATCAGACTTTTTATTTCTTATACACGGGCGCTTTACCCAGCGGATACAGGTCCCATTTCCGGACCCACATTTCTGCCATTTCGGTTTGCACCAGTAATTTACCGTGATCAGGTTTTGCGTTGGAACCGGCATTCACCGTCACTCCATTTACCTGATACTCGATGTCGCCACCTTTGCTGATGACATCCATCCGGGTCCACTCGCCGAATTCACTTTCGACATCGTCTTTGCCGCGGAAGCCAACTTTGTCGGCCCAGTCAGGGTCACGGCCGAACCAGTTGATGCGTCCTGAACTCAACGTGATTTCTTCGCCCCCTTTTTTCCAGACTTTCTCGCCATCCCGGTCTTTGGTGATCGTGGTGGTCAGGGAAGTCGGAAGCGGCTCTCCGGTCTTAGGGTCTTTCCCGGTTAAAACCAGAATATCACCCACGCCTCCTTCGATGATCTGTGCTTCAATCGACGCCATCCAGGTATTGCCGTAACCACCATCGGGACCATGACAGTGGATCAGCACGCCTGAATCACGGGCACGGTCTTCACGTGCGCCCCAGGTCTTTTCGCCCCATTTGAATTCGATGACCATGTGATAATCACGATAGTCCTGCTTGGTGATCAGACCACCGTAACCATCACCGGAGATGTGCAACATGCCGTCTTTTACAGTGAAGATTTTGCGGGGATCTTCGTAGGCGGTATCCCTGTTCCAGACATACAGGCCGTCCAGATTCTTGCCATTAAACAGTTTGATGACGCCATCCTGAGGAGTCACCACTTTGTCTTCGTCGCCGGCTTCTACGTTTAACGTATAAACGGCAGCCAGACAGACACAGGTGATCGTGAGTAGTCTTTTTAAATGCATTTGCGCTTTCCTGTATTAGAGCGAACGTAAACTTCTTTAATAAAATTAAATTATTGCATGGAACGACTCTTCGCAAGCAGGAAGATGAAAAAAGTCGCGACTCGGGCAAAAATAGAAAATGGTGTTCAAAAGCTCGGAACAGCAATGGGAGGCTAAAAAGCCTGTCGGAGCGCAGGCTTCGTAAATTTGTATTGCTCACAGGATCGACGAGAGTTACGACCGGGTCGCCACGGCGGCAGCATCGTGCGGGTGCAGGCTTTCGAGGTGACTGATCTCCACACGAAAATCGTTGATGCCGGGATATTGCTCTAAGGCGGCTTTCAGCTTGCGGGCGGCGTCTTCACAGAACATCAGGTTGGCGCCATTCAAGCGGGCGAACTCCTGTTCGTCTTCGCGTTTTACCGCCGTCTGCACGGGAGTCGCGATTACACGTTCGAGGTAATCAATCAGCGATTCAATCGGAAAATCTTCCAGTGCGCTGTCTAGTTCCACAATCACATCCGCGTGGCTTCTCTGGCTGTGAGGCACTGCCAGAATCGCTTCCTGAGTTCCCAGCCATTGGAAGATTTCATCGTGCGAGAGTTCACTCCGGCCACCGAATGTATTTTCAAAGGCCTGTTGAATTAACTGTCGCGACAAGGCAGCCGAGCAGGGGCAGGCGCTGGAATAGGTCAGACGCACCTGCATGCGATGCTGAAAAATACCCTGGCGGAATGAGCTGTGAATTTTGACGGGATAAGCACGCCAGCCGGCATGGTCAGAGAGTAACGCCGGTCGTTTGAAGGAATGCTCATAAGACAGCGTCAAAAAACTGTTCGTACTCATTTCCTGATGCGTCTGGACAAAATCTTTCAGGATCTCGTTCACGACAGGCAACGAAAGGATCTGATCCGCCAGTCGGTTGTTCAGGCTGAGAAACAGGCGGGACATATGAATTCCCTTTACCGTTTCATCATCCAGGCTGACCGCAGCATCCGCACGGGCCGGCGTGCGAAAGATTTCCCCCGAAGCATCGCGGAGCCTGAGGACAAGCTCGACACCCGACATCCCGACACGGTCCAGAGTGCCCCCGGTCTGGGGTGCACTGTCGTTGGCTACGTCCGGCAGCACAGCTGGCAGTGAAGCAGACCCGGATACGGAAGACGAAAGCGGATTCCTGCTCTGTTCGAGAGATCCCATTTGCTTAAGATTTAGTGCATCGGAAACAAATTCAAACATGCAAACATTCTTTCGTCGGTATGGCTCAGGTGAAATTCAGATTTCACAAAAGTTTCTTCTTAATTTTATAAAACGCAGATCGTACAGGATACTATAACAACAAAACGCCTCTATATCATTTAGTCTCAGGTATTCTTTTTTCAAGTATCAAAATTCCATAATTGCCGCGTTTTCATCGTAATAACTCCTAATGAGACTTGAAATTAGTAAAATATTGACTCTGTCAAACCGGGGCGATTTCCCTTTTCTGCCCCTGCCAGACAAGACATTTGAGACGATCCTGTCCGAAATCGGGTATTTCAGCGAATGTCCGCACTGACTCTGCCAGTGGAGATAGAGAGCGTGGCGGCCTGTTCCCAGCCCTGAGGCGGCCGTAATGTGCTCAGAGGAATCGGAGGTGACGCCTGCCCGATAAATCCGGGCCGCTGCAGAGGAGTATACATGGAAGCCTGTTGAATATTGACCTGATTCGATTGCTGAGTCAGATAACTTGACAGGCGATTCGATTCGGTATGGACCGGATTTAAATCCAAAGCCTGAGTGACCGCCTGATAGACCTTTTCCATCTCATTTGCCTGCAGACAGGCATAGGCCACGCGATACCAGTCGTCGGCAGAGGCATTGGTTCGATTTTTCAGAGCCAGTTCCAGCGATGCAACCGAATCACTCCAGCGATGCTCTGCACCATAGGCGACCCCCAGTAACCATTGTGCTTCTGCACGCTGATCGATTGTGGCGGCTGTATTGTGACAGATCGGACGCAAGATCGGAGTGGCACGATTGGATTCCCCCTGTTTAATCTGCAACGCCGCCAGCTTCAGACGGGAAACAACGCTGTAGGGATCGACCTGCAGGACACGGTGATAGGTCTCGACCGCAGCGGGATTCAGTCCTGCCAGTTCTTCCAGTTCGCCTTTAAGTATCAGCGCGCGAATATTGGTGGGATCAAGATTCAAGCCCAGTTCCAGGTTTTTGAGAGCATCGGTATATTGTTTTTTCTCATGCAGCAGATAAGCCAGATCAATGTATGGCTTGGGATCGTCGGGGGTCAGCACCATGGTTTTTTTCAACTGCTGAATGGCTTCTTCCGAATAGCCGTTTGTGATTAAAAATTCGGAAAGTTGCTGCCGGACAGCCGCATTATTCGGGTTCGACGACACTGCCTGCTTAAGCAGTTCGGCGGCCTGTTCCTGGCGTCCGCTTTCCGACGCCACTCGTACCTGCTCCACGAGATCCTGCGATTCCGAATCCCGCACTGCCATTTTCTGTCGCCACCCGGTACAGCTCGTGCAGCAGATCCCCAGCAGCAGTACCAGACTCAACCACGGTCGGAGTGAAAATAGACCTGTCAGCAGCGCGCAAGTTTTCCGTTTCAGATGCGTCAATCTGAATCTGTTCGCTGAGAACATTTTTTCAGGACGATCGCTCATCGGATCGGATTATCTACCTGCAAGAAGGCACAAAAACAGCACAGAACATCTAATGGCGGGGAAGATTCGAATTTCATGTCAGATAAAGCTGGCTTTAGATCCCGCAGCTTAACATTTTATTGATTTTCCGGGTAGAGGAACTCGCCTCAAATTCATGTCACCTGCAGGAGTACCGCTTTCTGAGTCGACATTCGCAGCGCGAATGCGAAGCCGGGCGGAATTTTGTGAATTAAGTGATTACGACACATCAACTTATCGTCATTCGTTGATCTCTGACTTGCACAAAAACCAGACAGGGAGCTTGAACACCTCAAAATCATGCGCAATCGGGTAGATTCATAGTTTAGATAAATTAGAAACAATTGAGAATTCTTACGAATTATCGCTCAAAAACTTAGTTTAACCGACCCAACCAGCAATCCCAATCATTGACATTGGTAGGATCGAACGGGTACAAAAGAGTAACTAATGGATTAGTACTCGATATTTTCGGTAGAATTGGAAGTATAGAGAACTTGGCGTGATGGACTACGTCTTCTTTCGGCATGGCTTACTGCCCCTGGTCGTGCAATAGTGTGGCTCGATTTAAAAAAGGTCGAATGGATGATGAGTCTGTACAAAAACATGAATCTGAAAAAAGTTTGTCTGACGGTGGGATGTGTTCTGACTGTCGGCATGGTTTCACTCGCCGAGTCCAGCGCAGGGATCATTCCCTGGACTTACAACGCCATTTTTGGGCCAAGCCAAAACGGTGCCATGTATTCCGGTGCCCGTTATGCGCCTCAGCCTTATTCAGCCAGCTATGGTGGATATAGCACCCCCGGTTACACCGCCAACTACGGTGGTAACAGAGGAATGGCACAATCAAGACGCAGCACCCGCGCCGCTTATCGCTGGTATCTGATCAACAACCCGCAAACGGTTGGTGTCAACTATCAAAGTTTTGCCGGAGGAAATTCCTCTCAGTTTGCCAGCGTCGCTTATGGTCCTGGTTGCTGTTCTCCCTGTGGCATGGGGGGCTGTTCTACAGGTTCCTGCGGAGCCGGTGGCTGCAGCACAGGGCAATGTGGCGTCTCTTATAATCCCGCCACTGCCAGCACTCCCACGCCTGATCCCAATTCGGGCAGCAAAGTTCCCGAACCACGAGAAGTGCAAAGCACAACTCCCAAAACATTTGCCGATGAGCCAATGAATCCGGGGACTTCCAAACCGGGTGTCGAAGATTCTGGCTTTGGCGCACGTCGCTACGATCGCAGCCCGATGGAAACACCAATGCCGAAAAGCGGTGCCGAAGATCTGTTCAAAGAACCGTTGAAACGCGATGCCGTCGACATTCCGATGCCGATGCCAGGCACGAAACCCGCAGAACCTGAATTCGGAACAGAGAAACCAGAATTCGGAACAGAAAAAAAACAGGATGACTTCTTCGGAACAGGTGAAAATAAAGCATTTAAACCCACACCCGATGGAAAACTTCCGAATACCGCCATTCCTCAGAAGAGAGTGGCTCCTACTCAGAACCCTGCTGAAAAAGCTCCCAAAGCAGAGCAGGAAACTAATTTCCCGCCACTCCGGGTACGGCCTTTGAATCTGGACCAGAAAATTACCTGGAAAGCGGCACCCAGAGCGGAACGTTTAACGATCCGGGCAAATTTTTCTGCCCCCGTGATTGTCAAGCAGGATGTTCCCGCAAATTCAGGCTGGTTTGTGATTTCCGATTCCGCAAAAATCGCCAGCAAATAATTGCTGATATGATTTAGAATCTACAAAGTGCAAGTGCTTCCCCGCCTTGCACTTTTTTTATGCGCAGCTCGCGTTATTGTTAGTGAGTAGAGACTTCAAAATTCATTCGAACCTTTCCGTTTGAGGATCTGGATACGGAACATGCAAAACTCAGAAATTGCACGCCAGTTTGAAGAGCTGGCGGATTTGCTGGAAATTCAGGGGGCCAATCCCTTTCGCCTCCGCGCATATCGCAACGCAGCACGCACCATCTCGGGACTGCCTGATTCGATTCAGGATATCGCCCGCAACAGCCCGAAAGAATTACAGGAATTACCGGGCATCGGCAAAGATCTTGCGGAAAAAATTGTCACCATCGTTGAAACAGCTACGTTGCCTCAACTTGAAGAATTAAAAGAGGAAATTCCCGCCGACGTGGTCCGCATGCTGGATATTCCCGGCATCGGTCCCAAAAAAGTCGCCTTTCTCTTTTCAGAACTCTCGATTCTCTCGCTCGATGATCTCAAAGCGGCTGCGGAAAACGGCGTGATTGCCGAGCAGAAAGGCTTCGGGAAAAAAACAGAACAAATCATCCTCGAAGGGCTCGAACATCTGAGTCAGGCGGGAAATCGTGTCCGACTTGCAGATGCGAAAGCACAATCCGATGAAATCATTCACGATCTCAGTGAATTGGATTCAGTACAGAATATTTCCGAAGCCGGTAGTTGTCGCAGGCGAAAAGAATCGGTCGGTGATCTGGATATTCTCGTCACCTCCAGCCAGCCGAACGAGGTGATGGATGCTCTCGAAAATCATGAACTGGTCAAAGCAGTATTGGCTCGCGGAGACACCAAACAGCGCGTCCGTTTGAATTCCGGGCTGGAGCTGGATTTGCGCGTCGTGCCGACAGAATCGTACGGCGCTGCATTGCTTTATTTCACCGGTTCGAAAGAGCACAATATTGTGCTCCGCCGCCGTTCTCAGGAGAGAGGCCTCAAACTGAACGAATACGGCCTGTTCCGTGGCGACGAATTCGTTTCAGGCAAGACCGAAGCAGACGTTTATCAGACGCTGGATCTCCCCTGGATTCCGCCCGAACTGCGCGAAGACCGAATGGAATTCGCCGCAGCCGAGAAAAATGAATTACCCGAGTTGATCGAACTTTCGCAGATTCGCGGCGACCTGCACATGCACACGACGGCCACGGACGGCACCGCCTCGATTCTGGAGATGGCGGAAGGCGCGAAAGCCAAAGGTTATCAATACATCGCCATCACCGATCACTCCAAACGCGTGACGATGGCCAACGGTCTGGATGCGAAACGCCTGAGGGCTCACTGGAAAGCGATTGAAAAAGTACAGTCGAACATATCGGATATCCAGATTCTGAAAGGCATTGAATGCGACATTCTGGAAGATGGCAGGATGGATCTGCCCGATGATGTACTGGCGGAAGCCGACTGGGTGATCGCGGTGCTGCACTACGGGCTGAAGCAGCCTCAAAAACAGATCACACAACGGCTGCTGAATGCGATTCAAAATCCACATGTTTCGATCATCGGGCATCTATCAGGACGCCTGATCGGCAAACGGCCTGGAGCCGACGTCAATTACGGCGAGGTCCTCAAAGCAGCCGCCGATCATGGCACGATGCTGGAAATCAACGCCCATCCCATGCGTCTGGACCTGGATGATATCCACGCCGCCAAAGCGAAAGAGCTGGGAATTCCCATCGTCATCAATACCGATGCCCACAGTGTCGGAGGTCTGGACGTCATGCAGTATGGCATCTATGAAGCGCGTCGCGCGGGGCTGACGAAAAAAGATGTCGCGAATACGAAAACCTGGAATCAATTTCAGAAGTTGCTGAAAAAATCGCATTAATCCCGTGATCTGTTCTGACTCGATTCCCGTTACCGTTTGAAAAGATTCCGCCTGCAGAGGAACAATCGTTGATGTCGAATTCACTCGAACTTTTAATTCGCGCCGGAAATCCTTTTATCTCCATTGAAACACTGGATGAGCAACGCGCGTTGAATCTGGTTCAGGAAGTCGCCTTGAAATTAGACAAGCCGCTGTTTGAATGGTCGACCACGAACGGTTTATGCAAGGTCGATGGCACCACCTTGAAAGCAGCCACGGTCCCCGGCGGCAAACCGGAACAGTCACTCAGTTTTATTTATCAAAACACCGATGAAGATCTGTTCGTATTCAAAGATCTCGGCGTTTATTGCCGGGATAACATCGTCAATCGCATGTTGCGCGATCTGATGGAAACCTGCCGGAATAAAAAATCGACATTGATCCTGATCGACGCTTTCCCGCTGCCTGACGAGATCAAACGTTTTACCGTGCGCCATGAACTGGGCTGGCCGACGACCGAGGAATTATCAGCCGTCATCAAGCAGACCTTTCATAAGATCAAAAAAGAGAGTGACGCAGAGATCACCGTGAAACTCACGAAGCGGGAAATGGAACAACTGGTGCTGACAATGCGCGGGCTGAGCTGTAATGAAGTCGAGCGCGTGATCAGTTCGGCCATTTTACAGGACAATGATTTAAACGCGAAAGATTTGCCGCACATCATCGAAGCCAAACGCACACTCCTCGGCTCCACAGGCTGTCTGGAATCGATCGCCGTCGATGTCAAACTCGATGAGGTGGGCGGGCTTTCTAAATTGAAAAGCTGGCTGAAACTGCGCCGCGGCGGATTCTCACGCAAAGCAGAGGAGTACGGCATCGAGCCGCCACGGGGCGTGCTGATGCTGGGGGTTCCCGGTTCGGGAAAAAGTTTATGCGCCAAAATGGTGGCTTCCGACTGGAATATGCCGCTGTTGCGACTTGACCCGGGCATGCTTTATCAGAAATTTATCGGCGAAAGTGAGAGCCAGTTGCGGCAGGCGTTGTCGCAGGCGGAATCGATGGCCCCCGTCATTTTGTGGATCGATGAAATTGAAAAAGCATTCGCCTCGGCCTCTTCTTCCTCAGCAGACGGCGGCTTATCGAAACGCATGTTTGGAACGCTGCTTGCCTGGATGCAGGATCATCGCCATCCGATTTTCATTATCGCCACCGCCAACGAAATCTCCGCCCTCCCGCCGGAACTGATGCGCAAAGGACGTTTTGACGAGGTCTTTTTCGTAGACCTGCCTCACGCTGCCGCCCGGGAACAGATCCTGCGAATTCATCTCCAGCGGCGAAAACGGGACGCAGACCAGTTTGACATTCGCTCCCTCGCCGCGATGGCGGAAGATTTTACCGGTGCAGAACTGGAGCAGGTTGTCATGTCGGGTCTGTTCGCCGCCTTTTCTGAAAATGCAGAAATCGAAGATCGCCACATCGCTGCCGAGATTCAGAAAACCAGACCCCTGGCGGTTTTGATGCAGGAACGCATCACCGAACTACGCCTCTGGGCCAACAATCGCTGCGTCTCCGCTGATTAAACCGGATTTCCCCGGGACCTCCGGCTGGCTGCATTCGGCCCGAATTGTTTTCGGGCTCATTTCATTTTTTGCTGCTGATGAAAATTATCTTGACAGGCAATACATAGAGCGGCTATATATGTGATATGTAGTCATCCTATGTATTGGAGTAAATACGATGAATTCCCAATTATTTGCAGGCACGATGGAGCTGCTCATTCTGGAACTGGTTTCCGAAGGGCCCACGTATGGTTATGAAATCACACAGCAGGTCACCAATCGCTCGTCGAATGAGTTCGAGCTGAAAGAGGGGAGTCTGTATCCTGCGTTGCATAAACTGCAACGCAAGAAACTGCTGAAATCGTTCTGGCGCGAAGTCGATGGGCGGCGGCGGAAGTATTACGAGCTGACCATTCAGGGGCAGAAAGCCCTCAATGAAAAACGGCAGGAATGGAAGCAGTTCTCCTCAGCCATCGACCGCATTCTGGGAGCACAAAGTGGCCTGGCCTGAAGTCAGCGTTGAAGATTTTCCACCCGAGCGCGACGATGAACCATCGTCGCTGCGGCAGGAGATCATCGATGAACTCAGCGATCACTTTGCCTGTGCCTTGAATCGAGAGTTACTAAAAAATCCGGATGAGTCGACCGCAAAACAACGCGTATTAAATCAATTCGGCGATCCGATCAAAATCGCCCGCCAACTCTGGCTGGATGAGATGCAGGAGAAAATCATGTCTCAACGTATTATGACCGGAGTTTCCTGTTTGATGGCGGTCTGCTGTCTGGCTGTGGTGGGGATTTCCTGGATGCTGTTTCAGGAGAGTCAGTCTATGAACCAGAAGTTGCTTGCTCAGGTGGCAGCGATGGCAGATCGGCCTGTGCCCGTTGCGACCGCGAAGCTGGATCAACAGTTTCTAAACCAACTGGAAGTCATGATGAAAAAGCAGATTGCACAGGCTGATTCCAGTTCGGAAGAGATGAATTCAATCTTGTTTAAACTAGTAGAGGAAAAAGAAGGCGGAAAACCGGCAACTGGTTTTAAAGGGACTATTATCAAATTTGAAGGCGAAAAAATAGAATTCAGTGTTGAGGCCGTCAGTGATGAAACGGGGAAACTGGATTTTGGGAAGCTTCCCTGGGGTAAATATGCTGTGTCATTGAAAGCCCCTTGGGGAGAGTATATTGGTCTTGGTAATCTCATTCAGATAACAACAATTCCTGGTAGAAAATATGAACAGACCATCGCCTGTCCTGCGAAAGCACCTGAGAACGTTGCGCTGCAATTTCAAGTCAACTGGCAAAATAGACCTGCGGATGAAGAGTTTTACCTGCTATGTGATTTTCGATTTCAAAGCTACGACCAATCTAAGAAATCGAAAGAGTACAGCTTGGGTTCAACTCAAGAAATCGGTGACCAAACCTGGCTCTCTTTGCATGATTTGAGTCTTGAATCCAAACAGAATGTGTATTTGATTGATGTCAAAAATAATCAAGCGACTCCCTGTACTCTCGCTGCAGACGGGAGTATTGAAAACATGGATTTGGAATCAATCGTCTGGTCTCCGACTGTCGAAATTCTACCGGGCCAGTACCGAGCACCATCGATTTATCTGATACAAAAGAACGAATTCGGTAAATTGGCTGAGATTAATTCCATTGAGTCGATAAAAACTATACAGTTTTATCGGAACAGTTATGAGATACTTGAAGGCAGAAATGTGTTACCATCTGCTGGGATGATTGTTTCTCCATTTAAGAAATTCGAAATCGAACCATCAATGGTGGTCGAACCATCAAGGGTGATCAACAAGACTCCTACGAAACTGAAGCAGATACATGGGTTTCTTATCTATCCTGTCACTAAGACTTATTCTGCATCGAACATAGACAAACCCAATGTCTGGGAAATTACGATCCCTGATCTGTTCCCGATTACAAGAGAATCAGGTTCTCTGAAGAGCGCTGCGTTGTGAGCTTGTAACCGGATTGCATTGTCTGTTTGAAAAAGGAAGAGCAAGTGGCCTGGCCTGAGATCAGCATCGACGATTTTCCGCCCGAGCGCGATGATGAACCGTCATCACTGCGGCAGGATATCATTGATGAACTCAGCGATCACTTTGTCTGTGCCTTAAATCGAGAGTTGTTGAAGAATCCGGATGAGTCGACAGCAAAACAACGTGTTTTAATTCAATTTGGTGATCCGATCAAAATCGCCCGTCAGCTTTGGCTGGACGCAATGCAGGAGAAAATCATGTCTCAACGTATTCTGATTGGTATTTCAGCCGTGATGGCGGTGTGTTGCATTGCTGTGGTAGGGATTGCCTGGTCGATGATGCAGGAAAGTCGAGCGTTTAATCTGCAGATGCTGGAGCAGTTCAAACAGGCACAGGAGAAATCAGATGCGGAGGCGACAGGGGATCTGCATGGGATCCTGTTTCAACTGGTACAGGAGGGGAGCGAGAATCAACCCGCCGTGGGGTTTCAGGGAACGTTGACCAAGTATGAGGAGTACAATCCAATTTTTACTCTTGATGCTGTGAGTGACAAAACGGGATTGCTGGATTTTGGGAAACTGCCCTGGGGTAAGTATCAACTGGAACTGCAAGCTCCCTGGAGTGAAAAAATGGAGACGCTCAATCTCATCACCATTCCGGGGCGAAGTTACGAAAAAACGATTTTATGTCCGGTTGAGGCTCCTCAAGAAGTGGAAGTTCAATTTCAGGTCAACTGGCAAAATAAGCCTGTGGAAGAAGAATATTATCTACTCTGTGATTTTCGATCTTTAGTGTATGCCCCCGAACTCTGGGTTGGAGACAAATTCAGTCTGAGTACTCGCAAAAAACTACAGAATCGGTTCTGGACCGTCGAGCATGATCCGAAACAGGAAGGCGTTTATCTGATTGATGTGAATCAAAACCGGGCAGCACCCTGTCCGCTGGAGGCTGACGGGAGCATTGAGAGTATTGATGTTAAGAAACTGGTCTGGCAACCTGCGGTTGAAATTCTGGAGGGGAAATACAATACCCCGACGATCTACTTGATAGAGAAAAACGAACTCAGACAATTAGCTGATCTGAATACGATCGAATCCACATTAGTCGCTCGATTTGAGAAAAACAAACTTATTTTCTTGAGTATTTCAATACCGGGACCAGGTTTGATTGTGGATCCCTTTCACAACCTCGATATCGATCCTACGCTAGTGGTCGACAAGACGCCTTCCCAACTGAAGGCAGTTCATGGCTTTTATGCGGCATCGTTAATTGGGACGTATACTGCGTCAAAACAGAAACCGAATGTCTGGAAAATCAACATTCCAGACTTGTATCCCATTACTCTGGAATCCGATTCATTGAATAGTGCCCAGTAACGGGGAAGAGTGTTTCGTCTCCTGTGCCAATCTGCTGGCAGTTGACTTCGTAGACGAATTTTTCTTTGAGTTCGTTGACCTTCAGGCGGACGGTTTTCTTGTCGTCTGAAACAGTCACGTTCTCCACTTCCACTTTGTACCGGCCGCTGTCGGGGCTGGCGTAGCTGCCGCTCCAGACGCGGGTGTAACCGGCGATGGTGTAGGCACCTTTGTCGGCGGCTTTTTTCGCGTCGACCGGTTCGAAGAATTCGAGCTCGAAACCGTCGTGCGTCGCGCGGAGTTCTTTGATGCCGTTGGGCAGTTTGCCGTTGGGCGTTAATTTGGTAATCGAACCGGTGTTCTGACCGCCGAGCCAGCCGCTGTCGTGGATGCTGCCGACGTAGATGTCTCCTTTGGGGCTGACGGCGACCGACATGGGGCCCGCGAAATTATGCTCATCGGGGGGCACATCAGCGCGGGTGAAGTAATACGTGGCGCCTTGTACGGAGTCGCCGACTTTCTGCGTGGTGAAACGAATCAGCAATCGGTTATTGTATTCGCAGCCCAGCCCCTGATCGAACAGGCCGGCATACGGGAACTGTTTGGGAATGCAGGTTAAGCCGTTGACGCTGCGGGTCCAGGGATGGGGAACCTGAATCGCGGCGCGGGTCTCTTCCAGATTCTCTTTCGAACGCAAATCGGATTGACTGGGCACGCCATACGCTTTGCCGGGAATCAGGAAATTGATCTCGTTGAACGTGTTTTGTACGCCTTGTTGATCAGATATAAAAATTTCGTCTTTGGAGTTGATGGCAAGCCCCGTCGGATAACGGAAGGCATGCCCCAGAACTTCGAGGTTGCCATTGTAGGTGATTTTGAGAATCTTGCCGCGCCAGTGAATCTGATCGTCGGGGCGTTTCATCTGGGCGTAATCACTGCCTAAGCCGACATAGAGATTACCCTGACTGTCGCGGATGCAGCCGGTGGCCCAGTCGTGATAATTGTCATTCAAGCCCCAGCCGGTGGCGATCACCGTGCGCCGGTCGGCGCGGCCGTCGCCGTTGGTGTCAGAGAGACGAAGCACTTCCGGTTTATGCGAGACGATCAGATCGTTCCCGTCGGCGATAATTCCGAACGGGGCAGAGAGACCTTCTTCGAAGAGCGTTAATTGGTCTTCGACGCCGTCGCCGTCCGTATCTCTGGCGAGATAAACGTCCCCTTTCAGAGAGGTGAAAACCAGTGTGCCATCGTCCAGCCACGCGATTGCGGTGGGCATGATGGCGCGGTCGAGGGGTAGACGCACGCCGTCAAAGCCGGGGGCACTGGTAACGGTTTCGAGGGCCGGTTTCGGTTTGGGTTTGGTAACAATCTGTAGCGCGTCGGCTTTGAGATTGCAGAGATAATCCAAAGTCAGCGACGCGTGGCCGGAGGAATCGCCGTTGGCTTTGACATATTCATGCGAGTTGTTGTCGGTGATGTGTTTCCACTTCGCTTGCGGATGGTTGACATCGGTGATGGTCGGGTCGCCGAAGCTGCTGGAATAGCGGGGACGTCCGAGGTAAAGGTCGTATCCTTCGGGCAGATTAGCGGCTTTGATGGTGCGCTGCCATCCCGTCTGATTTGCTTTCGCGGGGAGTGTCTGGAACGTGTCAGAGATCGCAACGGTCGTGGTTTTATTGTCTATTTTAAAGGTGAGCGCATAATTCAGGACGAGCTGATTTCCGTGCGATTCATAGCTGCGGAGTGAACCCGAGGTGCCATTCTGCTGATGCGGATAAACAACGGCCGCCGGTTCTGTTCCGGATTTCACCAATACGAAGTCGGGACCTCGTTCATAACCGGAAACGATGGGGGTGCCCGCCATGTCCCAGTACCAGCTTTTGCCTTCGGTGCGTTGACGGGCTAAATCGCCGAGCGTCCATTGCACGAGTGAAAAATGATCGAGATCGAACAGCAGGTTGTGTCCGTTGTCAAAGCCGACCGCAAACGCGCGGGCCACATAACCGCCGCCGGTCTCTTTGGGGTTCGTGAAGACATCGCGTACGATCCGCGCCGGTTCCCCGGCTGCGACGGTGAGAAACTGTTCCACAACAGAAGGATTCGTAGGAACTTTGAACTGGGGATCATTCAAGCCAAGCCAGATGGCGTCGAGCTGACGGTTGATATCGCCGCCCAGAACTTTGGGGACGCTTTTCTTCAAAGCGGGCATCTCCATGCCGGGTACGATTCGCAGGGGGTTATGCACCCAGCGGAGGAAGTATTCTTTTCGCATGCGCGATCCCAGCATGAGCAGGTCGGAACCGCGGGTTCCCAGTGCGACATTGCGGGGCTCGTATTCACCGAGTACATGGCAGGAGATACAGCTGAAACCTTTGGCACCGGTGATGGTCTGGCCGGCGATGAGCAGTTGCGCGCGATTCTGATCGGACGAGTCGACCATGAAATCGGGCTGACGTGGTCCGTCGTCGGGAACCAGATCATGTGAGACCAGATAATCGAGCAGCGCCTGTTTGTCGGCGGTGGAGTGCTGGAAACGGGGCATGCGGACGCGGAGCCAGGGCATGCGGATCGTTTTCTGTTCGCCGCTGACCGCTTCCGAGAGGGCCTCGTGTTTGAGTTTATCGCCGACGGCTGTGAGAGCCGGGGGAATCATGCCTTCGCTCTGACCGGCGAGCGCGGGGTCGAACTTCGCCATTTGCCCGGCGATTTGTGTGATGCCTTCATGTTTGTCCCGTTCGTGGCAGTAAATGCAGTTGCGCTGCTCCAGTACGTAGCGGCCGCGATCGAATTCACTTTCCGGAGAAGAGGGGCCGAAGCTCGATTTGAGATACGCTTCGACGGCTGCGCGATCAATGGTGCGATAGGCGGGGCGGCTTTTTTCCCGATCCGGTGTTTCCGCCAGACAGGAGTTGTCCCAGTTGGTAACGGTCTTAGAGAGATCGACAATCTGTAGTGTCGGCTTTTCGATGCCGGGAATCGTATGGCAGGCGGCGCAGCGGGCCTGGGTGATCAGTTTTTTTCCGTCAGCGATCATTGTTTTATCAGCAGTGGGCTTTTTGCCGGCGGGGAGTGGGGTCTGTTTCAATGCGGAGAGGGCGTAGGCCAACTGGCGTCGTTCCGTTGAATCGAGTTTGATCACCGGCATGCGATGATCCTTGTTTAATTTTTGCGGATCGGAGAGCCAGGTATAGAACCATTCGGTGTCTCGTTTATCGCCGATGCTGCTCAGGTCGCCGCCGCTGAAAGGTTGCTGGTTGCCATTGCCATCGATCGTATGGCAGGCCAGACAGCCGACCGAACGCATCAGGATTTCCCCTTCGCGCTGTTCTTCATCGCGGGTCAAAGCCTGCTTGGTCTTTTTATCTTTTTTCGGAGCCGGGATTTTATTGAGCGAGGCGGTTTTCGATTGTGCGAACAGATAGGCGGCGATGGCTGCTGCTTCCTGATCGTTGAATCCGAAAAAAGGCATTTTCGCATGTGCGGCGACGCTGTCGTCATTTTTGATTTTTCGGATCAGCCATTCCGGGTTTAGTGCGGTCGTGACATAAGTCAGGTCGGGAGCGGCGGGGCTGGTCAACTGGTGTTCGCGCTGATGACAGCGGTTGCAGCGATGGGCGTCGAAGTGGGTTCTGCCGCGGGAAATTTGTGCGACTTCCGGATTCCCTTCTTCCCGGTAGAGGATATTCGCCTGAATCGGTTCCAGCCCGAACAGATTCGAAGACCAGAATAACTGCACACGCGCCTGAGGAGCAATTTTTTTGTAAGAGACCTGCAGCTCGAATTCACCGAAATTCTGTTCGTACTTTGGTCCCACTATCCAGCCGGCCGTTTCGCGTTTGCCTTCCAGCACTGTTTTGCCGGCGATTTCGACTTTGATTTCTCCTGCGAGATAAGCCGAGAGCTGGTATTCCCCTGGCTGTTTTACCAGAATCAGGCTGGTCCATTCCGCGGAGAAGTTTTTGTCGGACAGTTGTGGCAGGGGCGCACTGGTGCCCCAGTTAAAGTCGATATCCGGATCAATGCGCTGCACGCTTTTTTCACCGGCCCGATAGGTGGCCAGCAGACCGGGCGGGTAGTCGCCTGCTTCCGGATCGATTTCTTCCGCCGCCAGATTCCTCCCGACGATCATGAGTAAGAGACAACCAAATAAAAAACCAGACAGGCGTAATAAAACGCTGAACCTGAGCGCTTGCATTTGATGGCAGATCATGATGAAGGGAGGCTTCAGTGCAGAATAAAGGTTGATTAATCATCCCAGTTTACGGGGCATAAACTAGGCAGCGAAACTAAAAACGGCCATTCGTTATTGTTCGAATGGTTTTTCGTCTTTGGCATTGGCTCCGAAAGAAGCACGGAACTCATCGACGATCGACGCGACGGTTTTTTTCGATCCGGTCAATTTGAGGAAGTAATAGGGTTTGCCTTCGATTGCCAGAATCACGCCCAGCATGCGTGAATCGGGAACGGCTTCCGTTTTTCGCAGGAATGGAGGGCCGATCGATTTGTTATAGGTGCCGCTCAGATCGGCGAAGACGTATTTACCATCTTTGAATTCACCCTGGGTCACTTTCACTTCACGATCCATGCCGGCGGCAAACTGACCGATCCAGCGAGTGATGTTGGCAGAGGTTCCGCCACCGGTACCGCCGAAAGAAGAGATGACCAGTTCAGCCGGTTCTTTATCTCCTTCTACTGCGGGAATTTCAAATTGCGCGAGTCGCAGATTGTTGGAGGGGGGAGCACTTTTCCAGTTCGCGGGAACATTGAGTGTGATGTCTTTGATTTTGACTTCGTTTGTTTTGGCAGGTGTTTCTTCAGCATGTGCCGTGCAGGCATAAATGGCCAGAGAAAGCCCCAGAACGGAAAACAGCACTCTTCGGAATGTGGTGGGAGAAATCATGAATATCCTCGGATTGAAAAAAAGAGGTTGCGCACTTGACTATGGGTAATTGTCCCCCATTCTGCGGAGATTTTCAACTGGTTGCCTCAAGAAATGCTCTTTGGAAACAAATTTTGAAAAAGTAACAGAAGTTCTGCCTGCATGTTGCCAAAAAACAACAGCGCTGGCTCTTTTTATCAACCTGGAAAAAATGTTGCTGGTCGCTGCGCGGTGTGTACGATTCGGACTCAGGGAAAGCGGGCAGTGTCATCTGTATCACAAGCGGGAAGATTCTGGAGATCTGAATAGTGTTCGATTTTCATCTCCGTTCTGAAAAACACATGTGGTAGAATTCCGTTTCGCAAACACCGGGCAGGCGGTGCCAGGTATTGTTTTTTAATTCGAATCGTCTTTGAAATGCGAGGAACCGGAGCTAACGCCCTGCGGCTAATAAGTCTACCGGCTGTCAACGTTCCTGAAAACAAGATGAGCCGCAGGGCGTTAGCCGTGGTTAAAACCGACCTGGGTCAGGTTGTTGTCAATAAATAAACACTACATAGGCGTATTGTGGTTTTCTGTATTTAGTTCTGATTGAATTGGTGTGTGATGGTTTCTGTATTTGCTTGTCTGCTGTGTGGAATGATCTTCGCGAAGGGCGGGAGAGTGTCAAGCGATGTTTTGCGCGAACAGGATCGAAGTGGAAACGATCGTAAATCAGGAGCAGGTGAAGTGGGGTCGAATCTGTCGCGAAAGTGTGTCGACGACACACGAAAAAACAGTGATCAAAGTGAAGTGTCCGAAAAAAAGTATGCTGAAACCAGTCGGTTTTATGATGCACATTCGGCAGTGGATGATTTGTTTATGGTGAAGAAAGTTGTTTTCTCGTGCGCGCGACACTCAGCTGCGCAGTATCCCGGTGAGCGCGACGGTGTCAAGGCGTGAATCATCAGTGGAAAAACAGAAGATTCTGGGATTTCTCGGAGTCTTGAATTTGTCAAGCGGAGTTGGATTTGACTGATTTCGGAGATCAAATGAAAAGAGGCGAGACGTGGGATCTCGGCAGTGGAGTCGATTTACTTTTTCATCGCAGTTTGTGGATCATCGGTCATTGCGAGTTCAGGGATCTGTTCCTGCATGACGGTGAACATTTCTGCGACTTCGGGTTTGAAGACATCGCCGATCAGGATATCAACCAGATTCGTTTTGAACTGTGGATACTCACGGAGGAACGTACCAAAACTGAAGCCGGGCGTGTAGAAGGCATAAACCAGCTTACGGAAGTTTTCGACTCCATTGCGATAATCGGGATACCATTGGCTGAGCCGACTGGCCGAGAAATCTTGCGATTCGAATGCGTCGTTGATGGCGTCGGCGACTAATTCACCTGACTTCATTGCCAGTAAAACGCCACTGGAATAAACGGGATCGATGAAACCAAGGGCATCACCGGCCAGCATCCAGCCTGGTCCGACTGGTTGTTTCGTATGATAGGAGAAATCTTTTGTCGTCATGAATTCGGTAACGGGTTGTGCCTCGGTCAAACGCCGCTGGATGCCGACACAGCGTTCGACTTCCTGATAAAAAATCTCTTCGCTGTTACCACGACCTTTGGAGAACATGTATTCCATGTCACCGGTACAACCCACGCTGACAACATTGTCGGGCAGCGGAATATACCAGAACCAGGACCGTTTACCTTCGGTCTGTAAAATCAGGGTAGCACCTTCATCGATGCCGGGATCGCGCTGGGCGTTTTTAAAGTGGGCCCAGACGGTTCCTTTTTTCAGAACCGGATCTGCCATTTTGAGTTTGAAGCGACTGGCGATGAAACCCGTCTGCCCGCTGGAATCGACGACCAGTTTTGCGCGAATGTCTTGTGTTTCCTGCGAATGGAATTTCAGTTTGACGCCTGTGACCTGTTCTCCTTCCGTGAGGAGGTCAAGTACCTGGGTGCCCGTGTGGACGACGGCTCCCTTAGTTCGGGCATTGTTGACCAGCATCTGGTCGAATTCGGCTCGTAATACCTGCCAGGTCTGCGAGCTTTCATGATCTTTGTACTCATTGAAGTAGAAGGGCATCGTTTCGATGCCTTCGTCGGTTACAAACTGCACGCTGAATTTTTTGGGGAAGGCAGTCTGTTTAAGCTGATCGATCAAGCCAAGCCGTTTGAGGGACCAGTAGGTTTCCGGAACCAGTGATTCGCCAACATGGAAACGGGGAAATGTGGCACGATCGACGACGAGAACTTTCCTGCCCTGTTCTGCTAAAAGTGCTCCGACCGTTGAGCCGGCCGGCCCGGCACCGATGACAATGACATCGTATTCCGAATCGAGGGCAGGCTGTTCTTTCAGTTTGGAGTCATTCATGGAAAGCCTTCAGTCGTGCAAGTTTGAGTCAGGTTCTGAGGTCAGGTTCAGGGCGGGTATGATTCTACTTGCATTTATAGCAGCGGCGCAGAAACTTCCAAGAGGTCAATTGCAGGTTGCTGATTACAAAAAATGGTTGCCAGTCTACCGTAGGTGATTTCGCCCGGCTGAATCTGCATAACGCTGGCCAGCCCCGGGCCGGCGGTAATTCGCAAAACCGCCCCTAAATCGACGTGGCGCAATACATTATGATTGATGAGTACCCTTCCGAGCGGGATTTCTCCCGCCAGGATTTCGTCCTTGACGGCCTGGGTTACATAGTCAAAATTAAATCGTACAATCCCGAATTGAACGACGTCATCGGTGCCTGTTTTGGAGAGCAGGATTTTTCTGAAGTAAACATTTTCTTTCAGACGCTGATCCAGCACGGTCACGTCAACGGGAGATTGATGGTACTCTTCCATTGTGACAGTCATATGGTGGTTATGAGCCAGCAGCGATTTATAAGGATCGGGAAGAGAGGCAGAAGAAACGTGTTCGGCCCGTTCGAACAAGCGTGGTTCGTTCGGAAACAATTTGACAAGTGCATCGAGTTCGTCTTGTGGGTTCACTTGAAAATAATTTCTTTTTTCAGGGGAGATCAGGGTGAGTTTCAGTCAAAAACAACGAAAATGAATGTTATGTGTATCTCACCATGCGATGTTCCGGTTCGAAATATTCTGTCAGCAGGCTGTCTGCCTGAAGTAAACCTTTGCGGGTAAGTTTAACTTGCGATTCATCGAAGGTGAGGTAACCTGCTTTTTGTTGATTTTCCAGCGCTTCGGAAAATTCTTCGTTTAATTTCACGCCGAACTTCTCAAAAAACGGCTGAGTCAGCACGCGGCCTTCTTTGAGTTGCAGTACAAATTCGCGGATCAAACGCTGGCGTTCTGTGGGTTCGAGAGCACGATTGATAGGCAGTTCGCCGGCTTCCACGGTTTCGAGATAGTTTTCCAGGCGATCCAGGTTTTGATAATGGACACCCTGCATGTGGCCAAAGGAAGAAACTCCCGTCGCGATGAGATCATTGCCGCGGAACAGGTTGTCTCGATAGGCAAAGCGATCTGTTTCCGGGTTCTTGACGAGTTCATTTCCGCTGGCGAGGTGATAGCCTTTCGACTGTAAATTCTCGATGGCTTCATTCATCCAGCGACGTTTGGTGGCCCAGTCGGCGATGGGCGATGTGATGCCCATTTCTTTGATTTCTTTGGAAATGATCGTGTTGTGAGGGAGTTCCATCTGGTAAATCGTGATGTTGTCGGGCGAGAGTTCCGCCGCTTTTTCTACTGACTCGGTCCAGTTTTCGTCTGTTTCACCCATCATGCCGGCGATCAGGTCGATGTTGACCTGCGGGAAACCGACGTCCTGAATCCACTCGTAAGCCCGGAAAACTTCGGGGGTCAAATGGGCACGACCGTTGGCTTCCAGCAATTTATCGTTAAAACTTTCGATGCCTAAGGAGATTCGAGTAATGCCGATTTCTTTGAGTGTTTGCACTTTTTCCAGATTGAGTGTGCCCGGCTCGCATTCAAAGGTGACTTCTTTCGCCGTTTCCCAGGAAAGCAGGCTGGAGAGCCGATCCCGAACGGAGAGCAGTTGTTTCGAACTCAGGTAGGAAGGGGTTCCACCGCCGAAGTAGGTGAAATCGAGTGTGCGTCCCCGAATGGCTTCGAGCTGACTGAGCAGTTCGAATTCCCGCTCTAATGCCTGCACGTAACGATCGATGGTTTTGGCATTCTGTTTTTCGTAAACGCGGAAATAACAGAACTTGCAGCGCTTGCGGCAGAAAGGAATATGAATGTAAAGCCCCATCGGAATGCTGGCATCAGGGCTTTGATTCAGAACTTCATGAATTCTGGTAACGTATTCCTGCTTCCACTGCGAGAAAGGAGGATAGTTTGAAACAAAGTAACTGCCTACTTCGGTGGTGCCTGTCGTTTCCAGATCCATAGTGCTCTCAATGTCTTATGTTTTTAAATCAACTTTTAAGCGGCTGACTTCTCCGCAGAGTTCAGTTTATGCTACTTCTTATTGTCACTTCTTTCCGAAACAATACAAGGCACCATTTCGGGATTCTGTCCCGATGATCAGATGTCCCGAACCAATTGCCGGTGAAGCGGTGATATCTTTTCCTAAATTCTGTTTCCAGAGTGTCTTACCAGTTTTCAGATCCAGCTCGTACAGGTTGCCATCCGATGATCCCACAAACACCCGGTTTCCGAGAATGACAGGCGAGCTGTCTACCCGTCCGCGCGTGCCGAATTTCCAGACCGGCTTGCCTGTTTTCCGTTCGACACAATGGACCTGCTTGTCTCGGCCGCCGGCGACGACATAGGCGTCTGTGATTGCAGCGGAGGCATGGTAGGGGAATTCCTTCATCGGATCTTTGTAGCGCCATTCGACTTTCAGCTGTTTCCAGTTCACAGAAATGATTTCACTGGCGTAAGTGCCTACATACAGGTTCTCGCCCATCAGCGCGGGGGAAGCAATCAGGTAGGTTGCGAGAGGCATCTGGCTGTGCTGCTTGCCTGTCTTGATATCAATCACCCGTAACTGCTCGTCACAACCGGTGACGAACGTGAAATTTTCCACGATGGCGGGAGAGCAATTCACATAACCGTCGGTTTCCAGTTTCCAGACGAGCGAGCCATCGGCTGCATTGAGACAGTACAGAAAGTTATCATAACCGCCGAACAGAATTTTTCCGTCTGTGATATTGGCGCTGCTGATGATTTCGGCGTCGGTTTTAAAGCTCCAGAGTTTTTTCCCCGTCAGGCGGTCAATGGCATGGAATACGCCATCCTCATCGCCGAGGTAAACGCCATTTTCAGTGACCAGCGGAGACGATTTAAAACCGGGCGCAAATTCCTTGAGGTCCGGGTTGTCGATGGAACGGAGTTTCCAGACCGGTTTCCCGGTTTTCAATTCGAGGCATTCCACAAAACCGTTCAGACCAGCCATATAAACACGATCGCCGACAATGGCAGCAGTAGACGCGATGCCATCGGATGACGGGTATTCCCAGAGAAGTTCCAGTTCCGCGGGAAGCGTTGTTCCGGCAACTCCCTGCTGCAGGTTGCCGTTACGGAAGGAGGCCCAGTTCTGTTTGTTGTCGACTGCCTGTGGTACAGCGGCCTTGTCTTCGCTGGCGGGTTTCTCTGCAGCACTGGCGTGAGTTACGAAAAGAACGCAGATTATCAGCCCGGCAATCATCTCTCGGGAAAAATCAGAGAGTGTCTGATTTGTTAAAATGCGCATTCGTACAATTCCCTTAAAGAGGACTGATCGACGGGACGCGGGTTGAAATTGGCCGTCCACTGTCGCGACGCTTCCTCTGCAAGCTGTTCCACCAGATTGGGGTCGACCTTGCATTCCGAGAGTGAAGTCGGTGCTCCGGCCATCGCAATTAATGATTGGATATGTTCGGCCAATAACCCTGCGCCGGCAGGATCCTGAGGCTCGCATAAACCGATGTCGGCTGCCAGGAGCGAGTAATAATCGCCGACGAGTTCCGCATTAAACCGAATCACATGCGGCAACATGATGCCAATCGCGACGCCATGCGTTAGATTGAAATGAGCCGAGAGCGGGTTTGCCAGTGCGTGGGTGGCACCCAGCATGGAGTTTTCAATGGCAGCGCCGGCGAAGTGTGCGCCCAGCTGCATATTGCCGCGTGCGGTCAGATCATCGGGGGTATCGAGTACTTTGGGAAAACTGTTCGCCAGCAGTGTCCAGGCACGACGGCTGAAGAGTTGGGAAATTTCATTGCGTGGTTTCGTGACGAATGTTTCCAGGGCATGGCTCAATGCATCGATGCCTGTGACACGCGTCACAGAGCGGGGCATGGTCAGCGTCAGTTCGGGATCAAGAATCGCAATGCGGCAGGCGGCTTTTTTGTCGCCACACGCCATCTTCATATGGGTTTCCGGATGCGCGATCACGGCGAACGACTGTGCTTCGCTGCCGGTTCCGGCGGTGGTCGGGACGGCAATGAAAGGCAACATGGGTTTGGTGGCTTTTCCGACGCCCCAATAGTCCTGCATCTGTCCGCCGTTGGTCAGCAGGAAATTGATCCCCTTGGCACAATCCATACTGCTGCCTCCACCCAGGCCGACGATTAAATCGATCTGGTGGCTACGTGCGACCTGCAAGCCGCGGTCGACATCTTCTGTGGTGGGATTGGGATGGACATCATCAAAGGTGGTGATGTCAAGACTGGCCTTTTCCAGCGAAGCGACCGCCCGGGCTTCGTGGCCCGCTGCAGCAAGCCCTTTATCGGTGACCAGCAGCACCCGTTTTGCTCCCAGTTCGGCAGCGAGATCTCCCAGACGGTTTAAAGATCCGCCGCCAAAGATGATCCGAGTACGGGGCGCATAATCAAAGGCAGAAAGTGAGGTGCCTTCTATCTGTTGAGCATTTACATTGGCTGAAGATTGCGAATCCATGACAATGATGATTTCCTTACGAGATCTATCTTGATTCATCAGGTTGAAGAACGATCAACGCTGCTGAAACTTTTTCTATGTAACTCGTTTCTCTGCTTGTGAAAGTAGATTATAGTTGTTTGTTGTATCTGGCGAGAATTTTCAGGTAGGTTTCAGCCGGTGCGCGCAACATAAAACTCTGGTATTCCATTCCCATTCTGTCTCTACTTAACACCGTGGAAGTACAGCAGGCATCGCTCCAAATAAACGAAGCGAGTGTCTACTGCTTAATTCTGATCGAAATCGACAGGAATTTCCAGTAGTCAGCACTGATTTATAGAATGTTTGGCGGTCTTAAGCGACGATGAAATCTTAATTTAGAGAAATCTTACTCTAAATACAGCCTGTTATTGTGGATATAAACTTCCACGGCACGCGGGGTCATAAACCGGACACTTTTTTTTTCGCGAATCCGATTTCTGATGTCTGTGGAGGAAATATCGATTCCCGGCATCGTGACCCAGAGGATTTTTGAAAGGACGGTTTCGCCGAATTTGTGAGTGAGTTCAGACAGATCTGGTAGACTAATGTTGGGGCGATTCACCCCAATTACCGTCACCATCTCCAGAATGGCCTCTGGTTCACGCCAGGTGTGCAGGTCCCGTACGGAGTCGGCACCCACAATGAAAAAGAATTCATCGTCCGGGTGAGTCGCTTTCAGCTGGTGCAGTGTTTCCACTGTATAGCTGGGGCCTTCCCGGTGGAGTTCGAGGTCTTTGATGACAAACGCCGGATGTCCGGCGACGGCGAAATCGAGCATCTCGCGTCGCACTTTTCCGGCAGTAATTCCCGCGCTCTCTTTGTGAGGCGGACTTCCTGCCGGGATAAACCAGACTTCATCCAGCTCGCATTGCTCGCGGCATTGTTCCGCTAGCAGAAGGTGCGCATTGTGCACAGGATCAAAAGTACCGCCAAATATTCCAATACGCATCAGTTTATCGTTTCTATCAATCAACTCTGCTGTTTCTGATGAACTTCAAAAAAGTCAGTGCTGAAAGAATCTTTTGTATCGAATTCTCGATAGTCGAGTTTGATCGTTGAGTTAACCACTCCAAAGGGTTACAAATCGAAAGAACCATTTTCCTTAGTATATCCAGCTGACAATATGAGTAAACCGAGGCAACAAAGTCTATTTGAAGAAGAGGAACTTCCGGATAATCCCATGCCCTGGGAGCGGGAGAACGCGCAAGATCTCTATCTCGCGCAAATTGTATTGAATCGGCCGCTGGATCGGGTGTTTCATTATCTGGTTCCGGAAAGTCTGCGACCACTGTTGCGCGCGGGGCATCGCGTTCAGGTTCCCTTTGGGCGGGGAAATCAGCTGATTATCGGCTATTGTGTCGGCGTGGGGCCCGCCGATAAGAATCAGCCCAGCATTCGTTTGAAGTTGGTGGAAGCCATTCTGGACAGTCGTCCGTTATTCGATGCGAAAATGCTGAAACTCACGTGCTGGATCGCGGAACGCTACTTGTGCAGTTGGGGGCAGGTATTGGAGTGCGTGGTTCCCGCGGGAGTCAAGAATCAGGCCGGCACCCGATTGGTGACCCTATTTGAATTGACGCCGTCCGATCAACCGGCCGTGAATGAATCAGCCGTTGATATCGAAAAACTGCCTGCCAAACAGCGTGCGGTCTACGAAGTGTTGAAGACTGCCGTCAAACCGCTCACACAGGAAGAATTGATGCAGGCAGCGGACTGCGGTTCCGGTCCCATTCAATCTCTCAAAAAGAAAGCACTGATACAAAGTCAGCAAAAACGGGTTCAGCATTTTGAAAATCAGGATGATGTGACTCATGCGCACATTAAAAAAGAGGACGATTTACAGCTTAACCCAGATCAAAGTCAGGCGCTGGATCGGATTCTGGCTGCCATCCGAGGTCAGGAGGGCGAAACGTTTCTATTACATGGTGTGACGGGCAGCGGCAAGACGGAAGTCTATATTCAGGCGATTCGTGAAGTGGTCAGCTATGGGCAACAGGCGATTGTGCTTGTTCCGGAAATCAGTCTGACGCCTCAAGCGATACAACGCTTTCGTTCCCGCTTCGATTCGGTCGCGGTTTTGCACAGCCATTTGAGTGACAGCGATCGGCATTATCACTGGCAGAATATCGCTGCCGGCAAAGTGCAGGTGATTGTGGGAGCACGCAGCGCGGTCTTTGCGCCGGCACCTCACCTGGGATTGATCATTATTGACGAAGAGCACGAAACTTCATTCAAGCAGGAAACCGCGCCCCGTTATCATGCCCGGGAAGTTGCCCGCAAACGTTCGGAGTTGGAGAGTGTGCCTTTGATACTGGGGTCCGCCACGCCGACTTTAAATTCGTGGTTACGGGTGATTGAGAAAAAAGACACGTTGATTTCGATGCCAAAACGGGTCAATAATTTGCCGATGCCCAATGTGAATATTATCGATGTGCGCAATGATGTGCAGATCAGGAGGAACGAGTCGATCGGGCGGGTGCTGTATACCGGAATGCAGCACGCACTGGAAGCCGGTGGGCAGGTCATCCTGTTTTTAAATCTCCGCGGTTATTCTCCTGCACTCTGGTGTAAGGGATGTGGGAATTCGGTTAAGTGTCCGCATTGCGAAGTTTCATTAACCTGGCATCGGGATAAGAATCTCGCGGTCTGTCACAGCTGCGATTTTTCCAGTAAACCTCCGACCCAGTGCCCCGGTTGTGGCGCACCGGGGCTGCGTTTTGTTGGTGCGGGAACACAGCGTTTGGAAGAAGAGGTCAAAGCCAAGTTTTCCGATTATTCCTGCAAGCGAATGGACAGCGACACGATGCGGGGTGTAGGCAGCCATGCCAAAGTATTAAATGCATTTGCCGCCGGTGAAGTGGATATTTTGCTGGGTACGCAGATGATCGCCAAAGGACTGGACTTTCCGAATGTCACCCTGGTGGGAGTGATCGATGCGGATACGATGTTACATCAGCCCGATTTATTTGCTTCGGAAAGAACGTTCCAGTTGATTGCGCAGGTAGCAGGCCGCACGGGGCGGGGCATGCAGGGGGGGCGCGTTTTTGTGCAGACTTCATCACCGGCCGAACCAGCGATTCTCAAAGCGGCAGCGCATGATTATCTGGGGTTTGCCCGGCTTGAACTGGGACATCGAAAAGGAATGCAGGCGCCGCCGTTTGCTCATTTTGCACGGGTCATTTTGCGCGGGCCGCAGGAAGAACATGTACAGGAATTTGCACGTCAGTTATCAAAGGTGCTGCTGGATGCCGCGACGGCGAAAAATCTGGATATCCAGATTTTGGGACCGGCTCCAGCTCCGATTATCAGGCTCAAAAAGTATTTCCGCTATCACTTTCAGTTAGCCGCTGTCAACGTGGAAGACATTCTCCAGCTTTGGCACGAAATCTCAGACAAGCTGCCACACGAAAAGGGAATCGAATACATTATCGACGTTGATCCGGTTAACATGCGATAACCACTATTCTGAGCGGCAAGATCCTGCTGCATTTCCCGGCATCTGCTTTTCAAGATTGCATTCAGTGGGTATTAAGGTTTGAATAGTAGTATCAAATTCCCGGAACGAGATTGCCTTCTATCACTCAGAGGAAAAACCAGAATGATCGCCGTCGATAAAAAACATCGTTTCCGGTCATGGTTCGCTTTTCCTCTGATTTGCATTTTGCTGGGCTTGCACGTTGTTTGCCTGCAGGCGGAAGAGCCGGCAAAGTCCACTTTCGGCATTGAAGAACGTGTTCCGTGGACGACGTCGAAGATCAAAGGGTCCCCCGAACCTTCTCTCCCGTATGAGACGGAACGTGCCTTTCCCAATCTGAAATTCGATCAGCCGCTCGCCGTTGCCACGATTCCCGGGCAGAAACGTTTTTTTGTCGCTGAGCGAAAGGGGAAGATCTTTTCGTTCAATTATGAAGATCAAAGCACCTCGCAGGCGGATCTGTTCTTCGATCTTAAAGAGCGGGAAAAAGAACTCAACGAGATTTATGGGATTACATTTCATCCCCAGTTTGAGAAGCAGCGGTATGTTTATATCTGTTACGTCTTAAAGTCCGGCCTGCCGGAAGGCACACGTGTTTCCCGATTTAAGGTTTTGGAGACGAATCCCCCCCGCTGTGATCCTGATTCGGAAGAGATTTTGATCGAATGGTTGTCCGGCGGTCATAATGGTGGTTGTCTGCGTTTCGGGCCCGATGGTTATCTTTACATTTCAACCGGCGATGGGGGGCCAGCGTCTCCTCCTGACATTCATAACGCCGGTCAGGACGTCGGTAATCTCCTGTCCTGTATTTTGCGAATTGACGTTGATCATCCCGGAACGGATCGCCCTTATTCCATTCCCTCTGATAATCCCTTTGTAAACCAGCCTGGTGCACGTCCTGAAATCTGGGCATTCGGTTTTCGCAATCCATGGAAAATGTGTTTTCATCCACAGAACGGCGATTTGTGGGTCGGCGATGTGGGCTGGGAATTATGGGAACTTATCTTTCGCGTGGAGAAGGGGGGGAATTATGGCTGGAGCATTCGTGAGGGGCGTCAACCGGTCAAACCAGACTTGAAGCCGGGACCAACGCCGATTCTTCCTCCCACCGTCGAACATTCACACCGTGAAGCGCGTTCGATTACCGGCGGCTATTTTTACACCAGTCCCCGTTTAAAAGAGTTGAATGATACTTATATTTACGGGGATTACTCAACGGGCAAACTCTGGGGGCTTCGCTATGGAGATAAACGTGTCAACTGGCATCAGGAGTTGGCGAACTCGACCCTGAAAGTGACCGCATTTGCCGTCGATGATACGGGAGAAGTATATATCGTTGACATCGAAGGGGGGGCTTTTCATCGTCTCGTGCCGATCAAGGAATCGGAGCACAATCCGGTTTTTCCGACACGATTGAGCCAGACGGGCTTATTTCAGTCAACCGCCTCACATCAGGTTGCGCCGGGGGTAATTCCCTATTCAATCAATGCCCCAGCCTGGGCTGATCATGCCACTGGCGAACGATTTGTCGCGTTACCTGCAGGTACCAGTATTGAGTCCGGTCAGAATCAGTGGTGGAGTTTTCCCAAAGACAGTGTGCTGATGAAAACGATTTCACTGGAGACGGAACGCGGGAATCCCCAGTCAACTCGTCGGCTGGAAACGCAATTACTGCATTTCAACGGCGCACGCTGGTTAGGTTATTCTTATCGCTGGAATGAAGAACAGACTGACGCCACTCTGGTTGCCATGGAAGGTGATACTATCAAACTGGAGATCAGCACACAGGAGAAACCAACAGAGAAAAGTCATTATGCATGGCAGATTTCCAGCCGCGCCGAATGTGCCGTCTGTCACACCCCTTATCAGAACCATCTTTCGGTCCTGTCATTTGATGAAGCTCAGTTGAATCGTAATCAAAAGTATGGCGAGGTGGTCGATCATCAGTTGCGGACCCTGGCCCATATTAAATTCCTGCCGGAATCGGTCTGGACTGATTCGAAAGGAACCAAGGCGCATTATCTGGTTGATCCGTACGATGCTTCTGCTGCCTTAAATATGCGGGCTCGTTCTTACCTGCACGCCAACTGCCGACACTGTCATCGGAACAATGGCGGGGGCGGTTCGACGATTGAGCTCGACGCCTCTCTGGATCTTGCCGCCATGAAAGCGATGGGCGTCGCGCCGACGCAGGGAACCTTTGGGATTCAGGGAGCGAAAGTCATTTCGCCCGGCGATCCTTTCCGTTCGGTGTTGCTCTATCGGATGAGTAAACTGGGAAAAGGGCGGATGCCTTATTCGGGCTCTTCTATTGTGGATCAGAGAGGGACACAATTGATACGGGAATGGATGGAGTATCTGCCAACGAGTTCAGATAGCAGTGATTTTACGGTCCTCAGATTGCGAAACCGCCAGAGAAATCTGTTGCATGATTCGATTCAGATTGAAGATCAGGATTTTGTCAGTAAAAAACTTCAGGAAATTCTGGGAAGCACCAGTGGTGCGCTGCTGTTACTGGACGCGATTGATCGAACGGCCATGTCAGATCGCATGAAAAAACTGATTGTTCAACTGGCCACTCAATCAGAAAATCCACTGGTGCGCGATTTATTCGAGCGGTTCCTGCCGGAAGATCAGAGAGTCAAACGGCTGGGAATGAATATCGATCATGCGGCGCTGTTATCGCTGCAGGGAGATTCGCGCGAGGGGAAAAAACTGTTTTTTGAAATGTCGGGATTGCAGTGTCGCAATTGTCATCGCGTGCATCAATACGGCAAAGAGGTCGGCCCTGATCTGACGCAGATTGGGAAAAAACTCACGCGTCAGGAACTGCTGGAGAATCTGATTCAGCCTTCAAAAAAGATTGATGAGAAGTATTATACTTACGTTGTAGAAACCCGTTCGGGCAAACTGCACAGCGGACTGTTAATCAAAAAAGATGCATCCGGAATGACATTAAAAGATCCCAAAAATGAAACGCTGCAGATCGCGCAGAATGAGATCGAAAGCGTTGTGATGCAGAAAAAATCCATTATGCCCGAACAGTTATTACGTGATCTGACTGCGGAGCAGGCTGCACATCTGCTGGCATATCTGGAATCTTTGAAATAACCTGATTGAGGGATCACTGTTCGTCACGAATGAGGGCCGGGAAACCGTAAAACGGTCTGGTTTTTATTTTATAAATCTCTATAATTCACTTCAGTCGCTCTTGAGTTCCCACCTGAAGCTGCCTCGCTCGATTTTCGGAAAATGAACGCTTTTCTCCAGTTCAGTCCGTTCAAATAAATTCCCATTCATGCTTGAGTTGAAGAATGACAATACAATTTGATTGTCCCTATTGCACATCGACATTAAAAGTGCCGGATTCCTCGGCCGGTAAGCAGGGGGATTGTCCGCGATGTGGGACCAAACTGTTGATCCCCAATCCCATCGCAGCAGGAAGTCAGCCCGCGCCTCCAGCACAAAATGCTCCGTTGTCTCAGCAGCCATCAGTGGAGACGGTCAATGCAACAGAACAACCGGTAGATCAGCAAGTTTCTCCCGACATATCTCCCGAGCCGAGGCCAATGACAAGTATGACTTCACTCTATTTACGCAAACGACGTAAATCGAACGTGGGGGGGATTCTGATCGTGCTTTTTTTTGCGGGTCTGATGCTGGGAGTCGCCGGATATTTCTATTGGGCCTATGGTCCCCGTCTCGAAGGAAATCTGGTGGCGGCCCGCTTGAATTCCGAAACGGCAAAACTGGAGCAGCAGTTAAAAGCCGCGGGGTTGGGCGTGTCTGACGAGGTGATTCAAACCGTCAATCAAAACTTAAAAGAAACTCCGCGTCGTGTACAGAGCGATTTAATGGAGATGTTATTTTATGGGTCTGACAAGGGAGAATTATATATCCGCCTGAAGCCGGGAAGCAGTACCGAACTGGTGCGCGTTGATCTGACCGGCGATCCCGCGCTCATGGATTATATCAGCAAGAACGGCGTGCAGTTGGATCAGTCTCGGACGACCGAGTTGCAAACTGAACTCAAACGGTTTTACACCGACTGGCAACATTTTCTGGAAACAGGCGACGTGATGCCCGCGCTCGTGCATTATCGCAATTCAATCGGACTGAATTCTCTGATGGGAGGGCTGGGCTATCATATGGAAGCACGCGTCAATCACAAAGTTTATCCCTGTGTGCATGATGATTTTCAGGGAGGGCTTTATTTTCTTGTTCCCAAAGGAACATTACAGTTTGAGATTCTGGGACGAAAAATGGATAACGGCTGGACTCCGTTTCCTGGTAAATATCAAGTACAAGTCACACAGGAATATCCCCGTCCGCAATAACGGTTTCCGATTAAAGGAAATCGATGACAACCGAGTCAGCGAGCAGACAGCCTGCCTGGGTGAGTCGAACGTGCGTGGATGTTTCTTCCAGAAATCCCGCCTCGACATGTTTCTGGATAGCTGCCTTGGATAAGTCATAGAGATCGAAGCCATAACGTTCTGTAAACTCGGACACGTTGATTCCTGCCCGGCGTCTTAAACTGAAAATGATGGCTTCCCGCGCACGATTCTCAAGTGTCAATTCTTCCTGTTCGGCGATGGGGGTATCTCCTGCTGCGATCCGCTTCAACCAGGTGATGACGCTACGGTGGTTCTGCCTGCGAATTCCGTTCAGATAACTGGCTGCGCCGGGGCCGAAACCGAAATACGGATGGCCGGTCCAGTAAACTTCATTATGCCGACATTCATAACCGGGGCGGGCGAAGTTGGAAATTTCATAATGCTGCAAGCCTTCCGAATCCAGATACTCCAGCGAGTATTCGTACATGACTCCCGCCAGATCGTCCTCCGGCAAATCAAAGAGACCTGCTTTTTGCCGGCTCCAGAAGGACGTTCCTTTTTCAATCGTCAATCCATAGGTTGAAATGTGCGGGACATTCAGTCGAACCGCTTCAGCGAGTGAAGTCTTCCAGCCCTCCAGAGTCTGGCCGGGAACTGCAAAAATCAGATCAAGGCTGACATTCTCGATTCGGGATTGCAGTGCCTGGACAATTTCAAAAATCTGTTGCGGCTGATGATCCCGTTCCAGAAAGGTCAGAATTTCCGAGTCGAAGGACTGCACACCCAGACTGACCCGGTTCACGCCGCTCTGTTTCAGAAAGTCTATTTTTTCTTCACTGAGATTGAGCGGGTTGGCTTCGATACTGAATTCATAATCGGCCGCCAATTGGAATCGGGAAAAAACGGCGTCAAACAATCTTTGCAGTTGTTCGATGTTGAGGTGAGTGGGAGTCCCCCCGCCCAGGAACAGCGTCTTTAACTCGATTCCCTCGCCGACTTCGGCTAGTTGCTGCTCCATCGCTGCCAGATATTCATTGATGAGATGATCTTTTTGCGCGACAAGTGTGAAGTCACAATATCCGCAACGGTGCTGGCAGAAGGGAACATGAATATAAGCAGAGCTGGGTAGTTCCTGATTTAACACAAGCGTGAATCCGCTGGCTGTGTCGGCGTCCTGAGGTTTATTGAGAGAGGATTTCACTAAACGGCGCATCACTGAAACTCAATGCAGCCAGAACATGAGCCAGAGTCAAAATCGCATCACAGGTGGGAACCGTTTCCCGAAACCAATGATATCCGGAAAGACTGCCAGCGTAAACGGCCTGTTGTTTCTGCATCTGAAAATAGGCGTCTGCCAGCGTTCCGTCATGCTCATGGACGCTCCATCCCGAGGGGAGTTCCGGCAATCGCTCCTGGTATCCCTGTTCGAGTACAAAAATCTTGTTCGTCTGGTCGGCAGCCAGGGCTTTCATTAAAAACTGTGAAACCCGGTGCTGAGGCAGAAGTGAGCCGGTTTCATCAAAAAACGCGCAGCAGCGACTGTCATCATCGATAATCATGCCGAGATCACTCTCGCCGGTTTGCAGACTTCGACTCATTTTAAGAACATCAGAATTCAAAGGATCGCGTAAGTCGCGTTTTTGATGGGGAATATCTACCCAGGACAGCTGGCAGGGCAGTTTTTCAAAAAGTGAATTGAGTGTTTCTCTGATCAGCCTCAAAGAGCAGGCAATGGAAATTTTCAGTGGTCGCAGTGCATGAAAGTGTTTACTGAATTGGGCACGATACGATTCCATTGGATGAAAGGTCCGCTGGGAACCGGATTGCCGGGAGGCTCTACCAAATCCGTTTCGAGCGATTTCCTGAATCTTTTCCAACCCATGACCGGCAGAGACCGGTTGTGCATTTGCCTGAAGAAATTCAAATCCCGTATAAGATGGTCCCCGTTGCGAACCGGTGACCATGATGGCACCCTGTGCCTGCAAATGAGTGGTTGCGTATGACATGATCGCAGGAACAGTGAGTCCCAGGTCGATTACCCGGCAGCCATTTCTGCGCAAGGCGTTGGCAACGCCTGTAATGATATCCGGGGAGGAAGGGCGTTCGTCAAATCCAATCACCACACTGGGACCTCGACTTTTTTCTGAAGAGGGAATCTCGTGCGAATACTGCGTTGTTTTAAAAGTATGAGCTGCCGGTTCTTGAGGGGCCAGCCCTTTTAGAGGCAGCGATTCCCAGAGCACGCTGGAAAAGGCACCTGCAAACTGAGCCGCTTGTGTACGGTTGATTTCGTTCAGATAAACGCCGCGTATGCCTTCACTGGTGAAAAGATCGTGAGACGTCACTCTCTGCTGCTGCGTCTGCTGGAGTCGTTTTACCGTCTGAGGAGACAGGTTTCCCGTTTCCCCGCGATGAGGACAATCGCGGCATTTCGGATAAAAGGCGGCCAGACGGGAGAGATGAATGGCTTTCGAAATCGGATAATCTTCGCCCGGGCATTGGAAAAAGACTTCTGCCGTGTGCTTTAAAACCGGCAGCAGGGGTTTAGGGAGGGGAGCTGTCTGATCTGAAAACGGAATCTCTACCGTGTGTCTGTTTCCGGCATGAGATGCTGATTTCGGTGAGATGGTTTTGTTCTCCATGCGGATTTGTTTCTTCAATTTGGGGGAACAGCAGGCAGCGTCACTCGAAATTCACTGCAAAATGGAGTGTAATATCAGATGGGAATTCCCCAGAGGCGATTTCGTCGGATCGCTTGATTTCGAGCGTCAATTTACGCTATCCGAATGTTTTTGGTCAATAAGAGATATTTATGAGCCTGCACGTCACCGAATTTCTGTTAAATCCGACCCGGAATGAGTTTGGGCCGGTGGTTGTCCTGCATGGTGATGATCGGTATATGAAGCAGGAGGCGATTAAGGCCATTGAGCCGATTGTGCTGGGAGAGGAAGAAGATACCAGTATCACACGTTTTGACGGGAAACGACTGCAGAACGACTTATCTCCGTCTGCTCTGTTTGATGAGCTGAAAACTGTTTCCATGTGGGGAGATAAGCGTCTGGTCATTGTTGACGAAGCGGAAAAATTTGTAACCGCTTATCGTGCCCGGTTAGAAAAATATCTGGAAGCGCCGTCGAAGAGTTCTCTGTTGATTCTGGACGTCAAATCATGGAGTAAGGCGACTCGACTGGCAAAACTGGTTGCAAAAATCGGCCTGGATCTCGAATGTAAAGAACTCAAAGGAGTCCAACTGGCCAAATGGATTTCCGATACCTCTGGACAAGTGCATCAAAAGCAGATTTCACGAGAAGCCGCTTTATTGCTGGTCGAAATGGTGGGGACGCATTGTGGACAAATTCATCAGGAATTGGAAAAGTTGTCCACCTTTGTGGGAGAGTCGCCACGGATCAGCCCTGATGATATTCGCGCTGTTGTAGGCGGCTGGAAGGCAGAGACCACCTGGGCCATGACAGGGGCGATTCGTGATGGAAACATCGGTAATGCACTCAGATATCTGGATAATTTGTTAGTTGCAGGTGAGGCGCCACAGAAAATTCTGGGCGGATTGACTTTTGTCTGGCGAAAATATTTTAAGGCTGCACAGCTTGCAGTGCAGGGAACCCCTTTAAAACAGGCATTAAAAGAGGCTGGTGTCTTTCCTCGCGACATTGATCCTTCAGATCGATACCTGCGGCGATTGAATCGCCAGCGGGCTGAAAAAATCAGCCACTGGTTGCTGGAAACCGATCTCAATCTTAAAGGGAACAGCCGTCTGGCGCCGCGACTGGAATTGGAGCGACTGCTCTTTCTGCTCAGTGGAAAGCCTTAAACTGGACTGTAAATATTCTGATACAGAAAGCTGTCAGGGTGCACGTTCCTTCATAAACTTCCTTTCAGAATTCTGTATTTCTCTCCGGAATGAATCTTGCCTTGAATTTGCAGGGGGGGTATAAATAAACGTTAATAAGGTTTTTGCGAAATTCATTGACACTGTGTGAACCTAGCAGTGATTGTTAAAATTTCGTACTTCTGTTGGGATCTCAGACGCACATTGAGGTGAAGCATGTCGTCGTCGGAACTCTTAGATCCAAGTGATGCCGCCAGCATCTACGAGGAAGCTCCTCTAGAAGCGGATCGTCATAAATGGATCGAAAGCCAAAAGAATGGCTCTGATCTAGGCACTCTTGCTATCTCTGACTGGTATGCAAATCATTGGTATTATTTTTGCATCGGAAAGAAGATTGAGCATCTATTAGGAAATCGATGCTGGCAGGAATTCAGTGAAACCCGTTTCGGGTTCTTGAAGTCGATTCAGCTGGAGCATGATCTGCTGGCAGACCGTATTCTGGATCGAATATTCCTGATGCGAATGGAAAATCTGGATATTATTATCTGGGCCAGAGAGTGGAATTTACCACTGGAACGCGTGATTGACATTCTCGAATTGATCGATATTAACTCTGCACGTCTTGAACCAGTTTTATCCTGATTCAATTAGTGAATAATGGATGATTCTGCACCACCCCCGCTTTCTCAAAAAGAACCATCGCGGGAGGTTGCCGCTGATCCAACGCGCGGGCTGTTTGCGGGATTACGTATTGTCAGCCTGTTGACTCTGGTCAGTCGTATATTGGGGATGATTCGGGATATCGGCATGGCGACCCTGTTCGGCAATGGACCGATCATGGATTCGTTTTCAGTGGCATTTAAGTTGCCTAACCTCATGCGTCGTCTCCTGGGAGAAGGAGCGCTTTCGACTGCTTTCCTTCCGACTTATATCCGGGATTTAGAGCAGAATGGTCGTGAGTCTTCCTGGAGAATGGTTACAGCCGTCCTGTTCTGGCTGATGATCTTTTCCATTCTGGTGGTCGCAGCTGGCGAAGGGATCTTGATCCTGTTAAGTAGTTTCGGATCTGCCGACTCCGAATCGCATCTCCTGTACTGGTTATCCGGCCTGCTGTTGCCTTACCTGGTTTTGATTTGTATGGCTGCCCAGATCAACGCGACTTTGAATGCGCTGAATCATTTCTCACTGCCGGCATTGCTTCCCACAATATTGAATCTGTTCTGGATGATGGGAATCTGGCTGATCGCACCATTTTTTCCAGATCCCCATACGAAAATTACTGTCGTTTGTGTTTCGATTCTGGCAGGAGGCGTCTTTCAATTAGTGTTACCGGCGTGGAAATTATTCTCACTGGGTTATCGCCCCCGGATGGCATGGCGGAGTGGTTTTTCACAAGTTCAAACCATTGCTGCAATTATGGCTCCGATTGTTGTGGGGTTATCCATCACTCAACTCAATACGTTGATCGACAGTCTCCTGGCCTGGGGGATGGCGAAACCGGAAGGCGTTCATTCAGCTGCCGCTGATGCAGGGCTTCCTTTCTGGCAGATCTTTGAATCGGGGACTGCGTCCGCCCTCTATTTTGGTCAAAGGATGTATCAGTTTCCGCTGGGAGTTTTTGGCGTCGCGTTGGGGACCGTGCTTTATCCCCGGCTTTCCCGACATGCAGAAAGAAATGACGGGTATTTATTACGACAGGATTTACTCCTGGGACTGCAACTGGTTTTGAGCGTTGGGTTACCTGCCAGTATGGGGTTGTTTTTAATGGCAGAACCGTTGTCTCTGCTTTTGTTTCAATATGGTGATTTTGATGTGTTTGACGCATTACAGACGGCTGACATGATCCGTTATTACGGCATCGGTGTCTTTGCGTTTATGGCAGTGCTGATTCTGAATCGCGGATTCTACGCCATTGGCGATACGCAGACTCCGGTGAGGATTGGTGTTCTGATCGTGGTTTGTAATCTGGTCTTAAATCTGGTTTTGATCTGGTGGCTGAAAGGGAAAGGGCTCGCACTGGCGACTTCCGTGGCGGCAATCATTCAAACCGCACTGAGTACCTGGCTCATTCGAGAAAAAATAGGGGCGTTCGATTTTTCCGCGATTACGAGAACGTTTTTGCGGGCAAGTCTGGCGACGGTCGTCATGTCGCTGGTGATCCTCATGGAATTGCAGATGCTCCCGCCAGCGACTCAGTTTGTCTATCGCTTGATGCGGGTGTTGATTCCCGTGGTTTCTTCGGTGGTGATTTACCTGTTGCTGGCCCGTATGTTGGGATTACATGAAATCATGACGTTGATGCGTTCCGGAAAGAGGTCAGTTGAAGAACAGCAGTCATCCTGAACTGACTTACTGGAAAAAACGCTTGTGTTTTTGGGTATCATCACCATAATCAGGCTTTGCTTCGAGGCATGGGGCGGAAGCAGAAAAAAAGCCCTCCGGGATCATTCCGGAGGGCTTCACTCAGTATAATGTGCTATTTCAGAAATGATATTGTTTTAAAACTCACCGATGACTTCACCGCCGCCACGGGTGCTGAGGGCACGATAGGTATTCAGATCAATATTCTCACTGAGAGAACGGACGGCACCATCCATCAGTAGCGCGTGTACAACACCAATGTGATAGCTGCGGGCAGTAACGGCGGCGTAAGTGGGGCCGCTACAGCTTTGTGCTTCTCGACAGGATGTGAAATCGCCGGCAGCAATCGCGCCACTGGCTCCCGGAACAGCAACTTTTGTATTCGGAGGCAGCGTGGTCGTAAAACCGGTCTGGTGTACGCGACCATCAACCCACTCCGTATGACCACTGTCGCCTTTATTTGAACCTCCGCCGCCGATCAGTGACTCGATACTGCTGGCAAAACTGGGGATGGAAGATGTTCCGGCATCCCCATCACGATTATATGCGGTAAAGGCTTTGACTTCTGCGAAGCAGAGCGTGTTGCTTGTGCCATCTGTGAAATCGCGTGGTTTGGTTTTGCTGTTGGGATAAAATGCGCCATCACCACCGCTCAGGCTGGAATTGGTGAAGACGCGCCATGTGCCTCCGTTGTAACCGTAGCTGACGGGATAGTGTTCCGGAGCGCCGGCGGAAGTCGTGCGAATTCTGTCATTCACTTCACTGGGGCACATGAAGAAAGGGGTCCGTGTGTAAGCAATCGAGAGGTCAGTCTGATTTTGATAGGTCTTTGTAAAATCAATATTGTTGTAGAGGTTGGCTCCATCAGCGAAGGGGAGGATGCGGGCATGGATGGACCACTGACCGCCGGGAGAGTATCCGCCACTTCCATCGGGACTGACACAGAAGGCAGGCGGGAATGCTGAGTGGGCACTTAAATAGTTGTGCAATGCCAGACCAATCTGTTTCAGATTGTTTTTACACTGACTCCGACGAGCCGCTTCACGAGCCTGCTGTACAGCTGGTAGCAGGAGAGCGATGAGAATCGCGATAATGGCGATGACCACCAGCAATTCGATTAATGTAAAACCATGCTTGCCCTTGCGGGATAGCCGGCTCTGTAGAAAATGTTGCCCCATTTCTTTTCTTTCCTGTAAAAAAGATTGTGGCAACGTGCTGTTTAACATGTGGTTTTGCAACGTGCAAACAGGCACAACTGGTGCCCGGATGAATAAGCCGTCTTGCCGAGATTTCAGTAAATTGTCCGAGACTTGATAATCAATCTTTGTTGACACTGAGTCTCAGGATCATTATGTTAGCAATCAGTTATGGCGCATGCAAGTAAATAAGGATTTGTTTTTCACATTATTTTCTGCGAAAAGCAGCTCTTAAGAGTGACGATCAGATCATAATTCTTTGCCTTGCGACATTTGTATAGAGCATTTCAATCGGTGGCACGTATTTTTTGATTGCTGCCGGGGGCGTATTGATCTGCAGTTTTGAAATCTCTAAATTATTGGTGTCAACAAGACCATGAGCGAACAAAATGAAGCAGAACGCCTTGCTCCGGCGTCAGCCCCCAAAGACGAAACGCCTGCAGACGTGGTTTGTTCAGATTCACTTCTGAAAGGAAATCACGAGGTGTTGATTCAGCATGGAGAAACAATTTACCGATTAAGAGTCACTCAAAATGGAAAGCTGATTCTCTGTAAATAGGAGTGCCGGGGATGAGCGTAGCATTGCCACCAGTAGGAACAGCGGCTCTCTAGCCGGTGTCCAGGTTTACTGTAGGGGCTCCAGGGCCATTCGGGCCGAGTATGGTAGAATGCGAGACGCTATAGTTTAATGGGATGCGCTCTAGTCAGGCAGTGATAACCTATTGTGAAAAGGCAACCTGCAGACTTTCCAGCATGTCCTGCTCGAGGGCCGGGTCGCGTCCCAGGGGAATCCAGCCAGGGGGATTACTTCGTTCTTGTACCAGGTTCAGGTCACGACGTAAGCTGAGTTCCTGTTGAAATGTAGCGCCCCCCGGAGCACTTGAAGTCGGTGTATGAACGTCTTCGATTTCCTTGAAGGCTTCGACTCCCAGCAAATAACCCCCTTCTACGGGCGTGACGCTGACAAATACCCTGCGCCGGATCGACTGTAGACTGCTCTCCATGCGGTTGTCAAAGCCCACAGAATCGCCGTGCCAGGGTTCCAGTAAATTTGCGCCCACTTTGTACTCTGTCTCAATCCTGCCATCCAGCTTATTTTCCCGCGCGATCGGGAATTTATAATTATGAATGATGTCTACAACCCGCTCCCAGACCACATCCTGATTCGTTCCCGATATTTGAATCGGATTCGAGGCTGTTTCAGGCGCAGCTTGAAACCCACCTGATGCACAACCAGTACACAGAATGCATAACATGATCAATTTTATGAGGTTACAGGTCATTACCGGATGCCGTCACTCAGACTGCGATGCAAAATGGCAAAGCAAAGTCAGGGTAAATCAGAGCGTTTACTCCGTTGTTTTATTCGACGGGGCAGGTGAAAGGGGATTGGCTGGCTTTCTCAAACAGCCGCGAAGTTTCCCAGATTGATAATTCCGAGGCAAGGTCACTTTGAAAATCCATTTGTAATGTTTGTTCAATAACTTCCCAGGCCTACACTCAGAAAACGATTGTGTTTAGAATAATTGTTTGAAGTGATTGTCTTAAAACGTTTTAACTACTTTACAGGTAAGCACCATGGAATACTTTGCAGACATCCCTAAAATTGAGTACGAAGGCCCTCAGAGCAAAAATCCACTTGCATTCAAGCAGTACAATCCAGAAGAGATCATCGAAGGCAAATCGATGCGGGATCTCTTTCGGTTCAGTATCTGTTACTGGCATACATTTCGTGGTACCGGCAGCGATCCGTTTGGCGCTGCGACACTACAGCGTCCCTGGGATGACGGATCCAATTCCGTGGAAAATGCGCTCAAGCGGGTGGATGTCGCGTTTGAATTTTTTGAAAAGCTCCAGGCTCCTTACTACTGTTTTCACGACAAAGATGTTTCTCCTGATGGCGAGACTTTAAAAGAAGCGAACGAAAATTTTGATCGGATCGCTGATAAGCTGCTGGAAGCTCAGGAACGGACTGGTATCAAGCTCTTATGGGGCACAGCCAATCTGTTTTCGCATCCCCGTTTCATGCACGGTGCAGCCACCAGCCCGAATGCAGACGTCTTTGCCTACGCAGCGGCCCAGGTCAAAAAAGCAATGGAAGTCACCCATCGACTGGGGGGAGAAAATTACGTCTTCTGGGGGGGGCGTGAAGGTTATATGAATCTGTTCAATACAGATATGAAACGCGAGCTGGATCACTTAGCCCGGTTCATGCACCTGGCGGTGGAACATGCCCAGAAGATTGGTTTTAAAGGACAGTTTCTGTTTGAGCCCAAACCAAAAGAACCCACGAAACATCAGTATGATTTCGATGCTGCTGCCTGTTTGAATTTCCTGCGGGCCAATGACCTGCTGGACCATGTCAAACTGAATATCGAAACGAACCACGCCACACTGGCGGGGCACACCATGATGCATGAGCTGGTTTACTCTTCGATTCAGGGGGCACTGGGAAGCATTGATGCGAACACCGGAGACCTGTTGCTCGGCTGGGACACCGATCAATTTCCCACCGACATTTATCTGACCACGCAATGCATGCTGGCGATTCTCGATCAGGGGGGATTGACTCCGGGCGGTGTCAATTTTGATGCCAAAGTCAGACGGGAGAGTTTCGAGCCGGTTGATCTATTTTATGCTCATGTTGGTGGGATGGATGCCTTTGCCCGTGGTGCGAAAATCGCCGCACAAATTCGTAAAGATGGCGTGCTCTCGGATTTTGTCGCCAAACGTTATGCCAGTTACGATGAAGGCATTGGCAAACAAATTGAATCGGGCAGTGCTTCCTTTTCCGATCTGGAAACTTACATGCTTAAGCAAGGGGATTCTGCTCCCAATCTCAGTGGTCGTCAGGAATGGATCGAAAACGTGATCAATGAATACCTCTGACAGATCACGTTTCTCATAATTCAGAATGAAAACAACCCTCCACGTTCGCTGAATGCAGAGGGTTGTTTATTTGCCTGTGCAAAAATTTTTTTCTCGCCGCTTACTTCAAATTCAGGAAGTATGATTACTACAGGATTATCAGGCATGCTTTGTTAGAAGCAGGGATCTATCGATTTTACCGATTATGATACCTGTTCTAATTCGGCAGGAAGGAAAGATTCCGATACCGCGAACAGCGGGTCGCCTGTTGTTATGAAGTAGTTGAGGTGATCGATGATGGAAACAATTCAGGATACCTGGCAGCAGTATTCCACCTTTTATATCAATTACCTGAATAAGAGATGGGACAATATATCACCGATGGAATACGGCATTGTATTGGTTTCGATCGCAGTCATCGGCTGGTTGCTGATGAGAAGCGGTGCCCGCAAGGCCTGAATCCATTCGGAATTTGACTGCGCAAATCGTACACTGGTGAAAAGATCGATTTTCACTTTCAAGACACGCACTTTTCTCCCCTCTCCGGATTCCTCTTGCCTGCTTTCAGAAAATGACTAAGATTCCCGTCCTTCCTGAGGGTCGTTTATTGGCCCCCAAAGGAACGTCCAGTTTTTTGTTTTTTTTGAAAAACGAGGCAATCAGTCAGACCACTGAATGCCGATGAATTCTACAACCTTTGAGAGGTTGAAAATACTTTTATTTAAAATGTCTGAGTTGTGGTGATTTTTTTGATTTAGACTGAAATCACCCGTCGACGATGACATTGACGATGCATACAATGGAAACAGTATTCTGTCATTTCAAATTCCGTCGGAGGATCCTAAACCTTAGCATGGACCGGAATCAATAGTGGTGAGTGCCAGGCACTACCCGATTCGCCGTCCTTCTTGCAGCGACCCCACCGTCGCAATGTTATGACAGCAATACAATGAAAGTCGTGCCTCTATGAGGTCACGACTTTTTTTATTCACACGGTGACAAATTTGCATTAGCTCCATTGATTTCATTGAGATTTTGTCGGTTCGCAAAGAAACTCACTTCCGTTCTTGAAGCCTGATCCTGAAAATGACACAATCAATGTTCCTGAATTAATCATTGAATTTTCTGGGCTCGATCGTGTTTCATGAATGTATCAAAGACGTCTCTCGGTAGATCTTTTTCCCAATCGTTTCTGAAGTCGTTTTCCCGTTCAAGACTGTTTTTGAGAGGTAACATGTGGATCTGGCCAATTGCCGGAACCATTTTGTTGTTAGTTCTCGCATTTATTGTGCGGTCCGTTGTTGAGCAATCGAGCAAGCAGACGGTTTCAGACAACCTGCAGGCGATTCTCAATGCTGACGTGGCTGCATTAAATATCTGGCTGGAGCGTGAAGAAGCATTGGCAGAAGTACTCGCTGATGAGCCCCGGGTTCAGAAACTGACGAATGAACTTGTCGAGATCAATCAACAGAATCCCGATGACCGAGAAACTTTGTTGCATTCGAAATCGCTGGCAGAGCTTCGAGATGAATTCGAATCAGAATTGGAACACCTGGGCTATCTGGATGTCGGAATCTTCAGCCTGAACGGGAGAGTTTTAGCTTCTTCACGGGATGAGCCAATCGGGAGAGCTGACTTACCGATTCAGCAATCAGCTTTAGAAAAGGTGCAGCAGGGCAAAGCCACGGTGACGCGTCCCTTTGAGAGCCTGTTTGCGCGCAAGACCGATTCGGGAGAATTAAAAGCCGGCTTGCCTACGATGCTGGCGATGGCACCGGTGAAGGATAAATCAGGGGCAATCGTCGCGGCGTTGGCGCTCCTGATTCGACCGGAAATCAATTTTACTCGCATTCTTTCTGTGGCACGTGCAGGCAAAACGGGAGAGACTTATGCATTCGACCAGGACGGTCTGATGCTGTCTCAGAGCCGGTTTGATGAAGACTTAAAAATGATTGGATTGATCCCTGACCGTGAGGATGCACGTTCCATTCTGAATGTGCAAATTCGCGATCCAGAGGTCAATATGCTTAGTGGCAATCGCCCCGCTTTAAGACTTGCGGATCGTCCTTTAACTCAAATGGCCGCCTCTGCCGTGCAGAATCAGAGTGGCGTTGAAGTCAACGGATATCGTGATTATCGAGGAGTTCCCGTTGTGGGAGCCTGGAAGTGGCTACCCGAATACGAAATGGGTGTCGTGACTGAGATTGATGCCGCAGAAGCTTATCGTCCCTTATATTTATTACGTTACAGTTTCTGGGGACTGTTCGGTCTATTAGCTGCCGGGACTGTGGCGATCTTTATCTTTACAGTGATCGTCGCGAGGAAGGAACAGGAAACCCGACGCGCTGTGATTAAAGCAAAGCAGTTAGGACAGTATGCTCTGGAAGAAAAACTGGGTGAAGGGGGCATGGGCGTTGTCTATCGCGGACGTCACGCCATGCTCAGACGGCCGACGGCAATCAAACTGCTGGACATTGAAAAAACAACCGATGAAGCGGTGGCGCGTTTTGAGCGGGAAGTGCAGTTGACCAGTCAGTTGAATCATCCGAATACAATCGCCATCTATGATTATGGCCGTACTCCAGAAGGCGTATTTTATTATGCGATGGAATTACTGGAAGGCATCAACCTGGATGATCTGGTCAAACAGTTCGGCGCACTGCCGGAAAACCGCGTGGTTCATCTGTTGAAACAGATCGCTGGATCGTTAGCTGAGGCACATAGCCTGGGAGTCATTCACCGGGATGTGAAGCCGGCTAACATCTTTTTGACGCATCGCGGAGGTGTTTATGATTTCATCAAACTGCTCGATTTTGGTCTGGTCAAAGCCGTTGATGGGAGAGAACAGGCGTCATTGACATCCACGAACTCGATGGCGGGTACTCCCATGTATCTTTCTCCAGAGGGGATTAACCGTCCTGATTCCGTTGACGCGCGCAGCGACCTGTACGCCTTCGGGGCCGTTGCTTATTATCTGCTGACCGGCACGACGGTTTTCGATGGTGATTCAATCATTGAAATTTGCATGAAGCATACGCAGGAGCAGCCAGAGACTCCTTCAAAGCGATTGGGAAAGCCGGTTTCGCAGGAACTGGAGCAAATGGTTATGCAATGCCTGGAAAAAGATCCAGCAAAGCGGCCACAGTCAGCAGCAGAAATCGTACAGGCCCTCTCAGTATGCCAGCTGGACGGAAAGTGGACGATTCAGGATGCCAGTGAGTGGTGGAGACAGAAAATGAAAATTGGTATGACGATCATTCAATCGGCTTCTGATTTGAAACCATCTCGCAGTTCTAAAGCGGATGCCACTTTGATCGTCAATCTTTCGCAGGAAGAGTAAACGTGCTCTCCTCAATCTGTGCTTCACCATGATTTGAAGCTAGAAACGATCAGGGCCGCAGGAACGACTTGATTTCCTGCACGCTCAGTGAGTGTCGTTTTTAATTGCTTCCAGTGAGACGAAATTTGCAGGATCGTCATTAGAGGCGAGCGGGGAACTGACACGATTTGCCAGAATTCCTGGTGCCGCTGTCTGACTATGGTCGGTTCCTTTGTAGACACCGAAATCATTAAAGAAAAATTTCTTGGCGATCCGATAAACCCAGCTTTTTTCCGGCACTTCGTTTCCGGGAGAATACTGCGAGGTGCGAGTTTCCAGATGTTGCAGCTCCTGCATTGCCTGTTTTCGGGCTGTGGTATCTTTGGCACCATGTTTATTCATCAGATCGATCAATAGGTCAGGACGTTCCAGAATGATACAGCCACGTGTATTTTGCTGCACAACCTGTCTAAAATCTTTGAGGAACTCTGATTGCACGAATTTTTCTTTCAGCGTTTTCGTTTTATCATGAATCGAATCCGTGGCAAACTGGATTACCGGGCATGGTTCAATGTCCCCCCACGGATTGATATGGTGGCTGAGCCCCGTAGCAGCCGGACAGAGTGCGGTACCCTCATGGTCAAAATAAGCATCAATCACAGCGATTGGTTTTCTCGCGCGAATATCCACTACAAACTTTCGGGCGCGTAACTGTTCTTCGGGGGAAAGTGCCAACTCCGGGTTGGGTTCCGGACCAGCCACGCGGTAGATGTGATACCAGCAATACATCACGCCCATTTCGATCAGCTTATCAACCCATTCTTCGGTGAGTAGATCATCGATGTTCGATTTACACAAACTGGTACAGACGCCTGTGAGCAATTTATTATTCAGGCAATTCTGGATCCCCTGCATGGTTTTTTCATATACATCATTGCGGCCTCTGCGGAGGTTGCTGATGATCTCATTACCTTCGACGCTGATCAGAGGAGTGGCGTTCCCCAGTTTGCGGAGTTTTTTGGCAATTTCGTCAGTGATGAATTGACCGTTCGTGAAAATCTGGAAGTAGCAGTCAGGGTGACGTTCCAGAATTTCGAGTAACTGAGGGTGCATAAAGGGCTCTCCTCCCAGTATCCCGAAAAAGGAATTCCCCATTTCCTTGGCTTCAGTGATCAGCCGAGACATGGCCTCAACGTCAATTTTTTCCTGCTTGGCTGAAACATCGACCCAGCATCCCTGGCAGCGAAGGTTACAGCTATTAATGACAGAGATGTAAAGGAAAGGGGGAAAGAATTCTCCTCGCTTCAGTCGTTTTTTATGCTTGTGGACTGAGAGTGCGCCTTTGAAGCCAAAATTATAAGCTAATTTCCAGACGAGCCTTTTATCTGTTTCCAGCAAGACTCGTTTGGCCATTTTTAAATACATAAAGGGTCTCAGTTCTGTAGAAGAAGCTAAGTTAGTGAACAAAAAATGTTCATTCCGATCAATTCTACTCAGTCGGGAGCCGGGAAGCACCTGTTTCCACTAAAAATACTCAGAATATTTGCACACTACACAAACATTACAACTCTCACTGTAAATTGCATGAATTTCATGGTATAAGGAATTGTTCTTAAAATTCTTTTTTTGACTTTGGAGTATAATTCTTATACTTTCTAAGTTTAAATAAAAACAGATCACGCCGCTCACATTGTTAAAGACATTATTCATTCCGATTCAAATTGTTTAAGAGCTCGAGGCAATTGATGGAGTTAGTTGGACGAAGATACGATACATACGAAGCTGTCAGCATAAAGATCAAAGGGGGCATCATATCTTCGATTGACCTGCTGCCTGATTCTGAAGCGGCAGGACTTCCTTTTATCGCCCCTTCCATATTTGATCTGCAAATCAATGGACACGGAGGCACCTGGTTCAATAAACCGGGACTGACAGCAGAATTGGTCTGCCAGGTGCTGGAGAAGCATTATCAGTATGGCATTACCAGACTGTGCCCAACTTTAATCACAAGTTCATTCGAAGATTACGTCAGCGGTTTTTCTGCGATCCGTGAAGCATGCGAAGAGTATGCCTGGGTCGATCAGATGGTTCCCGGCTGTCATCTGGAGGGGCCTTATATCTCGCCGATTCAGGGACCTCGAGGTGCTCATCCGTTGGATCAGGTGCGTGCTGCTGACTGGGATGAATTTTCCCAATTGCAGGAACTTTCAGGAAATCGAATTCGATTGATCACCTTGGCTCCCGAAGTGGATAATGCGATTCCGTTTATCAAGCAGGCGGTCGCTTCCGGTGTCGTGGTCTCGATAGGTCATACTGCTGCTGAGCCTGAACAGATCACGGAAGCAGTTGATGCCGGTGCGCGTCTCAGTACACATTTAGGCAATGGGGCGCATGGAACATTACGTCGGCACCCCAATTATATCTGGGAACAATTGGGAGAACCCCGATTGATGGCCAGCATTATTACCGATGGACACCATCTCCCGGCCAGTGTGGTCAGAACGATTATTAAAACCAAAGGAGTCGAGAATACCATTATCACCTGCGATGCCTCGGGTCTGGCTGGTTTGCCTCCTGGAATCTACGATGAAGGCTCGGTCAAAATGGAAGTCCTCGAAGATGGTCCGATTGTGATTGCCGGTCAGCGTCAATTGCTCGCCGGGTCGGGGCTGGAGACCGATTCCTGTGTGACGACCGCCATCGATATGGCAGGGATTACCCTCCAGGAAGCTCTGGATATGGCCGGGTTGAATCCCGCACGTTTACTGGGATTTGAGCAAATCCGGCTCGAAGTCGGCTCAAGAGCTGATCTCATTTTGTTCCATTATGAAGGTCCCGGCTCCCGTTTAAATCTTCAAACCACACTGTCGTGTGGAACCGTCAAATACGGAACACTGCTCGTCAGTTCCTGAACTGAGTCAGGTTAAATCGAATACTCATTTCGTCACGCTAAAAATTTAAAAATATTTTCTGCTCGCGTGTTCACTGATTCCATTCCGCTAATTTTGGTGCTATAATTGGGTATTCTTCTTCCGTACGCAATAAATTCATACGGAAAATTTTGTATCTATTTCAGAGCCCTCGTTTTATTATATTTCTGGCTCTTCATATGTATTGAGATGACACAAGGCAGTGGGATATTTTGTAAACAAGTTCTCATTTATTATTAATCGCGAAGAAATGGAGCAGGGAAATCCAGATGGATGTCGCCTGTTCTGATTCCTTCAAGTTTACGATAAAGCTAATTCATTGCCCGATGTGCGTCTGCAGATCATGGATCGCGAATGATTTTTTTTAATAAGAAGTCACCCAAGAAAAAACTGAGCGAGCAGGTAGTCGATCTCCAGCTTGTTTCACAACAAGACATGGATGCCTGCCTGCACGAGCTTCAGACGAATTCCACCGATGATGAGAAATTGATCCGGTTGTTAGAGCGGAAAAATTTCATCACTTCGTTTCAGGCCGGTCGTTTAAAAAATAATGAACTCGAAGGTCTGGTACTGGGTGGTAACAAATTAATGTACCAGAATGCCTCCGGGAGTTTTGCACGCGTCTATCGGGCTGCCTCTCTGGCTGATGGCCGGATGATTGGCATTAAAGTCCTCAGGCAACGCTGGGCTCAGGATCCCGAGACAGTCAAGATGTTTCACCGGGAAGCCGAAGTCTGCAAACAATTTCAGCATAAAAATATTGTTCCGATTTACGATGTTGGCGTTCAGGAAAATATTCATTTCTTCACAATGGATTTTGTGGAAGGAGGGAATCTGCGTGATTTCATCACCATCCGCAAAAAACTGTCTCCTCTGGAAGCAATCAACTACACGGTTGATATTTGTGAAGGCCTGGAGTACGCCAATCGGCTGGGATATACACACCGTGATATGAAACCGACGAATGTGTTAATGTCGATTCAGGGCGTGGCGAAGCTGATCGATTTCGGACTGGCAGGAGAAGATGACACCAGTGGTGCGGGAGAAGCACATCAGCGCGCGGTTGAGTACGGCACTCTGGAAAAATCAACTGGTGCACCGCGCAATGATCCGCGGAGTGATCTCTATTTTGTCGGAACCATTTTTTACGAACTGCTCAGCGGCAAACCGCCCTTTCCTCGCACCAAAGACGTTGAAGAGCGAAAAAGACCTTCACGGTATTCTCAGGTCCCCTCTATCACCTCTCTGGAACCGAATTTACCAGAGCCGGTTGTGAATGTTCTGGAAAAGTTGATGGCCTATCAGCCACAGCAACGTTATCAATCGGCGACAGAGGCCATTCAGGATTTGCTCGAAGCACGTGCCCAGCTTGATACTGCCGGTTCAAATAATCAGCCGTCGATCGCAGCGGAAGTCAAGAATTCTGCAGAGCAGGAATTAAAGTTTGCGATCGCCCCTCCCACAATATTATGTGTGGAAAAACGATCCAAGAATCAAGATGTTTTGAGGGATTACCTTACAAAACATGGTTACCGCGTTTTGATCTTAAGTGATGCCGAACGGGCATTGAATCGGATTAAAGAAAACGCACCCGACTGTGTTGTCTTTATGGAAGATTCGATCGGAGCAGGAGCCGTCGAAGCATTTCACAAAGCTCTGGAGATGGACCCCGATCTGGCTGCCATTCTCGTGCTTTCCGAGAAGAATGCCGAAGTCAAGAAAACGTTGCAGAAAACAGATCGCTCCCGAATTCTGGTGCAACCGATCAAGATCCGTAATTTACGCGCAAAAATCCAGAAAGTTCTCGAGCACCAGCTCAATGATTCGGCAGAATTAACCGCCTATTAATCGCGGAAACTGCCTGTTGTGCATGCGGCTCTTTCCCGGCATTTCGTGATGTTGGAACTGGGAGTGCAGTTCATTCATATTTGGGAATGTTCGGTTCAGGGATTTCTTCGAGCAGACGTGCGATAATATCTTCGGTGACCATGCCTTCGGCCTGTGCCTGGAAATTGGTGGAAATGCGGTGCCTGAGTACAGGGACGGCAATCCGCCTGATGTCATTCAACGAAACGCTAGCGCGCCCTGACATGGCGGCAATCGCTTTTCCGCCTGCAATTAAATATTGACCGGCACGAGGACCGGCGCCCCAGTCAACCATTTGTTTAATAAAGGGAGGCGCAGACCCATCTGAAGGACGGGTGGCCCGCACCAGGCGGGTCACATAGTTGATCGTCATCGGCCCCACTTCAATCATATTGATCTGCCGTTGGAGATAAACAATCGATTTAGCCGACAGAACTTTTCGGATTTCCGGTTTTTCGCTGATACTGGTTGATGCCAGTATTTGTTCTTCCTCTTCCAGGTTCGGATATTCGACCTTGATATTGAACATAAAACGGTCCAGCTGCGCTTCGGGAAGCGGATAGGTGCCTTCCTGTTCGATCGGGTTTTGGGTCGCGATCACAAAGAAGGGGTCGGGCAAGTCGTAAGTTGTCTGCCCGACGGTAACTTGATGTTCCTGCATGGACTGCAATAATGCCGCTTGCGTTTTGGGAGGCGTTCTGTTGATTTCATCAGCGAGCAGAATGTTGGTAAACACGGGACCCTGGACAAATCGGAATGCACGCCGTCCGGAATCTTCTTCTTCGAGTACATTGGTGCCTGTGATATCCGAGGGCATCAGGTCCGGCGTAAACTGAATTCGTTTGAACTCGCAATCCAGGATGCGGGCAATCGTACTGACCAGTAAGGTCTTGGCTAGTCCGGGAACTCCCACCAGCAGACAATGCCCTCCGGTAAAGATGGCAGCCAGAAGTTGTTCGATGACATCATTCTGTCCGATAATCACTTTATGCAGTTCATCAACCATCACGTCATGATGGCGTTTTAACTTTTCGAGAAAATCGTCGAAGTCGCGTTTTTCGTTTGCCAATGTTTTTCCATTCTCTCATAAATAATGAGGTCTGCTGGATTCGATCCAGTAAACCGGTATATGCTGCCATCCGAACCAGCAGACTGGCCAGGCTGATGTGGAAATTCTCTTTCAGGAATCACAATTATAATCATCTTAAATGGCAAGAGAAACAGTGACTCCTGACTTGCAGAAGCAAAACTGCTACAATCTTTAAAAGAGTCATAAAACTGAAGGAATCAGAAAAAAAGACATAAATTCGGTAAGGATGGATATTTATTGAACTATAATGGTCTTCATGTCAGCTCTAGACTGGGTTCAGGTTTATTGTAGCATCTCCCGGGCCATTCGGATCGAGTAGATTAGCATGGGGGAGCTGATGGTTAGAGGGGACTTTCTTTAGATCATGGCAGCCTCCGCTTTTGTCTACAAGTATTGTTGCGGGATAGAAAGAGAAATGCGATGGATCGAATCTATAATCTGATAACCAAGAGGGCGTTGTGTTGGATCCTGGTGGCGGCCGTTTTTATTTCTTTGGGCTGGCAACCAGATGTAACCGCTTCTGCCCAGGAACTCTCAGCAAAATCGGTTGCTGATTCAATCGAACGCGGTCGGGACTTTCTGGTAAAGCAGCAGAAAGGCAATGGTTCGTGGCCTGCTCCCGGTGGCTCTTACACTGTGGGGGTGAGTTGTCTGGCATTGATGGCCATCATAAATAGTGGAATGACAGCCGAAGATGAACCGGTCCAGCGAGGTCTAAAATATTTGCGATCGCTCCGTCCCGATGAAGCAAAGGGGACCTATCAGATCAGTCTCATGATCATGGCGCTGGCGGCTGCCAAGGACGGAAAACGGGATGTGCCATTAATTTCGTCACTGGTGACCCGTCTGGAAGAGAGCCAGGTAAAAGCGGGGCCTGATGCCGGAGGCTGGAGTTATGGTCCCGGTATGGCGATCGGCGGTGGAGGCACTGCAGACAGAAGTAACAGTCAATATGCCGTGCTCGGCTTGCGCGATGCCGTTCACGCGGGAGTGCCCGTCAGTCTTAGTACGTGGAAATTGATCAGGCAGTACTGGGGCACTCAGCAAAGCGCGGATGGGGGATGGGGATATCAGTCGAGAGCAGGGAGCAGCAGAGGCAGTATGACGGTGGCCGGCATCGCGACGATGGTGATCGTCAATTCGATGCTGGGAGACGAGCTCGAAATCAATCCGGATGGGACTCCCGTCTGTTGTGAAAAAAAAGAATTCGATGAATCAATCGAACGCGCGGTGCGCTGGATGGCGAATCATTTTTCAGTAGGCAGTAATCCCGGCGTGAATTCATGGCTACTCTATTATCTGTATGGTCTCGAACGCGCCGGCCGACTGAGTGGAACGCGATTTTTTGGGAAACATGACTGGTACCGGGAAGGAGCCGCTTTTCTGGTCACGAGGCAGTCTGTGCGGGATGGTTCCTGGAAGGGGGCGGGGCAACTGGAAGGCGATCCCGTTTTGGGAACCAGTTTTGTATTGCTGTTTCTTTCCAAAGGACTAGCGCCGGTACTGATCAATAAGCTGGAATACAAAACCGAACAGCAGGTAAATCAACCCAATACGATTCCCAACTGGAATCAACATCGGAATGATATCCTGAATTTAACCGATGAATTATCGGGTCGCCCCGATTGGCCGAAGCTACTCACCTGGCAGACCGTGAATCTGGAACTTGCGATCCAGGCGGGGAGCGTTCAGGTTCTCAGGCAGGCGCCGGTTCTGTTTATCAGCGGGCAGGAAAATCCAAAATTCGGCGAAAAAGAAATCGCCATGCTGAAACAGTATGTGGAGCAGGGGGGCTTTATCTTCGCCGTCGATAATTGCAATGGCGCCGGATTCGATCGGGGATTTCGTGAGCTGATTAAAAGCATGTACCCGCAGGGAGAAGCACAACTCAAAAGGCTGACCGCAGAGCATCCTGTATTCCGCTGCGAGTATTTACTGGATGCGGAAAGTGTGGAACTTTATGGCGTGGATGTCGGCTGCCGCACATCGATCATCTACTGCCCTGATGATCTGGCCTGTTTGTGGGATAAGTGGATGCGGTTTCCCCCAAAAGAACGCTCACCTCAGGCGACATCAATGATTACACGTGCGGTCAGAATTGGCACGAACGTGATCGCCTACGCCACCGGTCGCGAGCCGCCCAATAAACTCGATCAGGAAGAGCTGGCCAATGAAGGCGGCCTGCAGGACCAGATTGAACGTGGCTTTTTACAGATCGCAAAGATTCGCCACAATGGAACCTGGGATGCGGCCCCGCGTGCCCTGCGCAATTTATTAAGGGTTCTCAACCAGAAAGCGGGTATGATTGCTTCCACAAAAACGCCGAATCTGCCTGCCAGTGATCCGAACCTGATGAGATATCCGCTGTTGTATATGCACGGGCGGAGTCAGTTCAGTCTCTCCAAAACGGAGCAGTCGACGTTAAAGCAGGCGCTGGAAAATGGAGGCGTCCTGTTTGCTGATGCCTGTTGCGGCTCTCCCCCTTTCGATCAGAGTTTTCGACAGATGATTCAGGAGATGTTTCCCACAAAACAGTTGAAACGGATTCCGATTGAGCATCCGCTGTTTTCTGAAAAAACGGGTTATGATGTTCGCAAAGTCAGACGCCGTCAAATGGAAGTTGACGATGTCAATCAACCACTCAAAGCAAAAACGCTGGTTGTCGAACCATTACTTGAAGGCATTGAAATCGACGGACATCTCGCGGTGATTTACAGTAAGTACGATATCAGTTGCGCTCTGGAACAGCAGGCTTCGGTCGCCTGTGCCGGATACATTCCGCAGGATGCGATTAATCTGGCGTTGAACATCGTGCGTTATGCATTGCTTCAGGATATTTCCTTTGAAGAAAAAATCGAAGCCATCAAAGTCGATTAAGTTTGAAATGAAGATCTATTTTTACAGATTGAGAAAACAGGCAGCGTAATGAGCGAACAGGTTGATCAACTAAAAAAAATTACAATTGGAGCCAGATTGGTAGGGGCAGTGATCGGTTGTGTGTTTGCAGGGATCGGTCTTACCGTTTTAGGAGCATTATGGTCGGGGGCTCTGGCGGCACCTTTTCTCTTTCGGATTTTCGGGTCGTTTGTCGCGATTCCCTTTATGGCGATCGGTGGATTTACTGCTTACTCTGCCATCACAGGTCTTGGCTTGCAAAAATCAAATCTGGTTAACTCTGCATCAGTGAATACAAAACAAGGCTCGTATACATGCCCCAACTGTAATGCGCCGCTCTCGGACGAGATTGATGTCTCACCGCACGGTGATGTGAAATGCGCGCATTGTAACGGCTGGTTCAATATTCATCATGAATGAACGCAGAAAATAACCGGTGAAACGTCCCTTATTGTAAGTGGTCATCCCGATCATCTACCTTACGTCGCTTCGCAGGTGGCTCTTTGCTGTGATCGCACCACTGGTTTTTATTCTGTCGGTTTTGAATTCGATGGTCGCTGATGAGCTTGATCGAGCATAGAACAATCATTAAGAATACTTAAGCTTAAGCAGCTCTGCGAATCTCTTTCGTCACCTCAGTGACAGGCCGTTTTGCGAACGGAGTTTTGATTGACGGTCGTAGATAGTTCCAGTAAATCGAACAAAGCTCGAAGAAGGCTTTGAGGAAATCGTGAGGTTTGACTTTCGAGCCGGCGACATCCATCCATTTCGTCAGCGGCAGCTCATACACGGTTTCTTCCAATGCAGGGCAGTTGAAGAACTTTTCCAGTTGACGTGCGCGGGCCAGAAGTTCCACATCGAAAATCCAGTTTGTCAGAAATGGGATTGAAAACAGAGTCTCGCATTCCGGAGTCACCCGGAATAGTTTTGCCCCGCATTGGGAATCATAGATAGGAAGTTTCAATACAACCGAGGCAGCGGTGGCGAAGATGCGACCCAGATAGTGTCTTAACGGTTGTCGTTCGATCTGCCTGCCCAGCAGTTTCACCCGTGCTCCGATGACCAACGCCAGTTGCGGACGCTGGTCGAGCTGTGTAGTAAACTCCGGAATCATCTCCAACGGGGTGGCAAGATCTGCATCCCAGAATCCGGCATAATCGACATTTGATTTCAGAGCCTGCTGCATTCCCTGTCGGACGGCTTCCGCTTTTCCCTGATTTCGGGGCAGGTGCAGTACATCGAATGTTTCCGGAACAGAGGTTTTTAATTCATCCAGAATCAAACCGGTTCGATCGCTACTGCCATCGTTGACGAATAAAAAACGATGGTTCTGATGAATCATCGCATACTTGCGAAACTGCAGAACCTCTAAACGCTGTTCTTCATTGAAACAGGGAATGACGATGATCGCGGTTGACATAGTTGAGTTGTTACCCGATTCGTTCGAATCGCAGAGTATGCTTGAATTGGTCGAACTGGTGAAATTGCGTATGCCACACCAAAACGCGCCTGTTTTCAAAAAACGTGTTCTAGTGAATTCTGAGACCGGGGTGTACCAAAAAATCGTGTTTATGTCAAAATCGGATTGTCTATACGTAAAAAAACAGAAGCCCGGTTAAACCGGACTTCTGTTGTAAAATCAAAAATGTCGTAACCTATTACTATTCAGTAACTTTGATCGAATAAAGCCGTGATCGATCGGAAACATACATCTTGCCATTGGCAAAGGTCGGCGTGCTATAGATTGAAGAGTTGAATGTTTTTTCATCCAACAGTTTCTTTTCTTTGCCAGCCTGAAGAATGATCAACATACCATCTTCGTTTCCAATAAAGACTTTACCATCCACCACCATCGGGGAACCCCAGCAGGCGGCGAACATGTCGTATTCCCAGTAGCGTTTACCGGTAGCAAGGTCGAGGCAGTGAATGAATCCGCTCAGGTCGGGAGCGTAAACCAGTCCATCATCCACGGCGACGGTGGACATGGTGCGGCGGAATAACAACTCGCCTTTCTTGCCCGTCAGCTTGCCGTCAACGTCTTCTCCGCCGTAATGCCAGATCTGGCCTGAAGCGGGGTTATCTTTCCAGCCGTCTTTGCCATCAGAAATCTGAGGGCTGATGTCACCTGTTTTGGTAGCGTCGATACGGTAGATATGACCCACGCCTTCACCGTGTTCGGGGTCTTGACCAACTCCCAGAATTACGCTGTTATCATAAAAGACAGGAGTGGCGATGAGGGCGTTTCGAGTTCCACGGCCTCCCAGTTCCCACTTCGCATCTTTGGGATTGAGATCGAATTTCCAGATCAGTTTGGCATTTCCATCTCCGTCACCTTCGGGAGAGAATGCATACAGCCAGCCATCTCCACCGGGGAAATAGACCTGGACTTTACCATTCACAACGCCGACCGCAGGTGAAGACCATTGGCCATGCAGAATTTTATCGAAGGGAGTATTGTCTTCCCAGAGGATCTTTCCAGTCTTCTTATTCACAGCCAGAAAGCAGGGGGCACGGGGCGCTGGTACTTCCAGGTGTGCTTCGTCAACTCCGTTGGAGGTCAGCAGGAAAACGTAATCGCCGTGTATGACGGGCGAGCTGGTTGCCAGGTTATGCGGAAAAACGCCCAGGTCTTCGATCATATCCAGCGACCAGATAATGTCGGCGTCTTCCTTGTCAGTCTCTTTTTCATCTTTGACAGGGCCGTCATTTTCGTTGTCGTAAAACCCGTTTGCATCCAGGCACATGAGTTCGCAACGGTTTGTCACAACCCACAGCCGATCACCTTCGACACAGGGAGCAGAACAGATACCCTGTTCCGGCCAGTCATTGACACGGCCCTGGGGGAGTTTTTCGCGAGACAACTGCCACTTGAAATCGCCGGTCTTTTCGTCAAAACAGAGTACGACACCCAGGTCGTCTTCATACTTGGGACGGTATTTTCCGCCGTTGTTGGTTCCGACGTAAACCTGACCATTGGCAACCACGGGATTCCCATACGTTTGCGAGCCCAGTTTGGAAATCCAGAGAACGTTTTCTCCTTTTTCTTCGCCTTCGCCCGGTTTGAAGTCCAGAGAGACGCCGGTGGTTTTATTAACCATGTTGCGAGAAGCATCGCCGCCCCACATCGGCCAATCACCACTGACGGTTCCTTTTTTGCCAGCAGCGGCAGTTTTGGTCTGCTCACTTTTGGGGGCTGGTTTTGATTCCGAAGTTTTTTCCGGTTTTGGTTTTTCTTCGGCTTTCGGTTTGGCTTCCGCTTTTGGAGTCGGCTCGGCTTTTGGTTTTTCAGGTGCTGGTGATTCCGCTTTGGGCTCGGCCGGCTTGCTGTCAGTATTCAGGGCAGGACCAGATTTTTTCATTTCCGGCTCTGTTTCGGGAACGGTTGCTCCCGCGTCGACGGTTGTAGAACCTGCTTCTTCCAGAGGTGCGGCACCTCCCAGTTCGGTTTCCGTTCCGGGAGCTGGTTTGGTCGATGCGTCACGAGATTCACAGCCTGTTGTCGTCATGACTGCACAGCATGCAAGTGAGTTGAACAGGGCGAATCGAATTAGAAACTTTTTCATTATTTATCCTCAGAGACAATGATGTTATCGAAGTAAGCATCCGCGAGACGGTAAAGATAAAGCCCAGGACTTCCTTTTTCGTTAGCATGTGGGTCTGAGGCTTCAATAGTCCAGTTTTCTGGTTCAGGCTTATCTCGAGGCCATACTTTACCCTTCACCACTGCCTGACCATCCTTGATATCAACTTTGATTTTCATAGTATACCAGACATCCGGATCAGAACGGAACCGGACTTCCTGAGCCATTCTCAAATGCGGTGCCCAGCTTTGAATCGCCAACTTTCCGGAGTTGCCTTTTAGAATCAGGTCGTATCGGTTGGCCGTCACACCTACACTGGCCAGTTTTCGTTTCTGTTCTTTCATAAAGACATCAGCCTGAACCGTATATCCTTTAGGAGCCAGCTTGCTCATGTCAGACGGGCCTAACCAGACGCTCGCACTCGGGCGTCCTTTTCCGGGGCTTGTGATCATGGCAGTGGTTCCATCGACTTCAGTAGGCTGAAGTTTAAGAAATGCATTCACCCATGCCGGGGGAACCTGTTTTCCCTTATAACCTTCAAAATCAAACTTCCAGGGAAGGGGAGAGAAGACGCGAATTCGGGCTTCTGCGGTTAAGTCACCAACCTTCACGGAAACCGTTCCGGCGATGGGGGTTTTCAAGTCCGCAGGTGTAGTCACGCTCATGCCATCGACTTTTGCGGCTTCGAGCCCTTTGCCCGGTGTGATGGTGGCATCGACCTTTTTGATGAACTGGCCGTTTTCATCATAGGCCAGAATTTCATAATCAATTTTATCCCCTTGAACCACTTCCACTTCATAAGGGATTAACTGGAGTGAAGCAATTTTATCCTGCTTCGGTTTTTCGGACTGCAGCGGGGGAATCGGATCGCTGCTTGGCTTTCTCGTTTCATCACCAATGCAGATCGTTCTGTCTCGTGTGACGAAATAAATCCGACCATCGGCAATCGCAGGAGATGCGTAAATTTCGTCCATCCCTTTATCAACGCGTGCCAGCAGTTGAACGTGCGAAAGCTCTTCGCATTTTTCGCGGCTTGTTTTCAGAATATGAATGTTGCCATTCACTTCCATGACGTACAGTTTACCATCTGCCCAGACAGGAGAACCTTTTCCGACGGTTCCCAGACTGTAATACCAGAGTTCTTTCCCTGTTTTGCTGTCGTAAGCATACATCCGACCGGTATCCGCCACGACATACAGAATCTCGTCTTTGACGAGCAGGCTGGCATAACCGGCTTTGACACCATCCACGCGCCAGACACTGCCGGTTTTGGTAATATCGCCACGAAGTGATCCGTCAATACATTGAACTCGACCAAAGTCGACTGTATCGATATTGTCTTCTCCGTGCGTGATGTAAACGTATTTTCCATCCGCGACGGGAGAGCTGTTCAGCCCGCGTTTGGACATGAGGAATCCCCACAGCTTTTCTCCCGTTCGTGAATTCATGGCATAACAGCCGCCATCGGCGTTTCCGGCGATCAGCATGCGAACGCCATCAATGACAGTCACAATGGGTGCAGAATAGTTTGTGTCTAAAGGAGCTTCGCCGGGAGCCGCCGTCCACAGTAGTTTGCCGGTTTTCTTGTCAAACGCATAGTAGGTTTGTTTTGGTGGAGGCGAAGCCGTCTTGCCCCAGTTCAGTTGCAGAAAGCTGACAATTACCCGGTTTTCATCGACAATCGGTGTTTGTGTTCGACCGCCGTAACCGGAAATTTTACCGTAGTCTTCTGAGAGTGATTTTTCCCAGAGGACTTTGCCATCGGGTGAGTAGCAACGGAATAAACCGCTGACAGAGTGAACATAAACGTTGCCAGATTCCGGATCGCCGGCCATGCTGGCCCAGCCTACACGTGGTGAGGGGATGTCGGTTTGAAAGACATTGAACTCATCTTGCCAGAGCACTTTGCCTGTCTTGGCATCCCAGCAGACGACCTGTTCTCTGGCGTGGACTTTCTCTTTTGGATCAGTGACATCGTGGTGTGTCCGACAATTCAGATACACGCGACCGTCTAAAACAATGGGAGCAGAACGCCCGCCAATATCTGATTGCCAGAGTACATTTTTTCCGTCGAGAGACCACTCATCAACCAGATTGGTTTCACGGGAAATGCCATTATGCTCCGGGCCTCTCCAGTGTGCCCAGTCGCCAGCAGTGGCAAAGGAAGCGGTGAAAAACAGCATAACGGAGCCGACGAGCACCATGTTCATTCTTCGCATAGAAGATCCTCACTGTTCGTTTATAGAATGTGGTATCACTGATGAAGGACTACAAACCCTTTTATAGGCCTGCTATCTCAGTTCTTAAGGTGGGAGGGTTCATCCCCTACATATAATACAGTATTGAAGTTGTCCGGGTATTGCAATGGTCTAATCTGAACTCTCAACTAGATTTAATAAGAGCATATTCCTTTATAATTAAGACTGTTTCAGCCATAATCAAGGGCTTGGCGCTATTATTTATATGCATTCTGATGCAATTTGATTGACAGGGGTTTAATTTATTATGTTTCCTCAAGTACGAATGCGGCGAAATCGTCGTACAGACTGGTCTAGACGGTTGGTTTCTGAAAATCAGCTTTCGGTCAATGACTTGATCTGGCCTGTGTTTATACAGGAAGGCACGAATCAGAAAACAGAGATTCCTTCCATGCCGGGAGTGCAGCGTCTCACAATCGACCATCTGGTTGCAGCTGCCAGATCTGCAGCCGATCTGCAGATTCCCGTTTTGGCGTTGTTTCCCGCGACAGATCCTGCGAAGAAAACCGAAGGGGGCGAAGAAGCATTTAACCCGGAAAATCTGGTCTGTCGTGCTGTCCGTGCGTTAAAAGCAGAAAATCTGAATCTGGGAATTCTCTGCGATGTGGCTCTGGACCCTTATACCAGTCACGGTCAGGACGGCCTGGTCAAAGACGGTTATGTTGTGAATGATGAGACGCTGGACGTGTTGTGTCAGCAGGCGGTGGTCCAGGCGGAAGCTGGCTGTGATATTATCGCTCCTTCGGACATGATGGATGGCCGCATTGGTGCGATTCGGGAAGCCCTGGATGAAGCCGGCTTTCCGCATGTACAAATCATGGCGTATGCGGCCAAATATGCGTCTGCCTTTTATGGTCCCTTCCGTGATGCCGTCGGTTCGGGAGCAAACCTGGGAACCGGCGATAAACGAACGTATCAAATGGACCCTGCCAACAGCGATGAAGCATTGCGGGAAGTCGGCCTGGATATCAGTGAAGGGGCTGATATGGTGATGGTCAAACCGGGTATGCCTTATCTGGATATCGTCCGCCGCGTCAAAATCGAGTATGAAATTCCGACCTTTGCCTATCAGGTAAGTGGTGAATATGCCATGATTTCTGCAGCAGCCCAGAATGGGTGGCTGGACCGGGAACGCTCCATTCTGGAAAGCCTGCTCTGCTTCAAACGGGCCGGTGCAGATGGCATTTTGACCTATTTCGCGAGAGAAGTTGCGGAATTACTGCAGGCGAAATAGATGAAAATTTGGTGAGGAATCGGATTCTTTCGATTCGTATGATGCGAAAAACGTCGGGATTCGCTATAATCTCCGGCTTGTTTTTGATAAGAGTTCGCTCATTTCCCTTTGGCTGACAGAATTCGTTCTTCGCGATTTTTAAAAGAGTTTGCTGGTTTTTCGAACTTCCGTCCGAGAAATAGTGTCACCATTCTTTTCCGAGAATCCGATAATGTGTATTTACGGCTTTTTTAATTAGACGACGAGGTGAACCAGTGCAATTAACGGGACATGCCAGCAGTCAGGAAACGATTGCTCTCTTCGAGAAATATGTCATTCCCAATTACGGTCGCTATCCGATCAGTCTGGTGCGCGGCGAAGGGTGTAACGTCTGGGACGCAGAGGGCAAACGTTATCTCGATCTGTTTCCAGGTTGGGGCTGTAATATTCTCGGCTATTGTCCCGAGCCGGTCGTGGCTGCGATTCAGGATCAGGTCTCGCGCCTGATTCACGTGCCCAATACCTGGTACACTGAAGCCCAGGGACGGTTTGCAGAGTTTCTCTGCACGCGAAGTTTCGGCAAAGCCTTTTTCTGTAACAGCGGTGCCGAAGCGGTCGAGGGGGCAATTAAACTGGCCCGGTTGCACTACGATGGAAAACGTCCCAAAATCATCACCTGCGAAAATGGGTTTCACGGCCGAACGTTTGCCGCAGTTACTGCGACCGCACAACCGAAATACCATGCTGGATTGGGACCTTTAGTTGCCGGCTTTCGTTATGCTCCGTATAACGACCTGGAAGCAATGGCCAGTCTGGTCGACGATGAAACCTGTGCGATCATGGTGGAGCCGATTCAGGGAGAAGGCGGCGTTAATATTCCCGATGAAGGATATCTGGCTGGTTTGCGAAAGCTGGCAGATGAAGCCAACTGTCTGCTGATTTTTGATGAAGTGCAAACGGGCATGGGGCGAACCGGCACCTGGTTCGGTCATCAGCAGTGGGGCGTTCGTCCTGATATTATGACAATGGCTAAAGGCATTGCCGCCGGTGTCGCCGCTGGAGCGGTGATTGCCAGCGAAGAAGTGGCGCCTAGCTTAAGACCCGGGATGCATGCCAGCACCTTTGGCGGAAATCCCCTGGCGATGGCGGCGGGACTGGCCACCGGTCAGATGATCGAAGACCAGAACCTGCTGGAAAACTGTCAGATTATGTCGAAACAGTTCGAGCAGTTCTTTGAACAACTGAAAACGGAATTACCCATTATTCGTGACGTGCGTGTCCGCGGGATGATGGTCGGCGTCGAATTGAATATTCCTTCCGGCCCTGCGGTTGGAAAATGTATGGAACGCGGGCTGCTCATCAATTCCACGCATGATACGGTCGTGCGTTTACTGCCTCCATTGAATGTGACCTCGGAGCAGGTCGAAGAAGGCTGCGAGACGATTGCAACCGTGCTTCGGGAAATGGCTGAGGAAGATTAGCGCCCGGTCGCAGTTCATTTCATGAAAAATAATTGATCTATTCACACATTCCTGTTCGAATCTTAGTTTAAGAAGCGAACAGGAATTCCTGTTTTTAACAAGTCATTGATTGAGATATCCAATGAGACATTTAGTCACCTTGCACGATTTGGAATCGTCAGAGATCGTTGAAATTTTCGCCCTGGTTCAGGAATTAAAAGCGAAGCGAAATGCGGGAGAGCGTCCGCAACTATTGCAGGGTCGGACGATGACTCAGGTGTTCGAAAAACCTTCCCTCCGCACGCGGCTCAGTTTTGAATCGGCGATGTGGGAACTGGGCGGCGGTGCCAGCTTTTTTTCCTGTAAAGAAGCGGGCCTCGACGGTCGCGAGTCCATCGAAGATGTCGCGCAGGTCATCGGCAGATATTCGGACGTCGTGACTCTCAGAACCTTCTCGCACGAACTGATTGAACAGTTCGCAAAAAATTCGCAGGCTTGTGTGATCAATGCACTCTCGGATTTAAGTCATCCCTGCCAGGCATTGACAGATCTTTTTACGATTCAGGAAATCGCAGGAGATCTGACACAGCAGAAAGTCGTGTATGTCGGCGACGGAAATAACGTGGCATATTCACTCGCCAATGGTTGTGCGAAACTGGGTGTTAAGTTTGTCCTCTCTTCTCCGGAAGGTTTTCAGTTGAAGCCGGAATTTGTGAAGGCATTGAAAAAACACAAACCCGACGTACAACTGGAAGTAGAATCCGATCCGCAAAAAGCAGTCGCCGACGCCACCGTGATTTACACCGACGTCTGGGCCAGCATGGGACAGGAATCCGAAACCGAAAATCGCAAGAAGATCTTCGCGAATTATCAGGTTAATTCTCGCCTGATGTCCGCCGCCGATCCTCACTGCCGGTTCATGCATTGCCTGCCCGCCAAACGCGGCCTCGAAGTCACCGACGAGGTGCTCGACAGCGATCGCAGCATTGTTTTCGAACAGGCCGAAAACCGGAAGCATCTCGCCAAAGGGTTGCTGGTCTGGTTGTTGCAGCAGTCGTAGTCCTCCAAAATAAAATCATTGAAAACCCCGGCACTTCCTGTCGGGGTTTTCTTTTTCATTCAGCCTCTTGTTGACGGCCGGAGATTCAGCTGAACTGTTTGGTCTTGACCTCTCGATGTCTCCAGCGAAACTACCCTGCATGCGTCGCGCGCGAGCAAACATGATTTTCAGGTGTATCGATTTCCTCCTGACGATTCCAGCACCATATAAAGACGCTTGTTTGGCGCATTTTTTATGGAATGACGTGGCACTGGTTCCGTTTGAGCACTGTGAGATGCGACATTAAATTGCTTTTCTGCGTCATAAACTGACACGAGCAGCGCTTCGGCAGAGTCAGAATGTGCCTGACTTTGACCACTGTTGCGCTTGACCGGATGACGCACTTCACTAAGATAATTTTCGGTCGCAGCCAAAACGGTGTCACAGCGAAGAGGGTGATAGAGGGCACCGACAATCACTGTGAGGAACTTATACCAGCTGTAGGAAACTAAAAAATACGACATGCTTGCTCTGCCTGGAAAATGCGAAATCAGGATCTGCCAGCGGTCGGCATCTCCGAAGTTGCCTGCCCGTTGTTGAGGGACGCATTCTACTCGATATCACTCAGTCAGCAGTACATGAAAATCCGGTAGTTACCAGCCTACGTGCACCTGCAAATGAGCTTGCTGTGTCGACTACTTGTTAAACATGTCGCTGACGACATCTTTATAGAAGACGGAGAACATCAGCCAGGCCATCAGCAGCGTCAGCAGCAGGTTTAACGATTGACCGCAAATATAAAGGATCAGCGGTTTGCCCCCTTTGAGGAACTTCGTCAGTTCGCGGAAGTTGGTTTCCAGTCCGATACTGATAAACGCCAGACAGAAAAACCAGCCGCGAAATACTTTGGATGATTCTTTCACCATTGTCGGAACAATGATCTCGCCCCCTTCCATGAAAACATACAGCAGCGAGAAAATGCCGGAAGCGATAATGAACCCGAGCACGAACTTGGGAAAACGATACCAGATTTCCCAGGCATCCGGTTTAATGTTTGTTTCTTTGGTTTCAACACAGCTCACCCAGAACACGGCAACGCCGAACGCGGTGACGCCAATCAGAATGTTCTGAATCATTTTGATTGTAATTGCGACTTGCTCGGCTTCCGGCCCCAGTATCGCACCAGAGGCAGCGACGGCACCGGTCGAGTCAATCGTGCCCCCCATCCAGGCACCACCCAGAATCGGGCCAATGCCCAGCATCTGGATGACAAGAGGCATCACGATCATCATGATCACGGTGAAACTGAGTGAGAGCCCAATCGCAAACGAGAGTTCTTCTTTTTTCGCTTTGCAGGCGGCCGCTGTCGCGATGGCGGCGGAAACACCACACACCGACATATCCGCCGAGATGACCATGTTCAGCGAACGCGATTCGATTTTCAGGACCTTCTGCCCGAAGGCGTACGTACTGATCAGCACGATCGGCGTTACCACCCACGCGACATAAATGCCCGGCAGTCCCAATACCAGCAGGCGGCTGAAGAGGACACTCGCGCCCATAATCACCAGTCCCGTTTTGATATAAAACTCTGTTTTCAAAGCGGGTTTGAGCCAGTTCGGCGTGCCAATGGTATTGCTGATCACCAGACCGATCATCAGCGCCCAGAGCGCATACTCCAGGTTATAGCGTTTGACAACGACCTGACCGGTCAGAAGATACGCCAGCGTCGCCAGTAGAAACACACCCAGAAAACCGACGGCAAACTTCGAGACAGATTGCCCCATCGCTTTAATGCCAATCGAAAAAGCAGCGAGGCTGATCAGGAAGACCGCGCAGATCGGGATGATCAGATTTTTTTTCTCGGGCGGAAAAATGGAATCGAGGGGATTATCAGTCCACGAACCCGGTTTGGAGAGCCAGGCTTTCAGCGGGCTGTGGACGCTCAGTTTTTCACCGGCGGTGTTTGCTTCCGCCAGTTGTTCTGAAAAGTTATCAGGCAGGGTGAGATACATCGCCAGAAAACAGATCAGCAGGATGCCTCCACCAGTCCAGATGGCCCACCAGTCTTCCGCCGTTTTCATCTCGGACCAGGTCGAACGACGAGGTGCTGCGACAACAATATCACTCTGCTCAGGTTCAGGAGTCGGCGCGTTTTCTGGCATTGATCGCAATACTTTCTGAGCGGAATGGCGCTAGCCACCGGTTAAACTGGGATCACAATAAAAAATCAAAGTCAGGACAAACTAAGGAGCTGTGTCTTTCTGAGCGGAACGGCGCTAGCCGCCGGTGTTGCGAGTTTTTTTACCGGTGGCTAGCGCCATGCCGCTCATGCGATGCGTGTTTAAAAACAACAATCGCTTTGTTTCAGAACGTAGCTGGTTCCGTTTCAAGCTCCGCATCATACCTTACAAAAAAAATAAGGAATCGAAAAGCGTTGATGCGATACTCGCGCCCTGTATTTTTCAGAAAGATCTGCAAACAGAAATCGATGGTACGATTCTTTTGTTTCCGTTGACGCGATTAATGTGAATCGGGAGCCGGGGTGGAAATCATCGCCTGTTTTGCTGGTTTGACTGTCACGGGAGTTTCGGCGGCCTGCTGCAGCGCCTCCAGCAACGTGGATTGCGAATACAGGTCGCGAATGATGATCGGCTTATTCGGGCTGTTCGCCGGGAAAATCACGGTCAGAGGAATGCTGACGCTTTTGAATTTATCCAGCCATTCTTTGATGGTCGGCGAATAGTCTGTGTAGTCGGCATACATCGGGACGATGTTGTGCTTCTTGATCAATTCCAGCGTTTCCGGGGTGTTGAGTGCAAATTTTTCATTCGTTTTACAGGTCAGACACCACTCGGCAGAAAAGTCAATCAGCACGGTTCGGTGGTCGTCACGCAATCGATTCAGTTCCTGAGTGTTGAAAGGGACCCAAGGAAGATCGTTGGTCGACTTCTGGCTCATTTCATAGCCGAAAAAACAGATTCCCGCCGTCAGTAGCAGCGCCGAGGTACGTACGGTCATTTTCTTTCGGAACGAAGAATTATGAGTATAAAGGCTGCCAATCATCCACAGCCCTGTCGTAATTCCCAGCAGCATGATCAAAACAGGAATCGTCAGCGATTCATCCAAGAACGAAATGATAAAGATCACCGCGCCCATCAGCACGATGCCCGAAAACTCTTTGAAACGCACCATCCACATGCCCGGCTTGGGAAGCCACGCAATCGCTTTGGGGAACACACTGAAAACCAGATAAGGGGACGCCATCCCCAGCCCCATTGTCAGCCAGACCAGATACGTAATATTCGGAGTCTGCTGGACCGACCAGGCGAGTACCGGCCCCAGAAATGGCCCGCTGCAGGGGGTTGCCAGCAGGGTCGCCAGGATGCCTGTCAGAAATGCGCCGGTTAAGCCTTCCTTCTGTTGACCACCGGCCGCCGAACCGACCATGCCCGGCACGGGAATCTCAAACACGCCCAGCATGCTCAGCCCCATCGCATACACGATGCACGCCATTACAATATTGAATTTGGTGCTTTGAAACAGACCGCCCCAGCCGAGGCCGGCAAAAACCGCCAGCGAAGCCAGACCCAGAAACACCGTCAGTACGCCCAGCGAATAGAAAATATTCAGCAGGAAAATCCGCATCCGGTTTTCACCCGCCTGCTGCACAAAGCTCATGACTTTGATTGCCACCACTGGCAGTACGCAAGGCATCACGTTTAGAATCAAACCACCCAGAAACGCGAAAAACAGATAAGAAGCGAGTGTCTGGTTTTGATCATCCGAGGTAATGATAATCTCATCATCGTCCTCTGCACTTTTTAATTCTTCGACTGAAGAGAGTGCGACGGGGGTCGCGTTCGTCAGGTCTCCCAGTTGAAATTCCACGGGCAACGGGGGGCGGCAACTGCCTGAATTACAAATCTGGTAAGTCAGTTTGCCTTCCACGCCGATTTCGCTGGCGCCCGGAATACGCTCAAATTCACGCGACCAGACCACTTTGTCGTAATGCGTGCGCTGTGTGTATTCTTCGTGCGTTTCCACCTTCGGTTCCGGACTAACGGAAAATTGTCGGGAAACAGGTTTCAAGCCGTCCAGCTTGAAGATTTCGATATGTGTGGGCAGTCCCGCCTGTTTCCTGTCCTGATCCAGCGCGAACGTGTGGAATTCTTTTTCCAGCGTCATGGTGATGGTCAACTCCACCAGCTTTTCCGGGTTGGCTTTCGCGGGAGATAACGCAAACGTTAACTCGACCGGGTCTGGTTTCGAGCGGCGTTCCGGAATCGTCGTAAACGAAAGCGGCGCACTTTTCTGCTTGCCCGAGAGCGTCGCGGTAAACAGAAACTGCGAAGGGACACAGTTTTTCGCATCGCAAACCTGATAGATCATCTGCCCTTTGAGCAGCACTTGTGTGGGATTGGTCACGTCCGCGTTGACTTTGAAACGGCGGCTCCAGATCACACTTTTCGAATACTTTTCGATTTCTTTCCCGAACAGGGGTTCAAAAACCGTCTTCGGAGGATGGTCGGCGTTGAAATGCTGATCTATCGAAGTCAGGCCTTGGGACTCTTCAATCACAAATTTGGTCGCCCCGCCGAAAGTGGGGCTGGTGGAATAAGTATAAGAACCTTCCGGAATGATCATGGTCAGTGAAAGTGTCACCGTATCCCCGGGTTTGGCGTTCTGAGGCAGCAGGCTGACACTGATTTCCGTCTTGGCATCCGCATTCGCAGCAGGTGCGTTTTTTTGACCGAATAAGTCCGGCAGCGACCCCTTTTGTGCCTGCAAATTCAGTGATGAACAGATCAGGGCAGCAAAAATGGTGGTGATAATTGCAAGACGGCGGGGAGTTTTCAAAATGAAGCCCTTCCAGAAAACTCGGAACTATGACAAAACGGCTCGTGAGCCAACTTATTTAATAATATCGGAGTCGGGACTGTTTTCTTCTGTGAAGTAAGTCACAATTCCTGACGGATTCATATGGATTTTAGATTTCTGAGTCAACATTGACAACAATTTACTAACCTTATCCAATATAACTATCTTTTAGTCCGAATTTGCTTTGTAATGGAGAGCAGGTAAGATTTCAGCACGCGTAATCTACACAAACTGAGTCGGAACTTGTTGCTGCGTGAAGTTTTACCTATCTTAACTCATCAATGAAGTTTGATCAATTGTAGATATGTCTCGATGAAAAAATGGTTCTCTACACTCTGTCTTTTACTGGCCGGTTTGTCGCTGGATGTGACCGCCGGGGAACCACTGATTGCCCCAAAGCCGACGGAAACGGCGAAAGAGATTGAATTCAGAGACCCCATCCCTTTCGGCCTGCCGCCAGTGGAATACGGGACCGGGGCACTCTCAGAACCTGTCGCCGCAATGAACCAGAGCCTCGGCGATCGCAGTTTGAGTCTGAAATATGATCCCGAATGGGGTTATTTACGCGATGTTCTGCAATCGTTAAAGATCCCGGAAACCTCGCAGTTGATGGTTTATTCCAAAACCGCCCTCAATCCGCGGCTGATTAAACCGAGCAATCCCCGGGTTATTTATTTTAATGACGACGTTTATGTCGGCTGGGTGCCCGGCGCGCGGGCGATGGAATTCGCGTCCGTTGATCCGCTGCGAGGGACCATCTTTTACGAGCTGGATCAGAAACCATCGGAGCAGCCCCGTTTTGTGCGTTCAGAAGGTTGCCTGGCTTGTCATGCCGGCGATTCGAGCCTGCGTGTGCCCGGTTTGCTGGTGCGTTCTTTTTTAACCGACCAGCATGGCCGCCCGATTTCCGGTTATTCTCAGATCTCGCACGACAAACCATTGGAAAAACGCTGGGGAGGCTGGTATGTCACAGGCACGCATGGCGAGATGAACCATCTCGGAAATCTGTTTGGTCAGGAAGCGATTGACGAATCGAAAACGAATCCCGCTTACCGCGCGAATCTAAAACAGATCGATGAAATTGTCGACACTTCGAAATACTTAAGCCCGCACTCCGATATCGTGGCGCATCTGATTTTTGATCATCAGATTCACGGCCACAATTTAATCACCCGCGTCAGCATGGAACAGCAGTTGCATCTCAAATCCGATGTGGAAGATCGCCTGCTGCGTTATCTGCTGTTTCTGGATGAGGCGAAACTGGCAGGCCCTCTGCAAGGGACCACCGATTTCCAGTCCTGGTTTGAAAAACAGGGAAAACGGGATGCGCAAGGCCGATCGCTGAAAGACTTTGATCTCAAAACCAGGCTGTTCCGCCATCGTCTGAGTTACCTGATTTATTCAGACAGCTTCAATAAAATGCCTGCAGCCGCCCGCTTGCGGATTTTACGAGGCATCTACTCATTTTTGAACGCCACCGATGCGGAACTCACGCAGAATTGGGATGTCACACCGGCTGATTTTCCGCTGCAGGAACGGCAGGCGATTCAACAAATCGTCGCGGAAACCCTGAACGACTGCCCTGAATTCTGGAAATGACTTGCAAAAGGGGCATTTCGTTCGATTTCAGGAGCCCCTGGTTTTCTTGACAGGGAGTCAAAGAGGGCATTGCCTTGAACCGTCAAGAGTCACTATGATGTAAAATCGCCTTAAGTGACTTCATGACCTGACATTGACTCATATTCGGTACAGTGATCGGGATCTTTCACAGAGTTCAACGAATATGAGGTACGATGTTTCGTTTCAATCTAAGATGCCTTGAGAATCGTTTCTGGTTGCCGCTGGTCTGCTTCCTCTGCGGGGCAGGTCTCGCGTCTACTAATTCCGTACAGGCAGCCGACGAATTTGAAGGACTCAAAGTCCCCGACGGGTTCCGTGCGACACTGTATGCCGACGATGATCTCGCGCATGATATCTATTCCATGACCATCGATTCACTGGGACGTGTTGTCGTTTCCGGTCCGGGTTATGTCCGCATCCTGATCGATGCCGACGGGGATGGCGTCGCTGAATCGTTTCAGCAATACGCGGACGGCCCCGCCAGTGGCGCACAGGGCATGTATTTTCTCGGTCGCGATTTACTCTGTACCGGAGACGCCGGCCTGATTCGTTATCGGGATCAGAACGGCGATGACCGCGCGGACGGAAAACCAGACGTCTTTTTGCAGACGAAAACCGGCGGCGAACACAATACCCATTCCATCCAGAAAGGCCCGGATGGCTGGTGGTATCTGCTGCTGGGGAACACCGCTGGCATTAATGAGAAATACATCACCCGCAAGACTTCCCCCGTCAAGAAACCGTATGCCGGCACGCTGATGCGGCTGAGCCCCGATCTTACGTCAGGCGAAGTCATCGCCGACGGTTTTCGCAACGCTTATGATTTCTCCTTCTCGACGAACGGCGATGTTTTCACGTATGACAGTGACGGCGAACGCGATATTTCACTCCCCTGGTATCGCCCGACGCGCGTGTTTCAGGTGTTGCCCGGTTCGAATGCCGGCTGGCGCAGCCGCAGCTGGAAACGCCCGGATGATTTTCTGGATATGCCCCCCGTGATTGCTTCGTTTCATCGCGGCTCGCCGACGGGAGTCACCACCTATCAGCAACGTCAGTTCCCGACGACCTATCAGGGGGCGTTGTTCGTCGCCGACTGGACCTTCGGCCGCGTGCATGCGATTCCCCTCGAAGATTTTGAAGGCAGTTATGCCAGTGAGCCAATTGATTTTATCACCGGAGTAGGGCAGTTCGGGTTTGCACCCACCGACCTGGAAGTGGGCGCCGATGGTTGTTTGTATGTCAGCGTCGGGGGACGGGGCACACGCGGCAGTGTGTTTCGCATTGAATACATCGGTCCCGTTGAAGCGAAAAAGCCGGATTTGAATGCGGAGTCGCCCGTAGCAGACGACGGATCAGAGACAGAAACCGCCTCCGCACTCGAAACCGTTCTGTCAGCGCCTCAGCCTCTCAGCAGCTGGTCGCGGCAAACCTGCCTGCCTCTGTTGAAAGCATTAACCGCGGAAGCCTTTTATCGGGCAGCACTCGACACAAATCGTCCTGCCGCAGAGCGTCTCCGCGCCATTGAAATTGTGACGGAATTATACAATGGATTTCCGGATCGCATCGTGGAACAATTGGTTCTGGACAAATCGGATCGGGTCCGGGCACGGCTCGCGTGGTCCCTGGGTTATCAAAGTCCGTCCGAGCAGAATGCGGAACTGTTGAACGCGCTGCTCAAAGATGACTCGCCGCTCGTGGCCCGTTTTGCTTTAGAGGCGTTTCTGCAACGGGGGTCTGAGATAGATCAGAAACACTGTCTGTCCGGTCTGCAGAAAACACTGGGCGCACCACAGCGTTACGTGAGACAATCAGCGGCCCGCGCTGCTGCGACTTTGAACGCGGAAAACTTTCAAACGCTTTCTTCCAGCGTGACCGCTGAGGAAGGCGCTGCTCAGATCACGCTAGCGTATGCCAGCATCATCCAGCAGGGGGCCGTGGTTCCTCTCGCCGTACGTACGGGTATTACCGTTTTTGAAGGGGACTACCAGACCGATCTGCGTCTCGACGCGTTACGCTTGATTCAGTTAGGGCTCGGCGATCTGGGACCACCTACGAAGATGGCAGCCGTGTTCGACGGCTACGCGAACAGCGTTGACCTGACAGAATTCGAACGTCACCTCGATCCGATTCGCATCCGGCTGATGGACGCGTTTCCCAGCAGTCATGAAGTGCTGGATTACGAACTGGCCCGCGTGCTTTCGATGCTAGCCCCTTACAATCCCAAACTGCTTGACCGGATTCTGGCGAAGATTACCGATGAGTCCGATCCGGTGTCTGACGTGCATTATCTGATTGTCTCTGCACGTATTCCCAGTGACCGCAGTACGGCACAGTCGAAAAAAATTGCGAACGCCCTGGTACAGATTGATGAGAAAATGCTGCGTCTCAAGCTTCCGCAGGATACGAACTGGGACGACCGTTTTAAGGAACTGTATACGCGGCTCGCCAAAATCGACATTGATCTTCCGCGGCAGATTGTGGAACAGCCGGGTTTCGGTCTGCCGGGACATGTGCTGTTTCTGAGTCAACTACCTCCCCAGTTTCTGGGAACCGCCATCGAAGCCTTCGATCGAAAGATCAAAGCCGATTCGGATTTTCACTGGACCAGTGATGTGGTGTTCGTGTTTGGTGAATCAAAGAAACCCGAGCATCGGGAAATGCTGCGTGAACTGTATGACGATTTTGCACTCCAGGCAGCCGTGCTGGCCGTATTGGGAGCTGCTCCCGAAGAACAGGACCGGGATAAATTTGTGCTGGGGCTGGAATCTTCTCAGATTGAAGTGCTGGAATCGTGTATTTCGGCGTTGGAAAAACTGGCGCCGGCAACGAAACCGGAAGAATCGGTTCGGCTGTTTGCGGCGTTGCGACGATTGGGCCACGATAAACGGGAACAGCAACTTCAGGCACGCATTGTTTCGCTGCTGCAGAAATGTACTGGTCAGCAACTGGGACAACCCGCGGATCTGGCCGACCCGATGAAACAGCGGGCGCTGGTTCAAGCCTGGGAAGACTGGCTGGCGAAACAGTATCCGGAAATCTTTGCAGCGCTGTTAAAGCAGGGAGGGCCGGAAACGGAAAAGTTTTTCGAGCAACTGGAAACCGTCAAGTGGGAGGATGGCAACAGCGAACGGGGAGAACTTTTGTTTCGAAAGCGGGCCTGCGTGCAGTGTCATGGCAACCGGAGTGCACTGGGACCGGCGCTCACAGGCGCCGCCAAGCGGTTCTCGCGAAAGGATCTGTTTACCGCGATCGTGTCTCCGAACCGGGACGTTTCGCCCCGTTATCAGACCACCGTTGTTGGCACCGTGGATGGCAAGGTTTATACGGGGCTTGTTGTGTACCGTTCGGTGGACGGCCTGACGCTGCGGAATTCCAATAATCAGACCACGCGTATCGAAGCTGCGGAAATCGATTTTGAAAACAAGAAAAGCACGTCGTTGATGCCCGAAGGATTATTAAAAGATCTGACACCCGCAGATCTGGCCGATTTAAATGCTTATTTACAAAGTCTGTAAGCACTCTCAGCGTTACGATTCAAATAACAGTGGTTTCAGTGAGACTTTCCAGTAGAATGGTTTTTCACCGGGTACATGTCAGCTTAAAAATTCAGATGGGTTGAATCCCGTTCTTGCATTTCGAAATTCAGAATCTTATTTTTCCAGCAGGAGGCTTCCAGCCGCGTGTCGACTTCTGAAGAATCACCAGCGAAGAAAAAACGCACCCGCAAAATGCCGGAGCCCTACAACGCGCTGGATGGAAAACGGTGGATTCAGAATTCGATCAGTGTCTGGAGTGATCTCCGCAAGTCAACCGAAGAAGTGCGTTTGAAACATCCGGCGATTTTTCCGGAAATGCTCGTCGAACGTTTAATCGAAACATTTCTGCCGCGGGAGGGGGACGTGATCCTCGATCCCTTTGCCGGTTCCGGCAGTACGATTGTGACCGCGGAAAAAATGGGGAAGACTGGCATCGGTATAGAACTCTCAGAAGAATACGCGGCGCTCGCCAAACAACGGATCACAGACGTCGCCGGGCTGGCTGCCGAACAGGATGAGGCGATTTCCGCGAAGGCACAGGCCGCAACGAAATCGCGCGTGTTTCATGGTTCCGCTTTGAAGTTGACGGACCATGTTTCGCCGAACAGCATCGATTTATGCATTACGTCGCCTCCATACTGGAACGTACTCAATCAGCGTCGTTCCGCCGATCATAAAGCGGTCAGACATTATGGAAATCACGAGCAGGATCTGGGCGTCGTGGAAGATTACGAAGAATTTCTGATGGAGCTGACACAGGTTTTCGGCCAGGTGTTAGAAACGCTGCGTCCGGGCGGATACTGCTGTGTGATCGTCATGGATTTGAGAAAGAAAAGTCAATTTTTTCCTTTTCACAGCGATTTAGGAACTAAGTTGCAGCAGATTGGATTTATTTATGATGATCTGATTATCTGGAATCGTCAGTCTGAATATAACAATCTGAGGCCGCTGGGTTTTCCTTCAGTATTTCGGGTCAATAAGGTCCACGAATTCATATTGTTGATGCAAAAGCCAAAGCAATAGATTGCAATTCGACAATCGTAGTCTGTATAACTCATTTTTCCATTCAGAATTCTATTAAAGCGACGCCCGTTTATTCAGAGTGTGATCCATGTGATTATGCTCAATTTAAAAGGCCCTGAAGACGCGATAATAATCCTGGATACAGGCTAGGAACAGAAACTCAGATTTGTCATAATAGCGATTTAAAGCCTGAATCTTGCTGAAATCAATTAGAAGAGAGTAATCCCATGCAAAGCCTCGATTCCATTTTAGTTGGCGTTGATTTGACACACGCTGATCGACTGGTTGCCGCCAATCTGAACGAACAAACTGCAGAAGCGGTTGAACGAGCGATCTGGCTGGCTAAGCTGTTTGATGCCAAGCTGGAATTCTTCGCCGCCATTGATTTGTCTGCCCATACGAAACATCTGCTCGAAGCGGATCGGGACCACCTGACGAATACCGTGGAAGACGAAGCCCACGCGGTGATGAGCGGGCTGATTGAACAGGCGAAACAGCAGGGTGTGGAAAGCACGTCCAAAGTGGCGTTAGGACCCAGCTGGCGCGAGATTATCGTTGAGGTCGTCAAAAATGATCACGATATGGTGCTGGTGGGAACGCGTCCGCATGGATTTACCGGGCGGTTGTTTGGTGGCACGGTAATGAATCTGTTCCGTCAATGCCCGTGCCCGGTTTATGCAGTCAAAATTGATGAAGAACCTGACGTACCGGAAATCGTGGTCGCCAGCGATATGAGCGAAGTCAGCAGCGATATTCTGAATTTCATCGTTTCTGCGGCACAGGTCGCCGACATGAAAATTCATCTGGTACACGCGATTGATACACAACTCGATCAACGTCTCAAAGGTCTGGGAGTTGGAGATGAGACGCTCAAAAAATGTGCCGAAGATATTATGGAAGAAGTCGAGAATGAGCTCAACGAACAACTGGCACAGACCGATTACCGCACTCTCTCGTACGGCGTACAGGTGCATGTCCTGGAAGGTTCGCCCGAAGTCGCGATCCCCGCATTCATCGACAAGCACAATATCAACCTGCTTGCAATGGGTACACTGGCTCGCTCCGGCATCAGCGGTTTCTTCATCGGCAACACCGCCGAACGCATGCTGGAGAAAGTCAAATGCTCCGTCCTGACCTTCAAGCCGGCCGATTTCGTTTCGCCCGTTGTACCGGAGTGACATCGTTCGCTTTGAATCCAATTTATGAAACACATCGTTGATACCCGTCAGCGATGCGTTTGGCGAAACAGATAAGGCGGAAGCCCTTTACCAGCAGGCTCTACCCCGCCTGCAGGCACTCGATGAGAAACGCGTTACGGACCGCTATGCAAAGGCGACCAGATAAGTCTTAAATGGTTTTTAAAGTCTCAATTATTATCGCTGAATCTACTTCTTTCCCGTCATCTGTATTTGCTGTGCCACGTGAGGGGCCGATTCTGACGCAAAGTCGATTTCGGCTATCCTGACTACCGCAATCAAATAGTCAAAAAACACCGCTTGACAAAATACTAAAGGATTAGTAAAAAGCGATTCTTCAGTGGAATGGAACGAGACGAAAAGGATTTTGACTCATGCATCACGGACCGATCAGCAGCAGCGATTGCTCGCAGCGACAGCACTTAACGTGTTCTGGTCCTGGTGTTTGCAATGCTCAGAAGAAGCCGAGTGGTTCCCTGCGATTGCGCCGCGGGTTCACGGTGCTTGAATTGCTGGTGACATTTGGTGTCATTACCACTCTGGCGAGTCTGATCCTGCCTGCAGTTGGCTCTGCCCGCGAAGCCGCCCGCCAGTTGCAGTGCAAAAACCAGCTCAAACAAATTGGTCTCGCTCTGCATTCTTATCACGATTCGCACCGCTGTCTGCCGGCTGGCTGGCAGTGGGAAGCATCGGGCAAGTCTGCTTACAGTTGGTCCGTGACGCTGCTGCCTTATCTGGAACAGCGGGCCATTTACGATCAGGTGGATCGGAATCGGCTGCTCAGCCACCCATTTAATCTGTCTGCGAGGCGGACGTCGATTGCAAATTTCCTGTGTCCTTCGGACATTATTGATCCTACATTTATGCTTTATGAAGAGAATAAAATCACAGAGACGATGACACCGCTCATCGAACTTCCTACGACAAGTTATGTCGGCGTTTTCGGAACGCTCGAAGCCGACGATGGCATTCCTGCGCCTGCCGGTGATGGAACATTTCTGGAATCAAAGCCAGTCAGCTTCGTCCACCTGCAACGCGGTTTAAGTAATACAATCATTGTCGGCGAGCGAACGATGGCAAAAGTGCCGTCAACTTGGCTGGGAGTCGATATCTCAGGCGAGGATGCAGCCTGCCGGCTTGTAGGCAGTGCGATGACGACACCGAACTGCAAACTCTGTGATGAATGTGAATTTTCCAGTCGACATCCCGGCGGCTCTCATTTCCTGTGGGCTGATGGCAGGGTTCGAATTCTCTCGGAGTCTCTTGATACAGCGACCTACCAGCAACTGGCGCGCAGAACAAATCAGTTCTGATCTGAATTAAATTTACGTGGCCCGCAAGGCGACACCCTTTTTGAATTCTATTACGACAATTAATTTGATGTCCGTTCGAGTGAAAGGGTTGTTTCATGGCAAAACTACATCTGACAAAATGCGAACTCGAAGTCATGGATGTGGTCTGGCGGAAAGGACGCGCCACGGTTCAGGAAGTTATGGATTCGCTCGAACGCCCGCTGGCGTACACGACTGTCATGACGACGCTGAAAATACTGGATGAATCACGCAAGGTCGTCCGACGCAAGAAAGAAGGCCGCGCTTATGTCTATGAGCCGGCGGTCTCGCGTGAAAAAATCAGCCGCAGCATGACCGATGATCTGACTCGGCGACTGTTCGGCGGCTCGGTGAAGTCGCTCGTGCTCAGCCTGTTCGAAAGCGATTCCATGTCGCAGTCGGATATTGAGGAATTGAAACAGGCAATTCAATTGCTGGAGAAAGACTCATGACGGCAACACAATTCCTGGAGTTGGTCGTTTCGCTCTCCGTGCAGGCGGCAATCGTGATTATTGTGACCCACTGGCTGGGACGGCTGGTAAACAACGAACGCATCCAGTGTCGCCTCTGGACCATCTGTTATGTGGTGCTGCTGACGTTGATCGTTGTTGCGCTATTATTTCCTCATCCCCGATTCTTTCAACCTTGGGCTTCAATCGGTACGCAGAATGTCACAACACTCGTGACCATAGAAATGCAAATAGGACGCGTGCTGTTTTGGGTCTGGCTGGCGGGAGCCGCTATCTCTCTACTGGTGTTTACCTTACGCTCTTTTCAAGTAAATCGATTTCTCAAGACCTGCGAAATGATTGATCCCGAGGAATTCATTTCCGCTGAAAATCGGAGTGCGCTGCCGGGAATGTCAGATCTTCCGTTAAAGCAGAGAATTCGGTTATTAACCAGTTCCCGGTTGACGACACCGTTCTGCGCGCAATTTCATTATCCCTACATCGTCGTGCCTGAGTACCTGCTTGGATTTGAACGCCAGAAATTCAACTTTATCATTCGGCATGAACTGGAACATCTCAAAACCGGACATCCACTGCAGTTGTTTCTACAGCGTCTGGTTGAAGTGATCTTCTGGTTTCATCCGATGGTCTGGTGGGCTTCGCAGGAGTCTGCACTCAGTCGCGAATTTGCCTGCGATGAAGCAGCCATTGATTCGCCATCGGAAATTGCATTGTACTTGCGGACGTTACTGACGATCATTGAATATGGCGCATCGCAGGCGGACGAGACACCGACACCTCTGGCGTTTGGCCGCGGAAAAAGCATTGTTGCCAAACGTGCCCGTCGTCTGACACAAATCGCCAGGACCCAGCAGATGCATCGCCGCGCTCCTGTTTCAGGATTAGCCGCGACCTTCAGCCTTGTGATGGCGGCTGTTTTGATGGGGTTCGTATGGTTGCCCGTTGATGCGCTTGCCTCACCCCGGGCAAACTGGTCCCCCTGGCCGAGTTGGACCGCTGGTGCGTTGCATGACTTTGGTTATTCCGTTCATGATTTTGATGCCTACAGAGGTCGGATCGAATTGCACGAACTGTTTGAGCATGCGGAACCGGGGAGCAGGAATGTTGACTAGTAGCACCAGTACGAGTGAGTCAGTTTTTTTACCGAGTAATACTAAAAGTTTAGGATTTGTGGTTTTTGCGGGTGCAGGAGTCTGCAGGATCCCGAGTTCATGATTGTCTGAAAATATTTTATTTATCTTTAACTACTAAAAGATTCATAGTTGCGGCGATTGCCGAATGGCGTCTCTCCCTTTACGACTTGAATGACAGTTGATCTGCGATAAAACAGAGTTGAGACTTTCGAAGAAGGATTTTCGATAAATGTCAGATATCATCATACCATTGGACGCGATTCCCAATCTGCCAAAATCAGACCAGCAGGCTGCGGAAGCATGCTCTCAAGAAGTTCTGAAAACGCATACCGGCCTGATTGATGCGGTGCGGTGCCGGTGCTCTGCATTATCTGAATGGTCGGGCCGGTATTCCGTGATTGCCGTCATCTTTGCGATTGCGGTGACCTACCTCTTGCTGTTGCGAACTGTGATGGTGGTCACCTTCGCGGATTTTGAAAAACTCACGCTGTGGCAGGGGCTCAGTCTGTTTCTGGTGGGATTGCAGTTCGACGTACTGGTCGCGCTGTGTTTAGTGGTACCGCAATTAATACACATCACCATTGTTTCCAACAACAGGATTAAAGGGCAGATAAGCCGCATACTTCTGGACGGGGCATGGATTATTGCTTTTATGTTTCTACCGTTTCTGTGCATTGCGGAATTTGTTTTCTTTGATGAGTTTCAATCACGACTGAATTATATTGCTTTTGAATACATCGTTTACCCGACCGAGGTCTGCTGCAACATCTGGCAGTCATACCCGCTGATCGAGCTTTTGACGACGGTTGCCCTTTGTGGTGGAGTTCTCTGGTTTCTGTTGCGGAAGAACTTTCATGCGAAAATCGCGAGCCCGATGCCCTGGAAACGGCGTTATGGAATTCTGGTGGTCTGTCTTGCCGGAATCATGATTTTGTGGACGACAACAGGTGCAGCAAGCCGTCAGGTTTCTCGCGACCGCGTCGCAAATGAGTGCACCTGGAACGGTTTATACAGCTTTGTCTATTACGCCTGGACCTGTCGATTCGACTTCAAAGAGAATTATGTCACGCTCGAAAAATCTGACGTCAACCAGCGGTTAAGACAACAGATTGTGGGAAATGACGACGAGCTGGAACAGGGCTCGAATAATCCCGTCGACCGCATTGTAGAGACGGGGAGACCGCTGCAGGATTATAACGTCGTTCTGATTCTGGAAGAGAGCCTGGGTTCTGACTTTATCGGAGTTTTGGGTGATGGCCGCAAGCTCACCCCGAACTTCGATCAACTGACCCGCAAAGGGATTTTGTTTGACAATTTCTATGCTACGGGAAATCGAACCGCGCGTGCACTGGAGGCCGTGCTGACCTCCATGCCGCCGATTCCCACAGAATCGATTCTCAAACGAGATCATTCCGGCCGTGTGTATACTCTCGCAAACATTCTCGCCGAGCGTGGTTACGAGCGTCTGTTTATGACCGGCGGACGTGGTCTGTTCGATGGCGTCCGCTCTTTCATGAAGTCGAACGGTTTCAATCGATTTGTTGAGCAAGCCGATTTCACTGACCCCATTTTTGCAAACGCCTGGGGCGTCAGTGATGAAGACCTGTTTCGCAAGTCGTTAGGCGAACTCGACAGCATGCATAAAACCGGACGCCCGTTTTTTGCCACACTGCTTACCGTTTCCAACCATCGGCCTTACACCTACCCGGAGGGGCGAATTCCTGAGGGGGAACAGTCACGTGAAAACGCAGTAAAATATGCTGACTGGGCTCTGGGCTATTTCTTTCGTGAAGCGAAATCGCACGATTTCTATGAGAATACAATCTTTGTGGTGATGGGCGACCATGGAGCACGGGTGACCGGCAGCCAGCTGTTTCCCATGAGTTCCTATCGAGTACCGGTGCTGATGATTCAGCCGGGCGAAAAAGCCAGGGGTACACGCTGCAGTACGCTGGCCTGCTCACTGGATATCGCACCCACCATCATGGGGCGGCTGGGCAGTGACTACCGTTCGGTCTTTTTCGGCTACGATGCGCTTCAGATAGATCCGAAGAAAGGGCGTGCCGTAATGCAGCATAACCATGATGTCGCATTACTCGATTCCAGGAATCGCATGGTCGTTCTCGGATTTGGCAAATCGGCGGAATGTTTCAAACTGGATCGGCCCAGTCATCAGCTTGATCAGCTAGCCGCTCCCGACCAGGAAATGCAGAACAATGCCACTTCCTATTTTCAGGCAGCCTTTGAACTTTACTATGCTGATCGATGGTTTCCTGATTTCAGCTTAACCGCGAGGAATGAGATGAAACATCTGAACTGAAACAGATCCTGAATTATGATCGGGTCAGTTCAATCTGACAAAGTTGAAACCCGTTAAGATTTCAGAAATGAGAGAGAATCAGTTGTTAAATTAATAGAAAAAACACGGTTGCCTCGAGCGCTCCGGACAACCTTGTTTCACGCCCGATTCGTATTTGGTGATCCGAAACCGTCCCGCCTTTTGTCTAAACCAATCTGACCTCAAAGATTGAGACAACTCCCTTCACTGCTTCCTCTCGTCCTCGACTACACTTCACACATCCCTTCTTTACTATATTACAGTTAATGAAATCACATTCAGCGCTGACATTGCATACAAGAGATGCACCAGGCCGATTGCGAGGATGCCAGATTCTGGTCTGCCTGTGTGTGAGTGCGCTCCTGCTGTTGACAGGCTGTGCGAGCATGGGGGGCGTGCGTCTGAAATCGTCCCCCGTAAGTGATACCTCATTGACAAGCTCCGACTCCGCAGAGCAGCCAGGTTTCCGGCGGGTCACAGATCCGATGGATGTGGATGACCCGATAAACGTAGATGACTCAGAGTGGGGAACTGCCAAATCCGTTGGTATCGGTTCATCTGATCCGGATTGGCTCAACATGACGCCAGACGGGATCCACTATCCACCTTCTCTTCAGCCGGAAGAGATCTTGCCGCAAACCGATTGGGATGAGGTGTTAGCAAATTATTTCGGTGAAAGCGATGAACAACCGGCGTTGATCACGGTCGAGGGTTTCCTGGCAAACGAGACTCCGGATGAATCCAATGACCCGGATTCGTTTTTGGGTGACGACCTGGATGTGGATCGACTGACGCTCTGGAGCAAGATTAAACTCGACCATGCCAACTACTACTCAAAAGAGTCACTCACCTGGTTAGCCGGGGGATTTGGCGTGGGGGCCATCATCGCGAATACGTCGCTGGACGGGGGCATCCAGAATCACTTTCAGTCCAGTGTGCTCAGCGCCAGCTCGGACGAATGGCTGCATGGATTGCACGCGCAAAAAGAATTAGGCAATGGTCGCTACACATTGCCGGCTTATGCCGCGGCCTGGGTCGCAGGAAAACTGTTTGAACGGGTTCCCATGGCAGGTATCGCGGGTGAATGGGGCGAACGTTCGATCCGGGCCACTCTGGTTGGCACACCTCCCATGCTCGCGATGCAATACATCACCGGTGCCTCGCGCCCGGGAGAGACCAGTTCCAATGGCATGTGGAAACCGTTTCAAGACAATAACGGCGTGAGTGGCCACAGTTTTATGGGGGCCATTCCGTTTCTGGCCGCAGCCAAGATGACCGATAAGCCGCTGCTCAAGTTGGCATTTTACGCCGGTTCCACTCTGGCACCGTTGTCACGCGTTAACGACAACAGGCATTACCCGTCACAGGTGTTCCTCGGCTGGTGGATGGCCTGGATCGCGACCAACGCCGTCGACGCCACACAGCACGCCGATCGCAACTGGTCCGTGTTCCCGATGTCCTGGCCTGGCGCAACGGGCGTCGGGGTTGAATTGCGTTATTAGAGTCCAGACAGTCGATACGATTTAAGTAGCATGATAATGTTTGGCTAATTGCTTGGATCTCTGCTAAACTGTCATTTGAAGGGCGCGTGGATACGAGATTCAATACCAGTTGAACGAAGGGCAAACCGTGTCGATCGAAATCAGCGAACCAGTTCAGCCACGCTTTCATTGGCGACGGATGATCCTGCTGGGAGTGGTCATGGTTGTGATCGCGGTTGGCGTCGCCTGGCAGATCAAACTACTGCCGTTCAGGAATCGTCTCCCACGCGAAAACGCGATCATGGTGATCGCCCCCTATCGGCATCAGGGAACGTGGGTCTTTGACGACAGTTCTGCGGGACTGGTTCAGGAACCGTTTGTCGCAGGCGTTCCCGAGATGATCGACGTGATCGTCGCCGATATTCCCCAGGCTGACGCAGGCTTCAGGCTCTTGTTTTCCGCGAAGCCGTTCCCGAAATATCAGAAAAAACTGATCTGGCTGCGTGGCGATCAAGGCGGCAATTATTACCGGTTCGAAAATTCTGAAATGGAAGGCTGGATCTGCCCCGCGATGTTCAAATATTACGAGACCGCACCGAAAGAACTTTACGTCAAAGCCGAGCCTAAAGGTTAGAAGTTCTCTCAATCTAAGGGATGATTCTGAAGGAAAGCGGACGATCATGACTTCCGCTGACATTTTTCGTGTCATAACGAAAACCGCGGAATCAGACGTTTGACGAATCACCAGAGCCCCTACTATAGTAGGATCATTCATAAGCCCCCGTAGCTCAGTTGGATAGAGCAATGCTTTCCTAAAGCATAGGTCGCAGGTTCGAACCCTGCCGGGGGTATGTTTTATTGAGGACAGCTTACTCATTGTTTCTGTCACTTCCAAAGGACCACTTTCATGTTCCAGTCGCTCCGTGTGCTTATTGCAGGTCTGCTTGCCATCGGTTTTAGTAGTTCTGCTACACTCCAGACGGACGACAAAGCCAAAAGTTATTACTTGATCGGTAACTCGCTGACGTGGGATACGGTTCCTTCCCTGCTCGACGGGGATGTGCAGTGGCACGTGGATTGCGGAAAAAGTCTGCCTTATATTTACGCCCATCCGGAAATGCCCTGCGTCAAGAATTCCACGCTCTGGCCGCAGGCGCTCAAAGAAAAACAGTACGACCTGATTTCCGTGCAGCCGCACTATGGTTCGACTCTCGTGGAAGACGCCGACACGATTTCCAAATGGGTTGAGATGCAACCCAAGGCGACGTTCATCATTCATACCGGCTGGCCGCGGAGTGCCACGCGGGCCGATGAATATGCCAGCAATGATATTTCAGGCAAGCTGCAGCACAGCCCCGCTTATATCAACGCGCTGCTGGCGGAACTGAAAAAACGTTATCCCGAGCGGCAGTTTCAACAGACCTATGCGATCAATCTGCTGGAGCAGGTAGACGCGGATATCAAAAATAAGAAAGCACCTCTCGCACAGACTTCAGATTTATATCGGGACGCGATCCACATGAAAACCGATAGCGGCCGATACCTGATGCACAACGCAATGCGGCATGCGATGGGCCAGCCCCGGTCTGAAAAAGGCTACGAAAAAGTCAACCCGAAAATGAAAGCGTACCTGAATCAGGTGCTCGATACATTGAATTAAAGCGATTTATTACGTTACGGCAGTTCAGCAATCAGCGTCTGTTTTTCCTCGTCAGACAGAAACGCCGCTTCGAACGAATTGCGGGCCAGCTGCACCAGATCCTCACGCGAAAGATCAAGTGCCTGCTGGACTGCGGTGAAGTTTTCGTTCATGTACCCGCCGAAGTAAGGGGGATCATCTGAATTGACAGTCACGAGCAGGCCGGCATCGAGCATCCGCTTCAGGGGATGCTCGGACATGGTTTTGAAAACACGCAGCCGCACATTCGAGAGTGGGCAGACGGTGAGCGGAATCTGTTCTGCTGCGAGCCGCGCGACGAGCGACGCATCTTCCATACATCGCACGCCGTGATCGATGCGTTCCGCGTACAGCAGGTCCAGCGCTTCGGTGATGTATGCGGGTGGTCCTTCTTCGCCGGCGTGACAGACGACCCGGAAACCTTGACGGCGGGCTTCTTCGAACACCTTCACAAATTGAGAAGGGGGATGTCCCATCTCGGAGGAATCCAGACCCACGCCGATAAATTGCTCGCGGAAGGGAAGCGCCTGCTGTAATGTCTCCATCGCCGATTCTTCAGAGAGGTGCCTTAAGAAACTGAGAATCAGCTGGGATGAAATGCCAAGTTCGGTCTGTGCCCGTTTGAGGGCCGCCGTGATGCCGTTGATGACGGTTCCCAGGGGGATGTCGCGTGCCGTATGTGACTGAGGATCGAAGAAGATTTCGGTGTGCCGCACGTTCTGTGCTGCCGCCTTTTTCAGGTAGGCCATTGTCAGGTCATGAAAGTCCTCTTCCGTACGAACCACGCTGATCGAGGCGTAATACAGGTCGAGAAACGACTGGAGATCGGAGAAATTAAAAGCAGCCCGCATTTCGTCCACTGAGGAAAAGGGGATGGAGATCCGGTTCTTTTCCGCGAGTTGAAATGCCAGTTCCGGTTCGAGAGTCCCTTCAATGTGCAGATGCAATTCTGCTTTCGGTAACCGGGCGATAAATTCATCCATGTCTCTGTCTCCCTGTTCGTGTCCATGCAGCAAGCTGTTTACGCAGGCGCTATCGTAGTTTCCGGAAATGAATTGTCAACAGCTCGATTCACGGTTGAGGCTTCGTTTTTCTGCGGAGAGTTTATAGGATAAAATCTGCCGATTAGTTTCGTATCGTTGATTGTAGTACGTCGCGCAGAATTCAACCCTGAAAAACGTTCGCAGGAAAGTGATGGCAGCCATGTTAAGAACCATTCTGATTTGTCTGTGGGGACTGTTATTTTGTGATCAGGCCTTATTAGAGGCCTCAGACTGGAAGGTCGGGATGGCGCGGGTGGATATCACGCCTCTGAAACCAGGCTGGATGGCCGGTTATGCCTCCCGTAAAAAAACGGTTGAAGGCACGACGCATCCCCTGTGGGCGAAGGCGCTGGTCTTCGAAGACAAACAGGGAAAGCGGGCGGCGATTGTCACCACCGACCTGATTGGTCTCACGCGAGAAATTTCCGATGCGGTAGGGAATCGTGTCGCTGAAAAAACGGGGATCACCCGCGAACAGATTCTATTGAATTCTTCACACACCCATTGCGGCCCGGTCGTGCGCGGCTGTGCGGC
>TARA_R110002111_G_scaffold261924_1_pt1 | contig 86751 bp, 72 predicted proteins | sample TARA_R110002111 | Tara Oceans TARA_R110002111 (sample SAMEA4397363) | marine metagenome | biome: Polar Biome; feature: [ZZZ] marine water layer (ENVO:01000295); material: water (ENVO:00002006), including particulate matter (ENVO:01000060) such as... | depth 199 m
TTTTATTTAATATCAGTGTTTTACGTTTATGGACGGAAACTAGCTAACATCACGGTAGCAGCACCCGAAATCGGAGAACTGGAATTTATCAGCGCTACCCCCGATTCGATTGCGTTGAGTGGCAGCTCTAACAGCACTCGCCCAAGCGTCTCAGAAGTGGCTTTCAGGTTGACCGACAAAAATGGCAACCCTATTACCTCTGGCGAAGAAATAACCTTCTCTCTTTCAACAACTGTCGGTGGAATTTCACTTTCCCAAAGCTCTACGCAAATTGACGAGCAAGGCCGGGCAACAACTCGAGTCAACGCCGGGTCGGTTGCTAGCGTTGTCAGTGTTACGGCGACTTACACTCCTGTTTCTGGAACCCCTATCCAGACAACATCAGCACCTATTTCGATCAGTGCCACTATTCCCGATCAAGATAGCTTCTCGGTGTCGGTTCAAGATAATTTCTTGCCAAATGCAAGAAATTATGACGGGGTAACTGTACCCATATCGATCAGGGCCGCGGATAGAAATAACAACCGGATTAGTGACGCGGTCGTTAATTACATAACCAATGCGGGATCAGTTCAGAGTGAGTGTACACTGCAAGATGGAGCTTGCTCAGTAACTTGGATAAGCCAGGACCCAAGGCCAGAGGATGGAATCGTTCTTGTGCTCGCCCGCACGGTAGGCGAAGAAAGCTTTAGAGATCTGAACAGTGACGGCAAATATCTAAAGTCTGCTGACGCCTTCAATGTCGCCAATGACGACAAAGGCGAAGCATTCCTTGACCGAAACCTGAATGGTGTGCGAGATCCGGATGAAGAGTACTTTGACTACAACGATAACGGACAGTATGACGCAGCAAATTTAATTTATAACGGAACGGCCTGTGCCGACGATGCGGCAAATTGTACAACCTCCCTCCTGGAAATCACTCAGACCGCCAAAATCTTTATGGCCAGCGACAACATCATCATCAGTTTTACAACCCCGGTGGCTCCAGGTGAGGTATGCGTCGATGTAGCAGGCGTATTTTCCGACAGCCTGGGCAACCCCGTGCAGGGCCCCCCACCCGGAGGCACGCAAGTGAGCTTCTCATCAACAAACGGGACTATTGTCGCGCCAAGCTCGTTTACAACAACCACATCCTACACGGAAGATCCCGTTGAACAATGCGTTATCATTGAAGCCGACGACACCTCATCTACTGGAACATTAACCGTAGAGGTGACGCCTCCGGCACCGTTCACTGGAAACGCCTATATATCAAGAGTTCCTCTTTCCGATTAAAAGCTATGGCCGCCCTACTTCGATAGAGGGCGGCCATATATTTGAGAAGACCGCTCCTTTCCGCGATAATACCCGCCTTCTATTATCAACTATCAACGGGCTCTCTGCCCCGATTCCAATTCTCCAGCAAACCGAGTCATCTGACCGCATGAAAGAGACCGTTTCCGATCTGCTCCAGTCTGCACTGGCAGCACTCCAATCCGATGGCACTTTGCCTGCGGACCAGTCCTTCACTCCGCAGGTGGGCAATACCAAGGACAAGTCCCACGGGGACTACGCCTGCAACATTGCCCTGGTTGCATCCAAGGCAGCCGGTTGTCCGCCCAGAAAGCTGGCGGAGGCGCTCATCGAAAAGCTGCCGCAGAGCAAAGCGGTGGAGAAGGTGGAGATTGCCGGGCCCGGTTTCATCAACTTCTTTATGAGCACCGCCAGTGCTTTTGAAGTGGTTAATACCATACTGGATGAAGGCGATCACTTCGGCCGCAATGACCGGGGCCAGGGTGAAAAAGTTCAGGTGGAGTTTGTATCCGCCAACCCCACAGGCCCCCTTCACGTTGGTCACGGACGCGGCGCGGCGATTGGCGACTGCCTGTGCCGGCTGCTGGAAGCCAACGGCTACGATGTGACCCGCGAGTTTTATTACAACGATGCCGGTGCCCAGATCAACAATCTGGCGCTTTCAGTTCAGGCACGGGTGAAAGGCCTGACCCCGGAAAACGACAGTTGGCCGGCGGATGGCTACCGCGGCGATTACATCATTGACGTGGCCAACGCCTACCTCGCTGGCGAGACAGTGACCGCGGATGACCGCGAGGTGACTGCCAAGGCAGATCCGGAAGACCGTGACGCCATCCGGGAGTTTGCCGTGGCCTACCTGCGCCGGGAGCAGGATCTGGATCTGAAAGCCTTCGGCGTCGAGTTTGATGTCTATTTTCTTGAGTCCTCCCTTTATGAGGAAGGCAAGGTCGAAGCCACGGTCAGGCGCCTGCAGGATAACGGCTACACCTACGAGCAGGACGGCGCCCTGTGGCTGAAAACCACGGAATTCGGCGATGACAAAGACCGGGTCATGCGCAAGAAGGACGGTGGCTACACCTACTTCCTGCCGGATGTGGCCTATCACTTCTACAAATGGCAGCGGGGCTTTACCACCGTTATCAACGAACAGGGTGCCGATCACCATTCTACCGTTACCCGGGTTCGCGCTGGCCTGCAGGCACTGAACGCCGGTATTCCGGAAGGCTGGCCGGACTATGTCCTGCATCAGATGGTCATGGTCACCCGTTCCGGCCAGGAAGTAAAAATCTCCAAACGGGCCGGCAGCTATGTCACGGTTCGGGACCTGATCGATGAAGTCGGCCGCGACGCCACCCGGTTCTTCCTGGCCGCCCGGCGTGTCGACTCCCAACTGACCTTCGATATCGATCTTGCCCGTTCTCAGACAAATGAAAACCCGGTGTATTACATCCAGTATGCCCATGCGCGCATTTGCAGCGTACTTCGGAAACTGGCTGAGGCAGGCGTGGAGCGTGGCCGGAACGAATGTGCAGGCGATTTGGAACGGCTGACTCTGGACGAGGAGAAAGAGCTGGCCAACCAGTTGGCGAAATATCCGGAGCTGATTATCAACTCTGCCACCCAGCGTGAGCCGCACCATCTGACGCACTACCTGCGGGACCTGGCGGGCCAGTTCCACACTTACTACAACGCTCACAAGGTGTTAATCGAGGACACAGCCACCCGCGATGCCCGTGTCAGCCTTTACCTTGCCATCAGGCAGGTTATCGCAAACGGCCTGGACCTGCTGGGCGTCAGCGCCCCGGAAGAGATGTAAAACGTATGTCCCGAGATTACGCCCGTAAAGACAGGTCATCAGCCAAGGCTTCAGCCACTGTGCGCCGCAAACCCGTAAAACCGGCCAGGACGAAGGCTGCGAAGGCTGCCCGACCAAAACCGGCAGCCAGCGCCCGCTCGCAGCACGGGGGATTGTCGCTCAAATGGATTTTGTCTCTGGCAGCCGTCGGCGGGTTCATCGGTTTTATTGTCTACCTGAATTCCCTGCCACCCGGTCCAGGCGGCAACGTTCAGCCAGCGACTGAAAACCCGGCCCAACAAACAGCCAGGAAGCCGGCAGAAACCGCCCGCCAGGAAGACCAGAAACCGGCATTCCGCTTTTATGACATGTTGCCGGAATCCGAGGTCGTACCTCCAAAGGTTGACGAATACACGCCTGGCCCAACCCAACAGGACTTTGACTACCTGGTGCAGTCAGGCTCCTTCCGCAGCAAGGAAGACGCCGAACGCCAACGGGCCCAGATTGCCTTCCAGGGCCTGCGTGCGAGCATCCAGCGGATTAATCTGGACAATGGTTCCATCTGGTACCGGGTCAACGTAGGGCCGTTCACCTCCCGCAGCCAGATGAACTCAGCGATAGACAAGCTGGTTTCGCTCAGCATTCAGCCATTGGTCCGGAAGATTCCCAAGGAAGGCTGATCTCCAGGGCTCGGTGCAGGCGCCTTTCGGGGCAGGCCCTTCCGTAACACGCTGTGGATATGTCCCTATACGCTCTGCTCTGCCATCCATGGCTCCGCAAGGTTTCGGAAGGACCTGCCCCGAAAGGCGCCCAAACTCCCCGCTGCTCACCCCTACTCCCAATAAACAAACCTCTTGATTTTCCACCAGACGCCTCCATAACTGCGGGATACCAAGTTTAATCAGGCAATTGGAGCCCCAATGACTACCATTCTTTCCGTCAGGCGCGATGACGAAGTTGCCATGGGTGGCGACGGCCAGGTTTCCCTGGGCAATACCGTGATGAAAGGCAATGCCCGGAAGGTTCGCCGCCTCTACAATGGCAAAGTCATCGCTGGTTTTGCGGGCGGCACGGCCGATGCCTTCACGCTGTTTGAGCGATTCGAAGCCCAGCTGGAGAAACACCAGGGCAACCTCACAAGGGCCGCTGTGGAACTGGCGAAAGACTGGCGAACTGATCGAGCGCTGCGCCGGCTGGAAGCTCTGCTGGCCGTGGCTGACAAAACCGCCTCGCTGATTATTACCGGCAACGGTGATGTCATTGAGCCGGAACAGGGACTGATTGCCATTGGCTCAGGTGGCCCTTTTGCCCAGGCTTCGGCACGGGCCCTGCTGGAAAATACCGGCCTTTCCGCCCACGAGATTGTCGAGAAGGGCCTGGATATCGCCGCCGATATCTGTATTTACACCAATCACAATCGCACCCTTGAAGTGCTCTCCAAAAACGACTGATCCGGAGCAACCATGCCTGCAATGACTCCCCGTGAGATTGTCCGCGAACTCAATAAACACATCGTGGGCCAGCAAGAAGCCAAGCGGGCGGTCGCCATCGCCCTGAGGAATCGCTGGCGCCGGATGCAACTGGACAGCAGCCTGCGTGATGAGATCACACCGAAGAACATCCTGATGATCGGCCCCACCGGTGTCGGTAAAACCGAGATTGCCCGGCGCCTGGCCAGGCTGGCCGATGCTCCGTTCCTGAAAGTGGAAGCCACCAAGTTCACCGAAGTGGGTTATGTCGGCCGCGATGTGGAATCCATTATCCGGGATCTGGCGGACATGGCCGTTAAAATGCTGCGTGAAGCAGAGATGAAGCGTCACGAAAGCCAGGCAATGGATGCGGCGGAAGACCGGATTCTGGACGCGCTGATTCCACCACCGAGGGATCTCAGCGAAGACAGCCAGCGCAGCTCGGAGTCATCCACCCGCCAGCTGTTCCGGAAAAAGCTTCGTGAAGGTGAACTGGACGACAAGGAAATTGAGATCGACCTGCGCAACTCCGGTGCCGGCGTGGAAATCATGGCGCCTCCGGGCATGGAGGAGATGACCAATCAGCTGCAAAGCATGTTTTCCAATCTCTCCTCCGACAAGCGCAAGACCCGCAAGATGAAGGTTTCGGATGCCCTGAAGCGGGTCAAGGAAGAAGAGGCCGCCAAGCTTGTCAACGAGGAAGAGATCAAGCAGAAGGCCATCCAGGCAGTGGAGCAGAATGGGATCGTGTTTATTGATGAAATCGACAAGGTCGCCAAGCGCTCGGAAAACACCTCATCCGATATATCCCGCGAAGGCGTTCAGCGTGACCTGTTACCACTGATCGAGGGCAGCACGGTAAGCACCAAGTACGGCGCGGTACGCACCGATCACATCCTGTTTATCGCCTCCGGGGCATTCCACCTGTCAAAGCCTTCGGACCTCATTCCGGAACTCCAGGGCCGTCTGCCAATCCGGGTGGAGCTGCAGGCACTCACCCCGGAGGACTTCAAGCGCATTCTGACCGAACCGGATGCGTCCCTGGTTCAGCAGTATGAGGCGCTGATGTTAACCGAAGGCGTAAAACTGACTTTCCGCGAAGACGCCATCGCCCGTATCGCGGAGGTTGCCTGGAAGGTGAACGAAAGCACCGAAAACATTGGTGCCCGGCGGCTTCATACCGTACTTGAACGGTTGCTCGAGACCCTGTCGTTCGATGCCGGCGACGAGGTCACCGATGGCTTTGAAGTCACGTCCGGGTACGTGGATGAGAGGCTTGGAGAACTGGCGGAAGACGAGGATCTGAGCCGGTATATTCTCTAATGTGAAATTGGGGTCAGATGAAAATGGGGTCAGATGAAAATTTCATCTGACCCCATTTTCATCTGACCCCGGCTTACTCAGCTTTCGAAAAGAGGTGGGTGACATTCTCGAGGCCGGTTGCCAGCTTTCCCTTGTCGACTTTCTCCTTCCGACCCTTGGCCACATACAGGGGCAGCATTTCGCCATAAAGGCTGGTGCTGATTGTTCGCTGCTCGTCCTCCAGACGATCCCGCCGCAGTTTGATGCCGTATTTCGCCAGCCTGGGTTCGAGCTGGTCTGCGCGGTTCAGAAGATCCCGACGGGTCATCTGATAGGCATGTTCGCAAACCATGCGCCGGGACTGGAAACTGAATACATTGGAGAAGAACAGTTTGGCGTCATCACGGGTTGGCTCGAACAGCAGAATGTCCTTGTCCGGATAGTCCCGGGCGTACTGGGCAATACCGGACTGCATCCGCGAGTAGACGATGGTCCGGAACATCTGCGATAACAGGTTTGGCATTCCGGATCGGGTCAGCTCACCCGGCTTCATGGATCCGGCACGAACCGCGGCGCTGGCGTCAATGGGCACCTGGGGATTGACGGCAAACACGAGGTCTGCACCATCCTCGAAGGCAACAGAGGCGTGCAATCCCTTGCGCAGGGTACCATCCACGTAATAGCGGCCATCAATATCCACAGGCACGTACAGCCCCGGCGACGAGGTGCTTGCCTGAATCGCCTTTGAAATGGGCACATGGTCAAAGCCGGGGGCACCAAAACAGACCGCCTCCGTACTCTCGACATCAGCAGCAACAATGTAAAGGCTGCGCTTGAGTTGGCGGAAATCGTTGGTCCGCCCCAGCATGGTAAAACTGCGATTGAGGTACTCGTGCAGGCCTTCGTTATCAAACAACCCCGCCGGAGCAGCCTGCGCCAGTATGGTCATGGCTTCCAGCAGGCTCTGATCGTAGGGGTTATTCACAAACCGAAGTACCGCGGTTGAAACCAGCCCCGGCACCGCCAGCAACCGGCTGAAAATTTCCTGGAATGCAGGCCGATAGAAGACTTCCGGGTGAAAGGGGTGAACTTCAGCTTCATTGCGCACGAAAATCCGGCACAGCTGTGCGGTGGTCATCTGGTTTGCCAGATTCGCCGCCACAAAAGAACCCGCATTTACCCCGACATAAACATCGATATTGTTGAAGTCGAGGCCATCCAGCACTTCATCCAGGGCACGCAGTGCTCCGATCTCGTATATTCCGCCCAAAGGACCACCACCGCCCAGGGCAAGCCCGATGCGGGGAGCGGATTTAAGATCAGCGGGCACCTTCATAGCCTTTCCTTTTCCGGAGAAAGAATGCGATTCCATGTTCTGAACCACCGGATACCACAAGTACTACAACGACTAAAATAACAACCGGTTTTAGAGTACACACCCTATATTGTTCGCCAAAACCGCTCGCTGTCAGGATACGGCTGCCTGGGAAACCGCCGTGGCGCTTGACTTTCCGGGCCTCAGGTAGCGGCCAAAACCGGCGTTTCTGAGAGCCAGATCCACACAACTCTTGATGACGTGTGGCGAATCCAGCAGCAACACGTCTTCCAGCAGCTGTACCGCCCATTCCCGACTGATACTCCGAATGACCGATTTCACCTTTGGTAAGCTGGCCGCGTTCATGGACAGGGAATCATACCCCATGGCCATAAGGAGCAACGCGCCACCGGGATCACCGGCCAGTTCCCCGCAAATGCCTACCGGCTTCCCGACCGAATGGGCATCCTGGGCAATCCGGACCAGCGCCTGAAGCACTGCCGGGTGGTAGGAATGATAGAGCTGGGCCACCCTTGGGTTATTGCGATCCACCGCCAGCAGGTACTGTGTCAGATCGTTGGAACCCACGGACAGGAAGTCCACCCGGTCGGCCAGCTCGCGGATCTGGTAGACCGCTGCGGGAATCTCGACCATCACGCCGACTTTCGGCATGTGAATCTCGTAGCCCTCTTCCCGAACCTCGTGATACACACGGTAGATCAGGTGCAGGGACTCCTCCACTTCGGAGATATTGGAGATCATCGGCAGCATGATCTGCAGATTGTTCAGGCCCTCGCTGGCCTTGAGCATAGCCCGCACCTGAACCAGGAAAATCTCGGGATGGTCCAGCGTTACCCGGATGCCGCGCCAGCCCAGGAATGGGTTTTCCTCCTGGATCGGGAAATAGGTCAACGCCTTGTCGCCGCCGATATCCAGCGTGCGCATGGTGACCGGACTGGGCGCAAAGGCTTCGAGCTGCTCCCGGTAATATTCGCGTTGCTCCTGCTCGGAGGGGAACCGGTCCTTGATCATGAAGGGGACTTCCGTGCGGTACAGACCAATGCCCTCGGCACCGTGGGACAACGAACGGACAACGTCGGTCATCAGCCCGGTATTTACCAGCAGCGAAACCCGGTGATGATCGGTGGTTTCACAGGGCTTGTCCTTGAGCACTTCCAGGCCCCGGATCAGTTCATCTTCTTCCTCACAGATTTCCTGGTAATACGAGCGAAGATCCGCGGACGGTGAGGCAAATATCTGACCCTCAAAACCGTCAACAATCAGTTCCTTGCCGTCAAGCTGATTGACCGGAATATCCACCAGCCCCATCACCGTGGGCACGCCCATGGCACGGGCAAGGATCGCCACATGGGAGTTGCTGGAGCCCTTGACCGACACCAGGCCTACCAACTGCCCCTTGGGCACCTCACCCAGCATGGCGGGCGTCAGCTCCTCGCTCACCAGAACAGTACGTTCCGGATAATTCAGATGTTTCTGCTCACCCTCCTGGAGATGGGACAGCAGACGGCGGCCCAGGTCCCGGATATCAACAGCACGTTCCTGGAGGTAGTGGTCGTCCATCATCTCGAAGTGGCGGATGTACTGCTGGACCACCTGCTTCAGAGCACCCTGGGCCCAGATCCCTTCCCGGATCTTGTTTGCGACCTCGCCGGGCATGGCATCGTCGCCCAGCATCCTCAGGTAGACATCAAACAACGCCTGCTCTTCCGGGCGCAGCTGCGAGGCGAGCCGTTTGGCGACGCGTTCGATATCTTCCCGGACCGCCTTCACCGAAGCCCGGAACAGTTCCAGTTCCTGGTCGATGTCGTCGGTGGGTTTTTCAGGAACCACATCCAGGTCTGCGGACGGGTAAACCACAACGCCACTCCCGATCGCCACACCCGGAGCGCCGGGGACGCCACTGAAGCTGACATCGTGAGCCTCTTCTCCGGTCAGGGACAGACCACTGATAGCCCCGGTCGCTTCACTGTGGGCAATAACTCCTGCCAGCTGTGCCGATACCGTTACCAGGAAAGCCTCTTCACCCTCATCGAAACACCGGGAGCTTTCCCTCTGCTGAACAACGAGTACGCCAAGGACACGGCGATGGTGAATGATCGGGACGCCCAGGAAGGAGCGGAATCGCTCCTCTCCGGTTTCCGGGAAGTAGCGATAGCGCGGATGGGACGGCGCATCCTCCAGGTTGATCGGCTCTTCACGGGCGCCCACCAGACCAACAAGGCCCTCGGAATACGCGAGGCTCACCTGCCCCACGGCCTTCCGATAGAGACCTTCGGTGGCCATCAGGATATAGCGGTTGGTCGCAGGATCGAGCAGGTAGACGGAACAGACTTCCGTTCCCATGGCCTTCTGCACCCGCGATACGATGATATCCAGCGCCTCCTGCAGATCGCGGGCGCTGTTTACCTCTTGTACTAGACTTCGCAGAATGCTCAGCATGGCGGTGTCAGTCCGTCATTTCTGTTGTTCCTTTAAACGCCGGTTCTGCTCCGCCCGATGCCACTGTTCCATGTTGTAGAACAGCCGCGGCGCAAGCTCTCTCAGCGCACGTCGATACACTTCACGCTTGAATGAAACTACCTGGCCCAGTGGATACCAGTAGCTTACCCACTGCCAGCCGTCGAACTCCGGTGAATTCGTGCCGTCCACGCAAACCTGCGCATCCGGCGATAACATCCTCAGCAGGAACCATTTCTGTTTTTGACCCACACAAACGGGAAGCGAGTTGTGGCGTACCATCCTCCTCGGGAGTCGATACCTCAGCCAGCCCCGGGTGCAACTGATGATTTCCACATCGTTCGCACACAGGCCGATTTCCTCTCCAAGCTCCCGGTACAGTGCTTCCTCGGGTGATTCATCATGCTTGATACCACCCTGTGGAAACTGCCAGGAATCCTGCCCTATTCGCCTTGCCCAGAGAACTTCTCCCCTGTGGTTGGCCAGAATGATTCCGACGTTGGGTCTGAAACCGTCTGAATCGATCACGGCACAGTCCTCTTAAAAGTCGGTAGACCAGTACAAAAATTCACCGGTCAGATTTGCCCAAGTTGCTCTCATTCTTACAGAATCCCAAGGGTTCGGCAAACGGAGCCGTTGAGGGCGGGCCGTGTTAGACTTGGCGCTTTCCCGCAAGCCCTGTGATCACCGGAGGTAACCGCTTGACGCTCGCAATTTTTGATCTGGACAACACCCTTCTGGCCGGCGACAGTGACCATGCCTGGGGTGAATTTCTGGTAGAGGAAGGCATTGTGGATGCCGAGGAATATCGCCTTGCCAACGACCGTTTCTATCAGGAATACCTGAACGGCGAGCTGGATATCCTGCATTACCTCGGTTTTGCCCTTCAGCCCCTGGCCAGCCACAACATGGGCGAGCTGCTGGCCTGGAGGGAGGCGTTTATGGCGAAGAAAGTACGGCCCATGATGCAGGCCAGCGCGAAAGACCTCCTGGACAGCCACCGGAAGCAGGGCCACACCCTGATGATCATTACCGCCACTAACCGCTTTGTGACCGAGCCCATTGCCGAGGCGCTCGGCATTGACCACCTGATTGCTACCGAACCCGAACTGGTGAACGGCCGCTACACCGGCGAAGTGGCGGGAACTCCAAGTTTCCAGGATGGCAAGGTCAAACGGCTGCACGACTGGCTGGAAGCCCATGGCGGGACGCTTGAAGGCGCCTGGTTCTACAGCGACTCCCACAACGACCTGCCGCTGCTGAAGAAAGTGGACAACCCGGTAGCCGTCGACCCGGATCCGGCTCTGGAGAAATTCGCCCGGGACAACGGCTGGAAGGTGATGTCACTGAGGGTCTGAACATGGGGTCAGATGAAAGCTTTCATCTGACCCCGACTTCCCATCTGACCCCGACTTCCTGACCCCGACTTCACCGGCTTCAGAAGAACCCCGTCAGTGAGCGGACAAAACAGGACTTAAGGTAATCAGTCTCGGGAATCCCCGGAATCACCGGATGATCCGGGGCCTGATGCCCCTGCTCCAGCAACTGGACAAAGCGGTCAATCTTCCGGCCGCTGCCCCGGATGATGTCCACCAGCTTCCCCTGCGACAGATGCATCGAACAGGACGCGGAAACCAGCACCCCGTCCCGCTCCAGCAAGCGCAGCCCTAGCTGGTTCAGCCGCGCGTAGGCCTCTTCCCCCGCCTTCTGGTCCCTGCGCCTGGGAATCAGCGCCGGCGGGTCCAGCACCACAATGTCGTACTTCTCCTTCTCATCCGCCAGCGCCTTGAGCGCCTCGAAGGCATCTCCTTCAATGGTTTCCACATTATCCAGGCCATTGAGACTGGCATTGTGGTGAACCGAATCAACCGCGCCGGCCGAACTGTCCACACAGGTCACCTGAGTGGCCCCGGCACAGGCCGCCTGAATCCCCCAGCCACCAACATAGCTGAACACATCCAGAACCCGCTTGCCCGGCGCATAGGCCTGCAAACGGGCCCGATTCATCCGGTGATCATAGAACCAGCCCGTCTTCTGGCCACCTTCCAACGGCACCTCGAACCGGACGCCGTTCTCCTCAACCCGCAGCAGACTGACCTCCGGACCATGAGCCTGCTCCATATAGCACTCCAGCCCCTCGACCTTGCGCATCTTGCCATCGTTCTTGAGGATGATCGCCTCCGGATGCACCAGACGCTGAACCGCCCGCACAACCGCTTCCTTCATCAACTCCATACCGGCGGTGGAAATCTGCACCACCACCGTGGCATCAAACCGGTCGATCACCAACCCCGAAAGCCCATCACTGTCGCCAAACACCCAGCGGTAAAACGGCTTGTCAAAAAGCCGGTCCCGCAACGCCAGCGCCGCCTCCATCCGCTGGGTCAACCGCTGCGGCGTCATACCATGGCAGGGGTCCCGACTGATCAGCCGGCCGCAGATCAGCGCATGGGGATTCACGAACACCGTACCCAACGGCTTGTCATTCGAAGCCCGGAGCTCCGCCTGAGCACCGGCCTCAAAATCCGTCAGCGGACTGCGGCGAGTATCCACCTCGTTACTGTATACCCAAAGGTGGCCAGCACGGAGACGGCGCTCTGCGCCTTTGCGTAGATAGAGGACAGGGAAGTTCATAACGACCACCAGGCAGAGAAAAATTCGGGGCGAGGATTATACATGAACGGGTGAGGACAACACCCAAACTACGGGAGCAAGCGGGCTGGGCTTTCGAAAACTGTGCGGAGCCATGGGTGAAGAGTGATAACTCTTCACGGGCTGGCCACGGATGGCCTGCCCAGGACCCTCAGCGCGACGCAGGAGCATTTAGCGCTGAGGGGCGGAGCCCAAGCGCCCCAGGGATGGGCCGCCAGGAGCGTGTTTTCGGAAGCCCAGCCCGCTTGCTCATGCACCAAAGGAAAATTGCTACTCCTCGGCAGCCACATGCTCGGAATACGCCGCAGCATCCATCAGGCCATCGAGCTCACCGGCATCCGCCAGCTTCACTTTATACAGCCAGCCATCGCCATAGGGGTCTTCATTGACCTTCTCCGGCTCATCCTCCAGGCTCTCATTCACCTCGAGAACCTCACCGGTCACCGGACTGAACACATCCGAAGCCGACTTCACAGACTCCGCCACACCGGCTTCCTCACCACCGTTAACCGTCGCGCCCACATCCGGAACGCCGATATAAACCACATCACCCAACTGCTCCTGGGCAAAATCCGTAATGCCGACCGTCGCTGTGCCATCGTCAGACACGCGAACCCACTGGTGTGTCTCAATGTATTTCAGGTCTGCGGGTATCTCACTCATAGTCTGGTTTCCTGAACGAATTTTTTGCGCAGTTTAACCGAAGACGTTAACGCCAGCGAATCTCACGTGCCAGCTTCATGAACGAATTCAGGTAATCCACCTCCCGATCCCGCTCGCGAAGCCCCAGAAAGATCTGTTTGGGAATACCTGTCTTACCAAGCTGAACAGCCCTTACCGGGATCCGCGCCCCGTAATCTTCCACCAGCCATCGCGGCAAGGCCGCCACACCGCGCCCTGCTGCGACCATCTGCAGCATGATGTCGGTGGTTTCAATGGTTTTATGCCGCGCCGGGCTGGCATGGGCCGGCAGTAGAAAACGCGTGTAGATATCCAGCCGCTCAATCTCTACCGGGTAGGTAATCAGAGTCTCGTTTTCCAGATCCTCCGGTTCTGCCCAGAGTTTGCCAGCCAGCGGATGATCCGCCCCCACCACCAGTACCTGCTCGTAATCAAACACCGGCTCAAAAACCAGACCAGGACGGTGCAATGGGTCCGGCGTTACCAGCATGTCGATATCGTGGCCAAACAGGGCGCCAATGCCGCCAAACTGAAATTTCTGTTTCACATCCACATCCACCCCCGGCCACTGCTCCAGGTAGGGCCCCACTACTTTCAGCAGCCACTGATAACAAGGGTGGCATTCCATCCCGATGCGGAGGGTTCCCCGCTGACCCTTGGCAAACTGACCAACCAGCATCTCGGCGTGCTCAATCTGCGGCAACAGCCTGTTGGCCAGGGCAAGTAAATACTCACCTGACTGGGTCAGCCGCAGCTGCCGCCCCTCCCGCACCCAAATGTCCGTACCAAGCTGTCGCTCCAGCTTTCGGACCGAATGGCTCAGAGCAGACTGGGTCAGGTGTAGCCGCTCGGCGGCCGCCGTCAGGGACCCCTGCTGATCCACCGCCCTGAGAATTTCCAGATGGCCACGCTCAATCATTCCGCCTCCAAACATGAGCTAAATTCATTGATACCTGAAATTTTACCATTATTTTTCATCTCGCAAGGGCGATAACCTGACCCCTCCTGCAAACAACACGATTGAACAAAGGACAACACCATGGTGACCACACACAATCTCGGCTTCCCGCGCATTGGCGCCCGCCGGGAGCTGAAATTTGCCCAGGAAGCCTTCTGGAAAGGGCAAATCACCGAAGAAGAACTGCAGATCACAGGTACTGACCTGCGCCGAAAGCACTGGCATAGCCAGCGGAAGCTGGACCGGGTTCCGGTGGGCGATTTCTCGTTTTACGATCAGGTTCTGGATATGAGCTTTACCCTGGGCAACCTGCCCGAACGGGTGAGCGAGACCGGAGGCAGCGCGCTCGATCAGTATTTCCGGGTAGCCCGGGGCCGCTCCGGGCAGGAGCCGTCCTGCTGTGGCGTGCAGGCAGGAGAAATGACCAAGTGGTTCGACACCAACTATCACTACATCGTGCCGGAATTCCAGCAGGACACCCGTTTCCAGCTCAATGCCGACCGGCTGATTGTACAGATCAACGAAGCCAGGGCCCAGGGGCTGATTCCTAAACCGGTGATTATCGGCCCGGTGACCTATCTCTGGCTGGGAAAATCCAAAGACGACAGTGACCGGCTGACCCTGCTGGACTCCCTTTTGCCTGTGTACTCGGAACTTCTGGATCTGATGTCGAGTCATGGAATCGACTGGGTTCAGGTGGACGAGCCCGCCCTGGTCGCCGATCTTGATGCAGACTGGCGCCACGCCTTCAGCCTGGCCTACCACCATCTCAAGACCAGCCGCCTCAAGCTGTTGGTAACCACTTACTTCGGTGAGTTGCGGGAAAACCTGCAGCTGGCATGCGAACTGCCCGTGGCCGGGCTGCATCTCGATGCCATCAGCGCCCGCCAGGAGGTAGCCCGGGTAGCCGACTGGCTACTGCCGCACAAGCAGCTTTCCCTGGGCGTAATTAACGGTCGGAATATCTGGCGGACCGATCTGGAAGAAACCCTGGACTGGCTGGAACCTGTCCACGAAAAACTGGGAAATCGCCTCTGGCTCGCGCCATCCTGCTCGCTGCTGCATGTGCCTGTGGATCTCGCCAGCGAAGAGACGCTGGACCCGGAAATCCGCAGCTGGCTGGCCTTCGCGATCCAGAAACTGGATGAGCTGAACATTCTCGCCACTGCCCTGAATCACGGCCGAACGGCCGTTCGCAAACAGCTGGCGGAATCGGCGGCAGCCGTCAGCAGCCGGAAAACATCCGAACAAGTCCATAACCCCTCTGTCCGGGCCCGAACCGCAGACATCAGCCCGGCGCTCGGTCAGCGGCGAAGCCCCTACCCGGAACGCACCACCGCCCAACAGCAGAAACTTGGCTTGCCGTGTTTTCCCACAACCACCATCGGGTCTTTCCCCCAGACACGAGATATCCGCCAGGCCCGCCTGCAGTTTCGTAAGGGCGAACTAACAGAAGCCGCCTATACACAGCGTATTCGCGAAGAGGTGCGCCACTGCATTGCCGAGCAGGAGGCCCTTGGGCTCGATGTTCTCGTGCACGGTGAAGCCGAACGCAATGACATGGTCGAGTATTTCGGCGAGCAACTGGCCGGCTACGCCTTCAGTCAGTTCGGCTGGGTGCAGTCCTATGGCTCCCGTTGCGTGAAACCACCGATACTGTTCGGCGATATTTCCCGCCCGCGGGCCATGACCGTCGAGTGGATCCGTTATGCCCAGTCCCTTACCGAGAAACCGCTCAAAGGCATGCTGACCGGCCCCGTAACCATTCTCAACTGGTCTTTCGTACGCGACGACCAGCCCCGCCGGGAGAGCTGTCAGCAACTGGCACTGGCCATCCGGGAAGAGGTACTTGATCTGGAAGCCGCCGGCGTTGGCATTATCCAGATTGATGAAGCGGCCCTGCGGGAAGGCCTTCCGTTACGGAAATCGGACTGGAACGAGTACCTGGACTGGGCGATCCAGGCGTTCCGTATTGCCGCCAACGGCGTTCGCGACGAAACCCAGATCCACACCCATATGTGTTATTCCCAATTCAACGACATCATCGAAGCGATTGCTCGCATGGACGCGGATGTCATTACCATCGAAACCTCCCGTTCGGACATGGAACTTCTCGATGCATTCCGGGGCTTCCAGTATCCGAACAGCATCGGCCCCGGGGTCTACGATATCCACTCACCCAACATTCCGGACAGCGAGCAGATCAGGTCTCTGATGGTGAAGGCGGCAGAGCGGATACCGGCAGAGCGGCTATGGGTAAACCCGGACTGCGGCCTGAAAACCCGTCAGTGGGAGGAAGTCATTCCGGCCTTGAGAAGTATGGTGGCGGCAGCCCGGGGGTTGCGGGAGGGAGTTCAGTAACCGGTGCTGTTCTGGTCCAGCTCGAACTGAAAATCCGTGGCCCGGCAAACTTCCGTGGTGAAGTCCCCGGTGTCATGGAACTCGAACCAGCGATAACCCGGCGGCAAGTTCTCAACCGAGAACTTGCTGGAACCGGAGGTGAACTGAATGCAGGTGGACGGCGTGGCCATCAGTTGCACGCCCTTGCGCTCCCACTCATGTTCCTGGTGAATATGCCCCCACAAAACGATCCTGACCTGGGGGAACCGGTCCACCACCTGCCAGAAGGCATCCCGGTTGGTGAGCCCGATCTTCTCCATCCAGTCAGATCCGATGTCTACCGGATGATGATGCAAGGCAACGACGGCTGGAAGGTCCGGATGCTGCTCCAGGGTTTGGGCCAGGAACTCCAGCTCCGAATCGGCCAGGGCACCAGAGACCTTGCCGGGCACCGAGGAATCCAGCATGACGAACTGCCACCCGCCCTGAATAACATGGCGGGCACTGGCACCATACTCGCTGGCAACCCGGACCAGGTTATCAACATGGTCGTGGTTACCCGCGATCCACACTGAGGGGCAGGAAAATACCTGAAGGCTCTCGCCGAACCCGCGATAGGCATCCACCGAACCGTCCTGGGCAAGATCCCCGGTGGCCAGGATCAGGTCCGGCTGGCCGTGAGCCTTAAGTACCTCACCGATAACCGCCTGCAGGCTTTCCCGGGTTTTAACCCCCAGCAGGTCTCCGTCGGCCCGGGCCATCAGGTGCGGATCGGTCAGTTGCAATACCCGGAGTGGCCGGGTCAGTTCCTTCGTGGTCATGGCTTTCTGGATCTACTCGCTGGCAATACTTGGTCTGGGCACAAGTGTACGACGCCGGTTCCCGGATTTATCACTTTTGAATCGAACTGGGGTCACATTCTGGCCAGGCCCTGACGATATATTGCAATTTTTGACAACTATGACACATCGGGGAGCCATGGCCACACCACTTTAGTCCTGCCTGCCCTGCCTTAAAACGTCGTCTCAGTCGACGCCTTCACCGGCAGACCAGAAAGCATGTTCCATGGGAAGGTGGCCAAAACGCAGACAGTAATCCAGCCACTCGGCCAGGAAGCTATTGACCTGGACCTTCTCGTCCGGGTGGTGCATAAAACGGTTGGGGTAGTCATTCACAGGGGCAATCTGGCGATCCCGATAGCAACTGATGACCTCGGCCATGTTGGCGTCGTGGTAAACCCGCACGGTCATCTGCGGGTTATTGAGCCAGCGCCCGGAGTTGTGAACCTGCTCAAGAAACAGGGTTTCGGTGAATTTCGCGGTCTGCAGCACCTGAATCCGGACCCGTCCCAGATAGTGATTTTCCCGGTGCAGCTCAAATTCACAAACGGGTTTGCCGTCCACTTCCAGTTGCCGCAGTTTCTGCAAGCGCTGATAGTTGCCGTCACACAGGGCACCAAGCTGCCTCAGGTCCGGAACATATCGCCTGGGTTTCATGGTCCACTCACCCATTACTGCCACCCTTTCCCCAAGCGGGCCCGATTCAGTTCGAGCCACTGCAGGGCAATAATGGCGGCCGCATTGTTGATGCGGCCATCGTGGATCATCGCCATGGCATCTTCCGAGGAAACGACGTGGACGCGAATATCCTCGTGTTCGTGTTCCATGCCATAAAGACCGCCCGCATCTTCCGTGCTGACACGGCCACAGTACAGGTGAATCATCTCGGTGCTGCCACCAGGCGAAACCAGGTAATCGCAGATCTTGTCCAGCCGCTCAAAAGTAAGCCCGGCCTCTTCCTGCCCTTCCCGCCGGGCAACCTCTTCCGGGCCTTCGCCGTCTTCGTTCATGCCGGCGACCAGCTCCAGCAACCATGGCGACTGGTTGCGGCCCAGCGCACCGAGGCGAAACTGCTCCAGCAGCACCACTTCGTCCCGTTCCGGATCATAGGGAAGCACGCAGGTGGCATCGCCCCGAATGAAGAGTTCCCGGGTAAACACGGGCATGTCGCCGCCATCAAAACGCGGGTGTGTCAGCCAGAGCTTGTCCATGCGGAAGAAGCCCTGGAAGACGGTTTCGCGTTTTTCGACTTTGACGTCGCTGGCTTTAAACTGGACCGGTTTGGTCATCTTTCATCCGGTTGTTGAATCGACTTTGAACGATAGCTGTTGGCTGTCTCTTATTGCAAGCCCCTTGCTCCTGGCTCGAGTGCAAGGCCAGTGTTGGGCTGGTGTCCCTGTTCAGGAGTGTGCGGAGCCAGGGATGGCGGAGCCCAAGTCGCACAGGGATGTCTTGAGACGTCTCCTGAACAGGGACACCAGCCCGGCTCACAGCACCGATCTGTCAGGCTAGATACAATGCCTCAGACCTTGTCATAAAGCTTTCCACCAGACTCGACAAACTCTTTGGACTTCTCCTGCATGCCCGCGTCAATTGCAGTAACCTCATCAAGGCCATGTTCCCTGGCATAATCCCGAACCTCCTGGGAGATCTGCATGGAGCAGAACTTCGGGCCGCACATGGAGCAGAAGTGGGCCACCTTGGCGGATTCCTTCGGCAGGGTTTCGTCGTGGTAGGCGCGGGCCGTGTCCGGGTCCAGGCCGAGGTTGAACTGGTCTTCCCAGCGGAACTCGAAGCGGGCCTTGGAGAGGGCGTTGTCGCGGATCTGGGCGCCCGGGTGGCCCTTGGCCAGGTCGGCGGCGTGGGCGGCGATCTTGTAGGTGATGATGCCGGTTTTCACGTCGTCCTTGTTGGGCAGGCCCAGGTGCTCTTTGGGGGTCACATAGCAGAGCATGGCGCAGCCATACCACCCGATCATCGCCGCGCCAATACCGGAGGTGATGTGATCATAGCCCGGAGCGATGTCGGTAATCAGCGGGCCGAGGGTGTAGAACGGCGCTTCGTCGCAGCACTCCAGTTGTTTGTCCATGTTCTCTTTTACCAGATGCATGGGCACGTGGCCGGGGCCTTCGATCATGCACTGGACGTCGTGTTTCCAGGCAATTTTGGTCAGCTCACCCAGGGTTTCCAGTTCGCCGAACTGGGCCGCGTCGTTGGCGTCGGCGATGGAGCCGGGGCGCAGGCCGTCGCCGAGGCTGAAAGAGACATCGTAGGTTTTCATGATTTCGCAGATGTCTTCGAAATGCTCGTACAGGAAGCTTTCCGTGTGGTGAGCGAGGCACCACTTGGCCATGATCGAGCCACCCCGGGAAACGATGCCGGTGGTGCGCTTGGCGGTGAGCGGCACGTGGTGCAGGCGGACGCCGGCATGGATGGTGAAGTAATCCACACCCTGCTCGGCCTGTTCGATCAGGGTGTCCCGGAAGATTTCCCAGGTCAGGTCTTCGGCGACACCACCGACCTTCTCCAGTGCCTGATAGATCGGAACAGTGCCGATGGGTACCGGGGAGTTGCGGATGATCCATTCCCGGGTTTCGTGGATATTCTTGCCGGTGGACAGGTCCATGATGGTGTCGGCGCCCCAGCGGATGCCCCAGGTCAGTTTCTCGACCTCTTCCTCAATGGAGGAACTGACCGCCGAGTTGCCGATATTACCGTTAATTTTCACCAGAAAGTTGCGGCCAATGATCATCGGCTCGGATTCCGGATGGTTGATGTTCGCGGGGATGATGGCGCGGCCGCGGGCCACTTCGTCCCGGACGAATTCGGGGGTAATCCGGTCCGGCAGGCCCGCACCGAAGGACTGCCCGGGGTGCTGGTCTTTCAGCAAACCCTGCTCCCGGGCTTCCTGCAGCTTCATGTTCTCCCGGATGGCGACGTACTCCATCTCCGGGGTCACGATGCCCTGTCGGGCGTAGTGCATCTGGGACACATTGCGGCCCGCCGTGGCCCGAAGCGGTTTGCGCTCGTCCGAGAACCGGAGCGGGTCAAGCTGGGGGTCTTTCATGCGGCGGCGGGTGAACCCCGAAGAATAGTCCGGAAGCTGTTCCACATCACCGCGTTCGGCAATCCAGGCGGCGCGGACTGGTTTGAGGCCTTTACGAAGATCAATAGCAGCGTCAGGGTCGGTGTAGGGGCCGGACGTATCGTAAACAAACACCGGAGGGTTTGGCTCGCCGCCCATCTCCGTGGGCGTGTCCTGCACGGTAATTTCCCGCATGGGTACCCGCAGATCGGATCGGCTACCCTGCACGTACACTTTTCGTGAGCCTGATAATGGTTTGATGGCAGCGGAATCCGCCGCTGCGGATTCACTGAGATAGGCTGGCAAGTCCGTCATGGTCTGCTCCCGGTGTTATAAGGTTGTCGGGTCGCGTATGACGGGCCTTCCGGTACGGAAGAGGCTGGAACCAGCGCTTTTTGAATGGTCTTAATCCCTACGCCGGTATTATCCGGATCAGGTTGCGGGTTCCGCACTGCAATCTCAGCCAACCACCGGCTCCCGGTGTATCAGCACCCCGTCAAGACGCGAACCGTTCACAAAATGAGTGAACTCTGCAAGTGTAGAGGCGGAGGCGTTTATTGTCCATAATGAGCACCCAATACCTTTGGGTCACCGTCGGCACCGGCCCGTCCCTTGAACATCGGCCTTCCGACCCCCTATCCAGATCAGGGATACCCGGAGATAGTCTGTCAGGAGAAACAATGAATAAACGTTTACTTCCAGGATTGATCAGCCTGCTCGCAGCCCAGCCTGCGTTCTCACTGAATCTGATGGAAACCTATGAAAAGGCATTGTCCTATGACTCCGGCATTGCCTCGTCCCTGGCGCGGTTCCAGGCGCAGCAGGCAACCAGCGATGTCAGCAAGAGCTCCCTGCTGCCCAAAATCTCGGCGGTTGGGTCAGCAAGTTACACAAGCTTCGAGCCCAGGAGTGTACCGGGGGGGGCAAACGCCGATGAGCTGACGCGGCAACTCTTCTCGGGAGACAGCTATCGAACCTACCGCTACGGTGTCGAACTGACCCAGCCACTGTTCCGGGCCCAGGACTGGTTCAGCTACGAGGCCAGCCAGTTCCAGACCGAGGCGGCCGAGGCCGAGTACAACCTGGCCCAGCAACAGCTGATTCTGGATGTGGCAACCGCCTACTTCGATGTCTTGCGCGCCAAGGACACTGTCACAACCGCGAAAGCGACTGAAACGGCCATACAGCGCCAGTACGAACAGGCCCGGGAACGGTTTGACGTGGGGCTCATTGCCATCACCGAAGTCTATGAAGCGCGTGCCAGCTACGACGATGCCAGGAGCCAGCGCATCACCGCCGACAACGATCTGAATGTGGCCAGGGAACAACTGGCCCGGTTAACCGGAGAATATCCGGACGTCATGGAAAACCTCAGGCAGAATTTTCCGCTCGGACGGCCGGAGCCCATGGATCCAACTTCCTGGGAAACAACCGCCGTGGAGCAGAACTGGTCCATTCAGGCGGCCCTGAGGCAGTTCAGTGCCAGCGAAGCGAGCCTGAAAGCGGCAAAGTCCGGTCATTTACCAACCCTTGATCTGAGCGCCTCATACCGGGAGACCAGTCTGGAGAACGCCCTTTTTACCCAGCAGGAGGGCACCCAGTCCATTGCCTCACTGTCACTGACCATCCCGCTCTACACGGGCGGCGGCACCCAGGCCGGTGTCCGGGAACAGCGCTCGCTGGTCAGCGCCGCCGAACAGGACCTGAATACCGTGCGCCGGGACGTACGCGTAAATACCCGGAGCCTGTTCCTGACAGTCAACAACAATATAGAGACCGCTTCGGCGCTGGAACAGACCATCATCTCCCGCCGCAGCGCCCTAGACGCTACCCGCGCCGGCTATGAGGTTGGAACGCGCAATATTGTGGAGGTGCTGGATGCGGAACGGGCCTATTATGTTGCGCTTCGGGATTACGCCAACGCCCGCTACGATTATGTGATCAACTCGCTTCAGCTCAAACAGGCCGCCGGAATCCTGACCCCCGGGGATCTGATCGACCTGAACAACTGGCTGAGCGCCGCTGCCCCCGGAATCGAGGCCCTGGCAAACGAGGAAGAAACGCTGGACGACCCTACCCAATAACCGCAAAGGCGGGTGAACCGGTTCACCCGCCTGGTGCGCCCAGCCTGGCCTCAGACTCGCTCAATGATCCCGTCGACCACCTTATCCAGGGCGCCCCGGTTTTTGTTGACCACCGCCAGGGCCCGGTGGCCGATGGCCTGGCGTTCTTCGTCATCACTGAACAGTAATGACACGTGAGCCGCCAGCTCATCCGCATCGCTGACCAGCTTGACACCCTTGTCATCAAGCAGTCGCTGGTAGATGGTTTCAAAATTGAAAATGTAGGGCCCTGAAAACACGGGAATACCCCAGCCGGCAGGCTCCAGGGGGTTATGCCCGCCGCGCTCGATCAACGATCCGCCGACAAAGGCCAGATCACTGGCTCCATACAACATCATCAACTCGCCCATGGTATCCCCGAGATAGACCTGCACCTTGCAGGGATCGTCTCCCAGTGACCGGCGGGCGAGTGTGAGCCCCTTCCGGACCGTTTTCTCGGCCACCGACTCAAAGCGATCCGGGTGCCTGGGAACCAGAATCAGCAGAGCGTCTGGATGTTTTTCCAACACCTTAAGATGTGCCAGCAACAATTGCTCATCCTCGCCGCCATGTGTGCTACCGGCAATCCAGACCGGCCGGCCAGCCAGGCCCTGCCTGAGGGCAACGGACGCTGCCCGCACCTCATCCGGAATATCAACATCGAACTTGACGCTCCCCGTCACGGCCACCTTCGATGGCGCAACACCGATTCTCCGGAACCGGTCGGCATCTTTCTCCGCCTGAGCGGCCACCCAGCTGATGCTCTGCATGATGGGTACTGCAAGGCCTCGTATGCGCTGGTACCCGCGCGCAGAACGCTCGGAGAGACGGGCATTGATCAGAAACACGGGAACCCGGCGAGCCCGGCACTGACGAATCATGTTCGGCCAGATCTCAGTTTCCATAATAACCAGTATCCGGGGATTGACCCGGCCCAGGAACCGCCGGATGGCGCCCGGCGTGTCGTAGGGCGCGTAGGCATACCGCACCTGATCGCCGAACAACTTACGTGCCTGGGCCAGCCCGGTATCGGTCATGGCGGTCATCAGGATGGTGATGTCGGGGCTCCGTGCCAACAGGCGCCGGACCATCGGGGCTGCGGCAATGGTTTCGCCCACCGAAACCGCGTGCACCCAGACCACGGATCCGGAGGCCACCGGCACCAGCCCGAGGCGCTGGAACCAGTTTCGTCGCAGCTCCGGCGCGCGCCGGCCGTGCCACCACAGACGCAGCAGAATAAACGGCAGAAGCAGCCTTATCAGCTGGGAATAGATAAATTGCAGCACACAGGACTCCGGGCAAATCAGTGCGCTATCATAGCGCAAAACCCATTGATTTGCTTCCGATTGATCAGACCGGCCACCATGGCACGATTGATCAATTCAGACTTGGCAGGGCCCGCTTTACGTGAACAGGAAATACCGCAAACTACCGCGAAATACGGATTACTCCGCCTACCGCCACCCCCGTTGGTGGCCCACCTGGCTGGGAATCTCGTTGATGTGGTGTGTATCCCGGCTGCCGATCCGCATCCAGTGGTGGTTAGGCAAGCTGGCCGGCTTATTGGCGGAACGCCTTGCCCGGAGTCGCCGGCACATTGCCGAGGTCAACATCCGGCTTTGCTTCCCGGAGCTGACCGCCGCCCAGCAGTCCGCCCTTGTGCGCAAAGCCTTTATCGCCAATGGTATTGGCTTGCTTGAGCTTGGCATCGCCTGGTTCCGCAATCCGGCCAGGCTGACAGGCATTACCCGGGTCCATGGACTGGAGCATTATGAGCAGGCCCTCACCAAAGGCAAAGGCGTCTTACTGCTCGGCGGCCATTACAGCACCCTGGACCTGGGCGGGAGTCTGGTAACCGAGTTCATCGAGGCAGACGTTATGCAGCGGGATCACAACAACCCGCTGATGAACGCCGTGATGACGCGGGCCCGCGAACGTCGCTATGGCAAGGTGCTGGGCGCCAGGGACCTCCGGGGCCTGTTCCGCAGCCTGAAGAAAAACCGGGCAGTCTGGTATGCCACCGATCAGGATTACGGCCGCAAGGACATCGTGTTCGCCCCATTTTTCGGCATTCCCGCCGGCACGATTACCGCTACTTCACGTATCGCCGAACGCAGCGGATGCAAAGTAGTGCCTTTCAGTCACTTCCGCCGGGAAGACGGCCCCGGGTACGATATCTATTTCCACCCGGCTCTGGAGAATTTTCCCAGCGGGGATGACCTACAGGATGCAACAGCGATCAACCAGACTATCGAAAGAGAAGTCCGGCGCGCACCGGATCAGTACCTGTGGATGCACCGGCGCTTCAAGACGCGTCCGGACCCGGACGACCCCGGCTTTTACGGCCGCCGCTGAACCCTATAACCCCGGGGCAACAAGGAGGCGGGCATTCAGTGCCTGACAACCATGCCGAAGCCCAGTGAACAGGACTCAGCCGCACCGGTGGTGTGGCTTCTGACCGACAACAAACCGGGCCACCGGAACCAGCTGAAAGGTCTTGGCAATCGACTTCGGGTGCTCGCCGGAGCAAGCCTGTACTGGATCGACGCCTCTGCAATAAAGGTCCCGATCTGGCGAACCCTGCTGGCCATTGCGCCACCCATGGAACCGGCACTGCCCCACCCCGGTCTTGTGATCGCAGCCGGGGCCGGCACGCACCGGCTATTACTTTCCCTGCGGAAGCTCAGGGGAACCAGAACACTGGTCATCATGAAGCCCGGCTTCCCGCTGTCACTGGTCAGCGGTGCCCTGATTCCTGCCCATGACCGTGTCCAGCCCGATTCCCGGATATTCATTACCGAGGGTGTTGTGAATACCATAACGCCTCTGGCAAAAATCACCGGAAAGCGGGAGGCGCTTTTGCTGATTGGCGGACCTTCACCTCATTTTGACTGGGAGGATGATGCCATCTTCGGGCAGGTGTCCCATCTGATCGGGCAATATCCGGACTGGCGCTGGACCATCAGCAGTTCCCGGCGAACTCCGGAAGCGCTTCGGGACCGACTGGGCGAACTCGCCGGGTTGCGCACTACCGTCGTTCACCCGCAGCAGACTCATGAGGACTGGCTCAACCCTCAGCTTTCTGCCTCACGGGCGGTCTGGGTGACGCCAGACAGTATGTCCATGGTGTGCGAGGCGGCAACCTCGGGTGTTCCGACCGGGCTTTTCGAGTTATCCGCCAGGCCCGGCAGCCGGGTGGCCGAGGGCGTGGACCGGCTGGTCCGGGAGGGATACATTGGTCAATGGCGCGACCATGCCAGCGTTATGGCCGGCAAGGTCAGCCATGATCACACCCTCTGGGAAGCCAATCGTGCCGCCACCTGGGTACTGGAACAGGGACTTCTGCCACAGTATCACAAAGCCAACCAACGCCAGTACAAGGGGGCCAAGCGTTGAAAATTCTCCAGGCACTGCCGGCGCTATACAGCGGTGGGGTGGAAAGAGGAACCGTGGAGTTCGCCGCAGACCTCGTCAAACGTGGCCACGAATCGTTTGTGGTTTCAAAAGGTGGCCCCATGGCCGAGCAACTCCGCGGCCAGGGCTCGAAACACATATTCATGCCCATACACCGGAAAACACCTGCGTCTCTCGGGCAGATCCTGCCCATGCGAAAACTGCTGCTGGCGTTGAAACCGGACATTGTGCATGTCCGCTCCCGAATGCCGGCCTGGATCATTTTTCTGGCCCTGAAAAGCATTCCCGCCCGTGAACGCCCTGCTGTCGTGTCCACCTTTCATGGCATGTACTCGGTCACCCCCTACAGCGCGATCATGACCCGGGCTGATCACATAATCGCCGTGTCCCAGTGTGTGCAGGACTATGTTCTGAACAACTATCCCGTGCCGGAAGAAAAACTGACGGTCATCCAACGGGGCGTGGATGTGGATGCCTTCCGCCAGCGGGAGCTAACGTCACAATGGCTGGACCGCTGGTTCCGGCAATACCCCCAATTGGCCGAACAGAAAATCATCATGATGCCCGGTCGCATCTCACGCTGGAAAGGCCAATTAGACTTCCTGGCCATGATGGCGCAACTGGTGCGGGAACGGCCAGATTGCCATGGCATCATCGTGGGCGGCGCCGAACCCGGCAAGGAACATTTCCTGGAAGAGCTGGAGAAGAAGCGCGCCCACCTGGGCCTGACCGATAAGGTCAGCTTCCTCGGCCAGCGCAACGACATGACCAACCTGTACCTGCTTGCGAATGTGGTCTGCCACATGAGCACCAAACCGGAGCCCTTTGGCAGGACAGTGACCGAGGCTTTGGCCACGGGAACGCCCGTCGTCGCCTATAATCGGGGAGGCGCAGCGGAAACCTTGCAAGCCTGCTTCAAGGAAGGACTGGTGTCACCGGACAATGTCGGGGGCTTCGCCCAGACCGTCTCCCGGCTTCTGGATTCCAAACCGCCGGTGATCGACATTCCCTACCGGTTCCGTCTTGAGGCGCAAACAGAGGCGACGTTGCAGGTTTACGAGAAAGTACTGAAGCAGCCCGCCCACCAAACATGAATCCGCCGAGACGATTAACCATCGCATTTCTCCTCGCAACGCCCGGCACAACCTGGGGCGGTATGGAGCAACATACGGCCGATCTGGCGGGAGCCCTGGCCAACCGCGGCCACAGGGTTCATGTGCTTGGCCACCGGGTTTACCGTGAGAAATTTCCGGCCAACATCGGATTTCATCCGCTACCCGTCCATCTGGGACGCCGTAACCTGTGGTTGCAACTGGCCCTTCGCCAATGCCTGCGCCGGCTGTCGCCGGATATTCTTCACGCCCAAGGCAACAAGGCCGCGCAACTTGCCGGCAAAACCAAAAAACTGGCACGCGTGCGGGTGGGCACGGTTCATGGCACCAAATCCAGCCACAAGGCCTTTGATCGCCTTGACCGGGTTATTGCGGTCAGCCCACAGATTTTCAAAGCTCTACGGCACCTCCACAAGCACCTGATCTACAACGGTGTCGACATCACCAGGCAACTGAAGAATCCGGACGGCGGACCGGCTCTGCCAAAAGGTAACCTGATCAACGTCATTGCCGCCGGGCGACTGGAGCCCGTAAAGGGCTTTGATGTCCTCATCCGGGCCTGGTCGAGGCTAGGCCAGTCTGCGGAGGACTGCCAACTGACCATTTTTGGTGAGGGCAGCGAGCGAAAGCGGCTTGAAGGCCTTATCCGTCAATCAGGCCAGGAAGAACAGATCGCCCTGGCGGGGTTCCGCCAAAATCTGGCGCCGGTTTACAGGCAGGCACAACTGGCGGTAATCAGCTCGGAACGGGAGGGCTTTCCCTATGTGCTGGTTGAGTCTCTGCTGCATGGCTGTCCGGTTGTGTCAACGCCGGTATCCGGGCCCCGGGATATTCTTCCGGCCACGGCTCTCAGCGCGGGGCACAGCGATCAGGACCTCGCAGACCTGCTGTCCAGATCGTTAGCCGACCTGGATGCCCTGAACCAGGCTGAACAACCGGCAATGGCATTTGCCCGGGAAACGCTGACGCTGGAGGCCATGGTGACTCAGACCGAAATCCTCTATCTTGAGGCGATGGCCTGAAATTCCGGAAACTGACACAGGGGACGTGATTGCTCGGACTTGATTAGTCGGGCGTGCGATCTTTCTCGAAAGCCGCCAGCATCTGCAATTCCCTGGCCTTGGCCAGCCGCATGAAGTTCCGGTTGGCGGCCGTGATTGCCACGCCAAGGCCAAACCAGCCGTTCAGTATTTGCCGGTGTATCAGGTAATATTTCAGAAACTTCAAAGGGAACTCCGCAAAAAGCCGGGGGCTCGAAATCTTCCTTCCCTTTTCCGCCAGAAAGCGGGCCTGCTCTGTCGACAACTGACAGTACTTGCGCTCCATCTGCTCCAGCGAAATCAGGGTACGATGCAGGACATCGCCTTTCAGATCCAGTACACGACCATGTTTTACCCGTGGCCGGTCATTATTGCTGTCCTTTTCCGCCTCGATAACGGCCTTGTTGCGGTTGTAGAGCCTCAGGATCTTTTTTGATTTATCGTGCCGGAATGGATGCCTGGGGTCCGGCTGGGAGAGTACCCAGCGCATTCTGAAGCCCGCGATGTCGGCATCCACAGGCTTTGAAAACAGGCCCTTGATGTTGCTCACCAACTCGTCGGAAAGCACTTCATCCGCATCCAGGTCCAGCACCCAGTCATTCCGGCACAAACTGGCGGCAAAGGCCTTCTGGCAGGCAAATCCCTGCCAGTCATTGTGAACAAACCGGGCGCCGGCGGCTTCTGCAATTTCACGGGTTCGGTCAGTACTCCCGGAATCGACTACGATGATCTCGTCCACCCAGCCGGAAACCTTTGCAAGCGACTCCGGCAGTCGCAGCTCTTCATCCTGGGTGATGTAATAAACGGACACGGGCAGCTTCATCACAATTCCTGGTGGCTTGGTAATCAGTTTACGGTTTGGTCAGAACAATATCATGGTTGCCTTATGATAAGATGACGCGCCTGATTTTGATGTTTTTCTCGGCATTCTCCAACTCAAGCCCGGAGTGTACAGATGATTCACCCCGTCATTATGGCTGGCGGCACCGGCTCACGCCTTTGGCCGATGTCCCGGCAGCTGAACCCGAAACAGTTCCTGAAACTGACCAACGGCCCCCTGTCGATGCTGCAGGCCACCGTTGCGCGGCTTGAGGGCATGGACGCAGCAAATCCGCTCCTGATCTGCAACGAAGAGCACCGGTTTCTGGCGGCAGAACAGATGCGCCAATCCGGCCACGAGGATACCCGCATTATTCTTGAACCCTGCGGACGCAATACCGCCCCGGCTATTGCACTGGCCGCCCTCCAGTTGTCTGAATCCGTGGAAAACGGCACCGATGATCCGCTGATGCTAGTACTGGCCGCTGATCATCTGATCAGGGACGTCACGGCCTTTCAGGAGGGCGTCAAAAAGGCCATTCCCCTTGCCCGGGAGGGTAAACTGGTTACCTTCGGTATTGTCCCCCACCACCCAGAAACCGGTTATGGCTACATACACCGGGGCACCGAACTGGGGCCAGACAGCTTCCTGGTGGACAGGTTTGTTGAAAAGCCGGACCAGGCAACCGCGAACCGTTACCTCGACTCCGGTGAATACCTCTGGAACAGCGGCATGTTCCTGTTCGGTGCCCGCCGGTATCTTGAAGAACTCGAAGCATACCGCCCTGACATCCTCACCGCCTGCCGTGCCGCCATTGCCGATACCGCCGATGATCTGCACTTTACCCGCATCAACGCCAAACGCTTCGCAGAATGCCCCTCGGATTCCGTTGACTACGCAGTCATGGAGAAGACCGACAAGGCCGCCGTGGTTTCCCTGGAGGCCGGCTGGAGCGATATCGGCTCCTGGTCCGCGCTCTGGGAAGTCAACGACAAGGACGCGAACGGCAACAGCCTGACCGGGGATGTGATTACCCACCAAACGTCCAACACCCTCGTGCGCGCAGACAGCCGCCTGGTGGCAACGGTTGGCGTGGACAATCTGGTTGTCATTGAAACCAAGGACGCGCTGCTGGTGGCCCACAAAGACAGCGTTCAGGACGTGAAAACGGTCGTTGAGCAGATAAAAAATGATGGCCGACACGAACACATGAACCATCGGGAAGTCTACCGGCCCTGGGGGGTTTATGACTCCATCGATAACGGTGCCCGGTATCAGGTCAAACGGATTACGGTGAAACCCGGAGCCAAACTGTCGGTGCAAATGCATCACCATCGCGCCGAACACTGGATTGTGGTCAGCGGTACAGCCCGCGTCACCAATGGCGAAAAAACCTATCTGGTCACGGAAAATCAGTCTACCTTCATCCCCGTTGGGCAAGTACATTCCCTTGAAAATCCTGGGGTCATCGATCTGGAGCTGATTGAGGTGCAGTCTGGCTCCTATCTGGGCGAAGATGACATCGTAAGGTACGAGGACCGGTACGGCCGAAAATGAGCAAGTTCAAGTATTTCGTAATCGCCGGTCTGCTCAGGATTGCCGGCTGGTTTTCTCTTGCCGGCGCCCAGCGGGCTGGCCGATTCGTTGGCTACCTGGTGTGGAGGCTGCCAACCCAGTCACGCCAGGTGACCGACATCAACCTGTCGATCTGCCTGCCCGAGTTCTCCGGGCCCGAGCGCGCAGCCATGTCAAAAGCATCCCTGGCCCAGACCGGCATGACCATGCTGGAAGTTCCTCTGATGTGGGAATGGCCGGTGGAGAAATGCCTTGGCCTGATCCGGGAAACCGAAGGCCTGGAACTGATTGACCAGGCCATGGCCGGCAACAGGGGGCTGATCCTGCTCGCGCCCCATCTCGGAAACTGGGAACTGGCCGGCCTCTTTTTTTCCTCACGCTACAAAATGGCGGCACTTTACAGCCCTCCCAATATGCCCGAATTAGAAGACTACATGATCAAGGTCCGGGGGCGCGTCGGTTCCGAGCTCGTACGGGGCGACCGGCGCGGGCTGGCCCGGCTCGTCTCCATCCTGCGGGAAGGTGGCGTTGCCGGCATCCTGCCGGATCAGTCACCCCGGGGTAAAGGTAATGCCTTTGCGCCCTTCTTTGGCATGGAAGTCAAAACCATGACACTGGTTTCAAAGCTGATCCAGCGTACAGGGGCCAATGTCCTGATCACCTATGCTGAACGTCTACCCGGTGCCCAGGGCTTTCGCATCGTGGTCCGGGAAACCGGGCCTGGCCTCGGTGACAGCGATCCGGTTGTCGCCACGACCGCCATGAATCACGCCATTGAACAGTGCGTCCGGGAAATTCCTGAGCAGTATCAATGGGAGTACAAGCGGATGCGTCATCGGCCGCCGGGGGCGATCAACCCCTATAACCCCGACAGAGTCTGCTAGCAGATGAGGACGGACAAAAATTCCATGGCCCAACCAATTCGCCTGCTCCCCACTGCCCTGATCATGGCCGGGCTCGGAGGCGCGCTTCTCTCTTCCAGCATTCTGGCCGCCGCAACTCTGCTTGCGGCAATTGCAGGGCTGGTTTTCATCAAGAACAAGACCTTGCAGAAAACCGGCTGGGACACACCTAAAGAGCTTCGATTATTGCATTTCGCTTTTTGGTTCTTTGTGCTCGTGAGCGCCTTTTCATGGGTTATGGAAGGCTTTGATTACGAAGGCGGAAAAACTCTTGGCACTCACGCACGGCTTATCCTGTTCTGGCCTCTGGTGGTTGCCCTCACCGTTGCAGGGTTCCGGGCTCGCCACCTGTTCCTGACCACGGCCCTCGTTGCATTGTCCACACTGGCGGCCTTGCTGATAGCGCTTGCCACTGACTATCAGAACACCGGAGAGCTACTCAATACCCGTTTTGGTGCTGGCATAAATCCAATCAGCTTCGGCAACCTTGCCTTGCTTGGAGGCGCCCTTGCGCTGGTAGGCGGCTCCTATTTTGCGAGAACTGGCAGAGCAGCAACGGCATTTGCTGTCTTTGGGCTCGGCACAGCAGCAATCACTATTGCCATGCTGTCGGGTACCAGAAGCAACCTCATTGCACTCCCGGTTCTCCTGGCTCTCCTGCTCCCCCTGGTCGGTCGAAAGCTGCGCGCTGCAGGTATTGTGATTGTCGCACTTGTCTCGCTGGCTTTCCTGTTGAGCAATGACCGTATGCATCGGTCCATTGAAAGCGCCATTGGGGACGCGCCCCTCGACTCGGGTATCGAGATACGCCTTGAGCTCTGGCAACTGGCTGCCGATATGTTTATGGAACACCCCTGGACCGGAGTTGGCCTTGGCGGCTACAGCTCCTACATTGAAGCTCTGGCGGAGTCGCACCCCGAACATGCTTACCTGAAGGATTGCTGCACCGGCCACGCCCATAACGACCTGCTCAATAACGCTGCAACCAGCGGCATTCCGGGCGCCCTGAGCTGGGTGTTCCTGATATTCATACCTCTGGTGATTTTCGCCAGGAACCTTTTCAACAGCCATCACCCGAGTGCTCACATTGCAGTGGCAGGCACCATGGTCAGTGCCGGCTATCTGCTATTCGGGATCACTGAGGCCACATTTAACCGGAGTCTCTTTCTTACGTTCTACTTGCTGGCAATTGCGAGCCTGGCTTCAGCGTTGTTCACGGAACTCCATGCTTCCTGTTTTCGCCAGCGTAAGGTGAAAGTCTCCGCCACGATTATTGCCAAAAACGAGGAAGACCACATTGCAGATTGCCTCAAGTCCGCGCGACTCGTAGCCGATGAAATCATCGTTCTTGATAGCGGCAGTAGTGACCGGACGGCAGATATTGCCAGAGAATATGCCGATGTGGTCGAAGTAACAGACTGGCCGGGATTTGGAATCCAGAAGCAGAGGGCCCTGGAGAAAGCCTCTGGCGACTGGGTGCTTTCCCTGGATGCCGATGAGCGCATTACACCGGAGCTGGCAAGGGAAATCAATCACCACCTCGCAGACCCGGATGCCGACGCCTACAAGCTGCCATGGGCTGTCACCATCTACGGAAAACGGCTGGACTTCGGTCGTAGCGGGCGAGCCCCTCTCAGACTGTTCCGCAGAGAGGGCGTCAGCTTTTCCGATGCACTGGTGCACGAACGGATTCTCATCCCCGAGGGCCGCAAAACCAGAACGCTTCGTGGTCGCCTGACCCATTACACCCATCGGGATTTCGGACACTCCCTTGAAAAGAGTGCCAAATACGCATGGCTGGGGGCGATGGAGAAGCATCGGAGGGGCAAGAAAACCCGGACAATGATCTACCCGACGCTACGAGGGCTGATGACTTTTGTGCAGGTTTATTTTATCCGGTTCGGTTTTCTGGACGGCGCTGTGGGCTATCTTACCGCTATGACATACGCTCAGGTTACCTTTAATAAGTATGCGGGGCTGTGGACGCTCGGCAGATCTCAATCCGATACCTTCCATGAGTAACATCACATTTTATCTCAGGCACCATCTTGTTGTTTTGATATTAACGACTCCTCTTGAATTACATCTGGGATGCTTCGTTGAAAACTAATATCGAGTCTGTTTTAAAGGGACGAACTTTCTCGCTGGTGATGTTCACCTGTGTAGTCGGATTTGTTTTATTCAAACGTTTCTATCGGGATTTGGGCGATGTTTTTATCTTCCTGGTGGTGCTCGGAACCATTGCATCTGTATGCTACAATTTTCGACTTATAAAAAAAGACCCTATATTCATTGCATTTTTTCTATCGCTAATCGTTCCTGTAATAAGCTGGATCAACAGCAAGGTTCAAATACCTGAACTTGCCAAAGACTCTCCGTCCCCCTTCTTGTTTTATGACTTCTTTTTCTTCTGGTTTATCGCGTATTGGACTAATGGAAAGAACGAACGAATCGCTGCCATCCTTCTTGCCTATTGCCTGAGTGTCCTGGGAATCTACATTACTCATTCGCCTGATTTTATAGGGGAAATTGTACGCGGCCTTCGCGGTTCGCGTATTGATTTTGATGTTGTGAATGCCCAGTACACGTCACTTTTCGCGGGTTTTGGATTAATTTCGGCCGCGTTTCTTTTTGTTATTAAGCTCAACCTTTCTCTCAGGCTTGAAGTTCTTAAAAAGCTCGGCGCAGCGACGCTTCTGGCATTTTTTATACTTATTATTCTGATAACTCAGTCAAGGCAGGTGTGGCTTGCCTTGGTTGCATGCATTTTATTTGCCCCATTGGCACACAAATTAATATCTAACTCACGAGTATCAACACGCGCCACTGTCCTAACCTATTCTGCGTTTGCACTAATTATCGCCGCAGCCTCAAGTATCGATATTGTTGAGCAGCGGATAACAACGGAAAAATCCACCATAATAAAAATTGTAAACCTTGATCTGGAGTCTGTTCCCGACTCCGGCAGCATTGGTTTGCGAATTCACCTCTGGCTGGAGGCATGGGAGTGGATCAAGAAGCGCCCCATTCTGGGAAGCGGGGAAGATGCCAGGGAGTTAGTCATAACCGAATCCGAAAAGCTGCCGAAGCTCGTTCGGGATAACTTTACTCATTTGCACAACTCACATTTAGAAACCCTCGTTAGCTTTGGGCTCCTGGGGGCCGCTATCATTTATTTTCTGATCGTCTGGCCTCCCGTTTATACCACTATGGCATCTCCTCACTCAGTTCAAAAAACCTGGAAAGCATTTTCACTCATTGTCGTTATTTTCTGGCTGACCGTGAATTTCTTCGAGTCCTACTTCTACTCAGCAGACGGCATATTCATCTTTTCGGTTTTCTATGGGGTCGTGTACAGCTTCAAGTTTCCGACACCCGTAGCGAAGGGGAATCAGCCTCGGGAAAACCCTCGGAAAAAATATTTCTGCCAAACGTAAAGTTTTCCCCACACACCAAGGTGCTTGGCTTTAACAAAGACCATTCCTGGAGAATCTTTCCAACTGTGCTGGAACCAGTGAACGAGATAGCTTTCGCCCGGGCACTCAAAGTGTATTGGTTCTTGTTGGTAAGGAAAAAAGTATTCTGCAGGCAGCAGCTTGCAACTCTCAACGTCGAGAAGCTTCCTATCCTTTATCAGGTGTGTTGCGATTTGCGGCCCGATATAGAGAGGTGACCTCCATATTTCGTCTTCATAGAACCGGATTAACTCAGCCAGGATTCTTGAGTCAGGCTCTGCATAGATTGCTGCCGTACCTAAATAGCCCACTGTTTCGTACCCAATAACAAACTTTGTGCCGGAAAACAGTGGAAAAGGATCCTTTCGGATCGTTACATCTGTATCGAGATAAAGCCCTCCCTCTTCCTGAAGGATTTTCAAACGAAGGTAATCCGAAACGAAGGCGTAGAGTCCTCGCTCGTAACATTCCTTGGCGAACGAACAAGAGTCAATCCAATTCTGAACCCGATCATTCGAGTCGTTCCACAAGCAGTAATCGAACCCCATTTTCTTCCAGTCATCCAGGCACGCGTGCGACAAAGGTGGCATTTTATCGCCCAGCCAAATAGCATGAATCAAGTTAGGCATCATTAGCCCCTCTCCTTGATCTGTACTTGCTGCCCAAGCAAAGATTATAGAAAAAGCGTCGCACCCTTTCACTCAACATAAACAGTTCTCTATTCAGCCGCATAAACAAAGGTCGGTGACCGGTTTTTTGCTCATACCCAATAATGGACTCAAAACCGAAGTCATGAGATACAAAGCCTGGACTGATCCCCAAACACACCACATCGTTCAGCCAATATCGGTCCATGTAGATGTCCACGGGTAGAAAGATAGGATCTGCGGAAACAAGGAATTTCCGGGCGGCAGCCGGCGTCAGATAATATCCCATGGTGCTCATGGGCCCCTTGGTATATCTCAGGATTTTGAACGGGCCGACCTCGGCCAGTTTATATTTTTTATGGTTTCGAGTTTTATTGTCGAAAAGCCTCAGGCACTCGAAATAGGGTGGCAAGGCAGGAAGAGCCTGTAGAAACGACCGGAAGCCCGCGTTGTCAAACACAACGTCATCTTCAAGGACCACATACTTCTTTTGATCTTCGAGGCAGCTTTTCCAGATATTGTAATGGCTCGCAAAGCATCCAAGCTGCCCCGGCGTCATCGGCTGCCCTTTGGCTCGCAGTCGTTTCGACTCATCGTACATCCTCAACGACGGGTCATTGTCTTTCCGTCCGTCAACACCCCAGAAGAACTCAAAGCCGATCCCTGCTTCATCCAGGAACCTTTTTATTCTGGCCTGCCTATCTGAGGACTGAGATAAAGTTAACACCACCACTTTTACATCAGGATTTGCTAAAAAACTGGCCATTCAAAATCCGTATCCGAATTATTTTTGAGGTCGACATCGGCTTCGCCGTCGACTGGAACTTACCAAAGCATCGCAGCCAGAGCTCAATGCATACAGAAACCTAACGATGCGGAGCTGAGGACCGAAGCTCGCGACGCAATCGTCGCCTAACCTTGAACTTTCTCAGCAGATTCAGCGGTTTTTTTCGTAACCCTCCCTGTTTAACGGTCACGAAGTCGTTCACTGCATTCAGTACTCGCTCGCTGGAGCAGCCGTCCCGAAAGCTGTGAAGATCCGAGCAAAGAGCCCGAGTTGCATCAATCAGATCCATAGGATACTGCAATGCCTTCTCAAGAGCGGGCTCTACCTCCTCCACTTTGTCTACATCAATCAGATAGGGGCCTGGCATTTTTGTCCTGTAGGTGACCACTGGCCGGTCGAGAAACATAAACTCAAACATGATTGAAGAGGTATCACACAGCATGACGTCCGCTTCAGGCAGTATCGGGAGCAAGTCTTCATCACTCTCCACAAAACGCAGGTTTTCACCGGCCAGATTCCGGTACTGTTCCACCACCCCGGAATCCATCTTGGGATGAAGGGTAACGATGAACTTCCAACGACCACTTCTGGATAGTTCACTGATTTTTTCCACCAGTTGCGGCGCAGAGGTAACTGATCGACTGAATGTTGATGCATAGAACACTACTGGAAGCTCTCCTTCTCCGAGCTCCCTTGGACCGCGCACTGGCTGGGATAATAACGGATCCAGCTTGGGCCAGCCGGTATGGGCCACTGCGAAATGACGATGCATCCTTGCGAGTTTCTGAAACTTTGCGGTGTCGCGTTCAGCATGGGTACAGTACAGATCGAACCAGCCCCGGATCCGGTAATGATCACTGTCATCTTCGCTGCTGTGGCCACGCTTGTTTCGTGCCATGCCATGAAACACTTCAACTTTGATACCCGGAAAGAAATAAGGCACCCAGTCACCGGGCACAAAGGTGGCATCAGCCTTGTAGTCCATCACCTCTTTAACGGTCGCGAGGCGACGTTCATCGGGAAGAAGGGGCGCTGTGGAGCAGCCCGCGACAAACCACGCTGCTTCATCGCCCCGCCGACGGATCTCATCCTGAAGCGGGCGAAGGATTGAATAGGAATAGGGTTGATTGACAAAAAAAAGATACCGGCGCATTCAGCCCCTGCCCGTCAGTGTTTTGTAGAGCTCACCCGTCTCTCTGACGGTTTGTGAGGTGTGAAAATTCCGGCCGATCCTTTCCCTCGCGGCTTGCCCAAGCCTCGACGCCAGCTCCCTGTCACGATACAGCCGTTCAATGGCGGCCGACAATTCTCCGGAATTGCTGGGGCCAACCACCAGGCCACTGAGCCCGTCTTCAACCAGTTCCGGCATGCCACCGACATTGGTCACGACAGGCGCCACCCCATAGGCCATAGCTTCGATAACGGCCCTGGGCAGTCCCTCCCGCTCTTTTGATGGCAGGACAAACACATTGCTGGCAGCGGCAATGGCAGGCGCATCATTTCGGAACCCGGTAAAGTGGATGCGCTCCGGATGAGAAGAGCCGGCTGCCAGGGCCTGAAGCTCATCATTGTTGATCACATCCCCGACCAGCAGCAGGTGGGCATCGACATCGGCCGGAAGCTCACCCATGGCATTGATCAGGACATCAAACCCCTTTCTGGGGCTGTTCCGCCCGGTACAACAAATCACGAAGGCGTCTTCCGGGACACCAAACTGTGTCAGGTCTGCCGGTTTAGCCTGATACCACCCCAGGTCATGGCCTTTATAGATTCGCTGGAGCTTTCTGTCCGGAATGCGCATCCAGAGAAAACGCAGACTCGCCAGATAATCCCTGATCGCATCGGCAACGCAGACGATCTTGCTGACCCGCGGATGCAAAAAGGTAATCCATGACTCCGGGTTAAGGAAACTGATGTTTCCGATTACCCCACGGTAGGCCACCACCTTGATGTCCGTTCCCCGGGAAGCACGAAGCCCGCAGGCCAGCGCCCTCGGGTTGTAGGCATGAATCACCTCATAATTCTTTTTGGAAAGCTGATCACGGATGGCTGATACGCCGCCCTTGTCAAACCGGCTTTTCAAAGCCATGGGCTGGGCAACCACCCCTTCGTCCAGCAGGCGTTGATAATTCCGGCCCTTGGGGTTGCACATGACGTCGACATCAAAGCCGACCTTCTTCAGACCGATAAAAAGCTCGGACTCCGGACGATCACACGCATCCGTCAGACAAAGGACCGACGGTAATGATTCGCCTTGCTGTGGATTGGTCAAGTGGCCATTCCCCTGTTGTATCCGTTCAAAAATGAAACCCAGACCTGCTCACGGACCTGCGCACCGGCGACCTTTACCAGTGATCGGGAAAATCGTTCAAGGCTGGCCTTTTTCCAGCGGGCCGGGGTACCGTCCTTCATCAGCCGGCCTTTGTCGAAATCGATAAGAAAATACTCTCCGCTCCGGACAAGCACATTGAAACAGTTGAGATCCGCATGCATGACGCCGGCATCGTGAAACCGGCGAATGGTTGTCCCAAGCGATTCCCAGGCCTGACTGTCCAGCCTCAAAATCAGCTCTGCCAGAGGCACGGTATCCTCAAGCTGCTCGATCATGATGGCAGCCCGGTATTGTACCTGTGAGAGCTTCCGGTACCAGGCCGCGACAGGGCGAGGCACCGGAAGCCCGAGTGTCATCAGCATGTTCAGCAAACGGAACTCGGCAAAAGAACGTACTTCCGATTCACCCATGTAAGCGTAGGTATGTTGCGCCACCCTGGCCATCAATCCGCCACGGCGATACTCCCTGAGAACCAGCCTGTCATCTCCGGCCCTCACAAACCAGGCGCCGCCCCGGCCACCACTGCTCACCGGCCGGGCCTTATCGCCCCAATAGTCGGCATTGAACCAGTCAGCAGTAACCCTGCCCCGATAATCGGGATGAACCAGCATTGCAGAGCCTTCTTCCCGACTACAGATTTCAGACTCCACCATGCTGGCACCCGGTCACCGAAATAAAACAAGAGGACAAGTCATACCCGCACGCGCTGGGACGGATAAACGCGAGTAAGATAGAATGGCCGCCAGTTTACCAATGATTGCCGACAAAGCTCCACAGCACCGGGCGCCAACCTGAAATGGTTCAAGATTTGATGAAATCCATCTGCATTCTTCGCCTCTCCGCCATCGGCGACGTAACCCACGTGATACCGGTGGTTCTGAGCCTTCAGGAACAGGTTCCCGGAGCGGAGATCACCTGGGTGATTGGCAAGATCGAAGCCAATCTGGTGAGAGACCTGCCAGGTGTCGAATTCATCATTTTCGACAAAAAGGCCGGTCGCAGGGGCTACTCCGACCTTCGCAAGAAGATGCAGGGTCGAAAATTTGATGCGCTGCTTCACATGCAGGTGGCTTTTCGCGCCAATCTGGCGGCTGCGTGCATTCCGGCAAGCGTTAAGGTCGGTTATGACAAGGCCCGAAGCAAGGATTTACATAGCTTTTTCATCAATCGTCGGATCAAGCCTGCCCCGAGACAGCATGTCCGTGACTGCCTTGCCAGCTTTCTTGAACCACTTGGACTGTCGCCTGCGCCGCCGCGTTGGCAGATTCCGTTAAGCGAGGAGGACCATCGCTTCGCCCAGGCTCAGTTGGCGACAGAACAAAGGAATCTTGTCATCAGCCCCTGTGCCAGCCACACGCTGCGCAACTGGCCGGCTGAGTGTTACGCACAGCTCGCCGATCATGCCATCAGGGAACACGGAATGAAGGTTATTCTGGTGGGCAGTCCCGCCCCATTCGAGGCAGAGTATTGCGCTGCCATCGAAGCCGCAATGACGGGAAAAGCCCACAACATCTGCGGCAAGGACACTCTGAAGCAACTGGCCGCCCTGATAAGTCGCGCTGATCTGGTGGTGGCACCCGATACCGGGCCGGCCCATATTGCCAGCGCCGTTGGCACCGATGTGCTTGGGCTGTTTGCCGCGAGCAACCCTTACCGCTCCGGGCCCTACAATTCGCTGGAGTGGTGTGTGAATCGCTACCCGGAAGCACTGGAGAAGTTTACCGGAAAAACGGTCGAGCAGGCGCGCTGGGGGGCCAAGGCAGAGTTCGAGGGGGCGATGGAATTGGTTACCGTCGAGGATACAATCGCCGTACTGAACCGGTGGATCGAGGCCCAGCGGGTGGCGGAAACTGAACACGGGGTCAGATGAAAGCGTTCATCTGACCCCAGACTTCAATCTGGCGGTTACCTGCGGGCGGTGTAGTCCTGGTAGGACTTTTCTTCCACGAAGCGGGAGCCCAGAGCCAGGTTCACGTCTTTCTTGATGGCAGCGCGCCTGTCGTTGGTCACATAAACTGCACGCGCCAGCTCAATAAACCGGGGCCCGAAATCCTGGGCCGCTTCCTGATCACGGATATCGTCTTCAATCACCCACAGCTCTTCGTTTACCACTTTCAGCTGCTTGCGAAGATCGGCGATTTCCGCAGCCTTGTCCTTGACGGCCTCATCCCAGGTGGCACTCAGCTCATCCAGCTCAAGCCGAACATTCTTGAGCTTTGCCTCATCCCTGATGCGCTCGGATTTGATCTCGAGAATGGTAATTTTGTCCAGCACTTCACCGAAAGATACCGGTACCGTGATTACGTCTGCCATGTGCTCGTCCCGCCGATCAATAGGATTGGTTAAACAACAAAGCCGCCGGGCTGAAGCAGTCAACGGCGGCTTGAGAATTTTTCTGGTATCAGCCTTTAACGTGAGTCAGCCAACCACTGTGCTTGGCCAGTTTGCCCTTCACCGCATCAAAGTACATGCCCTGGAGCTTCTCGGTCACCGGGCCACGCTTGCCGGCGCCGATCACCCGGCCATCCAGCTCGCGGATTGGAAGCACCTCAGCCGCAGTACCCGTAAAGAAGGCTTCATCAGCAATATAAACCTCATCGCGGGTAATCCTGCGCTCCTTGACCGGAATGTTCAGTTCCCGGGCAAAATCCAGAATCGTGGCGCGGGTGATCCCCTCCAGACAAGACGTCAGCTCCGGCGTATGCAGCACGCCATCGCGCAGGATGAAGATATTCTCACCGGAGCCTTCGGCAACATAACCTTCGTTATCCAGCAGTAGGGCCTCTTCGGCACCGCCGGAGATGGCTTCGTTCAAGGCCAGCATCGAGTTGATGTAGTTGCCGTTGGCCTTGGCCTTGCACATGGTGATGTTGACGTGGTGGCGGGTGTAGGAGGAAGTGCGCACTTTGATCCCCATTTCCTTCGCTTCCGGCGACATGTAGGAGGGCCAGCTCCAGGCCGCAACCATCACGTGTACCTTCAGGTTGTCGGCTCTCAGACCCATCCCCTCAGAGCCCAGGAACACCATGGGGCGCAGGTAGGCTTCGTCCAGGTTGTTTTCGCGGACCGCCGCGCACTGGGCTTCATTCAGCTCATCCCTGCTGAACGGCATTTTCATGTTCAGGATGTGGGCTGAACGAAACAGTCGATCAGTATGCTCTTTCAGGCGGAAGATAGCCGGGCCATTCGCGGTGTTGTAGGCCCGCACACCCTCAAAACAGCCCAGGCCGTAGTGCAGGGTGTGAGTCAGGACGTGGGTCTTGGCTTCCCGCCAGGGAACCATTTCACCGTCCAGCCAGATAACACCATCGCGATCAGCCATCGACATTCTTCATTGCTCCTAAAAACGCGTTTTTCGGGGAACCGGCATTCTAGCAGGAAAATCTGCCGGAATTGAATTTGCCTCAGGCATCAATCATGACTTTTTTCCACATGGCGCGGATGTACTCACGCTCCTCTGTAAAGGCATCCCCCTCGACCTGACTGTTGAGATTCTGAAGCGCCCGCCGGTGGATGGTGGAGCGAAGGGCAATGAAGGATTCCCGGAGTTTTTCGGCATCTTCCACAGCCATCACCCCGGCCCTGCCCAGCTCTTCCATCTGGCGGATGTTGTCGGACCACTGTGTCAGCTCCGGATGGTCGGCACTCCAGGCCAGCATCAGGTATTGCACCATGAATTCGATATCGATGATGCCACCGGCATCATGTTTGATATGGAACACCTCGGCCCGCCGGCTTTCCGGCGTGCCCAGGCTGGCCCGCATTTTCTCCCGCATCTCGACCACATCAGTACGAAGCCTGTCCCGGTCCCTGGGCTGGCACAGGATGTCATGGCGTATGGATTCAAAGGCTTCAAGGGTTTGCTCGCATCCGGCGACACCCCGGGCACGGGCCAGGGCCTGATGCTCCCAGGTCCAGGCATCCTCGCGCTGGTATTTTTCAAAAGCCTGCAAAGTGCTCACCAGCAGGCCGGAGTTACCAGACGGGCGCAAGCGCATATCCACTTCGTAGAGCTGGCCGGACGGCGTCTGGGTATTGAGGATATGAACAATCCGCTGCCCCAGCCGGGTATAGAACACTGCATTGTCGATGGGCTTTTCACCGTCGGTGGCCAGTTCCGGATCAGCCTTATGCACGAACACCAGGTCGAGATCGGAGGTATAGCCAAGTTCGATCCCGCCCAGCTTGCCATAGCCGATGATGGCAAAATCCGTCTCACAGGCCGAGCCATCTGCCCTGCGCGGGTAGCCGTGGCGGCTGACCAGATTGGCGAAGGCCACATCCACCACGTGGTCCAGGACCACCTCGGCGATCCAGGTCAGGTAGTCACTGACCTTCATCAGCGGCAAAGTGCCTTTCAGCTCGGACGCCGCTACCCGCAATATGTGGGCTTTCTTGAAATGGCGCAGGGATTCCATCTGCTCTTCAAGATCCTCAAAGGGAATCCGTAGCATCTGTTGGCGCAGATCATCCTGCAACTCGGCCTTGGCCGGCGGATGGTAGAGACTCTCGGCGTTCAGGAGCTCATCCAGCAGCAGTGGCGTTTCCGCCAGCTGGCGGGCGATCCAGGGGCTTTCACTGCACAGGCCAACCAGCTGTGTGCGTGCGCCCGGGTTTTCCAGAAGCAACACCATGTAAGCGGTTCGCCGCAGAATGGCCTCCACCAGTTGCAACACCCGGGACAGGGTCTCCGAGGGGTTCTCAACCCGGGTGAGCGCCTCCAGAAGAACGGGCATGAACTGATTAAGCCGCTTCCGGCCCTGGGTCTGAAGGGTCTGCACGGTCCGGTTGTCACGCAGTTCCGCCAACTCCGCAACGGTTCTCTCCGGGTTCTCATAACCCCGGGACTTCAGCCACCCGATGGCGGTGTTTTCATCCATTTCCGCCAGCCAGAGCTCGAACCAGCCTTCATCCAGCGATGCCGGGCCTTCCTCTTCGCCTTCTTCAGTGGCAATGATATTTGAGAAGTGGGTGGCAACGCGTGCCCGATGCTCCCGGAGCGTTTCCTCACAGGCCTGCCAGCTTTCAAAACCCATGATGGTGGCCACACGGGCCCGGGACAAATCGTCCTCCGGCAGAAGCTGGGTCTGCTTGTCCTCCACGCCCTGGAGCGCATGCTCCAGATTACGCAGGAACACGTAGGCGTCACGGAGCTCCCGTACCACCGGCGATGGCAATAACTCCAGGGCCTCAAGCTCCTGCAGAATCACCAGCAACTTCCGCTGCTGGAGCTCCCGGTCACGACCACCACGAATCAGCTGGAACGCCTGGACCACAAACTCGATCTCACGGATACCGCCGCTGCCGAGCTTGATGTTGTTTTCCAGCCCCTTGCGGCGTACCTCCCGGCCGATCATGGCTTTCATACTGCGAAGCGATTCAAAGGCACTGAAATCGATGTACTTGCGGTAGACAAAGGGGCGCAGGCTTTCCATCAGCACCTGCCCCGCCCTCTGATCGCCGGCCACCACCCGGGCCTTGACCATGGCGTAACGCTCCCAGTCGCGGCCCTGGTCCTGATAGTAGGTTTCCAGGGCAGCAAAACTCAGAGCCAGGGCACCGCTCTGGCCATAGGGCCGCAGACGCATATCCACGCGGAACACGAACCCGTCTGCGGTTATCTGGTCAAGAGCCTGTATCAACCGCTGACCCAGGCGGACGAAAAACTGCTGATTATCGAGGGGGCGAGGCCCTCCATGGGTCTCACCCTTACCCGGAAAGGCAAAGATCAGGTCAATATCTGACGACACGTTCAGCTCACGCCCACCCAGCTTGCCCATCCCGAGAACAACCATTTTCTGGTCTGCCTCTTCGCCCGTCACCGGGTCCGCCCCCTTGGGCGTGCCATACTGCTCACAGGAATCCCGATAGAGCCAATCCAGCGCGCCGTCAATGCAGATGTCGGCGAAGGCGCTGGTGGCCGCCATGGTCTCTGCCAGGTCGGCCCAGCGCATCAGGTCCCGCCAGATCATGCGGAACTGGGACTCCCTGCGGAAGCGCCTGAGAGCCGAATGCAGCGCAGGCTCGCCGTCCACTTCGTTCAGATAGTCCTGCCATCGCTGCTTCAGGTACTCAGGGGTTGTCGGCTCCGTCAGCAGCCTCGATTCAAGCAGCGTCAGCACCTGCTCAGGATGCCGCTCAAGGGTCTCGCGCAGGAACAGACTTCGGGACAGCGCATCGGCCACCACAGCCTCGCTGATTTCGTCATCCGAAATCAGCCATCCCGGGACTCCGCCCGGAAACACCGAATGCCAGCACGCGGCGACATCGTCGGCCAGCGGTTCCGGAAGGCTGTGCCATGGCTCGGACATAATGCAAACCCCTGTCTCTCTGTTATATTTCCGGTACTGTATAACGAACCCGCCCGTAACTGAACAGGCCGCCGACACGGATGCAACGATACCGCCGCCCGCTGAATCCGGAGCACCAGGAAACCCATCTGCCCATGGGTGGGATGATCCGACGCCGGATGAAGCGCCTGTTTGCCATACTCGCCGCGTTGCTCTCAGTCCAGATTCTGATCATCTGGGCGGTCGAGGACCTTTCCCTTTTCGAGGCCGTTTGGCTCACGATGACCACTCTGGTTACGGTGGGTTATGGCGACTATTCACCCCAGACCCTGACTGGGCGATTCAGTACCATTGTGTTGATGTTCATTTCAGCAATAACTTTGCTGACACTGATTGTCAGTGATTATATCGAGTACCGGTTTTATCGCCGGGAGCGCATTCTGGCAGGAAGATGGATCTATAAAATGAATGACCACATTGTAATTATTAACACTCCCCAGAGCGGTGGGCAGCAGTACTTCATGCGGTTCGCCTCCCAGATCCGGGCAATACCGGGTTACGAAACCATTCCGATCATGATCCTGACCCAGCAGTTCCCCATGGGCCTGCCAACCGAGCTGTCTGACATTGGCGTTGTGCACTATCACGGTGCCGGTTTTGATCCGAAGGCACTCAAATCGGTTCGCGCTGGCAGCGCGAGACACATTATCGTGCTTTCCGCCGATGAAGCCGACCCCTACTCCGATAGCCTGACCTTCGACATCGCCCACCGGCTGGCAGAACAGAACCTGGGAAATCACACCATTGTTGAATGTGTAGACGACAGCAACCGGGGGCGCTTCAAGACACTGGGAATACGCGCCGTCATCCGGCCGGTGCGGACCTATCCTGAAATCATGGTGCGCTCACTGGTGGCTCCGGGATCGGAAAAGGTTCTGGAAGACCTGTTCAACTACGAACACGACCACCCCCACCGATACGATCTGAAACTGGACGACCTGAACTGGGCCGATATCGTCAGCGCCCTGATACGCCATGGCATCGGCACCGCCCTGGCCTTTATTGATGAGGACAACGAAGTGGTCTGCCAGCCGCCAACCGACCAGGTGATTGAAGGTAAGGGATTGATCGTGCTGGTCAACTCCAATGAAACGCCCGATGTAGCGCTGGTGGAAGAGGCCCTTGCGCGCTACCGCGAATTCATTAACAAGTGGCACGATCTGCAGGAACAGGCTGCGAAGAAAGAAAATTCAGAAGAACCGTGCCCTTGACAAGTAGTCGGCGGATTTTTGTCAAGGGCACTGGCCTGCGGCAATCGCCAACTGAAGCTGCCCCAGTTCCTTGCCTGAAACCAGATCACGGACCGCCGTGCCGTCGGCCAGCGCAGTCACCACCTGCTGGTACAGCTCCCCGACGCCGAGCTCACCGGCCAGCCGGCCAATCGCATCCAGACGCCCCCTGGCAAAGCACAGGCGCTCGCCGGTCAGCCATGAAACACTCAAAAGGAATAGAAAATCATTCACTGCCAGATCTGATATTTTCCCCGCGTCCGGAACCGGATGATAAAGCCCCGCCAGGTGGTATCCCTGCTCTGCCTTGCTGACCAGGTTCAGGAACACCGGCACTTCGTCCGCCAGCCTCCGCGCCCACGCAAGCAATGCCGACGAAGCCCCCGACTTGAGTTCAAATTCAATCTCATTAAGCGGAAGCGACTGACCTCCGGCGACAATCGCGCCGGAATCGATGGCCACCTCGATCACGCTGTCCTCCTGGTCAACCATAAGCACGCGGCGCTCAAAGTTGGTCTCGAACACCGGCTGCAGCCCGGCAAGGTTCACGCTCTGCCCCACCGGCGTATCCGCAATCAGGCCCGGTTTGAGTTTTGGGCCAACGAGCGGCCACTCCCATTCCTGGCGCCGGTGGGCACCATCTACGAACTCGCCCCGGGCTTTGAGAGTCTGGATGAACTGGTCACCGGCCTGACGAATCCGCAGGGCCACCTTCCGGCGATTGAGGTCTCCGGCAGGCGTGTCGAAGTAACGGTTAACCAGCGTCTTCACGGCGCCCGCCCTGACACCTTTCTGGGCCGAGAGCCACGCCCCGGCCTGATTCAGCGCGTCCGGGGCGAGGGTTAACTTGATTTCCAGTTCTTCCGCCATGCACTTTCCACCGGTATTGAGAGAAATAAATTGTCCGAGCCTTACCTGCCCCCTAAAAGTGACTTCCTGTTCAAGCTCGATTAAAGAAGCGAGCCTACAATATATAACGATATAGCGCATTGCAGACAAAACTAATCCGCTGATGAAATTAAGGAGGCGTGGCACACGCCCCGACCCACCCTCACCAGCAACAAGACCCATTACCAGAGAGGTTCTGATCACATGAGTCACGAACATGTTCATTTGGATCCCGAATCCAAGGACAAGCGAGTTGCTATCGCAATCTGGGCAAACGGCATCCTGACTCTGGCACAGATCGGGGGAGGCATCTTTGCCGGCAGCCTGGCGCTGATCGCCGACGCCTTGCATAACTTTTCGGATATGGTATCGCTCGTCATTGCCTTTGCCGCCCGGAAAATTGCCCGCCGTCCAGCGGATTCACAAATGACCTTTGGCTACGGGCGGGTTGAGATTGTCGCAGCCCTCATCAACTACACCTCACTGATTATTATCGGGCTCTACCTGGTCTATGAGGGCGGCATGCGGATCATCGATCCTCCGGAAATCAAGGGGTGGTGGGTCGTCTGGCTTGGCGGTATCGCCCTGGTGGTGGACACCTTGACGGCATTGCTGACCTACTCAATGCAGAAAGGCAGCGTCAACATCCGCGCCCTCTTTCTTCACAACCTTTCCGATGCACTTGCGTCGGTCGCCGTAGTCATTGGCGGGACTCTCATTCTGCTTTACGACATGCGGTGGGTGGATCCGGCCATCACCATTGGCATTGCCGGATACATTCTCTACCTTGGCCTGACGGAAATCGGCGGGACCATCAGAACACTCATGCTGGCCAGCCCGGAGGATATCGACACCGAAGCCGTCATCCAGGCCCTGTCGGATATTGACGGCGTTATCGGCCTTCATCATGTGCATTTCTGGCAGATGGGCGAGCACGAGGCGTCGCTGGAGGCCCATGTGGTCATTGAGGAAAACGCGTGGGGTCAGCTTGAGAACACCAAGTACAGGATAAAACAGGCTCTTGAGCAGAATTTCAACATACAGCATTCGACGCTGGAGTTCGAACACCCCGACTACCTTCACAGGAATGCCCGGACCTTTGGACACGAGTAACTCATAAGGCGCCTTGAATGTGGCTTCGCGTTCAAGCTCGTTTAAGGAGGGTGAACTATCCTGTTTCACCGTTAATGGAAATTATCCACCATCATCCACCAATGGGATAGCAGATATGGGAAACATGCCGAGACGGTTTGGTCGATTGATGACAGTATTTGTCGTGAGCACCTTTCCTGTCTGGACTTTCGCGGGCAACAGTGTGTCTCTGAGTGACTACCAGAAGGTGAAGGAGGAGCAAGCCCTTTCGCTGGGCGAGGCACTTGCCACGGCCTTTGAAAACAACCCCGTTCTGGCCTTGCAAAAATCGCGGGTTGCCGGGCAGCGTGGGCAGGTTGTGCACTCCGGGCGACTGACGCCGAGCAATCCGGTGATTTCGGTTCAGGGAGAAAAGTACCCCTCGCGAATTCCGGATAATATCAACTACCAAGTCCGGCTTAGCCAGGAAATCTGGATGGGCAACAGGAGGGACCTGGGAAGGGACCGGGCAACAAACGAGCTGACTGCCACAGAGCAGGATCTTGAGTTTTTACGAATCGCGACGGCGGCCCGCGTGCGTTCCGCGTTTTTCAACGTGGTTTTGGCCAAGGAAGAGCTGGCAACCGCAAAACGGGCGGTCGACCTCATGGAGCAGACCAGTGAAGTGATTGAGACCTCGTATCGCCGGGGCAAAATGACAAAAATGGATGTCAATACCGCTGTGATCGGGCTGGCAAGGGCAAAAAGCCAGCAAGCGGCTGCCGGCCGGAGGCTTGAGGACCGACGGCTGGAGCTGGCGAAAGTGCTTGGGGTGGATCCCGGCCTCCCGCTCGATGTCAGGGGTGACTTCAGCCCGACACTGACCGATCTCCCGGAAGACGACCGGTTGATTGAGGTGGCTCTGCAGCAGCGAGCAGACCTTCAGGCCGCTGCGAAGCGAATTGCCGCCAACGAGTCAGCACTGGACATCGCCGAAAGCCTGACAACCCCCAACCTGGAGGTTTTTGGTTTTTATCAGCGCGATCTGGGAGACAACGTGGTGGGTGGCGGAGTATCGATTCCGCTGGCTATCACGCACCGCTACAGCGGGGAGCGCATGGACGCCGCCGCCGGATTGCAAGCCGCGGAGATTGAAGCGGAAAGCCTGAGGCTGTCGATAAAGCGCAGCGTATTGTCGGCAATCGCTCAGTACAAGGCGGCGAGAACCCAGCTTAGGCAGATGAGCAAATCGATCCTGAGGCGCTCCGAAGAGACCTTGCAACTGATGCAGCAAGCGCTTGCCGCCGGCAAGGTTGGCGCAGCAAGCCTGTTGTCCGCGCAGGATAACCTCCTCGCGGTTCGCAACGAATACATCCAGGTTCAGAAAGATTACATCCGGGCAACGCAAGCTCTGGAGATCGGCACCGGCGGGGCTGTTTCCATGGGCGTATCACCTTAGCGGGCCATTGTCGTTTACCCATCTCAAGTTCCAACTTTTCCCAAGGGATAATCTTATGCTGCAGAAAAAAATCCTTACCTGTCTGACGGCCGTCCTGGTGGCCCTGGGTTTGCCGACAACAGGATATGCACAAGAAAGTAATCATCAAAATGAAAAGAGTGAGCAACACCAACCCGCGGGCGGAGACGAGCATGCGGGTGAGGAAGCCCAGAACAAAAGGCGCATCCACCTGACCTCTGAACAGGCCGCACTGCTTGATATTGAAACCATGCCGGCGCCCTCCGGCCGCGCGGAGTCTTTGGTTTCCGCTCCGGTTGAAATTCAGTTTGTTCCCAGCCAGGTCGCAACCGTTGGCCCGTTACTGGAGTCCAAAGTGGCCGAAATCAAAGTCGATCTCGGCGATAAGGTCCGCAGCGGGGATGTGCTGGCAATCCTATCAAGTGTCGGGCTCGCAGATATTCGTTCCAGGCTCAAGTCACTGGAAGCCCGGAAAGTGACGGCCGAAGCCGAATTCAAACGGGAAAAAGAACTTGAGGAACAAGGAATCTCCAGTGAAGAGGACTACCTCTCGGCCAGGGCGTCGTACCTGACGACCATCGCGGAACTTGAAGCAACCCGGGAAAAACTGAAAATCTTCGGAGACAGTGCCGCGAGCAATGGCGGGCTTGCCGGCTACGCGCTCAGGTCTCCGATATCCGGCGTCGTTGAAAAGCTGGATGTCAGCATCGGCCAGACACTGACACCAACCGATACGCCGTTCATGGTAGTAAATACCTCCTCTGTCTGGGCAATGATCAAAGTCAGCGAGACCGACATTGGCCAGGTGAGCCCTGGAGACGAAGTACGGGTTACGACCAGAGGCAAGTCGGAATCCTATCACCCCGGAAAAGTGACATGGATTTCACGCGTTCTGGATCGTGAGTCTCGTACCATAGCCGTCCGCGCCGAAATCGAAGCCCCGGACTCCAGGTTACGGCCCTACAGCTTTGCAACGGCCGAAATCATGACGCAACCGGAAAGCAAGGTCCCGCTGGTTCCCGGGGATGCCGTGCAGACCATTGGCCAGCAGGACGTTGTCTTTGTGCCGGGAAAAGAGCGGGGAGAGTATGAAGCCGTGCCGGTCACACTTGGCGATGAGGCCAATGGCTGGATAGAAATCCGCTCGGGAATTGAACCGGATACAACGATTGTATCCTCGGGTGCGTTCGATCTCATGTCCGCGATAACATCCAGCGGTCGCAGCGCAAGCCACTAAGCCGGAGAACCTATGATCAACGCTATTGTTAACTACGCACTGAGTAACCGGCTGATGACAATCGTGGCTGCTTTGGCAGTTATCGTGGCCGGCTATTTTTCATTCCACAAACTGCCGGTGGATGCGTTTCCGGATGCCACTCCAACCATGGTGCAGGTCTTCACAGCCAGCCCGGGGCTGTCTCCGGTTGATGTCGAAACACTGATTTCATATCCGATTGAAATCAGCATGTATGGCATTCCCAAACTGGAAAAGGTGCAGAGTACCTCTATTTTCGGCTTGTCCCGGGTGACCATCTATTTTAAGGATGGAACCGACATCTATTTTGCCCGCCGACTCATTATGGAACGCCTGGCGGAAGCAAAAAGACAGATCCCCGAAGGGATGGGCGAGCCTGAGTTGGGGCCTATCACCACCGGGCTTGGCCGAATCCTGATGTACTCGCTTGCTGAAGAAGAAGGCGGGAACTTCAGTCTGCAGGAGATGCGCACGATTCAGGACTGGCTTATCAAGCCCCAGTTACGGACGGTACCGGGTGTCACTGACGTACTGTCGATTGGCGGCGACGTCAAGCAGTATCAGGTCAATATCAATGCCAGGGCCCTGCAGGCACGGAACCTGACCGTCGCGGATGTGCGTCGGGCGCTGGCGGGCAACAACCGGAACGTCGGCGCCTCATTCATAACCCGGGGCGGCGAAGAATATATCGTTCGTGGCTACGGGTGGATCAATCCCGGAAAGGAAAATCTCGACGACATCCGGAATATTATCGTATCAAGGCCTGATGACACGCCCGTGTATATAAAGGATGTTGCCTCAGTCGCCCTGGGGCCCGCCATTCGCCGGGGCGCTCAGGTTTCCGGCGGCAAGGAGTCGGTTGGCGGCTATGTCATGAAGCTGATTGGCACCAACACGAGCAAGGTGCTGGAAGACGTCGACACGAAGATCGCCGAACTGAACGAGTCATTGCCCGAGGGCCTGTCCATAAAGCCTTATTACTCGCAGGCAACACTGGTCGAAAAAGCGATTGGTACCGTCGAAAAGGCACTGCTTGAAGGGGCGATTTTTGTTCTGGCATTTCTCTATCTGTTCCTTGGCAACATCCGCTCCACGCTGATTGTTGTACTGACGCTTCCGCTCTCGGTACTGATCGCATTTATAGCAATGGGTTTTACCGGCTTGTCGGCAAACCTGATGAGCCTGGGGGGGCTCGCGATCGGCATTGGCATGATGGTCGATGGCGCCGTGGTAATGATCGAGAATATATTCCGGCACCTTGAGGAGCGATCAACCGAACAGATCAGCATCGCACGCCTTGTCGGTGAAGCTGCACGGGAGGTCGCGCGGCCTATCGTTTTTGCCATTGGTATCATCATCATTGTCTTCCTGCCCCTGTTCACCCTGCAGGGTGTGGAAGGGAAGCTGTTTTCCCCGATGGCCTATACAATCAGTTTTGCCCTGATCGGCGCCCTGATCCTGGCGCTTACACTGGTGCCCGCGCTGGCGTCACTTGCGTTCAAAATGGGTGTCGTACACAAGGAACCACGTCTGGTTCTGGCCCTGGGCCGGCTCTATGAACCGGTGGTCAACACCGTGGTAAAGGCCCCCAAGCTGGTGATGGGCATTGCCGTTCTTGCTTTCGCGGGGAGCCTGCTCCTCTTTCCGTTCCTGGGTAGCGAGTTTGTACCAACCCTTCGCGAAGGCACGTTTCAGTTACGCTCCACCCTAACGCCAGGTGCCAGCCTGGACTCAGCCATCAATTACGGGAAACGCATTCAGGAAGTGCTCGAGGATTTCCCAGAGGTAACACAGAGCTACGCACGCGTGGGTCGGGCGGAAGTTGGTGGCGACCCGGAGCCGGTGAATGTTGTGTCAACCGTCATAACCCTTAAGCCCCTTGACCAATGGCCGGACGGCTTGAGCTACGAGGAGTTACAAAGCCGAATAGCGGAAGCGTTAAATGAGAAAATACCGGGTCTCGCGAATAACATGTCGCAGCCCATTCAGCTCCGGACAGACGAGCTTTTGTCCGGTGTTCAGGCGCAATTGGTCGCAAGTATTTTTGGCGACGACCTCAAGGAACTCACCCGAATCGGCAAGGAAGTCGAGGCCCTGGCCAAGGACGTGCGTGGCGCAACCGATGTCCGGTCTCAGCAGATGGCGGGAAAAAAGCAGATCGTAATCCGCCCGGATCGCAATGCCCTGGCGCAATACGGCATCAGCATTGATCATGTGATGGAAACCGTCGAACTGGGTATCGGGGGCGGAACCGCCGGGCTGGTGTTTGACGGGGTTCGCCGGTTCGAGATCTATGCCCGCCTTCAGGAACGCTTCCGGGGTTCCCTTGATAAGATTCGCGAGCTTCCTCTGCGCGGAGCCAGCGGAGAAATGATTCCGCTGAAGCGTGTTGCCGAGGTGACCACCTACGCGGGGCCGAAGAAAATCTCGCGATCAAACGCCAGCCGCCGGCTTTATGTTCAGATGAATGTGCGTGGCCGTGATATGGGCGGGGTTGTTGAAGAATTGCGGGCCCGGATCAAACAGCAGGTACAAATGCCCCCGGGCTATTTCGTGGAGTTCGGCGGTCAGTTCGAAAACCAGCAGCGGGCGATGGCGCGCCTCCAGGTTGTTGTACCCATCACCCTGGCGCTGATATTCCTGCTGTTGTACTCGGCCTTCGGCAGCCTGCGCTATGCCACGCTTATTTTTCTCAATGTACCGTTCGCCGTCACTGGCGGAATCGTTGCCCTGTTTGTGACCGGACTGTACTTGTCGGTGCCGGCGGCGGTCGGCTTCATCGCCGTATTCGGCGTCGCCGTACTGAACGGCGTGGTCATGGTGAGTTACATCAACCAGTTGAGAGACCAGGGCCACGAAGTCATGGAGGCCGTGAAGCTGGGCGCCAAGCGCCGCCTGCGCCCCGTCCTGATGACGGCCTCCGTCGCGATTCTCGGCCTGGTGCCGCTTCTTCTGGCGGACGGAATAGGCTCAAATGTCCAGCGTCCTCTTGCAACGGTCGTGGTCGGAGGGCTGATTACCTCGACATTGCTGACGCTTGTCGTGTTGCCAAGCATCTACCAATGGTTTGCAATGAAACGGAAGGAAGTCGATCTTTAACGGCAAGGGGATGATTCACATGTACGAAATAAAAGCTTATGTTCGTAAAGCCATGACCGAATTTGTCATCGATGAACTGGCTAAACTGGATGGGGTGGCAAGTATTGCCGTCGTGTCACTTAATGAGTTTGGCCACACCGCTGGTGACAGCGGGCCAATGGAGAAAGTCGATATGGTCAAGCTGGAAGTAGATGTTGCGAGCGAGTCAGCCGCCGATACGGTGGCTGATGCCATTGTTCGAGCCGGCCGCACTCAGGAAGGCCACCCCGGAGATGGCAAGGTCCTGATCTCCAGGCTGGCAAAAGCGATACGCATCGATGACGGCGTATCGGGGCCGGAAGCACTCCGGCCCCGATCAGTGTAGCGGCAAGGTCGGGACTGAAGGCTGACAATCTTCAGTCCCGGCACTCTAAATAGCCCGGATATTAATCCGCTCCCTTCCGTATTCATTTGAAATACTCCTGAAACTCCATGCGGTGTTGTCCGATGAACCCACCGAAAACCTATAAGCGCCTGAAAGATAACATTAGTACTTTTCGTAACTGGTGGGGGCGCCGCTCAATCAGAAAGACGCTTTTTTCCTACCTTTTCCCAATGGGTCTTGCATTTATGATTGTGGTATGGCTTTCCCATCAGCTTCTCATTGGCTATTTACACGAAGAGTTGCATCGCAGCAGGCTGGAAGCTCAGGCATCCCAGTTCAAAGAGATGCTGGCTGGTTCGGGCCAGTTGACTGACAATACGTTAAAAAAGATCGTCAATTCGGGAGATCAGGGAGATTATATTTTTTCAGCAAGCTCTGGGGGACGCATCGTTGCGTCAGATAAAAAGTATTTAAGTATTGTTAAAAAAATCATGTCAGGCAGCGAGAGTGGAATAATACACTACAGCGATAAAAACCAAGTATTGCTGGGACTTACATCGGAAACTGATGTGGGCGGTGAAAAAATAAATATCCTGGTTTTGGAGGCAAGAAGTTATAAAACAGGTATTTCTGATAATGTACACCTGGTGATTGGAATCATTGCTCTGGTATTATTTTTTTCCATTATTTTTTTTATATATCTGAGCGTAAATATCGCCCTGAAACCACTCGGTGATTTGAGTATTCAGTTGTCTGAATTAAAGAATGGTCGCCGCACACGCCTGGCGGAGGACTCCCCTGTGGAGTTCAGAGAGGTGGTTGTTGATTTCAATCATCTTCTTGAAGTTTTGGACAGGCGTTTGAATCGCTCCAGAAGATCAATGTCGGATCTATCACACAGCATCAAAACCCCGTTAACCGTTGCTATCGCGATCACAGGCGACCAGGACACCCCCATCGAACAGGATGACCGGGAATTTCTTCATGCAAAATTATCCGAGTTACGGAAGATCATCGATACCCAGATGAGAAGGGCCGAGATGTCGGGGCAATATTCGGGAAAACCCATAAAGGTTGTGGAAAAGGTTGAGGCAATCATTGATGTTGTACGGAGAATCTATCCGAGAAAAAGCTACTTATTGAAAAAAGATTTGCCTGATGATTTTTTCTGGGCAATCGATGAGCATGATTTCAATGAGGTAGTCGGTAATATTCTTGATAATGCAGCGAAGTGGAGCGATGGCAGGATCGACATAACCCTGGCTCAATACCATCATATATTTAAAATAACAATAGAAGACGATGGACCGGGCGTTGAACAGGATAACCTGGACCAGTTAACGATGAGAAAACGACGACTGGATGAACAAACACCGGGCTATGGCCTCGGGTTATCGATCGTAGATGAAATCGTGGACAATTACTCCGGAAAATTGGCTTTTTCAAGGTCGAAAATGGGAGGACTCAGAGTGGATGTAATGTTCTCCGCCAGCAAGCTCACTCCGGTTTTCTCATAGGAGGGGTCAAAAAAATAACTCCTGCGCCCCGGCCTTTGTTCTCGCATCCTGTCATGAGGCATTGACGCCCCTTCACGGATAAATATTCAAGGTTCATCTGGGTCGAAAAAATAACCCTGTCCGCGAAGGGTTTTTATCTTTGACTTACCAAGTAGTTTTCTAAGCCGTGTTATGTAAACCTGAATCACGTTATTCCCGGGTGACCTGTCGATATTGTACAAAAGATCCACAAGATCATCCTGGGAGAACACTCTTCCAGGCGAACGTAAAAAACACTGAAGCAACCGGAACTCAGTTGCAGTTAACCGATGGTCCTCACCCGTTGGGGTCGACAGTGTTCTGCAGTTGTTATTCAACCGGTATCCGCCAACCCCGATCTCGTTTGTAGAACGCCCTTCTTTTCTTCGGATGATGGCGTTTAGTCTGGCCTGCAACTCTTCGAACTCAAAGGGCTTCGGTAGATAATCGTCAGCACCGGCGTTTAAGCCCTGAACCCTTTCCGACCAGTTTGACCTGGCGGTCAGGATAAGTATCGCGTCATCCCGTCCAGACTTGCGCCACTCCCTCAGCAGCGACAGTCCATTTTTATCGGGCAATCCGATGTCGAGGACTATCCCTTCATACAGGCTTGTACCGACAAAAAAGTCTGCTTCTTCTGCGTTCTTTGCAATATCAACAGCATAATCAGCCCGTTCAAGCCATTTTGAGATTCTTTCTGCCAAAAAGGCATTGTCCTCAACAATCAGAATTTTCATCTCGATCTCTCAAAACCTGCACTTAAGCCGCGGCAGTTACTTTATAGGCACCCAGGATAACCCGTCAGACTCCAGTATGCAGGTTACTCGCTCCCGGGGCACGGAAAGAACGGTGCAAAAAAATCAGAAGAGGCATTCGCCCTTTTCCCAACCTCAAGCAGGAAGGTTACCGGCCCGTCATTCACCAAACCGACTTTCATGTCGGCACCGAACTGCCCCTCACCCACTCTTTCGGCACCCAGTGCGGAGCGAGCTTCCAGAACGAACAGCCGGTAGAGCCGGTCCGCCTCAACGGGCCCGGCAGCGGAAGAGAAACCGGCCCGCGTACCTGATGACGTGTCGGCAGCCAGCGTAAACTGTGGAATAACAAGAAGGGAACCATCAATATCGGCAAGGCTTCGGTTCATCCGGCCTGCGTCATCGGGGAATACACGGTAGGTGATAATTTTCCGGCATAGCTTCCTTGCCTCTCTTTCGCCATCACCCTTTTCGACACCCAGCAACAAAAGCAGCCCTGTTCCTATTGAGGCTAACGGCTTACCCTCCACCCTAACACTGGCTTGCGATACTCGCTGGATAAGTCCTTTCATCAAATTCCCAGAGGACGAATGAACAGAAAGAAAGAAAATCGGCGCAGAGTTTATCCACGGCGCTCACAGGCCGCAACCCTGAGAATGGAATTCAACCGGCACTTTTTCCGGTTTTGGCAACAACTGACTCAACACCACGAATCAGGGCATCGACAATCGCGGGTTCAGAGGCGGAATGACCAGCATCCCGAATGATCTGCAGCTCCGCCTCCGGCCAGGCCAGGCTCAGCGCCAGGGCGTTCTCGAGAGGACAGACCATATCGTAGCGGCCATGGACGATAATGCCCGGAATGTCTGACAGTCTACCCGCATCCCGCAGGATCTGATCAGGCTCCAGGAACGAGGAATTCATGAAATAGTGGCATTCGATACGGGCCAGGGCGATGGCGACATGGGGGTGACCAAAATGCTCGACCACCCTGGGATTCGGATGCAAAGTGGCGCACCGGCCCTCCCACACAGACCAGGCCTTGGCGGCCTGAATCTGCTCCAGTTCGTTGGTACTGGTGAGCCGCCGATAATAAGCGGCGACCATGTCGCCACGCTCAGCCCCGGGAATCTGTGCCTCAAAATCTGCCCAGTAATCCGGGAACACCCGGCTTGCGCCGTCCTGGTAAAACCAGTGAATATCGCGGGGACGGCAGAGAAAGATGCCTCGCAAAACCAGCCCCAACACTCGTCCGGAATGAGCCTGGGCATAGACCAGGCTCAGGGTCGAGCCCCAACTGCCACCGAACAGAAGCCATCTGTCGACACCGAGAAAGGCGCGCACAGCCTCCATATCTTCAACCAGCCTGTCGGTGCTGTTGCCTTCAAGTTCCGCCAGAGGCGTTGACCTTCCTGCACCACGCTGGTCCATCAGAATGATCCTGAAACGTTCGGCATCGAAAAAGCGCCGGTGGTATTCCTCACAGCCTCCGCCAGGGCCGCCGTGGACCACAAGAACCGGGATGCCATCCGGGTTACCGCTTTCTTCAACATAGAGTTCGTGCAACGCATCAACCGCAATACGATGCCGGGCGTTGGGTTTGATTTCAGGGTACAGGGTGAGCATGAAGCGCTCCGTAAAAAGGATTTACCCGGAGTTTAGCTTAAGCCAATGAAAAAGGGGTCAGATGAAAAGTTCATCTGACCCCTTTTTCACTCAAGCGCCGGCTTACTTCTTATTGGCACGCTTGCGATCATTTTCGGTCAGGAATTTCTTGCGGAGCCGAATCGATTTCGGTGTCACTTCAACCAGCTCGTCGTCATCGATGAACTCCAGCGCCTGCTCAAGCGTGAACTTGATGGGCGGCACCAGCCCGATGACTTCATCCTTGCCGGATGCTCGCATGTTGTCGAGCTTCTTGCCCTTGGTGGGGTTCACCACCAGATCGTTATCACGGCTGTGGATACCGCAAAGCTGGCCTTCGTAGATTTCCTGGCCCGGGTCCAGGAACAGCTTGCCACGGCTCTGCAGGGTTTCAAGGGAGTAGGTCAGCGCCGTACCGGTTGCCATGGATACCAGAACTCCGTTCTGACGACTGGTGACATCGCCAACCTTGATGGGGCCGTAATGACTGAAGGTGGACGTCAGGATACCAGTGCCCGAGGTCATGGTCAGGAAGGTATTGCGGAAACCGATCAGGCCCCGTGCCGGAATGGTATACTCGAGGCGCATCCGCCCCTTGCCATCCGGCACCATGTTGGTCAGGTCACCTTTGCGCAGCCCCATCTGCTCCATGATCGGACCCTGATGCTGCTCCTCGATGTCGACGATGACATTTTCATAGGGTTCCTGCTTCACGCCATCCGCTTCCCGAATAACAACTTCAGGCCGACCGACCGCCAGCTCGAAGTTCTCACGGCGCATGTTCTCGATCAGCACTGACAGGTGCAGCTCACCCCGGCCGGACACCTTGAACTTGTCCGCCGATTCGCCTTCTTCAACGCGCAGCGCCACGTTGTGCAGCAGCTCCTTCTCCAGACGCTCCTTGATGTTCCGGCTGGTGACATACTTACCTTCCCTGCCGGCGAAGGGCGAATCGTTTACCTGGAAGGTCATCGAAACGGTCGGCTCATCCACCGTCAGCGCCGGCAAGGCCTCAACGTTGGCCTGGTCACACAGGGTATCGGAGATAAACAGCTCATCCATACCGCTCACGCAGACGATATCGCCAGCCTGCGCCTCATCCACTTCAACGCGCTGCAGGCCTGAGTGCCCCATGATCTTGAGTATGCGACCATTGCGCTTCTTGCCGCTGGCACCAATCGCCGTCACCGGCGAATTGGTTTTGATCTTGCCGCGTGCGATGCGACCAATACCGATCACGCCCAGGAAGCTGTTGTAATCCAACTGGGAGATCTGCATCTGGAACGGTCCGTCAGGATCAACGTTCGGCGCCGGCACATGATCAACAATCGCCTGGAACACAGCGTCCATGTTGTCATCGAGGTTTTCATGATCCAGACCGGCAATGCCGTTCAGCGCGCTGGCGTAAACAATGGGGAAGTCCAGTTGCTCGTCGGTCGCACCCAGGTTGTCGAACAGATCAAACACCTGGTCTACAACCCAGTCGGGCCGCGCACCGGGACGGTCAATCTTGTTGACCACCACGATCGGGCGCAAGCCGGCGGCGAACGCCTTCTGGGTCACAAACCGTGTTTGCGGCATCGGGCCGTCAATGGAATCAACCACCAGCAACACACAATCAACCATGCTCATCACACGCTCAACTTCGCCACCGAAGTCAGCGTGACCCGGGGTGTCCACGATGTTGATGTCGTAGCCATTCCACTTCAGGGCGGTGTTCTTGGCCAGGATGGTAATACCCCGTTCCTTTTCCTGGTCATTGGAATCCATGACCCGCTCGTTCTCGAGTTCCTTTCGGTCCAGCGTGCCGGACTGGCGCAACAGCTTGTCCACAAGCGTGGTTTTACCATGGTCAACATGGGCGATGATGGCGATATTACGAAGTTTTTCAATCACAAAAATAATCCTGCGGCATGCACTCAATGACCTGAGAAGGTGGTTCGCAGGGGCAACCCCAGCACATGCCGTCTCAAATCCGTAAAATGAACTCATTCACCGGAGCTGGCTGCCCGGCACCCTGCATGGTGATTTCCGATCCGGGATCTGGAAATGGTAGGGTAAAAATGAAGCGGCGCGCAGTATAGCGAAAAGTCTGTGTCGTTAATATGAAGAAAAACGCCTATTCTTGTTACCCGTCTTTTTGCCCGTTCTTACTCAAGCGGCGCACCCATTCTGAGCGCGCAACGAATATATGCACCATATTGGTGCAAATATTCAATATGAAGGCCGGCCAATTTGCGCAGGACATGCCCCAAACCCTGGCGGTTGCGCCGTTCTGGAGCATGCCCTGAAAATTGGCAAGCACCTTGCTTTATCGAAAGCAGCCGAAATTTGCAGGTAAGACGCACTGGCATTTGCTAAGCTGCGCAAACCTGAGAAACAGATCGGAACTCAGCACTCTGAGCGATCCGGCACCATGAACATGAATACAGCCGCCTGTGCGGTATAACTTACGGAGCATGCATAATGTCCAAGACAGTTGATTTGATCAAAGAACACGAAGTCAAATGGGTTGACCTGCGCTTCACCGACAGCCGCGGTAAAGAGCAGCATGTAACGCTGCCCGCCACCGAAGTGGATGAAGATTTTTTCGCAGACGGCAAAATGTTTGACGGCTCCTCCATTGCCGGCTGGAAAGGCATCAACGAATCCGACATGATCCTGATGCCGGACGACGAGACCTCCGTACTCGATCCGTTCACTGAAGAAACCACCGTTAACATCACCTGCAACATCGTAGAACCGTCTACCATGCAGGGTTATGAGCGCGATCCGCGTTCTGTTGCCCGTCGCGCCGAGGAATACCTCAAGTCCACCGGCATCGCCGATGGCGCCCTGTTCGGCCCGGAGCCGGAGTTCTTTGTCTTTGATTCCGTCAAGTGGAACGTCGACATGCAGGGCTCGTCGTACCACATCCACTCCGAAGAAGCGGCCTGGGTATCCGGCGAAGATTTTGACCGCAACAACATCGGCCACCGCCCGGGCGTCAAAGGCGGTTACTTCCCGGTTCCGCCGGTTGACAGCCTGCACGACCTGCGTGGCGCCATGTGTGCGGCCATGGAATCCATGGGCCTGGACATTGAAGTTCACCACCACGAAGTGGGCACCGCTGGCCAGTGTGAAATCGGCGTTGGCGCCAACACCCTGACCCGCAAGGCTGACGAAGTTCAAATCCTCAAGTACTGCGTACACAACGTGGCACACGCTTACGGCAAAACGGCCACCTTCATGCCCAAGCCGGTCGTTGGTGATAACGGTTCCGGCATGCACGTGCACATGTCACTGAGTAAAGACGGCAAGAACCTGTTCGCAGGCGACAGCTATGCCGGCCTGAGTGAAGCAGCCCTGTACTACGTTGGCGGTGTTATCAAGCACGCCAAGGCCATCAATGCCTTCACCAACCCTGCAACCAACAGCTATAAGCGCCTGGTTCCGGGCTACGAAGCACCGGTCATGCTGGCCTACTCTGCCCGCAACCGTTCGGCCTCCATCCGAATCCCTTACGTGAACAGCCCGAAAGCGCGTCGTATTGAAGTTCGCTTCCCGGACCCGGCTGCCAACCCGTACCTGGCTTTCGCTGCCCTGATGATGGCTGGCCTGGACGGCATCCAGAACAAGATCCACCCAGGCGATGCCATGGACAAGGATTTGTACGACCTGCCAAAGGAAGAGGCCCTGAGCATTCCGAAGGTTGCTGAAACCCTGTCCGAAGCCCTGGACTGCCTGGAGGCGGACCATGACTTCCTGACCCGTGGCGGCGTATTCACTGAGGACATGATCGCGGGCTACGTGGACCTGAAGCGCGGTGAAGTTGAGAAACTGAACATGACCACTCATCCGGTTGAGTTCGAGCTGTACTACTCCTGCTAATTCCCCTCTCCCGAGAGGAGCAGCAGCAAAGCCCCGCCCGTGCGCAAGCCGTTCACTTAAAGTGGATCTGAGCGGCTTGGCCCGGCATAAAAAGGCGCTATACTACTGGGCATCCAGACAGTATGGTGCCTTTTTTATGAGAAAGAAATTTTGCCAGGAGAGATGCTGGGATCAATTTTGAGCTTTCTCCGGAGCGTATTTGGCCGTCCAAAAACTGGACACATTGGTTGTTGTAAGCGGCTGCCAGGATAGAACCGGACGAGGTTGTTGCGAGGTTTGCGGCGGCGTGATTGCTGGATCTCCATTGTACAAAGAGATCAATGGCGGGGATTGATTCTGACGCTACAAGATCAAGGCGTCAGGTTTGCTTTGCTTGCCTTTATGCCAAAGAAAAGCGCTGAGTCGATGAGCGCATTGTCTTCAGTGATTAGATGAGCGCCATGATGCTCAGCACACGCCAGGTGGAGTGCATCCAAGGTTCTCAAGCTGGTCTTACGGGCACCAATCCAATGGGCGGCTCGCTGGTAAAAACCGGACTCGACTAGGCAAAGAGAAAAGCGACCATGACTGACATCTTCGTGAAAAGCGCTCTCGATACGATTCGCTTCTGGTTCTGTCAGTTCCCCCATGCGCACCCATCGTGCAAGAGCGCTCATGACCTCTACCTCGGTAAGATGACTAATTAGTACCGGCCTGGTTTGCTCTTTAAGCAATGCCGCTACACGGTCACTAGCCTCCTCATGACGGTAATAAGGGAGGATTGCACTAGTATCAAAATAAAACATTAGTATCGCTCGTCGTCACGCAGGGCGCGGATTGATTGGGCAGCACTCTCATTCGCCGGAGGCAAGGATGCCCTGAGTTCAGATCGATCAGGAAATGCTACTGATTCCGGCGAGACGGAGGTAAGTCGAGCAGCAGGCTTGCCATGGCGCAGGATGACGATTTCTTCTCCAGACGCCACCGCGTCCAGTAAATTGGCGAGCTTTTCTCGTGTTTCACGTACATTAATTGTCTGCATTCTTCATACCTCACGATTTTGCGTACACACTTAGTGTACGCTCAAAAACGCAAGAGTAGCAATCGGTCTCAAAAACAAATGCAAACAAGGTCGATGGAAAAGCCAACGACCTTCTTAAGTCCTCACTCTAGTCAAACAAGATCCACTTTAGGTGAACGGCTTGGCCCGTGCGGGGCTTTTTTTGTGCGCAAAAGCACATTGCCTGCAGCCCTTAACGATATGTAACCAACATCCCGCCCCACAGGCGTTGAAATGCCCCCGGGCGCCACCGATAATCATGTAAACCCTATGACAGGTGAGCTTATGAATCCGACGTCTGGATTGGTTGCCGGCCTACTGTTTGTTCTGGCGGCCCAGGTCTCCGCCGAGGTCTACCGCAACGTCGATGCCTACGGCAACGTTACCTTCTCCGATGAGCCGAGTGAAGGTGCTGAAGCCATAGAGCTCAAACCGGTTACCACGATCACCCTGCCAAAGCCCGAGGCGGTGCAGAAAACCGAAAAACTTCGCGAAAATGTTGAGACAGAGGGTGCCACCTACAAGAGCGTCTCATTTGTCTACCCCGAGAACAACCAGGCCTTCTACAGTGGTAGCGGTGATATCCAGTTCCAGGTTCGCAGCACCCCTGGCCTGCAGCCCGGTCACAAGTATGAGCTAACTCTTGATGGCCAGCCGGTTGGTCAAAGCGCCTCCGGCACCATTTCTGTCAATAACGTTTATCGTGGGACCCACGAAGCCCGCGTATACATTGTGGATGGCAAAGGGGTACAGATAAAAACCGGCCCATCCATTACCTTTACTGTTCACCGCCCCTCTATACTAAACTGAAACCGAACGCACCATGATGGTGCTTACGCACCAGAAGCAAGCCGTACCCTGACCAGCAACAGGGCGACTTTTTTGCGCTGGCCAAGGGCTTGTCCCCGTTTGCACCAGCTTACGGCACATTTCAGGGCCGATAATGGCCCTATGCCCGTACTTTGCCCACTCATTTGTGAACCTGGCCCAAGGTGGTTCGCTTTTTGCAAAACTCCGGAGGTCCAACTATGTCGAACCAACGGAAATTGCGCATGGCACTGCCTTCGGCCCACGAAATCGGATACAAAAGCATTCTCGACAGCCTCACCACGGCCGTCCTTGTGTTGGAAGACAACCTGAATATACGGTATCTCAACCCGGCCGCCGAGAGCCTGTTCGAAACCAGCATGACCCGCAGCCACGGCCAGCCTTTCGGCGATATCCTGGTCGATTCCGAAGATGCCCTGAAAACGCTGTTTGCCGCCGCGGACAACGGTCAGTCCTACACCCGCCGCGAGGCCGAGTTCCTGTTAACCAGCGGCTTACGCCTTACCGTGGATTACTCGGTTACCCCAATCAGCCTGGATCCGACGGAATTACTGATCGAAATCCAGCCAAGGGACCGGCTATTGAGGATCAGCCGCGAAGAGGACATTATCTCCCAGCAGGAAACCACCCGCATTCTGGTCCGCGGTATGGCCCACGAGATCAAGAACCCGCTTGGGGGAATCCGTGGCGCTGCCCAGCTTCTGGACCGGGAACTGGGCAGCGCGGATCAGCGGGAATACACTCGCGTCATCATTGACGAGGCGGATCGCCTCAGAGGCCTTGTTGACCGGATGCTCGGCCCGAACAAGGCGCTCAAGCTGGCTCCAACCAACATCCATGAAATCCTGGAACGGGTCGGCACCCTGCTGGAAGCCGAAAGCAAGGGCCGTCTTCGTTTCAGCCGCGACTATGACCCCAGCATTCCCGAGTTCCGGGGCGACAAGGAGCAACTGATTCAGGCCTTTCTGAACATCGCCCGCAATGCCATGGAAGCCGCTTTTGAGAACCAGGGCGGGCACAGCCGCGAAGAGCCGCCAACCATTGCCTTCCGGACCCGCACTTTGCGGCAGTTTACGATTGGTCATCGACGCCATCGCCTGGTGTGCCGGATAAACGTTATAGATAACGGCCCGGGCATTCCGCCGGAACTGCTGCAGAACATTTTCTATCCGATGATCAGTGGTCGTGCCAGCGGCACGGGCCTGGGCCTTTCCATTACCCAGAGCATCATCGGGCAACACCACGGACTGGTCGAATGCGAGAGCGAACCAGGACGAACCGACTTCACCATCTTCCTGCCCCTGGAGGACACCCCATGAGCCAACCGGCAAACGTCTGGATCATCGACGACGACCGCAGTATTCGCTGGGTGCTGGAGCGCGCCCTTAACCAGGCCGGTATGCAGCCCCGCGTTTTTGACAGCGGAGAAAGCATCATGATGCGCCTGGAACACGAGCAACCGGATGCCATCATAAGCGATATCCGGATGCCCGGCGTTGACGGCATCACCCTGCTGTCCCAGATCGTGGAGGTGCACCCGGACATACCCGTCATCATCATGACCGCCCATTCGGATCTGGAGAGTGCCGTTACCAGTTACCAGACCGGGGCCTTTGAATATCTTCCCAAGCCGTTCGATGTGGACGATGCCGTGGCACTGGCTAAACGCGCAGTAGCCCACAGCCACGAAAAACGTGCCAGCGCCGAACCGTCGGCGGAAAGCGCCCAGCGCGCCGCCGAAATCATCGGTGAAGCGCCGGCGATGCAGGAAGTTTTCCGGGCCATTGGCCGGCTGTCCCACTCCAACATCACCGTACTGATCAATGGCGAAAGCGGCACCGGCAAGGAGCTGGTGGCCCAGGCGCTGCACAACCACAGCCCCCGGGCCAAACACCCGTTCATTGCCCTGAACATGGCCGCCATCCCGAAAGACCTGATTGAATCCGAACTGTTTGGCCACGAGAAAGGTGCTTTTACCGGCGCCGGCGGTACCCGCCAGGGCCGCTTTGAGCAGGCCGATGGCGGCACCCTGTTCCTGGATGAAATCGGGGACATGCCCGCCGACACCCAGACCCGCCTGCTGCGGGTACTGGCCGATGGTGAGTTCTATCGGGTTGGCGGCACCACCCCGATCAAAGTGGATGTCCGGATCATCGCCGCCACACACCAGGACCTGGAAAAACTGGTCCAGGCCGGCCGCTTCCGGGAAGACCTTTTCCACCGTCTCAACGTTATCCGCGTGCATTTGCCAAAACTTGCGGAACGGCGGGAAGACATACCCCGGCTGATGCAACACTTCCTTAAAAGGGCCGCCAAAGAGCTGACCGTGGAGCCAAAAATCCTGCGCCCCGAAGCGGAAGAGTACCTGACCACCCTGCCCTGGCCCGGCAACGTCCGCCAACTGGAGAACACCTGCCGGTGGCTGACGGTCATGGCCAGCGGCCGGGAAATCCACGTTGATGACCTGCCCTCGGAACTGTTGCACCAGGCAGAGGCACCCGCCACCGGAACCACCTGGCAGGAAGGCCTGAAAAACTGGGCTGAACAGGAGCTCAAGCGGGGTAAGAAAGGCATTCTCGATACCGCCGTTCCTGAGTTCGAGAAAATCATGATCGAAACCGCGCTGAAGCACACCGGTGGGCGAAGGCGCGATGCCTCTATCCTGTTGGGCTGGGGCCGGAATACACTGACCCGGAAGATCAACGAACTGGGGATGGATCACCCGGAACAGGAGGACGATTGACGATTGGCGAGCCGCCGGGTTCGTTGATGTTTGGGGTCAGATGAAAACTTCATCTGACCCCATTTTTACGCTTTAATTCAGCGGACTTCCCGCCAATAGATGATACGGTCGTGGCCCCGGTAGACGCCGAAGGTGGCTGTTGCTCGCGGATTATCAGCAACACCATTCCCGCCAAAATCGTCCTGCCAGTACAGAGGCACAGGATATTCAACCAGGACACTGCCCGTATTGCCCTCTCCAGGCGCGGACAGGACCAAAGGCGCTCCTGTGGCCGGCAAACCACTATCTAAGGTCCCAGTGTTGGCGTCAACAGCCGTATTTGGTGGCGTACCCGTTACCTGCACATCGGCCGTGTTATAGGTCCAGCAACTCTCATCCGTATGCCGTTGGAAACGGGAGCCATTCCAGATCTGTGCCTCAAACGGCACGCTCAAATCGAGGATTTCCGGCCCGTAGGCATTCTCCAGAACCAATCGACCATACCGAATCGATACACCCGAGGACTCAAGCACCGGCAATTCCGAGGTTGGCATAGCGGCCCCATCACTGTCCGCTATGTTCGTCAACACTATCTGAAGCTCTGAATCAAAAGGCGCGACCCTGGCGTTACCCTCGCGGGTGTAGATAAAGCTATCCAAACCCGGCTGGTAAATCAGGGTGCCATCCCCATTCGGGGTCAGACGAGCCGTATCAGCCGCGGTTGATACGTTCAATAGAGCGCCTTCTGTACCCACCTCATTCACGTCCGAGACAGGGTCATTGCGACTGAAATCCGTTACCACCAGTTTCTGCCAGCCTTCGCGGTAATTACGGGTAATCGGCCCGGCACCGCTGTCACCGTAGGCTCTGGCTGCGAGCGTGAACTCGGGCGAAATACTATAGCTGAAGCTCTGACCGGTGTAGTTGAAACCGTTACAGCGAGCTTCAAGCACTCCGTCCATCTGGCTTTCCAGCGAAAACCGCTCGGGATGAAAGCGGCCAACAGGGCCCGAGTCTCCGGTCAGCATAATTGAACGCCCTAAATAAGCCCCGTTGAAACCGGCCGTCACCTCAATGGCACCTACCTCGTTGTAACGGGCAGAGCCCGTTACTGAACCTGCCGTGAAGCCACTTATTCCGCTCAGACCTGCCAGACCAGGATCATCCGCTCCCGCAGGACCTGCTACCAGATAACCAGCCAGCGCTATAGGCGCGTCAAAACTGGTGACCGTGGCGTTGTTGCTGAGACTGGCATTGTTGGTTGCCAGGTTGTCACCGTGGCCATCGGGCTGACCGTCAGCATCGGCGTCGTCGGCACTGTCGTACTGAACCGTCCGCACCTGCACGTCAAATGGTCGCCCTGCGGCCTGAAACGCGGAACCGCTCGGGGTATTGGCCGCAGGATTGCCGGGCACCGTTACCTCCAGTGCAAATGGCCTCACTGTAAGTGCCGTACTGGTACCGGCGACCGCAAGCGGTGCGCCGCTTTCATCCAGTATCAGGCCCGACTCGCTGTCTGCCAGTTCAAGCGCATAATGCCCAACATCCGCTGGGTCTAACCGAAGCCCGGCAAGTCCCTGGGCAAATTCGATTGTCAGATTGGTCGAGCCTGGCCTTGACGAGGGCAACGAAATGCTGCCAGCCCCCGCACTTAGCTCGGGGGATGCTCCGCCAGGGTCATCCGCCTGCCGCGTGAGCCAGGCCCGAAGATCAATCGGCCCATCATAGGCTTCAACTCGGCCACATTCTCCACTGCTGGGATCGCGTCGCAATACTTCCGCCTGCAAATCATGTGGCCGGCCGGCAATGACATCATCCCCAAGACTGTCAGCAAGGGAAATCACCAAGGCATTTTCCCGGAACTCAATTACATCCGAGATCCCGAATTGCCCCCCCGCTGTGTCCTCTGCACGGATGGTCAGGCGGTCTGCGCGACTGTTGGCCAGGCCTAATGTAATGGCGCCATTATCTGCCGCATCAAATTGATAGATAACCTGGCCGTCATCATCCGTATCGGGGGCAGGCGTCAGCGGTCCGGCGGCGGAAACCGTTTGCCAGTTGCCGTGACCTGCACTGGTAGTCAGACGGATAGTGCTCTGATAACCCGATAGCACATTATCTCCGGCGTCCTCTGCCTGAATCCGGACATCCACGGGCGCGCACACACTTGCGGTCGCAGGCACGACAACCCGGAAGTGATCCAGTACCTGTGCGCACGGACGGGTTCGGTGGGCTTCACGCAGAATGGCCGCATCGGACAGGGCGCGGCCATACAACCGCACCTCATCGATCTGGCCCTCGAACTCCCGGCCTGAAAAACCCTGGTCGGCGCCTATCTGGAAAGGATCCGTGTTGATCTGAAGCGACTCACCGGAATATGTCTGACGCGCACGCTCAACACCGTCAATAACGATCCGCTGGACGCCATCACGCCGGGAATATGTGATCGCGGTGTGCACCCAGGTGTTGAGCGGTAGCTGGTATCCGGACGTAAAGGACCTCGCAATACCCGTCTCCGTTGTCCACCACCAGTATAACTCTCCGTTGCTGTCCACGTGGTATTCATAATTCTCATCCTTGGACACAATGGTTTTCAGGCCACCAGCGCCTGGCAGGCTGGCGACATTGATCCAGGCCATGACGGTGAGTTCATCGGCAACAGACAGGTCCGGGTCATTTGGAATATCGATGTAGGAGCCTCCAGCGAATGTGGCGCCAAAACACACTCTCGCCGGTTCTGGCCGGGCTCCGTTTACGGCTTGACCATCCAGCCCCCTGCCCCGGAGCTCAACAACTTCACCCGGATCTCCGAGCCATCGGGGCCCCTCAAGGCCGTATATTGCCCGGAGAGAGAAATCGACCACGAAGTCCTCGGAAAATGCGAGAAAACCGGCTCGCTCGGTAGTGTGACTGAGGTCTCGGTCGTTAGACCAATCTTCTTCTATTTTCAGTTGCACATCAGTAGACGAAACCGAGCACCGACGCAGCCAGCCGCCGTCACCGCCATCACGGGTTAACTGAGACCCGATAACCCGAGGCGGCGATGCGTAAGACTGCAGAAACGCCGCACTGTCACAACTGGTGGTTCCGGAAATATTATCTGGCGTGACCTGAGCTTCGGAAAGAATGCTCTTGCCGTCGTTGTCCACAAAGGTACCAATCACGCCCGGCTCAATAGCAAGGTATGCCACGGTCTCCGGACGCATCACCGTCCCCGTCGCTGTCTCTGCGCGTTCGAGAGCAAGATCAGTACCAGACGCGCCGAGTCGATCATGCGCCATTGTCAGCCACGGGGTGGAGCGCCCTCCAGGCGCTGCCGTTTCATTTTCCATGCTTTGAATGCTGCTAATGAAAGCGGGGGCAGCACTGAACGTGGTCAGGAAGTTCAAACGGGCCCAACCGGCCCCTGAAACCGACCTCCCTTGGTAGGCCTGCAGCGGCAGTTGGCCTACCTCAAGCTGAGTCCCGTCCGGGAATCGGTGCTGACCATAGGTAACAGCAAGATAATGGACCGTGGTGCTCTGATTCGCCAGATCCCCATAACGGCTCGGAGGCTCAACCGATGCAATATCAAAGCCCTCTTCGGTAATCTGTCGGATCCGAACCGACGAGGGTTCCGGATTGTTGTCATCGCCCAATACAAACACGGCCGGTGGTGACGGGTATACTTGCTCAAAAGCCACTCGAGTATACATGCCGGGGCGCACAGTCACGGACCGAGACTCCAGCATCAGCGGCTCTGCCTCAGGAGGGCGGACATCCGAGTCGTAAACAAAAGGCTGGGAGAACGCAACCAGACTCACGCTCTCACCCCCGTTACTTCGTTCGTTATCTTGAGCAGTGTCCTCGTCAATAAGCAAACCAATACTCGAATTGGACAATTGACACTGCCTCAGCCAGCCCCCGTCTGCGTCCCGACGACTGACTTTGGAAGCCAGCGCAATCGGTGCCGAGCTGAATGCGTTGTTGAAAACCAGCTGATTACAGCCATCATTCCATCCCTTCACCGCGTTTACCGCAGTCCAAGCCTCAAAGCGAACGTTGAGGTTCCCGACAGTTGAGAAGGTGCTGCCTGCGGTTGCGGAAAAGGCAACATAGCCTATGGATTCCGCAAAACTGAGCCCGTCAAAGAAGTAATTGCTGCTGTTTCCTGCACGCCGGTCATAGACTTCACTACGCTCCAGCGCATATCTGAAACCGGAAGCAGTGATTGAATCAAACACCGTCGTCAACCACGGATTCGAGGTAACATCCGGAACCTGATTAGTCTCGTTATTGAGAGTTTGAATCGCCCCCAGAACGACCGGCTGATCAGCAAAGTTGGTGGAAAACGCATGGTTGCCCCACAAAGTACTCCCTTTACCATTAAACTGAACGAAGTCTTCGTTGCCAGAGGCCCGTTTGCTGGACAAAAGTCCCGCTTCGATTCTTGTACCATCCGGTAACTGGTGGCTACCTCTTTCTACAGCCACATATCTCACCGTCATGCTCGTGTGCGGACCGTCTTCGGAAAACGGCTCGACCTGGGCCAATTGGAACCCTGCTGTTGAAACATTGTTGATACGGAGAGCGGAAGCATTGGGACCGTCTTTGGTCGGCAGCGCGACCACGATGGGGGGCGTGGCGTATGTCTGCCTGAAGCTAAAGGAAAACAGCTGATTGACACCGGACGTTGCCGGCAGGTCCAGGGTGCCGGCCTCCATCTTCCAGGCATACGCAAGCCCCGGGAACAGAAGAATCATCAACAGAGCAGACCTGATCAGCACCGGAAAGCGACTCATCGAACTCGAACCTCCACCGTGCGGGATGCGGCTTCAGCCCCATTGCCGCATTGCCCCTGGCTTTCCAGGGTAAAGACAGTTTCCGGCGCTGCATCTCCATCAATATCAGCCTGCACCGACGTACAGCTTACACTGGCATCGCAGCCCGCCAGACCAGCGTTGCTAAAGGTAACGGAGGCCGAAACAGACCCGCAACTGGCGCCGGAAAGAGCTTCGGCAATAGCAACCTGGGCACCGCTTTCGGCAGCTAAAAAGGCGCGCTGTGAAAGGATCTGCTGGCTTACCGCTGACCCCGCACTCTCTTGCTGCTGGGCCATACTGGTCACGATGAGAGCCAGCACCGTGATGACAAACAGGGCTACCGGAAGGCCTGCACCTCTCTGTTTACTCAGGCTTCGCTCAGGGCACATTTCGGATCTGAACCTCCTGGCTAACCGTTGTATTCTCGGCACCGTCCTCGCTCAATAACGTGAAAGTGAACTGCACGACCGCCGCCCTTTGTAGAGTGGCGGGCAAGAACCGGAAGTTGGCGGCACCCGTCAAATTCGCAGCAAGTATTTCTCTGTTGCCACTAGGAGGTGCCTGCTGGGCAGAAGTCGGAGCGTAGCCACTGTACCGATACAGAAACCTCCCGTTCTGGCAAAGACTGACCGGCTCTCCTACCACGAACAGTCGGCGGGCTGGTGACGTTGCTGTGAACCGGTGAGCCCCGGCTAACTCAATACGGGCTGGCGATCCAGTGTTATTGATCGACGAAATAAGTGGGGATACGGGCCCGGGACTGGTACCCGCATACAGATCTGCCGTACTTGTTCCATAACCGTAAACTACCGCCCTGGTGCTACCCACGGCAGGCACTTGGTCAAAGGCAGCGATATCAATCTCGTCAAAGCCGGGACCTTGGGTCAGTTGCAGGTAATTTGTACCTGCCTGTAAGGGCAACCACTCGATACAACTGCCGAAAGTGCGGACTGACAAAGGGAATGCCTCCCGTAACTCACGGGTAATCTGCTCGCTGACCACCACTCCCTGAAACGCCCGCAACTGGCGCGCGCTGACGTCAAGCGCACCCTGGGTTGACAGGCTGACGAATCGGACGGACACAGTTGCGACAATGCTCAGGAGCACGATCACCATCAGCAGCTCAATCAGCGTAAACCCTGCTCGGCGAAGCATCAGTAATTCGCCCTGTAGACCGAGAAGCTGTATCCCTGGCCGCCGGGGTCGGTAATCGTCAGGTCGACCCGCTTTGCGTCCCCGGAAGGAAGCCCCAGGTCACCGCCAGCACATTGAACAACGACCGAAACAAGAAACCCGGAGTAGTCCGCTGTTAACGGTGTGCCTTCTGCATTTTCGGGTACGGCATCGCTGATTGCGTTGTAATCATCCACATCGTCGTAGCCAGCCCGACTTGCTTCCTCGGTACCAATGGTGCAACCGGGTTGCTTGGGAACCCCGCCAACCGGCGTGTTTTCGTCGTATTTTCGACTCAGGATTTCATCCATGTAGAGCTGCGCCAGGGCCACTGCTCGGGTTTGATTGAGAGGATCGGCACTTCGCCCCGCAATCAGTGAAAATGCGCCAACAACCCCCGCAATGGCAACGCTGATAATCACAATCGTGATTACCAGTTCCACCAGGGTTGCACCGGATTGATTGACTCTCACGACTGGCAGCTCCCGGCGTACACCGCGCCCAGGGAACTGAGACAGGTTCGAAACCTGCTGTCACCGGAGAAGGTGAATTGCAGGCTGACACCGGTTGTGGGTGCGCCTTTTGCGTCAAATACCAGGGTAAGGGGGAGGCCGCCGGCTACCGAGAGACTGGCGCCTTCGCGCGATAATTCAAAGGTGCGTGGATTGCCACTGCCGCCTCCAACGATAAACCGGAACTTATCGGCATTCTGCTCAATGGTGAGCGTGTTGGCCGGATTGCCCGCCAACGCTGCCTGCTGGGCAAGCAGCGTGGCGGAGGCGAGTTGCTGGGTGGCCAGCAGGGGAGAGAACGCCGAGCGGCTGGCGAACAGGCCAACACCCACCGCGGAGAGCACTCCGATCAGGATGATGACCATGACCAGCTCTACGAGAGTGAACCCCCGTGACCCCGGAGTGGCTATCACTTTCATATCCCCTCCCGACACCCCGAAAAAGCAGGCCGTGTTGGCAAAGCCTCACCCGACGCACGCCCAGTACTCGTACCTTTGTCGGAAGACGCTTCGTTAATCCAGCCTACAACTCTTTTACAAATGTGACCTTGAACACCAGAGCTTCTTAATCAGCATCCAGAATCGTTAAGGGCAATGTCAGGCGCATCGGTAACACCCGTCGCGTCTGCGAACGTTACTTCACAAGTACCAGGCGCATTGTTTGCCGCAATAGTTCCTGCAGTAGTTGTATCGAAATCGTTCGCATCAATCTGCGCAGCGATCAGAATACTGGCTTGTGTTGGATAGCCGTAGGCTAGGGCAACAGGTTGTCCTTCTAGTGTCACGGATTCGCCGGTACTGGCTGTCTGGTCACAGTCCGAGTCCGCAAGGCAGGCGGAACGTACTATGGAATTGGCTGAGCGCACAGCCCCATAAACACCCTGAATGCTTGCGGCGCGAGCATCTCCACCCAAATCTGCGAACCGCGGCAAAGCAAACGCCGCCAGAATGCCCAGAATCACAATCACCATAACCAGTTCGATCAGGGTGAAACCTTTTTCTTTTCTTGCTGCAATCACTGTCATTGCTCTCATGGTAGTACTCCGTTTTGGTTGTCGGTTGGCTTTTGGGTTTATCAGTTTATGACTGTGGATATTTCGCCGGTATCAGCATCGTAGGCGATGGTGCTGCCCTGGTTGTCTGGTTGATAGGTGAATACGCAATCACCGCTGATGACCGAAGTGGTGTACTCTGTCTGCCCTGCTGTGCTCACGATCGGTGCGTTCGACTGCAGGACTCCATACCAGACCTCCTCGCACTTGGTCACGTTCATGGCCGTGCCTGTGTCGTTTGAGAGAACCGACGTCGGCCAGCCGTCAACGCTGACATCCACGTCGTCGTTGCCAAAGCCCACCACATTCGTCTGCGCCGTGGTAAATCCGTTGGAAACCCACTGGGTTTTGGCAAGGGCGACGCCCGCCGCCAGGGCACCCGCCGTGGCGCGGATACTGGACCGATGCGCCTGCTCGGAAAGCTGGGCAAATCGTGGCAGCGCAAAGGCAGCCAGAATCGCCAGGATGGCAATAACCACCACCAGTTCTATCAGGGTGAAACCCTTTTGTTTTCTCGTACAATTATCACGCTTCATAGGTCAGCCTCGTTGCGGTTTCGTTCTTCCGTCTGGTCAGCGTTGCGCATCCTGCGTTTGCGCTGCTTTCTCTGTCAACGGCACGGAGGACAATCTGAGCCCCGTCAGTCGCTCTTCCTGCTCCCGCACGCCATTCCCGTTGCGGTCCGAAAATTCCGTTGTCACTTCCCAGGCCAGAGGCTGCGTCTCGTATGCATGCCGCCTGTCTATGGTTATCGGCTGCCTCGGGTTATAAATTAACCAGCCTTTGGGCCTGTTTACTGTTTCTTTTTGTTGTTCACTTTGTTGTTTGCTGGTCCGGAAGCACCAGTCTCCCGGGTCCGGCAGAAGGTTCTCACAGAGACCCTCATAGTTCCCCCACGGATATTCAACCAGCTCAAAGGGGTTAATACCGCGGTGCTCAGCCAGGCTGCCATAGCGGCTCAGCATCACCTCCGCCCCCTTGATCACCAAAGCCGATCTGAGCTGACCGATCACCATATTGGCGGCCCGCTCCTCGGCATTTCGCGCCTCCCGCTCCAGCACTCCGAGCAGGAACCACCAGAGCACTCCCAGCACAACCAGCACCACGGCCATTCGAAACTTCCGGGCCTGGCCAACCCCACTGGCGTGCGTCAGCCCTGCCGGTGGCACTCAGCCCCGCCCCATGGCGGCGGCCCCCAGATCCCAGATCGGGAGGAACACGCCCAGCGCCAGGATCAGAACCAGGATGCCCATGGCCACAATGAGTATCGGCTCGATGGATTCCGCCAGTCGCTTTAGCCCATAGTCCACGTCCTCATCGTAAAAATCCGCCACGTTGTCGAGCATGTCATCCACCGAGCCGGTTTCCTCGCCAACCGCAATCATCTGCAGGATCAGTGGCGTGAACATCTCACTGTGCCGGGCGGTTCTGATCAGGCTCTCGCCGCGTTCAATGCCAGTGCGCATGTCCTTGATATGGATCGCTATCCAGGCGTTGTCGGTGGCATCCGCCACCACCGTCAGGGCCTGGGTCACGGGCATGCCTGCGGCAAGCATCGTCGCAAAGTTTCTCGCAAACCGACTGAGTGTGATCAATTCCAACAGCGGCCCGATAACCGGCATCCGCAGCTTGTAGCGATCCCAGGTCAGCCGGCCCTGTTCCGTCTGCTTCCACTGCCGAAGCAGCAGCCCGCCGGCTGCCGCCGCAAAAAGTAACAGGTACCAGTAGCCCAGAAGGAAATTTGAGGTACCCACCAAAACCTGAGTCAGGAACGGCAGATCCGCACCCAGCTTGCTGAAGACCGAGGCAAACTTCGGAATTACCAGGAAGTTCACGATCATCAGGGCGGTCAGCAACGCAACCATCACAAACATCGGATAACGCATGGCCTGTCTGAGACGCCGCCTGGTATCCCGCTCCAGCTCCAGAATTTCCGACAGCCGCTTGAACGCATCGTCCAGCATCCCGGTATTCTCACCCACGTGGATCATGGCAATGAACAGTTCCGAGAAGACCTTCGGGTGCGCCTGCATGGCCGTGGCCATGGTGGTCCCTCCCTCAAGCCGGGTGGTCACATCCTCGAGCACTTCCGCGAGCACCGGTGATCGCGAGGTTTCCGCCAGCCCTCGCATGGTCCGGATCAGCGGAATCCCGGCCTTGGTCAGTGCGTGCATCTGGCGGCAGAATACGATGAGTTCATCCAGCGTCACTTTTTTCCGGAATATCGGGAGCCGGTTAAGCCGGTCAATCACCGAATCGGCCTGTTCCTTCTCGCGGATGGCCAGAGGCGTAATGCCCCGGCGCATCAGTTCCGCTGCGGCCGCATCCACGTTCGGGGCGCCAAGTGAACCCTGCTGAATGCCGCCACGATTGTCCTTGCCCCGGTAGCTGAACTGCATCAGGCGCTTCCCCAAACCGGCTCTTTCGGGAGCGGGATTTCATCGTCGGGTGAAAGGTCGCCCTCGGATGTCGCCGCCACCCGGGCCACTTCTTCCAGCGCGGTCACACCCTGAAGCGCGTAATCCATTGCGCACTGCCCGAGCGGCCGGTAAAACTCGCTTTTGCGGGCGGCCCTGGTAAAACCGGAGACATCCTGCCGGCGCAATGCATCCAGCATCGCCTCATTCATTTCAAGCATTTCGTAGACGCCGACCCGCCCCTTGTAGCCGGTATTGCTGCACTGGTAACAGCCGCGGCCGTGCACAAACCCGGCTTCGATATCGAGTGGGTCAAGGTCAAAGCCGGCCAGCCACACCCGCTCCTGGTCCGTTGGTTGATAGGGTTCCGAGCAGTTGTCGCAAACCCGGCGCACCAGGCGCTGGGCGACCACGCCCAGCAGCGAGCTGGCCACCAGGAACGGCTCCGCGCCCATATCAATCAGGCGCATGGCGCTGCTGATGGAATCGTTGGTGTGCAGGGTGGAAAGCACCAGGTGACCGGTCATCGCCGACCGAAGGCCGATTTCAACAGTCTCACGATCCCGCATCTCACCAACCAGGATCACATCGGGATCCTGACGGAGGGCTGACCTCAGCACATTGGCGAACTCCAGTCCTATTTTTGGGTTCACCTGTACCTGGGTAATCCGGGGCAGGCGGTACTCCACAGGGTCCTCGGCGGTAATGATTTTCACTTCCGGGCGGTTCAGTTCCGACAGCGCTCCATACAGCGTTGTGGTTTTACCGCTGCCGGTAGGGCCGGTTACAAGGATCATCCCGTGGGGTTTTTTGATCATCCGGCGGAACCGCCCGAGAAGCTGTGCGGGCATGCCGGTAACATCCAGGTTCAGCATGCCCTGGCTCTGATCCAACAACCGCATGACCACCGATTCGCCATACTGAACCGGCATGGTCGATACCCGGACATCAATGCTACGGCCCTTGACCCGGATGTTAAAACGCCCGTCCTGAGGCATCCGCTTCTCGGAAATATTAAGGCCGGCCATCAGCTTCAGGCGAAGAACCAGTGCGGCATTCACCCGCTTCTCTTTCATCACCTGTTCCTGAAGCACACCATCCACCCGTTGCCGGATACGAACAACCGTCTCGTCCGGCTCGATGTGAATGTCTGAACTGCGGGCCTGCACGGCATCTTCAAACAGGGTCTGCAACAGCTTGACCACCGGCGCTTCAGTGCTCTCGGATTCGGCGGAAAGATCGGCCAGATCGAAGGCGTCATCACCCAGTTCGTCTTCCAGCTCTTCCGCCAGGGACGCGATCTCATCGGTGCGCCGGTAAACCAGGTCCAGCGTGCTCAGCAGCTCGCTTTCCCGAACAACCGCTTGCCTGATGGGCTGCCTGAGGATGCGCACCAATTCGTCGTAGGCAAAGATATCGAGCGGATCGGCCATGCCCACCAGCAGTTCACCACCCTTCTCAGCCAGAACAATACTGCGGAACCGTCGTGCCATCGCCTCGGGCAGTTTTTTTACCAGCTCGTTATTGAACTGGTAATGGCGCAGCTGCACAAAGGGCACATCCAGCTGCCGGGACAGGATATTGAGCAGGCTGTCCTCGTCGACATAGCCAAGATCGGTCAGGGTCTTGCCCAGCTTACGGCCGGTGCTTTTCTGTTCACGCAGGGCCGTCATCAACTGCTGCTCAGTAATGACACCATTCTGAACCAGGAGGTCACCTAACCGGACTTTCTTTTTCGGCTCTGTCGTCATCATCCTGCCTGCAGCGTTTTTAGTCGTTCTCGGACATAGTCCGCCAGGGACGGCGAAAGGCCGGGCAACTGCGCGGCCTGACCATAGGCTCGCACTGCGCCCCTGACCTCACCACCGGTTTCCAGGGCAATGGCCAGCCCCACCCACCATGTGGCACGACTGTCGTCCCTGGCAATAAGCACAGACCAGTGTCGTGCGGCTTCGGTGCTGCGGCCGGCCTGTTGCAGCAATGTGGCCAGGGTTACCCGGTATTCCGTGTTCTGCCCATCGGTGGGCACTTGCCGCTCAAGCGTGGCAATGGCTCCGGACAGATCACCCCTGGCATGAAGAGCCCTTGCCCGGAGCAGACGCAACCCGGCATGGGCGTCAGCGACTGCTGCCGGCAGCCATGCCAGGGCCCGGTCCGGCATGCCCTGGACCAGCATCCCGCGGGCGAAGACTTCCCGGCTGGCCGTTGCCGGCTGAGACGCTGCCAATTCCCGCAACCTCTGTTCGGCGTCGCGGGTTTTACCAGACCGGAGCAATGACGTTAATTCCCGGCTGACCCTGAGATCGATGGCTTCCGGTGTTTCGCGAATCTGCTTCACCTTTGATGCCGGCGCACTGCTCGACGGGGTCGCGGCACTTTCTACAGCGCTTTCCATCTGACTTTCCGCCACACTTTCCGCAGTACTTTCCTCCACCCCGGTCCCTGGTTGCCCGGTGTCGGCAACCGGCCGTCCGGGGGACGCTTGTTTTGAAGGGGTTGGCGTCGCTGGCTCAGGGGCTTTGGCGATGTCAGCCTCTGATTCAGGTTCGGGCTGAGGTTCGGGTTGAGCTTCAGGTTCAACAGGCGGCGCCGGCTCGGCGACCGGAGCTGCGCTGACCACGGCAGGTGCTGCCTCGCCCCCGCTCTGAGCCTGAAACCAATAACCGAAACCGGCGACCACACCGCCCAGCGACAGGATCACAATGGCCCACAGCCGAAAATTTATGCGCCCCCCAGCCGGAACCTGCCCGGTGTAGGGACCCGCCTCGCCTGGCCGGTTCTGCCGCTGCTCTGCAGCGCGCAAGGCATCATTGAGCAAGCTCATAGCCACCTCGCAATCAGGCCAGGAGCGCGGACGCTTTCGGTATCGCGAACCGCCTGCAGGGCATGGCTGCGCTGAACCAGGCGATCACCCTTGCCCCAGGCCGCCAGCATGGACTTGTGGGCAAGAATATTGACCAGCCGGGGAATGCCACCGGAAGCCCGGGTAATCAGGCGCAGGGCGCCGGGAGCGAACAGATCCGCTCCGTTGTAGCCGGCCCGCGCCAGTCGATGACGCAGGTACTGCGCAACCGAGTTTTTGTCCAGGGGTGCCAGGCGGTAATGGAAAGTGATGCGCTGGTTCAACTGTCGAAGACTCTGTTTCTGCAACAGCACATCCAGCTCCGGCTGGCCGAACAACACCACCTGCAACAACCTGACGCTCTCGGTTTCCAGATTTGTAAGCAGCCGTAACGCCTCAATGGTTTCCTCGGGCATGGCCTGGGCCTCGTCGATCACCAGAACCACCGGCGTCCGCGCCATGGCGTGGGCAATAAGCCGCTCGTTGATGGCCTTTAGAACCTGGTGAGGATTGGCGCAACCGGACACATCGACACCCAACTCCTCGGCCACCGCTTGGTAAAGCGTATCGGGCGTCAGGTGGGGGTTGGGTAGATACGCGGTGTACGCCCGCGACTCCAGTTCGTTGAGCAACAACCGGCACAGCAGGGTCTTGCCGGTGCCCACTTCACCGGAGATCTTGATGAAACCCTCACGCTCCTTCAGGGCCACCAGCAGCAACTCCAGCGCATCGCCGTGGCTGGGCGCCCGCAGGAAGTAACGGGTATTTGGCGTCAATGCGAACGGTGCTTCCTGCAGTCCGAAATGGGATTCGTACATGCTAGCGAACGGCTTTCTCCGGTTCAGGCATTACAGACTCGGAAGATTGCAGCAGCTCCCTGAGCACACTCATGCGTTCGCGGCTGGCCGCCACATCGGCATCCATCTGGGGCGAACCCGCCATCACCGGGCGCAACAGGATCACCAGTTCGCTCTTGCGGGACTGGAATTTTCGCTGCTTGAACAACTCCCCGACAAGAGGAATCTCGCTAAAGAAGGGAACGGCCGAGTTGTTGTCCTCGCTGCTGTTCTGAATAAGACCACCGATCACGACAATCTGCCCGCTCTCGGCGCGAATCACGCTGTCAGTCTCACGCACGGTGCTGCTGGCCAGGGGCAGGGTTACATCCTGCTCACCAATCGTAACGACCTTTTCCTGATCGGTCACCTCACTCACCGACGGATGAACGTGCAGGGTGATAACGCCACTCTCGGAAATCTGCGGAGTTACATCCAGGGAAATTCCGGAAAAAAACGGGGTGAGCTCAACGGATGTCGAATTTGTGGCGGTTACCGTCAGGGCGGAGTTGTTGTTATAAAAATCGATATCCGTCACAAAGAACTCATCGGTACCGACCTTGATGACCGCCTTCTGGTTATTCACCGTGGAGATGCGAGGGCTCGAGAGAATCTGCACATTGCCCTGCCCTCCAAGCAACTCGATCAGGGCAGTAAAACTGCCTTCCTTGAAGGTAGCCGAAAACAATCCGCCTATATCGGAGGTCTGGATAGCCTGCCCCGCCAGAGCCTGCGCGGTAAATTCCGCTGGCAAGCCATCACTGGCCACCACCGAGGACGCACTCTGGATATCCGACCAGTTAATACCCTGCTGATAACTTTCATTCAGGGCAATTTCCAGAATCTTGGCTTCCAGAATCACCTGGCGCTGCATGATCAGCTCGGTACGGCGCAGGTACTCTTCCACCAGTTCCAGGTCTCTTGCACTGGCGCGCACCATAACCAGCCCGGCACCGGGATTGACGACCACCTGCTCATCCTCGCCGTCAACAATCATGCTCAGTGCGTTTTCAATGTCCTGCCAGAAATCGGAAGCCGTTTCCGTGGAAATGGTTGTTCCCACCAGATTACGGGTCTCCCTGGCACTGTTATCACTGCGTCCGCCGGGACGGTCGTAATTTCCGCTGCGGGCACCGGTTGCACGACCGGAGCTGCCCCGGGAACTGGTGACCTGACCGGAGCTGACCCGGGTCTCGGAGCCGCCCCGGCGCTTGAAATGCAGATAATCAATGGGGAACAGGCGGGTCTGAACCTGGTCAGCCTGCACCCGGAACAAGCGGCCGGTTCGCCGGATATCCAGCCCGTAAAGGTCTCCGGCGATGTCCATGACCTCTGGTACGGTGACATCGTCCAGTCGCAGGTCAATACTCGCAGTCACCCCGGGATGAACCACAACGTTGTAGCGGGTGCCCTCTACCAGCGCCCCAAAAAAGTTGCCAGCGGGAACACCACGGGCGTTGACATCAAAACGCTCATCGAGATCCGCGGGCCCGGACAAAGGGGGCAGCAATGCCGCACTGACATCCGCGGGCAGAGGGGCGGCCTCCTTCCGCACCCCGGGGTCCGCCGGAGAGTTTTTCCGGGCGCCTTCCAGCGCCTGATCAATAGCGTCCGCCGCATCCGTAGAGGTGGCGGTGGCAGAGCGCATCAGCGGGTTGTTGCTACACGCCGCCAGCACAAGGCTCAAGGCCAGCAAGCCCGTTATTCTGGTTTTTGTCATGAGTATCCGGTTGTCTGTCATTGAGTTCCCCGAACCTGCGGGAGCCTCTCCAGGTACAATACCCGCTCGCGGCCGTTATCCGTGACCAGAACACGATTGTCATAAATCCGGATAACCCGCAGGCTGTCAATACCCTGGTCTTCCCTGAGGGCCTCTCCGTCAATAACGGCAACACGCCGGCCCTCGCTGTAAAGAATGGAGTCCAGTGACAAGTTCTTTTCCGGCACCGGTGCCACAATCGCCGATTCCAAGCCCGGTGGCCGGGTCGGATCCTGCAACGCGGAGACGCCGCCCGGAAACAGAATGAGCACGACCGTGGCCAGGCGGGTCCACGGGCGGAACAATATACGCAAACGTTTACTCATCTCATACCCCCAACCAGGCCTGATCCACACTCAGTGTTCGCACCCGGATGACAGCTTCACCGGAAGGCCAGTCACCAGCGCTGTACTCCAGCATGACCCAGCCCAGGCGTTCGTCCATCGCCTCAAGCCGCTCAAGGTAGTTCAACACATCAAGGTAACTGCCCTCGATGCGTAACTCGGCATCATGGGCATAAAGCAGGGGCTCTTCCGCCACCTTCGGCTCTTCCGGAGGCTGTGAGCCTGGCCTTGGTGCAAAGACCGGCGTTGGCGTTTTCAGCTCCACGCCCTGCAGCACCAGGGAACCCTGAGCAGCCAGCATGTCTCGCAGCAGCGTCACCATCGCCCTGGGGGCAATCAGTTGTCCCGTGGCATCCGCAATCTGCCGGTTCAGCCTGTCCAGCCTCTGCTGCCGGGCGCTCAATTGGTTTTGCAATACCAGGGAGGGGTCGGTAGCCAACTGCTCATCAAGCAACTGCTGACGCGCCAGCAGGTCGTCCCGACTGGCGGACAACGTCTGAATCCGGCTCTCCAGCCCCTGGCGCTCCTTTTGCAGGGGAGTAACCGCAAGCTCCCAAACAACAAAGATCACAAGTACCAGGGCAGTGAGCAGAATCAGTGCCCGCTCACGGATCGGGCGCTGGTTATACCAGTTCGCGGCCCGGGCAAACGAGTTTTCCGGAGAGCCCGCCATCAGCTGTCCTCCCCTGTCCGCCCGGTCGACACCCGGAAATCAATCCAGCGGCCTTCGTCTGGCCGCGACAACCGGAACGCCCCAAAGGTTCTTCCGGTAAACGCCGCTTCCTCACCAAGGTTCTCAAGGTACAGGGGCACCAGCGCACCCGAAAGACTGCGCCCTTCGATGGTTACCCGGCTGGGCTCTGATTGCAGGGCAACCCCCGTCAACCAGACATTTTCGGGAATCTGTCGGGCCAGCGCAGCCATCTGGGGCGAGAAACGGCCACCGCCGGAAACCACGAGGCTCTCAACTCTTTCCAGCAAACGCTGACGCCGGGCAAGGGTCCCGGTGACCCGGGCCAACGCTGCCTCCACCTCTGCATCCGGTTGCCTGGAGCGAACAGTCTCCGAAAGCTCAGCCACCACCTGTTCCAGACGCCTGTTCTGCTGCTCCAGAGCTGCGGTCTGCTTCGCCATCCCGGCATTCTGGTAGCCAACGATGCCCGCCAACAGCGCCACCAGAACCACGCCGAGGGCCAGCACTGCAAGTGCACCCCGCGCCTGAAGCCGCTCCTGGCTTGGCCGCAATTCCAGGACGTAAAGGTTGACCTGCTGGATCATGTGTGGCCAACCTCCGACAAAGGCAGGCCAGCACTCCAGGCGGGCAGGCAGCGACTGTCCAGATCCGCTTCGAGGCCGACCGTGCCCCAGTCCAGGGTTTCAATACCTGCGGAAACATAGGAAGACAGCATCGAGGCCAGAGGCAGGGCACTGTACCGTGCAACCAGACGAATCCTTGCAGGCGGCACTTGGCCCAACTGGCTCTCGTAATAATCCAGTGAGCGTTGCATTTCCAGAGCCAGGGACTGAACCGCCGATTCCTGCCGGGCCGCGTCACGCAGGTCTCCGGACGTCACCTCAAGACGACGGGACAGGTACAGCGTGTTGCCTTTGCAGATAACCATCTGGCCGTAGCTCTCTTTGAGGTGAACCAGGGCAGCACCGCGCCTGTTGTCGTCCAGCCGGCACACCAGATTGCGCAAGGCCAGTTCGGCGATATCGATACGATCCAGCTCCAGGCCGGATTCCTGAACCAGCGTCACAAGTTCGGAAACCAGCGATCTTCTGGCGGCGACGACATTCACCAACTCCCCGCGGCCACGGGAGGCATCCTCCGGAAACGGGAACACATCGGAAACGGCCTCTGAAGGGCTGAAACCAAGAAAATCCTTGAGCTTCCATTTCAGCGCATCGGCCAGCTCCGATTCTTCGATGCCCTCGGGGCGATCCATCTGGAAAACCTGGTACTGGTCCAGGGGCAAAACCAGCGTTGTTGCAGCACCCGCCCAGCTATGCTCCTCAACCAGCTCCCGGAGAGCTGACTGCCGCTTTGCCGGTAGGCATTCAGCGAACCCGAAGCCATCCACGCCGGGGGCTCCCCCGACAGCCCAGGCAACGCCATCAGGGCGTACCTCCAGACAGACGCGTGAACGCGCTCCGGAGCGCCTGAACATCCCGGTCAGCTTATTCAGCAAGGAAATCTTGGTCATGGGGCCCGTTGAACTGGAATCGAGGCACTCGCAGGCCTCAGGTTTTTATTATGCTGCCTGAAATAACAGGCTCTTTCGGCAATCGCCAACATGATAGATGAGAAAGTGAACGTAACTCCACGCTTTTTCCGCTGATTTTACATCGTTTTTGCAAGTTCGTAACAAAACCCCGCCATAGCGGGGTCTCAGGATTAAACGCAACGCCAAAACGTTACATTATTCATGACCTATTCACTAGAACGGAATGTCATCATCGAAATCATCCACCGGCTCCGGCATGCTGCCCTGAGACGGCTGGCCGCCATAGTCGCCCGACTGCCGCTTCGATGGCGGATTGTTCTGCTGCCCGCCCTGGGCGCTATAGTCTGACTGCTGCGGCCGACCCGCGGGGGCGCCCTGGTTCGCACCGCCTTCGGCACCGCGGCTGTCGAGCATCTGCATCTGGCCATTGATATCCACCACGACTTCTGTGGTGTAGCGGTCCTGGCCATCCTGCCCCTGCCACTTGCGGGTTTGCAGCTTGCCTTCGATATACACCTTTGAGCCCTTGCGAAGGTACTGGCCGGCAACTTCGGCAATCTTGCCGAACATCACAATCCGGTGCCACTCGGTTTTCGGCACCAACTGGCCAGTCTGACGATCCTTGTAGCTCTCGTCTGTCGCAAGATTCAGATTCACCACGGCATTGCCGTTGGGAGTGTAGCGGGTATCCGGGTCCTGCCCCAGATTGCCGATAAGAATCACTTTGTTCACTCCCCTGCCTGCCATAAGTTCTGTTCTCCTTTAAAAAAACATTAAGTTACGTGAGCTTTAGCCAGATTATACTACAGGTCCACTATAGGTTGCCCATTGGCTCACTTCGATCAGCAGAAAGACACAGAAACTTAGAGCGATTCAACTCATCAATGTAGCGATCAACTTCTTCATCAGCCCTCTGGAGTCTCGAGTCACTCCCTTACTTTAAAGAGTATCTGCGCGACAACTCAACCAAATCGTGAACTGAATTTTGAGTAAGCCTATTAACCCGAATTATTCATAAAAAAGCGAACCTTGCTTATCCCATTGATATAATGGGAGTTAGACCAATAACGCTTCGGAAGAAGCTAAACAAGGTTCGCCCATGTCCCATTCTATCCCAGCTCAACTGCGCTTTCCTCCCTTTGCCGGCTTTACCGTGCGGGCTGATTTTGAGGGCGGAGCCTTGTCATCCGACTTCGGCCCCCTGCTGCTGCGCGGCGTTGACCAGCAGATCGGTCTGATTCATCGGCTGGCCCAGGCCTTTGTGGAACAGGTTGTCGCCAGCTACGCCAAGCCGCCAGAGACGATCGTGCTCGACATGGATCACTCCGAAGATCGAGTCCACGGCCAACAGGAACTGGCGTTTTACAACCACCATTACCAAAGTCACTGCCACCTGCCGCTGTTTCTGTTCGAAGGCCTGTCGGGCAGGTTCATCACCGCCGCGCTGCGCCCCGGCAAACGCCCGAAGGGCGCGGAGAACGCGATGATTCTCAAGCGGGTGCTCAAGCGGGTGCGCCAGCACTGGCCCGAGACCCGCATCCTTTTGCGCGGCGATGCCCACTTTGCCAACGTGGAATTGATGCAGTTGGCGCTCGACGATCCGTACACCGATTTCCTCTTCGGCCTGACCGGCAACAGCCGTTTGAAAAAACGGGCCGAGCCACACCTGAAATCCACCCGGCAGTTGCACGATACCCGCTGCCACAATGCTCACCTCGCCAAACACCGACCGCCACACCGCTCGCGCACTTTCCATGAACTGGACTATCAGGCCCACTCCTGGCCGCAGGCCTTTCGCACCGCCCTGAAAGCCGAAGTCCCAGTCCCGGGATTGCCTGCCACTCCGCGTTTCCTCCAGAGGGCTCTTTCCAGCAACAGGAGACGATGCCAATGGGTGCCCGCCAACGTCCGGCCTGAGGTTGACGTTGATCCGTCCGGTCTCGGCATCGTGGGCGGAGAAGTCCAGATTGCCAAGATCGGCAACGCCGGCCACGGTATCGAACAGACCCACAAAGCGAACGGTGATCTTCTTCGGCCAGGGTATGCCCTGTTGTTTGAAGGCGGCGGCCAGCGCACCGCTTTCGTCTTGAACTTCCCGGCTAATGAAATGGCGGGCAGTGGCCGCGCCACGGCTGAAGCCGAAAACGTCAAGCAGGAGTTCGTCGATGGGGTCACTGACTTCTTCGGGCGAGTCATCCGGCGACTCGTCCAACAAGCCTTCGTCAATCAACGCACCCTCCTGAGCAGCCTTGCGAACAAACTCCT